>Ga0209991_10000494_pt1 | contig 17335 bp, 11 predicted proteins | sample ChitaG_FD_183167 | JGI IMG/M metagenome (GOLD analysis project Ga0209991, IMG submission 183167) | Deep subsurface microbial communities from South Pacific Ocean to uncover new lineages of life (NeLLi) - Chile_00310 metaG (SPAdes)... | ecosystem: Environmental > Aquatic > Marine > Oceanic >...
AGGGGACAAACTTGGGGTTGCAAAGTGCGCGGCAGATGGTGGCCGGGTGCTCAGCGGTTTGGCGCAGAGGGGTGCTGCGTGACAGTGAAGAGGGTAGCTGGGCCGGCCAGCAAGCAAGTGAAACTACCCCATTCTATTCGCTGCGCAAGCCCAATTCACGCAATTTATCCTCCCCGGGAATACCGTCTTCATTCCAGCCTCTCAATTCATAGTACTCATCAAGCATTCTATCCAAAGCTTCCCTCGTCACCACCTGGCCTTGGGCCCCGCCCTCTGGCAATGGCTCCTCCATGAGGCGAGCAGGTAAGGTATCGTCTCGACGCCTCATCCCCTCCCGCACATTGAACATCCGGGTCAGGTTCCAAATCCTCTCCCCAGCAGCAAGGTATTCCGCCTCGGTGAGGTCGAACCCGGTGGCCAGGTTCAACAATTCGACGAAGTCCTCCACTGAGAAGGGTGCGAAGTCACACAAAACCAAGGAAAAGCAGGCCGCCCGTTCATCTTGGGTGTCCTTCACAAATTGAGCTATCCCCTCGGTGGAGAACCGCTTCAAGGCCCCGGCTAGTTCGGCACTGGGCGTCCAGCAGCGTTGGTGGCAACCGCCCCGGTCAGATGTGGCATATGCCAGGGCCATGCCCCATGCCCCCCTGGGGTCAACCCCCGGCAGCTCCAGTCCTTTGACGTGGATGGCGAACTTTTCTGTCCCCTGGCCGATGGCTTGGGCCGCCTTCCTCACTCCACCCCAAAAGAGCTCACCGATGCCTTCCCGGCGGGCGATCTTCTCGATCATCGCCAGTAGTGCGTTCTCATCGCCGAACTCAAGGTGAAGGCCATCCGTATCCTTCAGGAGCCCCTTCTGATAGCATTCCATGGCGAAGCCGATAACATTTCCGGTGGAGATCGTATCCATCCCCAGATCGTCGCAGAGCATGTTGGCATGAGCGACGGCCTCGATGGACCCGATGCCGCAGTTCGAGCCCAGGAGGGCGATGGTCTCATACTCCGGCCCCTCGACTTCGATCCCTTGGTGTTTGCCCTCATCCACACGGCTGAGTTTTCCACACAGGATGGGACACCCATAACAGGCTTTGTTCTTGACCACGATTCTCCGCCGCATGGTCTCTCCGGAGATCTCATCCGCCAGTTCGAACACCCCGCTGGAGAAGTTTCTGGTAGGCAGGAATCCAGCGCGGTTGGCCTTATCCACCCATAGAGGGGTCCCGATCTCTCGCCTTTCCATCATCGCCGGATGGTCGCTGATCAGCTTGCGCAGGCTTTTTACCTTGGCAGCGAAGCCATCAGGGTCTGCGTATCCGACCTTGTAGCTCCCTTCCACCACGACCGCCTTCAGGTTCTTGGAGCCCATCACCGCCCCCGCCCCACCCCGTCCTGCCTGGCGGTAAAGGTCGCAGGAGATGCAGGCATAGCTCACCAGATTCTCCCCTGCCGGGCCGATGGAACTCACTTTCGCCCTTGGGTATCGCTTCTTAAGGATGCTCTCGGTTTCGAAGACCCCTTTTCCCCATAGCTCTTGGGCATCCAGAATTCGGCATTGGCCATCTTTGATATGGAGGTAAACCGGGGCATCGGCCTTGCCCCGCACTGTGAGGCAATCGAAGCCGGCCATCTTGAACTGAGCACCGAAGTGGCCACCCACCTGGCTGTCCAAGAATATGCCGGTGTGGGGCGATTTCGTGACCACCGCCCAGCGCCCTGAGGTGGGGGCCAAAGTGGCCGTTAGCGGCCCCGTGATGAAGATAAGAGGGTTCTCAGGGGCCAGGGGATCAAGGCCCGGCTCCACGCTCTCATAGAGGAGCTTGGCCCCTAACCCTTTCCCCCCGATGAACATCCTCGCCCATTCTTCGTTCAGATCGGTGATCTTGATCTCTCTTTTAGCGAGATCCACTTGCAGGTTTTTTCCCATATAGCCGTAGACCACGTCGCCTCCTTACCTCACGAAGCTAACTTGACAATGTTAGTTTCGGCCCAGATGTCATTGCGAGGCGCGCTGTTTGCGCCGAAGCAATCCCCTAGCACGCTTGGAGATTGCTTCGCTCCGCTCGCAATGACAAATGTAACATTAACCAGCCAATAAACGGTGGATACTGAGTATATCAGAGAGCAGAGCAAAACCGGCTTCACGCCCCCCGGCGCCGGGGCCGATCATAGTTAGCTCGCCCAGCACATCGGTGTCAACGATCAGGGCGTTCGTCACTCCACCCACATTGGCCAGAAAATCCTCTGGGCCTATCTTCTCAGGCCATACTTTGGCCTTGACCTTATCGCCCTCTCCCCAGGCCCGAGCGATCAGTTTCCAGCGCTTCCCTTCCTCTCTGGCCTCCTCGATGTCTGAGATGTCAAGCCCGGTGATCCCCTTTCTCTCCACGTCGGCCACCTTGACGTCGCCTCCCATCAGGGCGTTGGCTAAGATCACGATCTTGGCCACCGCATCCCAACCCTCGACATCAGCGTCTGGCTTGGCCTCAGCGTAACCCAAACGTTGTGCTTCTTTCAACGCCGCCTCGTAGCTTATCCCCTTCGACATCTCGGTGAGGATGTAGTTGGTCGTGCCGTTTAAGATCCCCCTGACCTCCCTGATTTCGGCGCCGGCCAGCGCCTCCAGACCCAGGTTGAGACTAGGCGTCCCGGATAGCACTGTCCCTTCAAATCGAAGGAGCACGCCGTTTTCCCTTGCCAGCTCCGATAGCTCCCTGTAGGCCAGGGCGATGGGGCCCTTGTTGGTCGTGACCACGTGCTTTTTGCCCTTAAGAGCGGCTCTGATATGGCTGATCGCTGGCTCTCCGGTTTGAATGTCGGTGTAGGTCACTTCGATGACTATGTCGGCATTGGATTCCCTGATGGACTTCAGGCTATCCCATCCCTTCTTCCCCTCAGGGTATCCAGCGACCTTACCGGTCTCCTTTACCAGAGAGAGCAGCTTGCCCAGGTCCAATCCCTCTGGGTTGTAGACCGATCCCTTCAAGGGGTCGGATATAACCACCACCTCATACTCGAAGCCGTATCTTTCCCTCAGGAAACCCCTTTTCTCCCAAAGGAGGTTGGCCAGCCCCTGTCCAACCGTTCCAAAGCCGATAAAGGCGAGGTTGTATTTCATCTTTACCCCCTGTAGTTCTGTGTTGGATAGTGTCCCTGGATAATTTGAGATAATTCTGGCATACTATCAGCAAATCATCGCCTCATTCGGAGGTGAATGATAAAGCTGATAGTATGCCTGCTGGTATTATCGTTGGTTTTCGCCTTTTGGTCAAATGGCTTCTTAGGCTCAGATGTTCTCAGGCGTCGTCATCATCACATCGGAGCCCTGCTCCTCCGTGCGCTCGCGAGGCTCTCTAAGCCTCCGCTCAAACTCCACCATAGGGAAAGGGAGATCATCTCGGTGACGCATCACTCGCTCGTTGTTGGTCTGAAGATTGAAGGTGTACCATTATCCCACGCCTGTGAGGAGAAACGCTGCTGAATTGTGGGGGGCAAGCGACCAAAGGTGCCCTGAGCCCATCAAAAGATACTCGTGAAAGCTCATCTGAAGGCTTAGGACGCTCGCTCGAACCCTAAATGTGGAGACCTCTCTTGTAAGGGAGCTCGGGATAGGAAGGTCCGTTGTACGAAGACTACGCAGGTCCCGTGGGCAGCGAACCAATCCGGCGTGGAATCTGCCACCGTTGCTCACGAAGCACTATGGACGTGTTTGTCCCTGTAACCCCCGGAACCTGACGAAGGTCTTCATAGAGTATGCGGGACAGATGTTCGATGTCTCGCACATACACGGTCACCTCAGCCTCGTAACTCCCAGTGATGAGATCGGCGCTAGCCACCTCCGGTATCTGACCTAGGGCGCCAAGAAATGCGTCCGGGTCAACCGCCTGCCCTGATGTATTTATGTGAACTAAGGCTTTGATTGGGAAGCCAATCTTGGCTACATCAATGACCGTGGTGTACCCTAAGATAACGCCCTCTTCTTCGAGGCGTCTAAGCCGATCTCGGACGGTAGCCGTAGGCCGCCCCAATTCTCGAGCTAGCTGCGCTACGGGTTTCCGGGCGTGTTGTTGGAGTTCGTCGATCAATAAGAAGTCTAACTCGTCAAACATGCCTCCTCCTTTCCAACAACATGGCGAAAACCTATTCTTTCCACCAGGACTTGACAAATTCATGTTTTCATGGTATAATATTTGTGGTTTTTCTTATTATATACCACCAGTTCAGAATTGTCAAGAGCGTGTAAGTTGCCCAGGCAGGCTGACTTGTTCTCAATACAAAACTCATAGATGGCTGGACCTCCTTGAACTTAAAGGGAGCGTCGTCGTGGTCCCGGTGGCCAACCCGCCCGCGTTCTGGCAGCGATCGATTTACACCTGTCCACTGGACCAAAAGAATCTATAAGGATGCACCAAGTCCCGATTTTGGTCAAGTTCGGCTGCGCTCAGTGATAAAAACTAGCACTTAGGGTAGATATGTAATTCTTTTGTGCCCGTGACGGACTTCCTGCACATCGGTGCTGTCCAGCCGAATCTCCGTATTGTTCTGTCTTCGAAAGGCTATGGCTAGAGATCGCATGAGACTCTTATGAAAGGAGAGTAAGGATGGATTTCCAAGATCTATCTTTCACTAATGCCCCTTTGATCAAAGTTACCCCACCGGGTCCGAGATCGAAGGACTATCTTGATTATCAGTTTTCCCATGAAAGCTCTTTGGTCAGCTACCCAAAGGGGATACCGATGGCGCCTCGCCGGGCCAAGGGAGCTACCGTGGAAGACGTGGACGGCAACATATACATTGATTTTTTCGCTGGAGCTGGGGTAATGGCCGTGGGTCATTCCAATCCAGAAGTAATAGAGGCGATCAAGAAACAGCTTGTAGATCTCACCCATTTCCTCGATTTTCCTAACCCTAGTCGCCGAGCGTTGGTGGAAGCTCTGTTCCGGGTTCTCCCCAAGGGACTGAGCCGGGTCTTTTTCGGGGGTCCCACCGGCTCCGATGCAGTAGAAGCGGCGGTGAAACTGGCCAAGTACAACACGGGGCGATATCCGATGATCGCTTTTCAGGGCTCCTACCACGGGATGACCGCAGGAGCTCTCTCGCTTTGCAGTGGTCTCAGCTTTAAGGAGGACTTCCTTCCGCTAATTCCCGAGGTCCATTTCGTCCCATACGCCTACTGCTACCGCTGTGCCTTTGGCAAGAAACCTGAGACCTGTGATCTTGATTGCGCCAAGTATCTAGATTACATACTCGAGGATCCTCACTCCGGGGTGGGGAAACCGGCGGCGGTCATCGTTGAGGCGATTCAAGGGGAAGGTGGCTCGATCGTTCCCCCGGAGCAATTCATCCCCAGGATACGAGAGATCTGCGACAAACATGAGGTTCTGATGATTGACGACGAGATCCAGGCCGGGTTATGCCGCACCGGCAAAATGTTCGCCTGCGATCATACCGGTACCATCCCCGATGTCATGACTATGAGCAAGGCACTCAGTGGTGTAGGGCTTCCAATTTCTGCTATGGCATACAAGGAAGAACTCAATACCTTGCCCAGGGGTAAACACATCGGCACCTTTCGAGGCAATGTGACCGCTTGCGCAGCCGGAGCCGCAGCCCTAGATTTCATGGTCAAAAACAAGTTGGCCGAGCACGCCCTCAACCTGGGCGAGTTGATGCTCTCTATGCTCAAGGAGATAGAGAAGGATTCAAAGACTGTGGGGGAGGCCCGCGGTAAGGGGCTTATGCTGGGAGTGGAGTTCGTCAAGGACAAAGCTACGAAGGAGCCAGCTCCGGAACTGGCGACGAAGGTGCGGACTCTGTGCCACCGTCGAGGCCTCTTGATCGAAATCGGAGGACATTATTCCAACGTCGCACGATTCCTGCCACCTCTTGTCCTTACGGAAGAGTTGGCGAAGAAAGGTATAGAGATATTCGTGGACTCGGTAAGAGAGGTGGAGAAGTCACTGTGAATAGCGAAATCTGCGCCACTTCCCTGTCGCCGAGCTTATGAACTATTCTGGACCGACCCTCCCCTTATATCAGGGTATCGTTGCTCAAGAGAGGATGAATTGATGTCCGCCTCCGATGTGACAATGCGCGATATTTATGTGGCCAGGGAGAGGATCGCGCCTATAGCCAGAAGGACACCTTTGGTCAACTCCCCGTTGCTAACGGAGCGCGTTGGTGCGTCCGTCTATCTGAAGCTCGAGAGTTTGCAGGAGACCGGCTCTTTCAAGATTCGGGGGGCCACCAACAAGTTGCTCAGCCTCACAGCGGATGAGAAAGGACAAGGGGTCATCGCCTTCTCCAGCGGCAACCATGGCCTGGCGGTGTCATACGTGGCCAGGCAATTGGGCATCAATGCCGTGATCTGCACCTCGAAACGGGTTCCGAGCACGAAAGTAAATGCTATCAAACGTCTCGGCGCCGAGGTGGTGGTGTACGGCAAGAGTCAGGACGAAGCCCAGGAGCACTCTCTTCGGATGGAGAAGGAGCGGGGATTGACCATGATTGATCCTTCCGACGATCCTTTCGTCATCGCCGGGCAGGGTACTATCGGCCTGGAGTTACTGGAGGACCTGCCCGAGATGGATATGGTAATTGTGCCACTTTCAGGGGGTGGGCTGATATCGGGGATCGCGCTGGCTCTGAAATCTGCGAACACTGCGATTCGCGTGATAGGTGTTTCGATGGAGCGTGCGCCCGTGATGTACCAGAGTCTGAGAGCTGGCAAACCGGTCGTGTTAGAGGAGGAGGAGACCATCGCCGATGGCCTGGTAGGGGGTATCGGTCTGGACAATCGATACACCTTCCGCATGGTCCAAGAGTATGTTGACGATACGATCTTGGTATCGGAGGAGGAGATTGCTGAGGCCATGGCCTTTGCTTTGGAGAAGCATCATCTAGTGGTGGAGGGGGCTGGGGCTGTGGGTATCGCAGCCCTTCTGCATCGGAAGGTGAAGGAGGTTGGGCGCAAGGTCGTAGTAGTTGTTAGCGGAAGCAATGTAGATCTCCCGTTGCTCTTGGAGATAGCTCATAATCACAGTGGCAGGGATGACAGCGGCTGGCAAAGGCCTTTAAAGAAAGTCGCGCGATGACAAAATTTCTAGGAAGCGTTTGAGCACTTGGACCAATTCATCGAACAGAAGATGAAGGTCCCCAATGTTCCTGGCATGGCTGTGGCGGTGACCGTTGGTGAGAAACTGTTCCGCGTAATGTCCCGCTTCTCTGTCTGAAAAATATTGGGATATCAGTACAAGAGACAGAAGAGGTGTTTGATGTTAAAAGTTACAGAACTCGAAGGTGTATGGCGCTCTCAGGGCTACAGCAGAATCTTGGATATCTCTGCAAAGGGCTTCGTTATGTATGACCTTAGCAAAGTGAGTTGCCTTGAAGTGCGAAGGGGCTCATTGAGTGACTTCGAGAGCCGTTTTGATCGGTTTGAGCGTCAAAATGAAGACCAATTCACTATGTATCGGAGAGGGGGGATTACGCACTATAGATTTCTTAAACAGGCCAGTTTGCCCGAGCATTGTCAAAATGGCGGCACCGCTACAACGAACGATCCAGAACTGAACTTTGAAGTGTTCTGGCATTATTTCGATGAGAACTATGCGTTTTTCGAGCTCCGCAATGTGGATTGGGACGAGATCTATAGGACCTACCGCCCCCAGGTGACACCCAAGACCACTGATGACGAACTGCTTGAAATCTTTTCGGCAATACTCAGCTCTCTCAATGATCTCCATGTCAGCCTAACTGTGGGCGACCGGGTGATCGAAAGTGCAAAGCCCCATGCGTTGCTCAGGCAGTGGCAACAAGAGTTTGAGATCGAAGGAGAAGACGAACTCTACCTCGCTGGTTTCAAAAGACTGTATCCGGTGATTGCGAATAGTTTCTTGAATGGCGACACTAAAGTCGCCGCGAACGACCTTGTGGTGTGGGGGAAGATCGAGCCAAACATCGGCTATCTCAACATCCTCGAAATGTCTGGCTATGCGGGGCGTGATGCGCCGTTGGTAGATGATTTGGCCGCCCTGGAAAAGGCGATGGATCAAGTGATGGAGGACTTCAGGCATGTCGATGCGGTCGTAGTAGATGTCCGCTTCAACCCTGGCGGTGAAGACTCTGCCTCTTTGCTGATCGCCAATCGCTTCACTGATCAAGCGCGCCTGGCCTTCACTAAAAAGGCGGTTCAAGGTGACAGATTCACCGAAACACAAGAGATCTACGTCTATCCGGAAGGTGAGTTCCAATTCACCAGGCCAACTGTTCTGTTAACCAGTGATGCCACCATAAGTGCTGCCGAGATCTTCACTCTCTGCATGATGGCCTATCCGCATGTCACCCGTATTGGTGAGCGCACGCAAGGCGTATTGTCCGATGTTTTGGACATGCACTTACCGAATGATTGGAAGGTAGGCATCTCCAATGAGGTATACACAGCTGCCGATGGGAATTGCTATGAAGGCACAGGCATTCCCGTCCACGTTGAAGTGCCGGTATTTATTCCGGGATATTTCTATGGCGGGTTGAAATTGGCTGTTGACAAAGCACTCTCTCTGATTAAAGATGACCTCATTGATTCAGGGAAGCTCGAACGGCCCAGCTTGGATGAATTCATCATGAGCATGATGGAAACCAGTCATCTTCCAGGTCTTGCCGCCTGCATTGTCAAGGATAACAGGATTGCCTGGTCAAAGGGGTATGGGTGGGCGGACATCAAGCAGCCGATCCCGATGACTCCGGATACGCTGCTGAACATTGGGTCTGTCTCGAAGACCATCACAGCCACCGCCATCATGCAGCTTTGGGAGGAGGGTAAGTTCCAGTTGGACGAAGACATCAACAACCATCTCCCCTTTGCGGTGAAGAACTCCTTCCACTCGAACGAACCCATCACTTTCAGGCAACTGCTTACTCACACGTCCTCCATAAAGGACGGTCCCGCCTACGAGGAAAGTTACGCCTGCGGAGACCCTACGATTTCCTTGCGAACCTGGGTTGAAGAATACCTGACGCCAAGCGGAGCCTACCACAATGAAGAGGGGAATTTCCACGATTGGAAGCCAGGCGAGAAGTTTTATTACTGTAACGTAGCCTTTGGCTTGCTCGGCTATCTTGTTAAAGCCCTATCCAGATCATCGTTTAGCGATTACTGTAAAGCCAATATCTTTGAGCCGTTGGGCATGAAAGAGACATCCTGGTATCTTGCCGATCTGGATACGGCAAAACACGCCGTGCCCTACACGTACGTATCGAACGGCGAAATCCGAGGCAGACTTCTGCCAGCGGGTGGCGAGGTGCAAGAAGATGACAAGGCGCGAGGAGCCCCAGTGAGAGAGGGATATGTCCCCAATTGTCTCTACAGTTTCCCCAACTTTCCCGATGGCTTGCTGCGCACAAGTGTCCATCAACTGGCTCGTTTCCTGATGGCCCACATCAACAACGGTTCCTACGAGGATAAGCGAATATTGCAGGAGAGCACGGTTCGGGAAATCCTAAAGCCTCAACTTGATCAGTCGCTGTTGCCCGACGAGGGGGAAGGCCTGGGATTAGCTTGGTACCAATGGAGGTCAGACAGCGGTGATTTGGTTTGGGGGCACAGTGGTGGTGATCCGGGTATCACGACCAGGATGCTGTTCCGCCCCACCGACGGGGTGGGTGTGATTGTGTTTACAAATACCGGTTGGGGATGGGGATTGGAGGACATCGCGAAACGCCTCTTTCAGGAGGCTGCGATGTCATTTTCTCCATCTGAATGAACAGGAATGTAGTCGCCACACACAGAACGAGCGTCGGGCACTGCCACAATTCCGATGGAAAAGGAGGTGATGATAGCAAACTTTGAACGAAGGCACCTGCTGGAGAACAATCTCAGGACAAGTATTCCCTAGAAATAAGACAAGGAGAGAAAAATGAAAACCAAGCTGTGGAAACTCTTGACAGCAATGGTCGTTCTGACCATGCTGGCTGCGGGCCTGGTGGCTTGCCGCCCCGCAGAGGCGCCGACACCGACAAAGCCACCAGAAGAAAAGCCCACTGCAACCGCACCGCCGCCCGCCCCTACACCGACAAAGCCACCAGAAGAAAAGCCCACTGCAACCGCACCGCCGCCCGCCCCTACACCGACGTCCACGCCCGAGCCCATCACCATGTACATCGGCGAGACCGACATCTTTGACACCATAGACCCGCTCATTGGTTGGGGGTGGGGCCCTCGTCCCCTAATGTACGACCGGCTATTCGCGCTCGACAACTTGACCACCATAAGGCCCGGTCTGGCCGAGAGCTACGAAACCAACGAGGACATGACGGTGTGGACCTTCAAGATCCGCGAGGGGGTCAAGTTCCACGACGGCACGCCCTGCACCGCTGAGGAGATCGCCTGGTGCATCAACTGGATGATCGAGAACGAGTTTCCGGCCATGGGCGCCTACATCGACGGGTTCAAAGAGGCGGTGGCTCTGGACCCCACCACCTTGCAGCTCACCCTTGAGGAACCGTCGTGGACCGTGGCCGAGGCCAAGTTGATCTTTCTCTGGCTCCTGCCGCCCAGCGTCTGGGAAGGTATGACCTACGACGAGGCCACCTCATTCGAGGAGATCGCCGCCGGCATCGGCACCGGCCCCTACAAGGCGGTGGACTATGTGGAAGACGAGTATATGATCCTCGAGGCCTTCGAGGACTACTGGCGGGGTAAGCCGCCGGTTGACCGCCTCGTCTTTATGGAATACGCCACCGAGGACGCCATGGTGGAGGCCCTGCTGGCCGGGGAGATAGATGTAATCGCCTACGTTCCTTGGCACGCCATAGAGGTCCTGGAGGAAGCAGAGAACATTGAGGTGGTGACCCTGCCGGCGCTGTCTACTGCGTATATGATGATCAACTCCTACGAGGGTGGCACCCAACCGGAGAGCCTGTTTGACCCGGTGGTGCGCAAGGCGATTGAGTACGCCGTCGACAGGCAGAAGATCATCGACGTGGTCTACCTGGGCTACGCTGAGATGGGCACGATACCGGCCCCTCCAGGTTTTGGCGACCTTCACAACCCCAACATCGAGCCTCTCCCCTTCGACCCAGACGAGGGCAACCGCATTCTGGATGAGGCCGGGTACCTGGACACCGACGGCGACGGGATCCGTGAGTGGTCTGACGGCACCCCGCTGGTGTACCGCATGTTCACCGATGAGGGAGCCACCGGAATCCGCAAACTGGAGATCATCGCTGACGGCCTGGCCCAGATCGGCATCTCGGCTACGCCCCAGGAGATGGACGACATAGCCGCCTTGTATCCCGATTACGACTACGACCTGGCTCTCTGGGGCTGGGGCTGGGATCCAACCATTGAAGAGTCCTGCCGGGCCTACACTTGCGCTGAGGTGCCTGACGGTTGGAACGACTGCGGCTACTGCAGTGAGGAATACGACGTGCTGTACAAGCAGATGCAGGACCCCACCCTCAGTTACGAGGAACGCCGGGACATAATCTGGGAGATGCAAGAGATCTTCTATGAGTCCCGCGCCTACATCACCTACGCCTACGACGTTACTGTGGCGGCCTATCGCAGCGACCGATTCACCAACTGGAACACCACGGATTTCGATACCATCTGGTATCCGAAGTCCCTTCTCCAGGTGCAGCCGGTACAGTAGGGTTGAATAACCCAACAACCAGTCGGCCCGGCCTAAGGCCGGGCCGACTGGACTCTAGGTGGGATGTCTATGCAACGGAGCGACTACCTTATCCGCAAGGTCTTTTTCGCAGTGACCACCGTCATCGTGGTGATCATCACCAACTTTTTCCTCTTCCGTATTCTGCCCGGCGACCCGGTCAAGTTCCTTATCCACAGCCCGCGCATGACGCAGGAGGTCCAGAAGAAAATTCGAGCCGACTTTGGACTGGACAAACCGGTCTGGCTCGACACGGAGCGGCTGAGGGAAGGGGACCTGGCGGGAGCACTCGATACTCAGTTCACCGCCTACATTCGCAACCTGCTGCATGGTGACCTGGGCATCTCCTTCCACAACCGGCGGGACGTAGCCGAAGTGCTGGCGGAACGGGTGTGGCGCACAGTGGTTTTGCTGGTGGGCGCTGAGGCACTGGCTTGCGTTTTTGGGATGGCCTTTGGACTATTGGCCGCGTGGAGGCGCGGCACGGGGTTGGATGCGGCCATGCTGTTGTGGGCACTCTTCTCCTGGGCCCTGCCGACCTTCTTCCTGGGCATCATTCTCCTCATCCTGGCCCGGGGCCACCTGCCCGTCGGTGGTATGGTCACTCCTGGTCTGAAGCCAAAGGACGGGTTCACCTATTGGGCGGACGTGGGGAAGCACCTCATCATGCCCACGATCACCATGGCCGTCGTCTACACCGGTGAGTACATCATGATCATGCGCAGCAGCGTGGTGGAGGTGTTGAGCGAGGACTACATCCTGACCGCCAAAGCCAAGGGGTTGAACACCTTTCAAATCCTGCGCGACCACGCGCTCAAGAACGCCATGCTGCCCATGGTGACTATCATCTCCCTCACGTTGGGCTACGTCGTTGCCGGGGCGATCCAGGTGGAGACGGTCTTCTCCTGGCCTGGCATCGGCCGGCTGATTTACGAGGCGGTGGTGAAGCGGGACTACCCGGTGTTGCAGGGTGCGTTTCTGCTCCTGGCCATCAGCGTTATCGCGGCCAACCTGCTGGCCGACCTGCTGTATTCGGTGCTGGACCCCCGGGTGAAGGCGGAATAGAGAGGCGTGACAATGGAGCAATTCAAAGAGATCTGGAGCACCTTCCGACGCAGACCGATGGGTATCATGGGCGCACTGATACTTTTCTCCGTGGTCTTTGTGGCCATCTTTGCCCCCTGGCTGGCTCCCTACGATCCCAAAGCACGGATAGATGTGAAATCCGGGGACGTTCTGGCCCCGCCGGATGCCGAGCATCTGCTGGGCCGGGACGACATCGGCAAGGATGTGTTGAGCCAGCTCATCTACGGTGCACGGGTCTCGCTGATGGTTGGCTTCGCCGCTGCTTTCATGTCGATGCTCATCGGCACCACGGTGGGCCTGGTGGCCGGCTACTACGGCGGGCGGATCGGCAACATCTTGATGCGGTTGGTGGATTACCTGATGGTAATCCCCGACCTGCCGCTGATGCTGGTGCTCATCTCCATCTGGGGGCGGGGGCTGTGGAAGATCATCGTGGTGATCAGTATTTTGGGTTGGACCTACACCGCGCGGTTGGTGCGCTCGCAGGTGCTTTCGATCAAAGAACGGCATTTCGTCCTGCGCGCCCGGGCGATCGGCGCGGGGAGCCGGCGCATCATCATGCGCCACATCTTTCCCCAGGTACTCCCCCTCATCAGTGCCCAGGTGGTGTTGGCCATCTCTTCGTCCATCCTGGCTGAGTCGACGCTGGCTTTTCTGGGGCTGGGCGATCCCACGCTGGTCAGTTGGGGCATGATGCTCAACTTCGCCTTCCAGCGAGCCATCAGCCGCCGGGCTTGGTGGTTCTTGCTGCCGCCTGGGTTCGCTATCGTCTGGGTCAGTGTGGGGTTGGTCATGATGGGCAACACGCTGGAGGAGATCGTCAACCCCAGGCTCAAGACCCACCACCTCTTTGACCCACGGCGGATGGTGGCGCTGGTGACAGGCATGCCGCCACAGGCGGAAGCCGAGGTGGCGACAAAGTAGAGAACAATGGCTATTCTGGACGTACGCGATCTCTCTGTTGATTACTTGACCGACGACGGTACCGCGTTGCACGCAGTGGAGGGCGTGAGTTTCAGTCTGGAGCAAGGGCGCTCGCTGGGGCTGGTGGGGGAGAGCGGGTGCGGCAAGACCACGGCCATGCTCGGATTGCTGCGCTTGCTTCCCGCCGAAGGACGCATCGTCTCCGGTGAGGTCCGGTATGAGGGGGAGGATCTTCTGCGCTTGTCCGAGCGGGAGATGCGGAAGTACCGTTGGAGCAAGATGGCCATCATCTTCCAGGGAGCGATGAACGCCCTCAACCCGGTGCGCAGGGTTGGCGACCAGATTGCCGAGCCGATTATGCTCCATGGGGCTGCCACAGACAAGAAGGCAGCCAGCGAGCGGGTTGGCGAGTTGCTGGAGTTGGTCGGGATCACCCCGGACATGGCCAGACAGTACCCTCACCAATACAGCGGCGGGATGCGCCAGCGGGCGATGATCGCCATGGCTCTGGCCTGCTCCCCCAACATCCTCATCGCCGACGAGCCTACCACTGCCCTCGACGTCATGATCCAGGCTCAGATTCTGGATCTGTTGCAGCATCTGCAGAGGGAGTTGGAGTTGTCCATCATCCTGGTGACGCACGATCTGGGGGTGGTGGCCGAGATCTGCGACCATGTCCTGGTCATGTACGGGGGCAAAACGGCCGAGTACGCCAGCGTAGACATCATCTACAACGAATCGCTGCATCCCTACACCCAGCGTCTCTTGCAGGCCTTCCCCGATGTCGACAGCCCTTCCTCGACGCTGGCCTCCATCCCCGGCTACCCACCGCCGCTCGATGCGTTGCCAGAGGGATGCCGCTTTGAGCCCCGTTGCCATGGCAAGAGCGATATCTGTGCCGTGGAAAGCCCGCCGTTGGTGGCCGTCAAGACCGGCCACTACGTCGCCTGCCATCAGGTAAGAGGTTAGTTGAATGGAGCAGAAGGTACAAGGGGATGAGATCGTTCTGCAAGTCAGTAATCTGCGCAAGCTTTTCCCCGTATCGCGGGGAATCGTGGGCACCTTGCTGCTCAAGCCCCGCCGCCACGTCTACGCCGTAGACGGGGTGAGCTTTTCCGTGGCCAGGGGCGAGATCCTGGGCCTGGTGGGCGAGTCGGGCTCGGGCAAGACGACCACGGCCCTGAACGTGCTGGGGCTGATCGAACCCACCGAGGGGGAAATTCTCTTTAATGGCCAAAGCGTCCCCGCGCTGGTGCACAGCCGCGAGCGGCTAAGGCTGCGGCGGCAGATGCAGATCATCTTTCAAGACCCCTACGAATCCCTCAACCCGCGCCAGACAGTGTTTGAGACCGTGGTCGAGCCAGTAGAAGTACACCGGCTAACCAGGAACCAGGTGGAAAAGGTCGAGCGGGTGAAGGCGGCCCTGGATGCCGCTGGTCTAAAACCTCCCGAGACCTTTTTCCATCGCTATCCACAAGAGCTATCCGGCGGTCAGCGCCAGCGAGTGGTGATCGCAGGGGCGTTGGTTCTGAACCCGCAATTGCTCGTGGCCGACGAACCCGTTTCCATGCTGGATGTTTCCATCCGCGCCGAGATCCTCAATCTGCTGCTCCAGTTGCGCGACGAGCGTGGTATCACTATCCTCTACATCACTCATGACCTGGCCACGGCGGCCTATTTTACCGATCGGGTAGCGGTGATGTACCTGGGCAAGATCGTGGAGATCGGCCCCACAAGGACTATGCTGAGCGACCCCAGGCATCCTTACATCCAGGCCCTCCTTTCCGTGATCCCCGTTCCCAATCCCCGCCGCCGACGTAAGCGGATGATCCTTGCGGGCGAGACACCCAACCCCATTGATCTACCGTCTGGTTGCCGTTTCCACCCCCGCTGTCCGGTGGCCTCTGGCCAATGCTCTCAGACCGAGCCAGAACTACAGAGTGTAGACACCGACCACCAAGTGGCTTGCCTGCGCGTCTAGATCAGTTTCCGGTACAAAACTATCCAGATAGACGCATTGCTCCCTGGAACTGACAGAACCTTGAAAATCAATCCTCGTTAATTTCGGTATCGCTGCCCTGGCTGAGAGACCCGCCCCTGCTGTCCAGTCTGACCCACCTGAACTGGCAATGCCTGTTCCTCACCGCGACGTAGTGTCCCCAGACAATTGAGGTAATTCTGGCATACTATCAGCAAATTCATCGTATCATTCGGAGGTGAATGATGAAGCTGATAGGCTAGGGCCAGGCTGCTTCTAACTCCTTGAGCGGCGAAGAAACGCGATCAGTCCCCTTGAGCGGGCTCGATGGAGTATTCGTAGCTGGCCAGTTCGGTGGTGACTGGGGCCACACCCGAGACAACCAGCACGGCTCGCTCCAGCCCCTTGCCCAGGTCCTCCACCACCAGGCGGCCGGTCTGAGCCTCATCCAACTCCATTCGCCGCACCCTTACGACTGGGCCGAGTTCGATGAGCTGCACCAGGAACCGCTGAGGCAAGATGTTGTTAGTGCGGATGAATCCCTCGGCTATCCATTGCCCATCGCTTCCTGTACTGAGCCCCTCGTACCTGCTTGGGGAAGTATCAGCATCATGGAAATAGCCCAGTTCGGGGATAGCGATGTCATCTACGCAGAAGCCAACGCGGTTCACGGCGTCGTCGGTGATGTATTCGAATCGCAGCAGAATCTCCTGGCCAACGTAGGGGGTTAAATCGATCTCCTCCTCAACCCAGTTAGGGGCTTCGTCAGCGGACCCCTGCGATTTCCCCGTGTATGCGTGGCCAAAGCTGTTGCCGTTGGGATTAGAGTCTGTGGTATAGCGGCCCTTCAGGATATCCCAAGTCCGGCTGCCATCGGTCGAAACCTCAATGTAGGCGTAGTCCCAGTCTTCCTCGATGTCATACCAGAGCCAGACTTCCAAGGTGGCTTGCGATAGCCCCGCCAAGTCAAAGGCTCGGGTCAGGGTCATATTGCTGTTATCGCCGCGATTAGACCACCAGACATGCTTTCCACTATGAGGGTCGTTGGCCATCAGCTTCACCTTTGTTGAGCCGGCGAATGCGAGGGCCAGATCTCCTGCTTCGGCTGAGACTTCGGCGAGCCCTTCGTCCCGCTCAGGGCGGGGCTCAGTCGAGCCGCTCAGTACAGGCTGCCCTCGCAACTCGATGTAGTCGGCTCCATACTGGTGGACGGTGGTGGAGCGCTGGACAGGATAGTCAGTGTGGGTTTGGTCGAGATGAGCTGGGCCGACAGTCAGGCCTCGGTAACCGTAGCGGCCATCTGCCAGCTCGGTATGGTCAAGATAATTGGCGATCAGCCAGTCGGCGAAGACGTCCTCGAAGGTTAGTCCGTGCTCAGCAAGGATGGCTTCGAAACCGGTTGTACCGTTGGCCTGGTGCGCAATCATTCTGCGCAGGGCTTGATCGCCGAAGCGCTCCAGGAAGTAGACTGCGAAAAGGAAGCTGGCTCCATAGTTAGCCGATGCCTTGCCAGGGCCGTCAGGCCAGGACGTGAGTTGCGTATCGGGGGTGCGGCTGAAAGCGTAACCAGCTCCGCTCACATCATAGCCGTTGAGGTAAGAGGCCAACTCCGAGAAGCCCTCATTTACCCAGGTATCCTCGTTGCGATCAACCGCCCAATGGATCATGTGCTGGAACTCAT
>Ga0209991_10000497_pt1 | contig 17295 bp, 15 predicted proteins | sample ChitaG_FD_183167 | JGI IMG/M metagenome (GOLD analysis project Ga0209991, IMG submission 183167) | Deep subsurface microbial communities from South Pacific Ocean to uncover new lineages of life (NeLLi) - Chile_00310 metaG (SPAdes)... | ecosystem: Environmental > Aquatic > Marine > Oceanic >...
GGCGTTGGCTCCGAGCAGACACCGCTTGCCTACCGAGATGACCTGCGTGCCGCCGCCGGACAGGGTACCCATGATCGACGCACCTCCGCCGATGTCGGAGCCGTCATCGACCACGACACCTGCCGAGATTCGCCCCTCGACCATGGAGTTGCCCAGCGTGCCGGCGTTGAAGTTGACGAACCCCTCATGCATCACCGTGGTGCCCGATGCCAGGTGCGCGCCCAGCCGAACCCGGTCGGCGTCGGCGATGCGCACGCCCGCGGGCACCACGTAATCGACCATCCGCGGGAACTTGTCCACTCCGTAGACGGTGACCTGGCCGCGTCGGCGCAGCCGAGCCCGCACAGTCTCGAAACCCTCGACCGCGCACGGGCCCTGGTTGGTCCAGACGACGTTGGTGAGTACACCGAACAAGCCCTCGGCGTTGAGTCCCTGTGGTGCGACCAGGCGGTGCGACAACAGGTGCAGGCGTAGGTATGCGTCGTAGGCGTCGACCGCCTTGTCCTCCAGCGAGGCGATGACGGTGCGGACCACAACGGTCTGCACGTCGCGGTCCTCGTCACGGCCGACGAGGTCGGCCAGCTCATCGGGGGCCTCGGCGGACGAGACGCGAGCCGTTGCCGAGACAATCTCCGGGCCTGGCTCCCGGCCCAGTTCGGGGGCAGGGAACCAGGTGTCAAGAATTGATCCGTCGGCCGCGATCGTCGCAACGCCGACGCCTGATGCAGAAGTCACGGCGCTAAGACTAACGTCAGTGCTGTGGGCCTTGATCTGCACGGTGACCCCGTTGCGCTGACTGCGGCGCTGGTGGACATTCCCAGCGAATCGCGGTGTGAGAAGTGCATCGCCGACGAGATCGAGGCCGCGCTGCATGAGCAGACCACTGGTTTCGAGATCGTCCGCAACGGCGACGCGGTGCTCGCTCGCACCAACCTCGGCAAGGCGTCTCGGGTGCTGCTCGCCGGACACACCGACACCGTTCCAGTGGCCGATAACCTGCCCAGCCGGCTCGTCGACGGCGTTCTGCACGGTTGCGGGACCTCCGATATGAAGTCGGGGGACGCGGTGTTCCTGCATCTGGTTGCCACCGTCGCCGACCCAGCCCACGACATCACTGTGGTGATGTACGACTGTGAGGAAATCGAGGCCTCGGCCAACGGGCTGGGCCGCATCGAGCGCGAGTTGCCCGACTGGCTCGAAGCTGATGTTGCGATCCTCGGCGAGCCCTCGGGCGGATACATCGAGGCTGGTTGTCAGGGCACGCTACGGGTCGTAATCAGCGCGAGGGGGACCCGGGCCCACTCGGCGCGGTCGTGGTTGGGGGACAACGCCATCCACAAGCTCGGTGATGTCCTGGCCAGGCTTGGGCGGTACCAGGCCCGCTGCGTGGACATCGACGGTTGTGTGTATCGCGAAGGGCTCTCGGCGGTCCGCATCGACGGCGGCGTCGCCGGCAACGTCATTCCCGATGCGGCGACGGTGACGGTAAATTTCCGCTTCGCCCCGGATCGCAGTATCGAGCAGGCGTACGCGCACGTGTGCGAGGTCTTCGAGGGCCTCGAGGTCGGCGTGGACCTCCAGGATGCCGCGGCCGGCGCGTTGCCGGGTCTCACCCGACCCGCCGCGGCAGCCCTCGTCGACGCTGCAGGCGGGCAAGTACGCGCGAAGTACGGCTGGACTGACGTTGCACGATTCGCCGCCCTGGGTATTCCGGCCGTCAACTATGGACCCGGTGACCCCAACCTGGCGCACCGCACCGACGAACGTGTCGATGCCGCGCACATCACCGCTGCGGCGGTGATGCTGCGTCGGTACTTGAGCGGTTCGCCGGCCCGATGACGGGGTCAATCTGTGGGGCAGCGCCCGAACCCGGCTGAGCACCGGGCGCGGCATCGGCGCCATTGGTGTCCTGAGTCGCAGTCGCGTGCTCGCCGGACTCAGGCCCCACCGGCGCGTCCTCGTGGGGGCCGCGACTATCAGGGTGTGGGGCCCCCTCGGGCCCCGGGCTGGGCGGCACATCGGTCTGCTGCGTCTGCTGGACGCCCTGCATCATCTGCTGGGGAAGCTGCTGCAGCGGCTCGGCGAGCGCTGCCAGCGGTGTTCCGAGCTGCTGGGGAAGCTGCCCGAGCTGTCCCAACTGGCTCACGACCTGTCCGATGGCGTCGGTGGCCCCGGTCGAACCAGCAGAGGTCGCCGGAGTCGGACCTCGCGCGATCGCGTCGGCGGCCGCCTTGATCGCCGCGCCGCCACGCTGGTCGCCACGTTCGTAGGCGAAGGCTGCCTGGCGGAGGAGTTCTGCCAACCGCTCGGCGCTGCTTTGGGTGGCAGTCATGGACCCCGAGCGGGCGCCAAGCGTGGTGGCCAACGCGGAATTGACGCCGGAAGCGATCGCGCCGTGCGACATCGCGACCTCGCCGGATCCAGGTACGTCGGCAGCGAGGGCGCCCAGACCGGCCGCGACACCTGTGTGGATGCCACCGAGGGTGCGCACACCATCGGTGTTGACCGAGAGCGGTTCAACCACCAGGTACCTCCATTGGGTTCTGGTCGATTCTAACGCCGCAGTTCAGGACAGTCGCGCAGCAAGATTTCTGATCTGGATGTCCGGCGATTGCCGCCAGTTCAGGCGTAGCCGTGTGTATTCGCCAGGGCCGTCCGGCCGAACGCACAGTCGACTTGTCCACATAACCGGGCCAGAGTCTCTTCTGCCTGTGAATCCCCGAGGCGGACCGCGTCGGCGGCGGCTCGCAGTGCGATGGCGCTTTGCGCGCCGCGTTCAGCTGCGGTAACCGCATCCCGGGCTGCAGCGACGGCACCGGCTGTATCGGCTCGCGATGCCATCGTCCACGCTTTGGCCAGCGCCAATTCCGGGGCAAACAGCATCGATTTCAATCCGTGCCGGGACTCGGCGCGGCCCAAGGCTCTTCCCGCCTCGACCGGCTCGCCGAGGCGGCCCAGAGCCTGCGCAAGCAGCATCCACGCCAACGGACCCCACGAATATCCCGTCGGCGCAAGCATTGCCGCGGCCCTGCGCAATAGTGTCACCGCGCCGTGCAGATCGCCGGCGGCGATCTGCACGTCGGCGACCAGCACCTCGCCGATCGAACGTCCCGGCTGCTGCCTCTCGGCGAAATCGGTGAGCTGCTGCGCCAACGCCAGCGCCCGTTCCGGTTCGCCGGTCATCACCAGAGCCGTCGTCTGGCCGAACCCACTGGTGAACCGCAGCAAGCCCGGGTGCTCGGCAGCCAGCGCTTGTTCGGCCAACGCATCGACATCACTGAAGCGACCCATCCGCGCCGAACTCAACGCCGCAGCCGATGCTGCCCAGCCGATTGCGGTGTCGTCGGCGGTCGGTGATCGCAATACTTCGTCAGCGATCTGCATCGCGCCACTCAGATTGCCGGCGTTCATCGTGAAGGTCGTCAACAGTGCGTCCAGCGTGGTCCGCGCGGCGGGCGAGGACACCTTGGCGCGGGTGGCCTTCAGGAACGCGGTCGCACGCTCTGGCTCAGACAGCATCCAGAACTGGTTGGCCGCGGTGGGCAATGCCCACGCCATCAGTTCCTCTTCGGTCAACGCTGCAGGATCGATTTCGGCGAGTACCGCCTGGGCTTCCCGACCGCGACCTTGCCACGCCAATGAATAGCCAACGATGAGACTGGCGGCCAGGCCGGGTTCCCGCTTCAGCGCGGCCTTCCCGAGTCGTTCGCTGAGCTCCAAATCGCCCAGCCGCAATGCTTCCTGGGCTGCGGCGCAGACATCGGACACCGGCTGCGGACGGTCACTGCCGCTCGCGAGTACGGCCAAACGCAGCCTCTCCACGACCCCGCCGCCGTCGGGGGCCGGGAAGCGCTCTACCAATGCTGTGCGCAGCCTACGCAGCTCCGGTCCGCCGAGGGCGCCGCGGACCGCCTCGGAGAACAGCGGATGCGAAGGGCGCAGCCCGTCGTCGGTTACAACGACTGCGCCGCACCGTACGGCCTCTTCGAGGGCATCTGGTCCGGCCAGCGCCGCGGCGTGGGCCCACGGTAGCGGGTCGGTGAGGGCTAGCAACTCCAGGACCCGATGCGACGCGGCTGGCAGCGTCTCGACGAATTCCTCGACCTGTGTCATCAGCCGGTTGTCGTCGTGGCCGGGTGGATCGAGGTCGATCCGTGCGACCAGTCCGTTCTGCCACAGCGCTGAAATTTCGGCGGGAACCCGAGCGCTGTCGACGGTGGCGGTGAGCAGCATCCGGACCTTACGGCTGACCGCCAGCTGGTAGATGAGCGCTGCGGACAGTGAATCCAGCAGGTGCGCGTCGTCGACGACGAGGAGCCGACCGTCGCCGAGGGCGCCCCGAGCAGACCGCAGCACTGCGGCGGTCTTGCCGGTCTTGGGCACCTCGAGCAGCCTCTCGAACGCGGCGAACGGGATTGCCGTACCTGACGCTGTCGCGCGCACCCAGTTGACCTTGGGGAAAGCTGGGCCTAGCCGCTCGGCCGCCTCGTGTGCCAACGTCCTCTTGCCGACCCCCGAAGGTCCGATTAATACGGCACCGATACGCGTACGCACACCCAGTTCGAGCAAAGCCAGCGCGGGTTCGCGGGCTGCGGTCACCCAGTTAACAGGCGCCGGTACAGGCACGGGTACAGGCACCGGCTAAGTCTAATGGTGCCTATGGCTACCTTTGAGCTCGTGTCCCCAGAACCCGAACGACCCGAACGCCGATGGGCCGTGTGCGTCTACTGCGCTTCGGGTCCGACGCACCCGGAGTTACTCGACCTCGCACACCGAATCGGGAACGCGATTGCCCGCAGGGGCTGGACGTTGGTCTCCGGTGGCGGCAACGTCTCGGCGATGGGGGCGATGGCTAGCGCCGCCCGGGCCGAAGGTGGGCTCACCGTCGGGGTGATCCCCAAGGCGTTGGTTCATCGAGAGGTTGCCGACACCGAGGCCGACGAACTCGTCGTCACCGACACCATGCGGGAACGTAAACAGGTGATGGAAGACCGCGCCGATGCGTTCATCGCGCTGCCGGGCGGGATCGGGACGCTCGAGGAATTCTTCGAAGCCTGGAGTGCGGGATATTTGGGTATGCACTCCAAGCCGGTCGTGATGCTCGACCCGTTCGGGCACTACAGGGGGTTGCTGGACTGGCTGCGCGGGCTGGTCGAAAGTGGTTACGTTGCCGAAAGTGCGTTGCGGCGACTGATCGTCGTCGGCGATGTCGATGCCGCTCTGGCCGCGTGCGCACCGGTCAGCTGACCGATGCCGCCCGCTACTAGGGTGGCCCAAGACTGACGGCGGAGGAATCGTTGCATGACCGACGAGCGCGTATGGGTGGGGATACCACCCAATCCAGTGGTAGAGGGAGAGCCGAGATGACGGAGGAGTCCGGAACCCGCACCAGTGTTGGGTTGCTAGATATCGCCGGCCAGATGCCCGGTCTGATCAGGGATGCACCGACGATCCTGCGCGGCTTCGCCACTGGCTTCCTCGCGCGCCCGTCGGCCAAGACATCCATCGGCAAGGTCTTCCAGGAACGTGCCGCCCGCTATGCAGACAAGCCGTTCCTGAAGTTTGAGGGCCGCGAGATCACCTACGGTGAGGCCAACGAGACCGTGAACCGCTACGCCGCCGTGCTGGCCGCCAGGGGGGTTGGGCCCGGCGATGTAGTCGGCATCATGCTTCGTAATTCGCCCGAACCCGTCCTTCTCATGTTGGCTGCGGTGAAGTGCGGTGCGATCTCGGGAATGCTGAATTACAACCAGCGCGACGAGACGCTCAAGCACAGCCTCGGACTGCTGTCAGCCTCGGTCGTCGTCGCCGACACCGAGTTCGTGGGGGCCATCACCGAGTGCGGCGCCGACACCGACGGGCTGATGACCCTCGACGAGCTCACGCGGCTTGCAGCGACGGCACCAACCACGAATCCGGCCACCAGCGCGGCCGTACTCGCTAAGCACAAGGCGTTCTACATATTCACCTCCGGCACCACAGGGATGCCCAAGGCCAGCGTGATGACTCACTACCGATGGCTGCGAGCATTGGCCGGGTTTGGCGGGCTGGGCATGCGCTTGAACAGCCGTGACACGCTCTATTGCTGTCTTCCGCTCTACCACAACAACGCGTTGACGGTGGCGCTGTCCTCGGTGCTGAGTTCCGGCGCCGCGCTGGCGCTGGGTAAGTCGTTCTCGGCGTCGAGATTCTGGGATGACGTCATCCGCTACGACGCCACCGCGTTCGTCTATATCGGCGAGGTCTGCACCTACCTGCTCAGCCAGCCGACTAAGGACACCGACCGCAAACACCGGGTACGCGTTATCGCCGGAAACGGTCTGCGTCCGGCCATCTGGGACGAATTCACCAACCGATTCGGCATCGATCGGGTTTGCGAATTCTATGCCGCCAGCGAGGGCAACACTGCATTCGTCAACGTGCTCAACGTCGATAAAACCACCGGTATCTGCCCAACCCCGGTGGCGTTCGTGGAGTACAACGAGTCCGGCGAGCCGGTGCGTGACAAGAATGGCCGGGTCCGCAAGGTTAAGAACGGGGAGCCCGGTCTGCTGCTGTCCAAGGTCAGCAGCTTCCAGCCGTTCGACGGCTACACCGACAAGAAGGCCTCGGAGAAGAAGTTGGTGCGCGACGCCTTCAAAGAGGGCGACGTGTGGTTCAACACCGGGGACTTGATGCGCTCGCAGGGCTTTGGGCACGCGGCGTTCACCGACCGGCTCGGCGACACCTTCAGATGGAAGGGCGAGAACGTGGCCACCACGGAGGTCGAGGCAGCTGTGTCCAGAGACCCACAAGTCCAGGAGTGCACGGTGTACGGCGTCGAGGTTCCCGGCACCGGCGGCAGGGCGGGCATGGTGGCGATCCAGCTCAAGGACGGCGAGGAGTTCGAGGGCAAGGCCCTGGCCAACGCTGTGTACGACAAGCTGCCCGCATACGCGATCCCGCTGTTCGTGCGGGTGGTCGAGGAACTTGCGCACACGTCGACGATGAAGAGTCAGAAGGGCGACCTGCGCAAACAGGGTTACGGCGGGGTTGAGGGCGATGGCGAGGCCAAGGTCGAGGACCCGATCTACGTGCTCTCGGGTAAGGGTGAAGGCTACGTGCCGTTCTATGCCGAGTACCCCGATGATGTAGCGGCCGGTAAGAAGCCCAGGTAGCGAATTCGGCGTGAAAACCTGCGCTGAGCGCTGAAAAGCACGCCGAAATCGCAGGCCCGTAGCCTTGAGAGTGTGCAGTCGACGTTTCTAGGGCGCCCGGTGGGCGGCGATCGGGCCCTGATCATGGCGATCGTGAACCGTACGCCAGACTCCTTCTACGACCATGGCGCCACGTTCACCGACGAGGCCGCCAAGAAGGCGGCGCACAGGGTGGTCAGTGAGGGCGCCGATATCGTCGACGTGGGTGGCGTCAAGGCGGGCCCGGGCAGCGACGTCGACGTTGTCGCGGAGATCGCTCGCGTCGTGCCGTTTATCGAATGGCTTCGTGACACCTTTCCCGACCAACTGATCAGCGTCGACACCTGGCGTGCCGAGGTGGCTAAACAGGCCTGCGCCGTCGGGGCGGACCTGATCAACGACACCTGGGGCGGAGTCGATCCGGACCTCGCAGGTGTCGCCGCCGAATTCGAGGCCGGATTGGTGTGTTCGCACACCGGTGGTGCGGTCCCACGGTCCCGGCCGTTCCGGGTCAACTACGGGACCTCTGAGCGGGGGGTGGTCGACGACGTCGTCGCCGAGGTGACTTCCGCCGCGGAGCGTGCCTTGGCCCTTGGCGTGCGGCCCGACGGCATCGTGGTCGATCCGACTCATGATTTCGGCAAGAACACGTATCACGGGCTTAGTTTGTTGCGCCATGTAAAAGACCTTGTAAAGACTGGATGGCCGGTCCTGATGGCGCTGAGCAACAAAGATTTCGTCGGGGAGACTCTGGGTGTGGACCTGACCGAACGCTTGGAGGGCACCCTGGCGGCTACCGCGCTAGCCGCTGCCGACGGAGCTGCAATGTTCCGGGTCCACGAGGTGGGACCCACACGACGCGTGCTCGAAATGGTCGCGTCTATCCAGGGCGCGCGTCCGCCGACACGCACGGTAAGGGGACTGGCATGACTGTGTTATCCGATCGAGTCACGGAACTGGCCCTAGAAGGCGTGGCCGAACATCGCTGGCTGACCCACCGCAGCTGGAGCCGCCCGCACTGGACTGTCGCTGAACTCGAGGCCGCCAAGGCAGGTCGCACAGTGTCTGTAGTGCTGCCCGCGTTGAACGAGGAGGAGACGGTGGCCGGCGTCGTCGAGACCATCACTGGACTGCTCGGTGGGTTGGTCGACGAGCTGGTTGTGCTCGATTCCGGTTCCACTGACGACACCGAGATCCGGGCGCTTGCCGCCGGGGCCCGCGTGATCAGCCGTGAAGTCGCGCTGCCCGAAGTCGCGCCGCAGGCGGGTAAGGGCGAGGTGTTGTGGCGGTCGCTGGCCGCCACCACGGGTGACATCGTCGTCTTCGTCGACTCAGATCTGCTCGATCCTGATCCGATGTTCGTGCCCAAACTGCTGGGCCCGCTGCTGACCACCGAGGGTGTCCACCTGGTCAAAGGTTTCTACCGGCGACCGCTGAAGATCAGCGGTAGCGAGGACGCCAGTGGGGGTGGCCGTGTCACCGAGTTGGTGGCCCGCCCGCTGCTGGCGGCGCTGCGGCCTGAGTTGATGTGCCTCTACCAGCCGCTCGGCGGGGAGTACGCCGGAACTCGTGAGTTACTGACCGCGGTGCCCTTTGCTCCGGGCTACGGCGTCGAGATCGGTCTACTGATCGACACCTACGACCGGCTGGGGCTCGACGCTATCGCCCAGGTGAACCTCGGCGTGCGCACGCACCGCAACCGGCCGCTGACCGAGCTGGCGTCGATGAGCAGGCAGGTCATCGCCACTCTGCTGTCCCGGTGCGGCGTTCCAGATTCAGGTGTCGGGCTGACACAATTCTTCGCAGACGGCGAGGACTACTCCCCGCGCATCTCGACGGTTTCCCTTCAGGACCGTCCGCCGATGAGGACGTTGCGTCCGCGCTGACGCCCGGTCAAGGGCACCTCGGCACCTCGGCTTCAGCTTGTCGCCGATGTCAGGCAATATCGAGGCGTGACCCTCGTTCTGCTCTACCTCGTGGTTCTGGTGTTGGTCGGTGTCGTCTTGTTCGCCGTCAGCAGCCTGCTCTTCGGCCGCGGCGAGATGCTGCCTCCGCTGCCCCGCGTCACCACAGCGACCGTGCTACCGGCATCGGGTGTCACCGGCGTCGATATCGACGCGGTGAAGTTCACCCAGACTTTGCGCGGATACAAGACCAGTGAAGTCGACTGGGTCCTCGACCGGATCGGACAGGAACTCGACCTGCTTCGCGGTGAGCTCGCCACCGCACGTGGTACGCACGAGCTGCTCGAACCCACCGTCGACGTTTCAGGGGAGGACGCGCATGCGTTGCCACCGGAGAACCCGCGGGACGAATCGTGACGACCGCATGCGCTGACCGCAGGAGCCGGTGCGGGTGGATCGACCAATCACGTTTATCGCCCACCGATTTCGAGCTGTACTGCGATTACCACGATCACGAGTGGGGTCGCCCGGTGCGGGGTTCGGCGGCACTGTTCGAGCGGGTGAGTCTTGAGGCCTTCCAGAGTGGGCTTTCATGGCTGATCATCCTGCGCAAGCGAGTCAACTTCCGCACCGCGTTCGATAGGTTCGACGTCGAGCGCGTCGCGCGTTACGGGGAGCGTGACGTCGCGCGGCTGATGGCCGATGCCGGAATCGTGCGCAACCGTTCCAAAATCGCGGCGACCATCTCCAACGCCCGAGTCGTCTCCGACCTGGCCGACGAAGGTGTCGATCTGGGGGAACTGTTGTGGTCTTTTGCACCGCAGGATCGGATCACCCGGCCGCGGCCCGCCGATCTATCGCAGGTTGCTTCGGTGACCCCTGAATCCACAGCGATGGCCAAGGAACTCAAGCGCCGCGGTTTCCGATTCGTCGGCCCCACGACGGCCTACGCGATGATGCAGGCCACAGGCATGGTCGACGATCACGTCGCCAATTGCTGGGTTGCCCCCCTGTCCGAGTAGCCCGCCCCGTCGCGAGCGGTGTTGAGCCGAATAACTCCCCGACGTGCGCTGAAACCGGCAATCCGGTCTGCCAACTGAGTCGCCTTAGCCGGGTCTTTGCACACGGGCTGCCTCGGATAGGGAACAATGGAGGTCTGTAGCAGTTCAAGGCCGGGTGTTGTCTGTTTTCCTCGCAGAGTTGGGCGGGCCCGGCGCGTACCGATAGACCGGCCCTGACGGGCACGCCCATGCGGAGGGAGCAACTCGATGGCGGCGATGAAGCCCCGGACCGGCGACGGTCCACTCGAAGCAACCAAGGAGGGGCGGGGCATCGTGATGCGGGTTCCACTGGAAGGTGGTGGCCGGCTCGTCGTCGAACTCACCCCCGACGAAGCCGCCGCGCTCGGCGACGAACTCAAGGCCGTCACAGGCTAGCGGTATTGACCCCATCGGTCGCGGCCACCGCGACCCGTTCGCTGCTGCTCCCCATGGCCGACACGTTGCGATAAATCTGCAGCGTCTGGTCTGCGATGTGTGACCACGAAAACTCGGCGATACACCGCTGACGCCCCGCCGCTCCCAAACGGTCGGCTTTCTCGGAGTCGGCGACAAGAGAGTTGACGGCATAGGCGAGTTCCCGCTCGAAGGACGCTGCGTCGCTCGAGTCATAGTGCACGAGCAAGCCTGTCTGTTGGTCGGCCACCACTTCGGGGATTCCGCCGACGTCGGAGGCCACCACCGCCGTCGCACACGCCATTGCTTCGAGGTTGACGATGCCCAACGGTTCATACACTGATGGGCACACGAAAGTGGTTGCCGACGAAAGAATTTCGCGAATCTTGGAGTTCGGTAACATTTCACGCACCCAGAAGACCCCGCTGCGCGCATCGGAGAGCTCCCGCACCGCGGACGCCACCTCCGCGGCGATCTGAGGGGTGTCCGGGGAGCCCGCGCACAACACCAACTGAACGTCGGGCGCGAAGTGGTGGGCTGCAGCCACAAGGTGGGACACCCCCTTCTGCCTTGTGATCCTGCCGACGAACGCGACGATCGGGCGCGAGCGGTCGACACCGAGTCCGTCGAGGACCGAATCATCTCCTGTCGATGCGACCGGATGCCACGCTTGGGTGTCGATGCCGTTTCGCACGACATGTACACGGTCGGGATCAACGCTCGGGTAGGCGCGCAGCACGTCTTCCCGCATCCCGGAGCTGACAGCAATCACGGCGTCGGCTGCCTCGAGGGCCGTCTTCTCGACCCACGAGGATATGCGGTAGCCACCGGCGAGCTGCTCGGCCTTCCACGGCCGCATGGGTTCCAGCGAATGCGCGGTAAGCACGTGTGGCACGTCGTAGAGAAGTGCGGCCAGGTGCCCGGCCATTCCGGCGTACCACGTGTGCGAGTGCACCACGGTAGCTTCCGCGGCCGAATTGACCATGTTGAGGTCGGCGGACAGCGTCGACAGCGCCGGGTTGGCGCCCAGCAGGGCGGGGTCGGGCGGGGCGGCGGTGGCTTCCGGCCGCGGAGCACCCATGCAGTGCACGTCAACCTCGCAGAGGCGCCGCAACTGCGCAACCAGCTCGGTGACGTGAACGCCTGCACCGCCGTAGACCTCGGGTGGGTACTCTCGCGTCATCATCGCCACCCGCATGGTGTGACCGTATCCAACTTTGCGATTCGTTGCGCCCCATCACCAATTGCCCCTCTGGCAATCCATGATCGCGGCCGCCGATAGTGTGGGTGGCTAGCCGTGGGTCCTGAGGTGCCGATAGGTTTGGAGGATGAGGGAAGCGCCGCGCGTGTTGGGCATCGTCCTGGCCGGTGGCGAGGGCAAGCGGCTTTACCCATTGACAGCAGACCGCGCCAAGCCCGCGGTTCCCTTCGGGGGCGCCTATCGGCTCATCGATTTCGTGCTGTCGAATCTCGTCAATGCCCGATTACTTCGCATTTGTGTTCTCACCCAATACAAATCGCATTCCTTGGATCGCCACATTTCACAGACCTGGCGATTGTCGGGGTTTGCCGGCGAGTACATAACGCCTGTTCCGGCCCAACAGCGGCTCGGGCCGCGGTGGTATACCGGTTCGGCGGACGCCATCTACCAGTCGATGAACCTGATCTACGACGAGGACCCCGACTTCATCGTCATCTTCGGAGCCGACCATGTGTACCGGATGGACCCCGAGCAGATGGTCCACCAGCACATCGAGAGTGGCGCTGGGGCGACCGTCGCCGGGATCCGGGTGCCGCGTTCAGAGGCGTCCGCGTTCGGCTGCATCGACGCCGACGAGTCGGGCAGGATCCGCGCTTTCGTGGAAAAACCAGCGGAGCCGCCCTCAGTACCCGACGACCCCGAGCAAACGTTCGTGTCGATGGGCAACTACATCTTCACAACGAGTGTCCTCATCGATGCGATCCGCGCAGATGCCGACGACGACCATTCCGACCACGACATGGGCGGTGACATCATCCCGCGGCTGGTGTCCGACGGGATGGCCTCGGTCTACGATTTCAACGACAATGAAGTGCCCGGCGCCACCGAACGTGACCACGGCTACTGGCGCGACGTCGGAACGCTGGATGCCTTTTACGATGCGCACATGGATCTGGTCTCAGTGCATCCGGTCTTCAATCTGTACAACACTCGCTGGCCGATCCGCGGCAGCTCGGAGAACCTGGCGCCCGCCAAGTTCGTCAACGGCGGATCGGCCCAGGAATCCGTAGTCGGTGCGGGCAGCATCATTTCGGCTGCATCGGTGCACAACTCCGTGCTGTCGTCGAACGTCGCCGTTGATGATGGTGCGATCGTCGAGGGCAGCGTCATCATGCCCGGTGTCCGCGTCGGGCGGGGCGCGGTGGTTCGCCACGCGATCCTGGACAAGAATGTGGTGGTCGGCCCCGGGGAGATGGTCGGGGTCGATGTGGACAAGGACCGCGAACGGTTCTCGATCAGTGCCGGCGGCGTCGTCGCCGTCGGCAAGGGCGTCTGGATCTAGCGTGGGGCTCCATACCTCAGAGAGCCGGACTGCGGTGCCTACTCAAGCGGCGTCACGGCGCCGGTAAAGGAATCCGGCCGCCAGGGTGAAAGCCGCTGCTATGAAGCCCATCACGATCAACGCGACGACGGGCACTTCAGTGGGGACCGTGGTCTGCCCGATCGGCGATAGATCGATGAGCCAACTCGGCAAGCGCAGAAGCGCACCGAGGTAGAGCGAGAGGACCACGAACGTCACGGCGAGCCAACCAAGCCAAGTGTGACGTAGCGCTACTGCGAGCGCGGCAATCCCGGCCAGCACGGCGAGCGCCGGTACGAATGCGAGGCCGGCCAGTGTCAGTCGCAGGACGGTATGTGGTTCACCCAGCGTCAGTCCGGTTCCCAAACCGTTGCCGAAGCCCGCGAAGAACATCAGCACCGCAGAGCCGAGCACTGCCGACACCACTGCGGTGAGCAGCCACCGCCAGCGCGATACCGACCCTGCGAGGACGGCCTCGCCGAGACCGGACTGCTCGTCGGCGTACACGCGCAGCACAGCGGACACCGAGTAGGCGCATGCTGCCGCGGCGAGGAACTGCGACATCGTGGTGTACACACCGTCACTGCCCTGGGCCGCCAGAACCCGGGCGAGCAGTTCGTTGTTGTCGGCTGCTTCCAGCAGTGATTTGGTCATCGAACCGAACGCCAGGCCCGCGACGAACAGTCCGACCGACCAGCCGATGATCTGGCCGCGTTGCAGCGCCATGTGCAGGCCGAGCACTCCGCCGATCCGGCGGGCGGCGGACCGCTCGCCGGGCGAGGCGATGATTGCGTCGTCGTACTCTCGGCGGGCCTCGAGCAGTGCCGCCAAGAGGATTAGACCCCCTGTCAGTAGGCCCAGCAGGGTCAGCGGCCACCACCGCAGATCGACGAACGCACGCATCTGCTGGGCCCACGCAATGGGGGAGAGCCAACTCACCGCACTTCCCGAGTTGTCGATGACGTCGCCGATCCCTCGGACCAGCGCAGCGAGTGCGAGGATTGCCATCGCTGCGCCCGTCGCGGCACGGGCGGTCCGCCAAATCTGCGCCGTGACGGCCGCGACGCCGCCAAATACGGTTGCGGCGGCCGTGACGCCCACGCACATCCCAGCGGTATCCATAACGTCGAAACCGGTGGCGGCCATCGCCGATGCCATTGTCACGGCAAGAACAACGTTGACCGCACCGACGAGGGCCAGGGCGGCGGCGGTACGCGCATATCGGCCAACGACTGAGGCCTGTACCAGTTCTGCTGCTCCACTCTCTTCCTCGGCGCGGGTGTGCCGAATGACGGTGAGAATGGCGAGAATCGAGGAGGCGATGATCAGGGTAAGCGTCATTTCGTTGGCCATCATCACCCCGAGCTCGGTCTCGTTGCCGCCGAACATGGGGCCGCCCAACATCATTCCCGCTGGGGTCTTGAGAAGATTGACCCTCGCCAGACGCTCCGGCTCTCCAGGAAAGGCGAGCTTGAGGGCAATTGGCGTGTAGACCATCATCGAGGTCAACGTTGCGATCCACACCGACAGGCGCACCCGGTCCCGGCGTAGCGCGAGGCGGATCAGATCGCCGATGCCTGTCCATGGGGAGGGTGCCGGCGGCGCCGCATGCCGCCCGGTCCGCGTCGGCGACCCGGCAGCGATGGCATTCACCGGTCCGTCCCCTGGTACTCCAACAGGAACATGTCCTCGAGGGAGGCCGGTGCGACGGCGAGTTCGGCAATGCCCAAGCTGGCGAGATCGGACATAGCGCGGTCGAGATTGTCGCGGTCCACCGAGAAGTGCAGTCGACCGTCCTGCATGCGAAGGTCGTGAACGTAGGGCGCACGTTCCATGACACGACCATCAGCGCGGGTGCGCGCAGTGACGGTGGTGCGCATCAGGTGGCGCATCTGCTCTAATGTTGCCGACCTTACGGTCCTGCCTGCACGCACGATCGTTACTGTGCGGCAAAGTTTTTCGACCTCTGCCAGGATGTGGCTGGACAACAGCACCGCCGCGCCCTGTTCCGCGACTTCCCGGACGCACTGCTGGAAAACCCTCTCCATCAACGGATCCAGGCCGGCGGTCGGCTCGTCGAGGACGAACAGTTCGCTGCGTGTGCTGAAGGCGGCGACAATCGCCACCTTCTGCCGGTTGCCTTTCGAATAGGTGCGGGCCTTCTTGAAGGGGTCGAGTTCGAAGCGCTCGATCAGTTGGTCCCTACGCCCCTCGTTGACTGCGCCTTCGCCGCGAAGGCCGGCCAGGAAGTCGATGGCCTCCATCCCGGTGAGGTTAGGCCATAGCGTGACATCGCCAGGTACGTAGGAGATCCGGCGGTGCAGGCGCACTGCGTCGCGCCAGGGGTCGCCGCCCAGCAGCCTCACGGTGCCGCAGTCGGCGCGCAGCAGCCCCAAGAGAACCCGCAGCGTAGTGGATTTACCTGCACCGTTCGGACCGAGGAAGCCGGCCACCTCACCAGGTGCGACGGTGAGGTCGACGCCGTCGAGAGCCTTGGTGTTCCCGAATGATTTCGACAAGCCGCTGATCTCGACGGCCAATTGGCTGCGATGCTCATTCATCGTGAACTCCTTGTGGTCGGCTCGAGCGGAATTCCCTGCTCACGCCCCGTGGCGAACGCGTCGTACATCGTCGAGTCCGTCATGAGACCGTTGTTGTACAACTGCGAGGGCAGGCAGCACCATCTCTGCGCTGTAGTCGCCCAAGACCGCGCGCAGGTCGTCAGGGTTGTCGGGTAGTTGCCGGAACGCGCCGCCGCAAGCGGTGCCCACGCCTAGCGCGGGTTCTGTTCGACGGGCGATGGGTTGTGTGCGGACATGCACACAACACGGCAATCGGTTCAGCCGCGCGCGGCGGCGAGCAGGCCGTCACCGAGCGGAATCAGCACCGGTGTCAGCCGCTCGTCCTCGGCGATGAGTCGTGCCGCCTCGCGTACCGCACTGACATCGCTGTCCTTGGCGGACGCATCGCCGGCCCGCCCACCCAGTGCGGCGCGATGCACGACGATCGCGCCACCCTCGCGGAGGAGTCGTACACCCTCGATGACGAATTGTGGTTGGTCGGCTGGTTCAGCGTCGATGAACACCAGGTCGTAGGACTCATCGGCCAGCCTGGTCAGCACCTCCTGGGCGCGTCCGCTGATCAGTCTGCTTCGTCCAGGTCCGATGCCGGCCTCGGTGTATGCCTGCTTGGCGATTTGTTGATGTTCGGGTTCGACGTCGATCGTCGTCAACACCCCATCCTCGCGCATACCCGATAGCAACCACAGACCGCTGACTCCGGCGCCCGTGCCGACCTCGACCACGGCTTTCGCCCGGGTCAGCTTGGCCAGCACGCAGAGCAGCGCGCCGACGGCTGGTGTCACCGCCCCCGCGCCGATATCCAACGCCCGCTCCCTGGCCGCAGCGACGATGTCGTCCTCAGAGATCGAGTGTTCGGCATGTGCGACGATCGCCTCGGCCTGGCTCACTTTCGTCCCGGAATCGCCGGAACCAGCTTCGGGCTCGTCGGTGCTGGCCATGTCCCGCAGCGTAGAGCGAAGGACGGGTTGCAGGTGCACCGACACGCCCGCCCCAAGTTTCGGTAATCCGGGGGTCGCATCCACTGTTTTGGCTGGTCGACCAAAGGGCGTCGATATTTCTCAGGAAACGTTCAGTTTGTTCCTATGTCAGGCATACCAGCGCAGGAGACTGTAATCGCATGACAGACGGCGCTCTCAGCGCTCGCGGCGATATAGTTCGCCCGCAAGACAGCGCTGGGAAGAAAGCCACGCCATCGCGTGTTCTCCATTACGAGCGGTTGTCTACCGACGACAACCACCGTCACGACATGGAGGATCAGACGATTTCCACCCCCGCCACCGCCGCGCCCGCCCCCGCCATCGGCACGTCGACCCCCGGTGCCGCTCCGGTGTCCCCGGTGTCGATGGCACACCTCGAGCAGTACGCCGATGCCGAGTGGGTGGAGCCCACCGACCAGTTGACGGGCACAGCGGTGTTTGACGCCACCGGCGACAAGACGGCGATGCCGAGCTGGGACGAACTCGTCCGCCAGCACGCCGACCGGGTGTATCGCCTGGCTTATCGCCTATCCGGCAGTCAGCACGACGCGGAGGACCTGACTCAGGAAACGTTCATTCGCGTCTTCAGGTCGGTGAAGAATTACCAGCCCGGCACATTCGAAGGCTGGTTGCACCGCATCA
>Ga0209991_10000499_pt1 | contig 17293 bp, 13 predicted proteins | sample ChitaG_FD_183167 | JGI IMG/M metagenome (GOLD analysis project Ga0209991, IMG submission 183167) | Deep subsurface microbial communities from South Pacific Ocean to uncover new lineages of life (NeLLi) - Chile_00310 metaG (SPAdes)... | ecosystem: Environmental > Aquatic > Marine > Oceanic >...
AGCAAGGAGAACTGATAATCAACTCCGGGGAAGATCGGGAAGGCAGGGTGATCCGGGATCTGGCCAATTTTTTGTTTCTTTAGAAGATGAATTATTAAGAGTCTTTGGTGGTGAAAGAATAAAATCTTTAATGGGAATTTTAAAAATTCCTGAGGACCAGCCCATTGAAGCTAATTTAGTTTCTGGCGCTATCGAACAAGCCCAATCAAAAATTGAGGGTTTCAATTTCGATCTCAGAAAACATATTTTGGAATACGATGATGTGATGAATAAGCATCGAGGAACAATTTATAAAAAAAGAAGAGAGATATTGGAAAGGTCTCAAATCTCAAATCCCACTGATCAAAATAGTTTGAGATCTTACATTTTAGAAATAATAAAAAAACAAGGTTATTCAGAAGAAGATTATAAAAGAAAAGAGGAAGAGTTAGGCCCGGAGAAAATGAGAGAGATTGAAAAACTGGTAAGTTTAAGAATCTTAGATATGTTATGGATGGATCATTTAGAGAATATGGAAAATTTAAGGGATTCAGTCAGATTGCGAGCCTATGGTCACCAAGATCCTTTGGTAGAATATAAAAATGAAGGCCACAAAATGTTCCAGAATTTCCTGGGAATGGTTGAATCAAATATTGCCCAGACTATTTTTAAAGTAGAGATTGCTCTAAAACCGCCTGAGTCTTCTTTTACTCCCCAACCGACTTCTTTTTCATTTAGCCCCGCATCCTCTACCCTAAGACCTAAAAAAATCGGCAGAAATGACCCCTGCCCGTGTGGTTCAGGAAAAAAGTATAAGAAATGCCATGGCCGATAGGGACAATAAATAAAAAATTCGTATATTCGTAAAGATTCGTAATACAAACCGGTCGTTCAGCTTCCTGCTGTGTGTGAACAGTGGGCAATTGCTTCGCAATTAAGCGTAGGGTTATGAAAAAAAAGAAAATCTATCTCGCTCTCATTTTTATTTTCGTTTTAGCTTTCTTGGCTGTTAATTTAAGTTATCCAAAATATTTTAATCAAGGAGCAGATTTCTTTAATTCCAAATTCCAAATTCAGAATTCTAAATTCAAAATACCCCATTTTCCAGAGATACCTTTTAAATTAGGATTAGATTTACAGGGAGGAAGCCATCTTTTGTACGAAGCCGATTTATCTCAGATAGAGCCAAAAGATTATGGGCAAGCCATGGAAGGCCTAAGAGATATTATTGAGAGAAGAGTTAACCTTTTTGGCGTCAGGGAACCTATTGTGCAGACCCAGGAGGCAGCCGGCCATCATAGATTAATTGTTGAGTTGGCGGGAATAAAAGATATTGGAGAGGCCATTAAAATGATTGGCCAGACCCCCTTTTTAGAGTTTAGAGAACAAAGACCAGAAGAGGAAACTCAAAGAATACTCGAAAAAAAGAAAGAAATTGAAGGGAAATCACCAGAAGAATTTCAGCAAATTCCAGATTGGCAATTGGCCTTTGAAGATCCTTATTTCAAATCGACCCTGCTGACTGGCAAATATTTAAAAAAGGCCGAGATTGGTTTCGATCAAACTACTGGCAAACCTCTGGTTTTGCTTCGATTTAACGATGAAGGATCAAAGATTTTTGAAGAATTGACTTCAAGAAATATTGGCAAGCCCTTAGCAATTTATATTGATCAAATTCCAATTTCTATTCCCACTGTTCAAGAAACAATCTCAGGGGGAAAAGCCCAAATTACCGGAGACTTTACAATTGACCAAGTTAAAACCCTGGTTAGAAACCTTAATGCCGGTGCCTTGCCTGTTCCCATAGAATTAATTTCTCAACAAACAGTAGGCCCAACTTTGGGAACAATTTCTTTGCAAAAAAGCCTAAAGGCAGGAATAATTGGATTTCTAATGGTTATCTTATTTTTAATTCTTTTCTATCGGTTGCCCGGAATTTTAGCTTCTCTGGCCTTGGTAATTTTTTTAGCCTTGGTTTTAGCTGCTTTTAAAATTATTTCAGTAACCTTGACTTTAGCTGGCATTGCCGGTTTGATTTTGTCGATTGGAATGGCAGTTGATGCCAATATTTTAATTTTTTCTCGAATGAGAGAAGAATTAAGCGAGGGAAAAAGCTTTTTGATAAGCGTAGAGGAAGGTTTTAGAAGGGCCTGGCCTTCGATTCGAGATGGTAATTTAACTACTTTAATTGTGGCTCTGATTTTATTTGGTTTTGGTACCAGCTTTGTTAAAGGATTTGCTTTAGTTTTGAGCATAGGAATTTTAATCAGTATGTTTTCAGCCCTTTTCATTACCAAGAATTTTTTGGGATTTTTTGTTGGTACAAAGCTGGAAAAATTAAGCTGGCTCTGGAGATAAAAAATATTAAAAATTATTTATGTGAGTTGAAATTTCAATTCAATATTTATGGGAACAATAACTAATAAAATTACAATATATTGGCCAGAAAAAAGTATAGTTTTTTTGAAAAACAACTGGAGGTTTAGTAATAGGAAAATTGGACAAAAAATAAATAAACATCCTAAAGCCGTATGCGAGAAGAGAAGGGCGTTAGGGTTACCCTTCAGAGAATGTGACGTTATGCCTCTTACCTTTCTCCAGAAACAACTTATTTATGGCTCCCTGTTAGGCGATGGAAGTATCGTGAAAGGAAAAGAAGATAAAAATTGTCGTTTTTCCGAAGCTCACTCAATAAAGCAAAAAGATTATCTAGTTTTTAAATATAAAAAATTGAAACCTTTTTCTGGCAAATTTATTAAATATCCTTGTAAGCGTGGAAGTAATAATATAAAATTCTCAACAAAAGCACACCCTGGTTTTAATCAATTTCGGAAGATGTTTTATAATAAACAAGGGAAAAAGGTTATAAAATTTTCTACTCTAAAAAACATTACTCACCCTTTAGCCTTAACAATGTGGTTTGGTGATGACGGATCCAAAGATAAGAATGATTGCCGATTAGCTACAGCAACATTTTCTATAAAAGAAATAAAACTTCTAATAAAATGGCTACAAGGGTTTTTTGGAATTGAAGGTTTCTTGCATAAACATGGGAAATACTGGTACATATCGATTCGACGAGATCGGTGGAAATTTACAAAATTGATTAAACCATATCTCCCCAAGTGCATGCATTATAAATTATATAAAAAGATATGATTGATAAAATTTTAAAAAGCAAAGCCCCTCCAAGAAGAGGAAAGACCTTCCTTGCCTCAGAATCTGTGACGGAGGGGCATCCCTGACAAAGTAGCCGATGCTATTGCCGACGCTATTTTAGACGCAGTTCTAAGAGATGATAAATGTGGCCGGGCGGCTTGTGAAGTTATGGTTGGTATGGGCCACGTTATTGTTGGGGGAGAAATAACCACTAAAACTTGGGTTGATGTTGGAAATATTGTTAGAAAAGTTGTCAAAGAGATTGGTTATACCAAACCAGAATATGGTTTTGATTACCAGACCTTATCTGTTTTCAATACTATCCATGAGCAATCTCCAGATATTGCTCGAGGAGTAAAGAAAACCGGGACAAAAAAGCAGGGAAGTGGTGACCAGGGAATCAACATAGGTTTTGCTTCAAATGAGACTCCAGAATTAATGCCCCTGCCAATAATGCTAGCCCATAAATTAGTGATGAAATTGGCCGAGGTGAGAAAAAAGAACATTTTACCCTATTTGAGGCCGGATGGGAAAAGTCAAGTAACGGTAGAATACCAAGATGGGATACCTAAAAGATTGGATTCAGTAGTTATTGCTGCTCAACACAATCCCGATGTTTCCTTAAAAAGAATAAGGGCTAATATTATTAAGCAGGTCATTAAACCAGTTTGCCGCAATCTTCTTGACAAAAAAACAAAATACTATATTAACAATACCGGTCGATTTGTAATTGGCGGGCCAGTTTCTGACACGGGAGCGACTGGTAGAAAAAATGTTGTTGATGCTTATGGGCCCCAGATTCCAATTGGTGGGGGTAGTCTAAGTGGGAAAGACCCGACAAAAGTAGATAGGTCAGGGGCTTATCTCGCTCGCTATATTGCCAAAAATATTGTTGCTGCTAAATTAGCTGAAAAGTGCGAAATTCAGATATCTTATGTGATTGGAGGAACTAACCCCCTTTCAATAAATGTTAATCTCTTTGATACTGGAAAAGTCAGTGAAGAAAAATTGGTCAAAATCATTCCCAAGATTTTTGATTTATCTCCCGGAGGAATAATCAAAGAATTAAATCTTTTGCGACCCATTTATCAAAAGACTGCTTGTTATGGCCACTTTGGAAGAACAGAACCTGAGTTTAGTTGGGAAAAAACTGACAAAGTAAAAGAAATACTGAAATATTTCTAATAAAATGAATATTAATTTCCTCAAATATCGGAAAATTTATTATATTTTTTCGGGAATTCTCATTTTGGCTAGCCTCTTTTCCATAATTTTTTTTGGATTGAATTTAGGAATCGATTTTACTGGTGGAAGCATCCTGGAAGTGGAATTTAAGGAAGAAAGATTATCTAATCAAGAAGTTCAGGATATTTTAGCTGATCTCAATTTGGGCTCAATTTATCTCCAGCCAACCGGGGAGAAAGGGTTAATTTTAAGAATGGGCGAGATTGACGAGGAAACCCATCAAGAAATTATTCTGAGATTAAAAGAAAATAGAGAAGTCAAAGAGCTACGATTTGAGGCGATTGGACCTATCATTGGCCGAGAATTGCAACAAAAGACCAAAATTTTGATAATCCTGGCTTTATTGGCGATAGTTTTTTATATTGCCTTGGCTTTTCGAAAAATTTCTCGGCCTCTGGCTTCTTGGCAATACGGACTGGTTACCGCTTTGGTTGCACTTTTGCACGATGTCTTAATTCCCTTGGGAATTTTCTCAATTTTGGGAAAATTTTATGGGGTTCAAATTACCACCCCAATTATTGTCGGTCTTTTAACTGTTTTAGGCTACTCAATTAACGATACTATTGTCGTTTTTGACCGGATAAGGGAGAATCTTTTTAAAAAAGTGGGGATTAATTATGAAGAGACAGTAAATATAAGTTTAAATCAGACTTTAATTAGATCTCTGAGTACTTCTCTGACCACCCTCTTTGTTTTAGTTGCCCTCTTTCTTTTGGGGGGAGAAACCTTGAAATACTTTGCCCTGGTTTTGATTTTAGGAATTGCCGCCGGTGCCTATTCCTCGATATTTATAGCCAGCCCAATTCTGGTCAGCTGGCAAAAATTACGCCAAAGAAGGGCTTGACCTTTTTCTAAAATTTGTTATAAAAGTATAATATGAAAAAATTAGCTAATTTTACCAAAATTTGCCAAAACCTCCTTAAAGACCTTTCTTCAAGACAAAAAGAGGTTATTATTCGGCGCTTTGGCTTAAAATCTGGCCAAGGGGAAACCTTAGAGTCGATTGGCCGAAGCCATCAGATTACTCGAGAAAGAGTCCGCCAGATTGAAACTGATGCACTTTTGAAGATAAAACCTAAGATTAAAGACTATCAGAAAGTTTTTGAAGGCCTAGCTAATTATTTGGAAAGCTGGGGAAATCTAAAAAGAGAAGATATTCTCCTTTTTCAGCTGGGAAGAAGAAAATCTCAAAGCCACCTTTATTTTCTCTTGACCTTACACGATCAATTTTCTCGATTTACAGAAACCAAAGATTTCTATACTCTCTGGACAATTAATCCTCATTCTTTAAATTTAACTCAGAAAATTAATAATCTCCTGATTTCCCAATTGAGAAAAAAGGGAGAACCTCTTTCTTTTTCTGAAATTTTCGAAATTTATCAAAAAAGCTCCCCTCCTCAAAAAGTAGATTCTCAGGCCCTTTTATCTTTTATTGAAATTTCAAAAGGAATTGAAAAAGGGATAGATAATCTTTTTGGTCTGAGAGACTGGCCAGCGATTTCTCCTCGAGGAATTAAGGATAAGGCCTACTTAGTCTTGAAAAAAACTGGAAAACCCCTCCATTTTACTGAAGTTTCTTCTCTAATTTCCAAATTAGATTTCCCAAGCCAAGAACAGAAAACGCGGGAAATCTTCCCCCAAACTGTTCATAATGAATTAATTAGAGATTCCAGATTTGTCTTAGTTGGTCGGGGGATCTATGCCTTGAGAGAACAAGGGTATATCCCCGGCTTTGTCAAAGAGATAATTGAGGAAGTTTTGCGAGAAAAAGGAAGGCCAATGACTAGAGAAGAGATAATTAAAGAAGTCTTAAAACAACGCCTGGTTAAAGCAAATACAATTTTGTTAAATCTACAAAACAAAAAATACTTTTTAAAAAATTCTCAAGAAAAATATACAATAAAAGAAATTTGAATGCCAGAAGTTTCAGATTTGCTAAAAAATTTAAATTTAGGTCTGGCTTGGCTAATAATCAAAACCTGGTGGTGGGTTCCTCTTCCCTTCGTCCTTTTCCCGCCTTTAAAAGCCCTTTATCTTTTTTGGATACAAAAAAGATGGGATGCAAAAATAGAAAGAATTTTACTGGAGATTAAAATACCCAGAGAGATTTTCAAACCCATCAAGGCTATGGAATATGTTTTTGCTGGTCTCCACGGAATCCACGACCCCGCAAATTTTAGAGAAAAGTGGATAGAGGGCCAATTTCAGCTTTCTTTATCCTTTGAAATTGTCAGTTTGGGCGGCGAGCCTCATTTTTATATCAGAACGCCAGTCCAATTCCGAAAACATGTCGAATCGAGTATCTATGCTCAGTATCCAGAGGCCGAGATTTCTCAAGTTGATGATTACACTAAATATGTCCCTCAGGATATTCCCAAATCTGGTTGGGATCTTTGGGGATGCGATTATATAGCGACTAAAGAAGATCCCTATCCCATCAAAACCTATCGTCAATTTGAAGTAGAAAGAGAGACCAAAGAAGAAAAAAGAGTAGATCCTTTGGCCCAATTACTGGAAGGAATGACTACCCTTCAACCCGGAGAGCAACTTTGGGTCCAGATTATTATTAAACCCATTATTGATGAAATCCCCTGGGTTAAAAAAGGATTGGATATAGTTAATAAACTGGTCAGAAGACCTGTTCCTCGGGCCCAAAGACCAATAATTCAAGAAGCAGCCGAAGTCTTAATTATGGGACCTTCTCCGTCAACTGAAGAAGTGAAAGAAATCATTCCTCCGGAAATGAAGCTCACCCCTGGCGAAAGAACGATAGTGATGGCCATCGAGGAAAAGATTAGCAAGTTTGGCTTTGACTCAAATATTAGATTTGTTTATCTTGGCAAAGAAGATATTTTTTTTAAACCCCATATTAGAATTCCCATGGGCTATTTTAAAGCTCTTTCTACCTTGAATCTTAATAGCCTCAGACCATGGATGAAAACTATTACCAAGATTATGTGGTTTTTCCGGAATAGAAGGCTTTATTTAAGGAAAAGAAGAATATTTAGATATTATCAAAAGCGTTGGCCTCCCCTTTTTCCTCGGCGAGGGGGTACCTATGTTCTCAATAGTGAAGAATTAGCCACCTTATATCATTTACCCGGCAGAATAGTGGCCCCGGCACCAACTATTCCCCGGGTTGAAGCTAAAAAGGGCGAACCTCCTCCAGGATTACCTATAGAAGAATCTCGCGAATAATAGACGGGCCAACTTTTTATTAACGAAAAAAAAAATGAATAGTGAAGAAAAAATTATTTTTGCTGAAACAACCTTTAGAAATGTAAGAAAGAAATTTGGAATTAAAGTCGACGATCGAAGGCGGCACATTTATGTTGTTGGGAAAACCGGCATGGGGAAAACTGTTTTGCTTGAAAATATGGCCATTCAAGATATTCAGGCCGGAAAGGGAGTGGGTTTTGTTGACCCCCACGGAGAGGCAGCTGAAAGGCTTTTAGATTTTATTCCTTCCAATCGGATTAACGATGTAGTCTATTTTAATCCAGCCGACCTGGAATATCCCATTGCCTTCAATGTCATGGAAAAAGTTGATGTTGAGCACCGCCACTTGGTAGCCGCTGGCTTAATGGGGGTTTTTAAGAAAATCTGGCCAGATGTTTGGTCAGCCAGGATGGAATATATTTTAAATAATTCCATTTTGGCCCTTCTTGAGTATCCAGGCTCAACTTTGCTGGGAGTAAATAGAATGTTAGCTGATCCAGATTATCGAAAAAAAGTGGTGGAAAAAATTACTGATCCGATGATAAAAACCTTTTGGCTTCAAGAATTTGCTCGTTATACCCAAAGATATGAGGTTGAGGCGACAGCAGCTATTCAAAATAAAGTTGGCCAGTTCATTTCCGCCCCCTTAATCAGAAATATCATTGGCCAGGTCCGCTCTGCTATTGATATGCGAGCAGTTATGGATAAAGAAAAGATTTTGATTTTGAATTTATCAAAAGGAAAAATTGGCGAGGATAATTCTCGCCTTTTGGGAGCTCTTTTAATTACCAAAATTCAACTAGCAGCTATGTCCAGAGTTGATATACCCGAAGAAGAGCGAAAAGACTTCTATCTTTATGTTGATGAATTCCAAAATTTTGCTACCGAATCCTTTATTAATATTCTATCTGAAGCCAGGAAATATAGGTTATCTTTAGTTTTAGGACATCAATATATTGCCCAAATGGAGGAAGGGGTTAGGGATGCTGTTTTTGGTAATATTGGAACCCTAATTTCTTTTCGAGTAGGAGCTGAAGATGCTGAATATTTGGAAAAAGAACTTATTCCTGAATTTATTGCCCAGGATTTAGTTAATTTAACCAAATATAATATTTACATAAAATTAATGATTGACGGAATTGCCGGCCGACCTTTTTCAGCCGAAACCTTATCGCCTTTTCCAGCTCTTGAAAAAACAAACAAAGAAAAAATTATTAAGGTTTCTCGAGAAAGATTTGGTACTCCTGGAAAAATTGTTGAGGAAAAAATTACTCGCTGGGCAGGAGTAATAAAATTACCAGAAGCTCCGCCTGCCCCGCCAGTTCTTTATGATGCTCAATGTAATCTCTGTGGTAAATGGACTAAGGTCGTTTTTCCCCCAGATGGAGTAAGACCGGTTTATTGTAAATCTTGTAGAAAGAAAATAGAGGGAGAGAAAACAAGAGAAAAAAAAGAAGAAATTCCTCCTCTTTCTTTGGAGGAAGCCTTAAAAAAAGAACCCGTTTCCTTTTCTCCAAGAAAAACAAAGGAAGGCTCCATCCCTCCTAAGAAAAGAAAAGAAGTTAATTTAAAGGATTTAAAGAAAATTTTGGAGGAAACTTTAGGCAAAAACGAAGACTACAACCCACCTTCACCCCCCACCAATCCCAGCAACAGTCAGTGAATTTTCAAAGGCCACAAGGCGAAGCCGCCTCTCGGCTCAGACTGTTGTAATTTCAATAGCTCAACCAAGGATTGGTGGGGGGCAGGCCACCCTTCAATCCCAACCCTCCCGCCCTAAAGAAGAAAAACCCTCTAACCGTACACCACCGAGGGGCCCCGACGAAAGTCGGGGAGGGAGGAGGGAGGGTTGGAGTCCGGCCAGCCAGAAAAAAAGCGATAACCGGCTAAATCCATGAAGACTTTGAAGGACTTCGAATTCAAAAACAAGCGAGTGTTAGTCAGGTGCGATTTTAATGTTCCCCTCGATGAGCAGGGGAACATTTTAGATGATTTTAGGATAAAAATGACCATTCCTACTATTGAATATCTAATTAAAAAAGGAGCTAAGCTCCTTTTAATGAGTCACTTAGATAGGCCGAGGGGAAAAGTGGTAGAAAGTCTAAGATTTACTCCAGTTCAAAACAGATTGACGGAATATTTAGACGTTTCAATAGTTAAGGCTCGAGATTCTATTGGCAAAGAAATTGAAAAATGGGCAAAAGGTATGCAGCCTGGAGAAATTCTTTTGCTGGAAAATTTAAGGTTCCATATAGAAGAGGAGAAAAATGACAAAAACTTCGCCAAAGAATTATCAAAGCTGGCAGATATTTATATTAATGATGCCTTTGGTGCTTGTCACCGTGCTCACGCCTCAATCGTTGGAATTCCAAAATATTTGCCTTCAGGAGCCGGCCTATTACTCGAAAAAGAAATTAGAATTTTAAAAGATTTAATGGAAAGGCCAAAAAAATCAATGATTGCTATAATTGGTGGAAAGAAAGTGGAAACTAAAGTAAAATTAATTGATAAAATTTCAGAAATTGCTGATTGGGTCTTAATTGGGGGACTAATTAAAAAAGAGATTAAAGAAAAAAAGATAAATTTAAGATTCCCCCAAAAGATTGTTGAGCCTTTAGATGCTCTAAATGAAAAAGGAGAGGACTTTGATATTGGCCCCAAGACCATAGATCTTTTTAAAGAAAAAATATCTTTAGCCAAAACTATTTTTTGGAACGGCCCCTTAGGAAAAATTGAAGAAACTGAATTTTCGGAAGGGACAGCCGAAATTGCTAAAGCCATCATAAAAAGCAAAGCCTTTTCAGTCGCTGGAGGAGGGGAGACAGTTGAATTTATAAATAAGCTTGGAATGGCGGAAAAATTTAATCACCTTTCAACCGGCGGCGGAGCAATGTTAGCTTTTTTAAGCGGAGAAAAATTACCAGGCCTTGAGGCTCTAAAATAAAAATGGAAATCAAAAATTTAAAAAAAGTAGCTAAGCGAATTTTAAAGGCAATAAAAGATAAAGAAAAAATTATTATCTATGGTGATGCTGATTTGGATGGAGCAGCTTCAGTGATTATCTTAAAAGAAACCTTAAAAAATTTAGGAAGCCGAGAGCCGGTAATTTATTTTCCTAATCGAGGGAAAGAAGGCTATGGGATAAATGAAACGGCTTTAAGTTTTTTAAAAAAAGAGGCCCCAGCCTTATTTATTACTTTAGATTGTGGGATAGGAAATTTTGAGGAAGTGGTAAGAGCAAAAAAAATGGGATTTGAAGTAATCATTATTGATCATCATGTAATCTTAGAGAAATTACCCGAAGCTTCAATTATTGTTGATCCAAAACAAAAAGGAGATAAATACCCTTTCAAGGAATTGGCCACAGTTGGAATTGTGTTTAGACTTTCCCAGATTATGCTGACCCCAAAAAGCAGCGAAAGTTTAAAAAGAGGTTTTTTGGAATTAGTGGCTTTGGCTACCTTAGCTGATATGATGCCTCAAGTGGGGGAGAACAAAATTCTAACTGAGGAGGGATTGAGGTCTTTAGATTCAACTTTTCGGCCAGGTCTAAAAGTTTTTTTTGAAATGAACTCTCTCCAGCCTTTTTCTTCCGTTCGTCAGATTGCTCAAAAAATTATTTCGGCTCTAAATGCTCCCTCTGCCAGTGACCATTTGAATCAAACCTATTTGCTCCTAACTACTCCTTCTCCAGAAGAAGCCAAAAATTTAGCAACTACCCTTTTAGAAAAAGCTTATCAAAAACAAGCTAAAATTAGAGAAATAACCGAAGAATTAGAAGAAAAAATTTTAAAGAAAATAGAGGAGCCCATTATTTTTGAAGGAGATTCTTTTTTGCCCCTTATTTTAACTGGGCCAATTGCTTCAAAAATTTGTAATTTACACCAAAAACCAACCTTTATTTTTGAGAAAGGCCAAAAAGAAAGTCAGGGAGCAGTCAGAATGCCCAAAGACTTAAATGGGGTTCAGGCTTTAATCAAATGCAAAGAATTTTTAAAGACCTATGGTGGACATCCCCGGGCAGCCGGTTTCAAATTAGAAAATAAAAACTTAGAAAAATTTAAAGATTGTCTAATTGAATACTTTTCTAAATTATGAAAAAGATCATTATTTATACAGATGGGGGGTCCAGAGGCAATCCAGGGCCTTCTGCCCTGGGAGTTGTTTTCTGTAACCAAAGGGGGCAAAAAATTAAGGAATATTCCGAATATCTGGGCCAAGCTCTTACTAACAATGAAGCAGAATATCAGGCGGTTATTTTCGCTCTCAAAAAATTTAAAGCCCTTTTTGGTAAAAAACTGGCCAAAAACACCGAGATTGAATTAAAATCAGATTCTGAGCTTTTAATAAAACAATTAAATAGTAAATACAAAATTTTAGATTCAAAAATTCAGCCTTTATTTTTAAAAGTCTGGAATTTAAAAATCGACTTTAAAAAAGTCAAACTTACCTTGATCCCCCGAGAAAAAAATAAAGAAGCCGACCAATTAGTTAATGAAGCCCTCAATAGCTTAGAAAAAACTCAAAGATTAATTTAATAAATTTTAAATCGAATTAAAAAGCACGGCTTCAGCCGTGCTTTTTAATGTCCTAGTAAGTCTATAAGCCGAATTCTGTCCCGAGCACATAATTTGTTAAGTGCTCGGTGACGATCATCTCTCTAGGTCTAATGTTGCCATTAGACTCAAGCGACCCACTTTTAACTAGTTAATTTCAAATTAACTAGCTTTGGTCTTGCACCAGGTAGGGTTTACCACTCTTAGTTGTCACCAACTAGAGATTCAGGGTTTACCCCAAAACTTTTCACCTTTCCCCCAGACCTTTAGGGTCCGAGGTAGTATCGTCTCTGTGGCACTTTCCCTACCCCATCCATAAAATTTATGAACAGAACGGTCGCCGTTAGCGACTACCTACTTCCCCGGCAAACCAGGGGGTGTTCGGACTTTCCTCCCCCCACCACTTTTGAACTGGTGCCTTCGGCATAACTTTCGCAAAGCGAGTCCAAAAGTGGTGGGGGGCGATCACCCAACTTACTAGGACCCTTATATTGTATAAAATTTAAAAACTTCTGTCAAGAGCTTTAGATTTGTAAAGTGAGAACAAAAATATTAGAATTAGAATAAGAATATGAATATAAATATGAAGTACAGTCCCAATCCGGGGAAAAAGTTATTTGTCCAAGTTGATGAAAAAAAATATACTAGATATCCGATAAAAACTCATTTTATCACAATTAATGATAAATTAGAGGATATAATTGAGAAGTATGTTTTGTCCTTTTTGGAAAAATCCGACATTATTATTTTATGTCAAAAAATTGTTTCCATCTGCCAGAAACGAGTTATTTATAAAAAGGATGTCAAAGTTGGATTTTGGGCAAAATTTCTATCAAAATTTGTTAAAAAAACTCCTTATGGTTTGGGAGTAAGAAATCCTTTAAAAATGCAGCTAGCTATTAATCTGGCCGGCCTCCCTCGAATTTTGTTTGCCAGTTTTTGTAGCGCGGCCTTAAAAATTTTTGGTATCTCCGGATCCTTTTATCGAATAGCTGGTTATCAAATTAATCAATTAGATGGTTTTTATGGAGAGACTTTTCCTCAATATGCTGAAATGGGAATTTTGGGTCCCCAAAACTGTGATAATCTTTGTGATCAACTAAAAAATAAATATGACTTTTCTTTTGTGATAGCCGATGTAAATGATTTAGGAAGAAATATTTTAGGTAGAAGCAAAAATTTAAAAGGTAAAGAAAAATTAATCCTTAAGATTCTAAAAGATAATCCAGCCGGCCAATCCAAAGAGCTGACTCCTATTATAATTGTAAGGGGGATAAAATGATGAGAAATATCTTAAACCTTCAGACAAAAAATATTACCTCAGCTGCTTTGATTTTAGGAATGGCCAGTCTAACCAGTGCCCTCTTGGGGCTTTTTCGGGACAGATTGCTGGCTGGAAAATTTGGAGCCGGGGACGAGTTAGATATTTATTATGCCGCTTTTAGAATTCCTGATTTTATTTCAATGGTTTTAATATTAGGGGCAATTTCAGCTGCCATTATCCCTGTTTTTAGCGAATATTTAGTCCGTTCTAAAGGAGAGGCCCTAAAATTTCTTTCTAATCTTCTGAATTTATTTTTAATTTTTCTAATTATAATTTGCAGTATTTTGTTTATTTTTGCTCCCCAACTTGTTTCTTTAATCGCCCCTGGATTTTCTGACGAAAAAAGGGATTTAACTGTTCTTTTGACTCGAATTATGTTTCTAAGCCCGATTTTGTTGGGAATTAGCAATATAGTTTCTGGAATTTTACGGGTTTTTCGAAGGTTTCTAATAACCTCTTTGGCTCCAATAATGTATAATCTCGGAATAATTTTAGGCATTCTGTTTTTTGTTCCCCAAATTGGAATTCAGGGATTAGCCTGGGGGGTGGCATTAGGAGGATTTTTGCACCTTCTAATTCAAGGACCTATTCTTTTTAGAATTGGATTTAAGCCTCAACGGATTTTAAATATCTTAGATCCTGGTTTCATAAAGGCATTGAAGTTAACCATTCCCAGATCTCTGGGATTAGCCGCTTCCCAAATTAATTTGATTGTCATTATCGCTATTGCCTCTACTTTGACTGCTGGTTCCATTACTGTTTTTAATTTAGCCGAAAGCCTTAGTCGGCCTCTTTTAACCCTGATTGGGGTTTCTTTTTCTGTGGCTGCTTTTCCGACCTTAAGTTTAGCCTTTTCTAAAAAAGATAAAGAAAAATTTAACCAGACATTTTCTTCTACCTTTTACAAAATTCTTTTTTTAATTATCCCCCTGAGTTTTTTACTTTTCCTTTTAAGAGAACAATTTGTCAAAATTATTCTTAAAGTAGGTGAGTTTAGTTTAGTAGATGCCAGATTAACCGCTGCTTGCCTGGGAATGTTTTGTCTGGGAATTTTTGCTCAAAGTTTAGCTCTTTTAATTACTAAAGCTTTTTATGCTATGCATAATACCAAAATTCCAGCTTTGGCTAGCGTGGCTAGCATGCTGGTAAATATTGGTTTGTGCCTTCTTTTTGTTAAGCTTTTGTCTTTTCCGAATTTCTTTCAAGAAAATTTAATAAACTTTTTAAATCTCCAGAATTTAGAAAATATTAAAGTTATTGGATTACCCTTAGCTTTATCAATTTCTGCAATATTTCAATTTATTATTCTTCTCAGCCTTTTTTATCAAAGAAAAAACCTTAGACTTGACAAATTTACCAAGAAATAGGATAATGTATTTTGAAGGAGGGAGTAGACGCAGCGGGAAAATGACTGAAAGGGGGTGGTCCAGACGGTAGAGACAGCAAAGGTAGAGATAACAGAGATTAAACAGGAAGATGACATGCTAACCTGGTCTGTCCTGATAAATACCCGTTATTCCATTGACTTTCCAACAGAGCAGGATATTTCCTGGCCGGATCTTTTTTACACTCTTGGTATAGTCTATCGCCGGACAATAGCTAACCCAAAACCCATACTCATTGGCGAGTAGAGAAAAGGAGAGAAAAGGAGGGAAAAGTTAATTCAAATCAAATATAGTAAGTTCTTTCTCGGCAAGATCTAGTCGAAAGAGCCGGGCTCAGCCTAGCTCTTTTAATTTCTGTAAAATTATGCTAAAAATATTTTGTTTATGAAAAATCAAAATAATCTCAGAAATTTTTGCATTATCAGCCACATAGATCATGGAAAATCTACGCTGGCTGATAGGTTTTTGGAACTAACCAAAACAATTGATAAAAATAAAATGAGAGAACAGTTTTTGGATATGATGGATTTGGAAAGAGAAAGGGGGATAACTATAAAAATGCAACCTGTTCGGATGACCTATACCCTGAACGATAAACGATATATTTTGAATTTAATAGATACTCCCGGCCATATTGATTTTTCTTATGAAGTCTCACGATCTTTAACAGCAGTAGAAGGGGCAATTTTACTTGTTGATGGAAGCAAAGGCATTCAGGCTCAGACTCTTTATAATCTAGAATTAGCTAAAAAGCAAAATTTAGTTATCATTCCGGTTGTTAATAAAATTGATTTACCTCAGACTAGAATTGATGAAAATAAAGAGGAACTCGCTCGTTTAGTTGACGTCTCAAAAGATAAAATTCTAGCAATTTCAGCTAAAAAAGGAACTAATATTGAAAATTTATTATTAGAGATTATTAAAAGAATTCCTCCTCCCTCAACTAATTTTGAAAAGCCATTAAGAGCCTTAATTTTTGACTCAAAATACAACCCTTACAAGGGAGTAATAACTTATGTTCGAGTGGTTGAAGGAAGAATTAAAAGTGGCCAAAAAATTTATTTAATGGCCGAAGAAATTCAAGCGGAGGCAAAAGAAATTGGTTTCCTCAAACCAGAATTTTTTCGTCAAAGAGAGCTGAAGGCTGGAGAAATAGGCTACATAGCTACCGGCATTAAAGAGCCAGAAAAAGTAAGAATAGGGGATACCATAACTATTCTCGATTCCTTTGTTGAGTCTCTGTCAGGCTATAAAGAACCCAAGCCTGTGGTTTTCGCCAGTATTTATCCTGAAAATTCTGATGATTATGATTTATTAAAAGAAGCCTTAGGAGAATTAAAGCTAAATGATCCATCTTTAAATTTTGAGCCGGAAGATAGAGCAGTTTTAGGCCGAGGTTTTCGTTGCGGATTTTTAGGATCCTTGCATATTGAGATTGTTATTGAGCGACTCCGAAGAGAATTTGGCCTCAGTTTAATAATTTCCACTCCTTCGGTAATCTATAAAATTATTGATAAAAAAGACAAAGAAGTTTTAATCCCTTCAGCAGTTGATTGGCCCGCCTCGCCCGACGAGCGGACGAGTCGAGGTGGACCAGATCCTTTAAAAATTAAAGAAACCCGGGAGCCCTGGGTAAAATTAGAGATTATAACTCCTTTAAACTATCTAGGACCAGTTTTAGAAATTTCAAAAAATCTTCAGGGGAAGTATCTTGAAACTCGATATCTAAGCCGAGAGAAGGCCCTTTTAGTTTTTGAGGCGCCTTTAAGAGAAATGATTCAAGGCTTTTATGATAGATTAAAAAGCGTTAGCCAGGGTTTTGCTTCAATGAATTATGAAATTTTAGATTTCCGGCCAGCCGATTTAGTAAAACTGGAAGTTTTAATTGCCGGAAAAAAAGAAGAAGCTTTCTCAAAAATTGTCCCAGAGGAGAAAGCCTATCTTGAGGGAAGGAAAATAGTGAAAAAACTAAAAGATGTTTTACCGCCTCAACTTTTCCCAGTAGCTCTCCAGGCAGCAGTCGGAGGAAAAATTATTGCCCGAGAGACACTCTCTGCTAAACGAAAAGATGTTACCGCCGCTCTCTATGGTGGCGATTATACTAGAAAGAAAAAGCTTTTAGATAAACAAAAAAAAGGAAAAAAGAAATTAAAAGAAAAAGGGGAAGCAAGAATTCCCCCAGAAGTATTCTTAGAAATTTTTAAAAAAATTTAGCTATTTTTTAAACATCTTATGTTAAAATAAGGGAGCGAGTAAAAAACCGATCATACCCAAAACTACTAAGGAGATTAAGATGATCCAGATTATTTTTAAAATTGATTTTGCTCTAATTTTTGGCATAACTATAAATATAACAAAAATTCAGACTACAACCCACCCACCACGTCCTCCCATCAGCTTCGCTGATGGGCCCCTGGGGTCGGGGA
>Ga0209991_10000500_pt1 | contig 17286 bp, 13 predicted proteins | sample ChitaG_FD_183167 | JGI IMG/M metagenome (GOLD analysis project Ga0209991, IMG submission 183167) | Deep subsurface microbial communities from South Pacific Ocean to uncover new lineages of life (NeLLi) - Chile_00310 metaG (SPAdes)... | ecosystem: Environmental > Aquatic > Marine > Oceanic >...
AAGAAAATAACGAAAAGTGTCTGTTCATGGCCACCAAAAAAGGGAAGATAAAAAAAGTTTCTCTTTCCCGTTTTTCTAACTTAAGAAATATCGGGATTATTGCTCTACGTCTCTTGCCCGATGATGAATTAATCGGGGTAAAGCTTGCTGAGGACAAGGAACATGTTATTTTAACTACCAAGCACGGAAAGTCTATTCGTTTTTCGGGAGACCCGATAAGACCCATGGGGAGAATCAGCTTTGGGGTGAAAGGTATAATTTTAAGGGCTGAAGATTCTCTTGTAAATATTAGTTTAGTCCCCCCGGATACGGATAAGTACTTATTGTTAGTCACCGAGAAAGGACATGCCAAAAGAACAGCCTTAAAGAAATTTAGAGAGTTTAGAAAACGAGGTGGCCGAGGGTTAAAGTCTATCGGGATTACTAAAGAAAGAGGCTTGGTAGTAGATGTTAAAGTGGTGAGCGAAGAAGACGAAATAGTATCAATCAGCCAAAATGGAATTGTTATCCGGGTCCCGGTGAAAGAGATTCGTCATACCGGGAGATACTCGCAGGGGGTTAGGATAATGAACCTTGCTCCGGAAGACAAGGTGGCCAGCGTTGCCCTGGTGTCGGGCGAAAGCATTGACCTGGGATAAATAAATAGAAAAATTTTAGAAAAAGGAAATTTATAATATTTTTTCACAAAAAACTACTCCCAAAGAGGTGACATAGACGAGGTAATTCGGAAGTTTGTGTTTTTATTAGTAATATTATAAAGTTACAAAAAGATTGTAAATCTTTAATTGTTATTAAACACCCACATATTTTTTAAAAACCAAACAGATATTCTCTGTCAAATAATAAAAATAGTATATAGAAATAAGAATCTTTATAAAAATTTTTTAGCGAGATGATTTAATTGTCTTTCTCAGAATCTTTTTTACAAAAAATGAATAAAATAAAAAAAGATTGGAAAAAATTTATTACAACTGGTGAGATTGATACTTCAGTTATCCGTCCTATAATTGCTGATTCATGGAAAAGGTGTAAATTGGCAGGGGTGGACCCATATTCAAAAAGACCTACCGGCACACTCAACAACAAAGAGATAAAAGCCTTGTTAGAGAGGAATAGACATTTAATTGAAGTATCGTGGCCAATACTGAAAATGATAGGAGAAATGATAAGAGGTTCAGGGTTTAGAGTGGATTTAGTAGACAAGGATGGTTATTTTTTAAAGATACTTAGTGATATGGAAATATTAGAAGAATCTAAAAAGCTTGGTTCTGTGATAGGGGCAAACAGATCTGAGTTAGTAGCAGGAACTAATGGCATTGGGATTGCTCTCTCTGCAGGGAAGTCTATACAAATTCTTGGCCCAGAACATTATAACATTTACCATCATAATTGGACCTGTTCTGCGGCACCCATTTACGAGCCCTCTGGCAATATAGCTGGAGTTGTAAATATGTCAGGTAATTATCGTTTATTGCACAAACATACTTTGGGTATGGTTGTTAGTATTGCCAATGCTATTGAAAGCGCACTTAAAACAGGGGAAAAAGTTCTTGAATTGAGTATAAACAACAAATTTTTAAATACAATAATTGAATCAATAAGTGATGGTTTAATTGTAATAAATAAGAAAGGAGAAATAACTCATTTAAATTCTATTGCAGGAAAAATATTAGGCAAAGAATCCCATGAAGCAATTGGGAAGCCGATAGATAAATTAATCAGAACAAATTTTTCTCTACTTAATATTTTAAATAACAGAAAAGGATATTTGGAGAAAGAAATTATTGTCACCCCCTTTTATGGCAAAGAAAGCTCTCAATATCTTCTTACAGAAAAAGTAGTTGAAGATTCTGAAGGAGAATCTCAAGGAGTAACAGCCGTGTTTAAAGAAATGAAGAAAGTGCATAGATTAGTTGGCGGCATTATAGGAGCTAATCCTAGATTTAATTTTTCAAATATCATTGGAAGCAATGAGAAACTAAAAAGAGCAGTGAACTTAGCCAAAGTTGCTTCAATTAGTTCTTGTAAGATATTAATACAGGGCGAAAGCGGAACAGGAAAGGAAATTTTTGCCCAGGCCATTCATAATAATAGTAGTAGACGGGATAAACCCTTTATTGCTATTAATTGTGCTGCAATCCCTAGGGATTTAGTCGAAAGCGAGTTGTTCGGATATGATGAGGGAGCATTTACTGGAGCTAAGAGGGGCGGAAGACCGGGTAAATTTGAAATAGCAGAGGGCGGAACTCTTTTTCTTGATGAAATAGAAAGCATGCCTCTGGAATCTCAGCCAAAGTTATTGAGGGTGATAGAGTCCAATCAATTAATGAGAGTAGGTGGCAACAAAGTTATACCCATTGATGTAAGAATTATTTCTTCAACTAATCAGGATTTATTATTGGCTGCGAAAGAAGGTAATTTTAGAGAAGACCTTTATTACCGATTAAATACAGTTAATGTAGATATTCCTACATTAAGAGAACGAAAAGATGATATTCCAATTTTAGTTAAATATATTTGTGGTAAAATTGGAAGAAAATTGAATAAAAATAATATTGAAATTGATAAAAAAGCTTTAAAAGTTTTGTGTGATTATATTTGGCCCGGCAATATAAGAGAATTAGAAAATGTAATAGAAAGTGCAATACTTTTAACCAAAGATAGCAAAATCACCATTGAGGTAATACCTGAAAATATTAAGTGCTTTAAATCTAATAAACTATATATCAAAGATGATAAAGGGGTTAATTCCTTAATAGACATTGAAAAAGAAGCAATTTTTAAAGTTCTCAAAGAGGTTAAGGGTAATATCTCTAAAGCCTCTAGAGCATTGGGGATTGATAGAAGCACCCTATATAGAAAGATTAAAAAATTCAAAATCTCCAAATAAATTTCGAACAAATATACATATATCTAAACCTTTCCAAATGATCTTCTTGTACTTTAGATAGTTTCTTTTAAGAAGCTAAACTTATTCCTCATTATTTTTTTAAACTATTCCTTATAATCTTCGTGAATCGATTCAGCAAATTTTATTTATATTTATTAATATAGAAAAACAAAGAGTTCTTTCTTGTTTTATTTTTTGTAATATAAATATTTGATAAAAAATCTAAAGTGTTGCAAAATACTATGGCATAATGCAACAAATAGTATTTTCAAGAAATATAAAATTGTTTATAAACCCCAATTTAATTACTGAAGCATAAGGGAGTTGGGCAATTAATTAATATTGTATTTAATTGGCACGTAATTTGCTTATATTATATAAATGAAAAGAGTTTTAAAAATTCTTATCACATATAAAGAAAGGGAGATTTTAATGGTGTTTCAGGAAAAAACAATTGAAAAATTAGAAAATAAGGCAAATGCCATTAGAAAGCACATTATAGAAATGATTTCCAATGCAGAAGGGGGTCATATTGGAGGAGCTTTATCAATAGCTGATATCATGACTGTTTTATATTTTTATATTCTAAGAATTGACCCTGAAAATCCTGAATGGGAAGATAGGGATCGTGTTGTTCTTTCTAAAGGTCATGCTTCGGCTGCCTGGTATGCTGCTTTGGCTGAGAGGGGTTATTTCCCCAGGGAAGAATTATTGACTTTTGATCATATAAATAGCAGGCTTCAAGGACATCCCGATATGAACAAAACACCCGGCGTAGACATGTCCTCAGGCTCCCTGGGACAAGGAATTTCTGCAGCACTGGGAATGGCTTTGGCAGCAAGATATTTAAAAAAGACTTATAGAACATTTGTTATTTTAGGAGACGGAGAAACTCAAGAAGGACAGGTATGGGAAGCGGTAATGGTAGCCGCTAATTATAAAGCAGATAATCTTATTGCAATATTAGATTATAATAAATTACAACTTTTTGGCGAAACGAATAAAATTATGAATATTGAACCAGTAATTGAAAAATGGCAGGTATTTGGTTGGAATACAATAGAGATAAATGGTCATAGAATAAATGAAATAATACAAGCATTGGAAAATGCAGTCAAATTTGAGGGTAAACCTACTATAATTGTTGCCCATACAATCAAGGGAAAGGGTGTGTCTTTTATGGAAAATAAAGTTGAATGGCACGCATTGCCTCCTACCAAAAAACAAGCAAAACAAGCATTAAATGAATTGGAATATCTTTACAAGAAGGGGTTTTGGCTATGAATAATGTAATAGCTACAAGAACTGCTTTTGGTGAAGCATTGGTAGAAATGGCAAAAGAAAGAAAAGATATAGTGGTTTTAGATGCGGATGTTGCGACTTCAACCAAAACATCTATTTTTAGAGAAGCCTTTCCGGGAAGATTTTTTGAAATGGGCATAGCAGAACAAAATATGATGGGGGTAGCCGCGGGAATGGCTACTACTCAAAAGATTATACCTTTTGCAGTTACTTTTGCAGTTTTTGCCACAAAAAGAGCCTGTGATCAAGTAAGCATTTCTATAGCCTATCCAAAACTTAACGTGAAGATTGTCGGTTCTTATGGAGGGATACCTACAGGTAAAGCAGGGGCTACCCATCAAGCCTTTGAAGACATTGCTATTATGAGGGCAATGCCAAACATGACTGTTATTGTTCCAGCAGACGCCGTGGAGATGAAACAAGCAGTCAAAGCATGTGTTGGATATAATGGACCTGTATACCTGCGTTGTATCCGTTGTGACACCCCCGTTATTTTTGATAAGAATTATAAATTCGAGTGGAATAAGGGAGTAACCTTGAGAGATGGAAAAGACATTACCATTGTCTCTACAGGAATGATGACTCCGGAAGCGTTAGTCGCAGCAGATATCTTAATTAATCAAGGAGTTGGTGTTAGATTAATTCATTTACATACTATCAAGCCAATAGATAAAGATATTTTGTTGAAGGCTTCTATAGAAACAGGACATATAGTTACGGTTGAAAACCATAGCATTATTGGAGGTCTTGGGGGAGCTGTTGCAGAGGTCTTAAGCGAGAGCGAACCCGCGTTAATAAAAAGGATAGGCATAGAAGATACATTTGGCGAATCAGGATCCCTAAAGGATTTATTTTGTAAATATGGCTTAACTTCTAAAAATATTGTAAAAGTGGTCGAAGAATTAATTAAGGAAAAAGTCAGAAAGTATTCATATCGAAGATAATGACCTTTTTATAATTATTCATTTTGAGTGGAAAGTTTTAAAAGGAAATTAAAAAAATATTAATTTTAACTGTAATACGAAAAAGGGAAAAATTTGAGAAATTACTGAAAAAAATATAGAATAAAGATGAAGAAGTCTTTAAACAAAGCATAACAAATTGGCTTAATTGTGATTTATTTGTAAGGAGGATGAGAAGATATGAAAATTGCGGTGATAAATGAAACTAGTGCAGGCGATAAAAATAAAGATATTATAGATGCTTTAAATACATTTGATCATAAAATTTTCAATGTAGGTATGAAAAAAACTGGTGGAGATCCAGAACTTACCTATATCGATACAGGTTTTCTGGGAGCACTTCTTTTAAATACAAAAAGAGTTGATTTTGTAATAGGAGGGTGTGGAACTGGTCAGGGATTTTTAAACTCTGTAATGCAGTACCCAGGAGTTTTTTGTGGCCATATATTAAGCCCAGTCGATGCCTGGCTTTTTATCCAAATAAATGGAGGAAATTGTATTTCACTTGCCCTGAACCAAGGATATGGTTGGGCAGGAGATGTAAATTTAAAATTCATTTTTGAAAGGTTATTTAGCGTAGACTCTGGATCTGGATATCCTGAACATAGAAAAATATCACAACAAGAAAGCAGAAAAGCCTTAAACAATATATCACAAAAGGTCCATCTTGATTTTGAGGTTATAGTTGAAAAGATGAATAGCAATATTATTGAAAAGGTCCTAAAATTTCCTGGAGTATGGGATTTATTAGATGTAGAAAGTATTAAAAACAATGTATTACGAAATATTTTAGTAAAAAGGCATAAAAGCAAGATGATGATTTAAGAAGCCAAAATTAGATCAATTGTTATTGTAACAATATCATCAGCTTAGCATTTGATAAATAAAATAGTAAATAAATATTCTAGAATCAATTGTAGTAGAATAAAGGAGGTGAATAAGAAACTAAATACAATTTTAAATTCTGATAAAACAATGCAAGAAAAAAGGAGGTGTTGCCGTGTTAACTTTAAACAACATCTTGAAGCTGGTACGGTAAAAAAATAAAGGAGGTTTTTTCTAATGAGCACATTTAGAAAAGTTTTAGTAATGTTATTAGTTCTTACGCTGGTTAGCTTGGGTTCTGTATGTGCAGCAGAAGCAGAAAAGCAAATTACTATTGCCTATGTATCTAATGGCCCATATACATTCTGGACCTACGCTCATGCGGGTTGTATCATGGCAGAACGGCAGTTCGGCATTAAAGTTGAGTTTTTTAAGCCGCCAAACGCCATGGCTGAAGAACAGATACGCTTTATTGAGGCCATGTTAGCCAAGGGCGTTGATGGACTGGCTATTAGTGTTATTGACCCAATCAATATGACTCCCTTTTTGAATAAAGTAGCTGCTGAAATACCCATAGTCATGTTCGACAGCGATGCACCAGAAAGCGACAGGAAAGCTTATATTGGAATGAGTAACTATGCTGCTGGTAGGATAGCTGGTGAGGCCATCAAACATGAGCTTCCTGATGGTGGTGACTTAGTAATTATTGTAGGAAGACTGGATGCTCAGAACGCTGTTGAGCGCCGTCAGGGTATCATTGATGAACTTCAGGGTAAACCCTATAAAGCTCAATATCCTGGCGAGATGACTCCTCAGGGAACGAATATAAAGGTTGGTAAATGGGTTATTCTTGATACCAGAACAGATGGTGGTGATGAAAGTCGGTGTAAGGCAAATGTTGAAGATATGTTGGTCAAGTATCCTGATCTTGATCTCATGATTGGTCTCTGGAGCTATAATACCCCGGCAATTATCAGCGCTGCTAAAGATGCTGATAAGTTGGGAAAGCTAAAGATTATAGCATTTGATGAAGAAGAAGTTGTACTCCAAGCTATTAAGGATGGCTATGTCTACGCAACAATTGTTCAGAACCCTTATGAATATGGACGCACAAGTTCCGAGGTTCTAACCAAACTCATAAGAGGTGAGGATGCAGGTATTCCAGAAGACAAGCTTGTAGATGTTCCTGCAAGGCTAATCACTGCAGATAAAGTTGATGACTTTAAGACTGACCTTAATGTAAAACTGGCTGTTGGAGAGTTTTTCGAAATTGAACTTAAGGATTAATTGATTAAACAGCTTCAAAATGTTTTCTGAGCCTGAGGGCATTCCTCAGGCTCAGAAATTCTTTACCGAATAATGAGCCAAATTAACGGACCAACGATAAAGGAAATGAAATTATGTACGATAAACAAGGACAACGATTGTTGGAAATGAGGGGAATTACAAAATTTTTCCCCGGTGTTAGGGCACTTAATGATGTAGATTTAGAATTAAATCGTGGCGAGATCCTCGCAGTAATAGGTGAGAATGGTGCTGGGAAAAGCACTTTAGTGAAAATTCTGGGCGGTATTTATTATCCAAATACCGGGAAGATTATTTTGGATGGAAAAGAAGTAGTTGTTGATTCAGTGCAAACAGCAACTAATTTGAGAATTGCTTTTGTTCACCAGGAGTTAAATCTTTCCGACAATTTAGATGTTGGATCTAATATTTTTCTTGGTCGAGAGCCAAGGAAGAAAGATTTTTTCAACTTAATTGATCAAAAAAAGATTTATAAGGATACTAAAGAGATACTTAAACGAATTGACATGCAGTGCTCACCATATATCCTCCTCAGAGATATGGCTATTAGCTCCCAACAGATGGTGGAAATAGCTAAAGCATTATCAATTAGTGCCCAAATCCTGATTATGGACGAACCAACCAGCAGTCTTTCTGGGCATGAAACAGAACAGCTTTTCAAGGTTCTTAAAGAATTGCGCTCCCAGGGGGTTAGCATAATTTATATCTCTCATCGCTTAGGCGAGGTGAAAGAGGTTGCTGATCGGGTAATGGTACTGCGTGATGGAGCGGTCTCTGGCCATTTAAGCCGGGAAGAGATTAGTCACGATAATATGGTAAGATTAATGGTGGGGAGAGATGTAGAAAAGTTCTACCGTCGTAAGCATGTAATTACTAAAAAACCTATTTTTGAAGTTAAGGATTTTATAGTTCCGAGCAAACCGAACAAGCGGATAAACTTTAGTATCTATAAAGGGGAAGTCCTGGTGCTGGCTGGATTGGTTGGAGCAGGACGAACAGAAATAGCCCACGCACTCTTTGGAATTGATAAACCTCTAAGCGGAAAGATTCTATTGGATGGAAAGACACTTAAGATTAATAATCCCCAGGATGCGATCCGGGCAGGTATTGGCTTAGTTCCAGAGGATCGGAATTTAAATGGTCTAATCGTTGAGATGGCGGTGGAAGAGAATATAACTCTTGTAGGTTTGAATCATTATCAGAAAATGAAGATGATTCAATTTAAAACGGTCAGATCTATAGCTCGTGAAATGGTTAAGAAGTTAGATATTCGTTTGAGAAATATCTATCAGGTAGTTGAAACACTTTCTGGTGGAAATCAGCAAAAAGTGGTATTAGCCAAGTGGCTTTCCTTGAAACCCAAAGTTATGTTACTTGATGAACCGGCCAGGGGAATCGATGTAGTGGCTAAAGAAGAAATTTATCGGCTTATAGAACGTTTGGCCTCACAGGGAGTTGCTACACTGGTAATTTCTAGCGAAATGCAGGAGGTTTTAGGTATAGCCGATAGAATCCTGGTTGTGTATGATGGAGAAATTAAGGGTGAACTGCAAAAGGAACAAGCCAGCGAAGAAGCCGTAATAAGTCTTGCAACAGGAGGAAAATAAAATGAAAAGAATAGCTGGGATAGTAATAATTTTAACCGCAGTTATAATCATTTCAACAGTAATTAATATTAACTTTATAAGTCCCTACAATATAAAAAACATTTTACGATGGACCGGACTTTTTGGTCTTTTAAGTGTTGGGGAGTGTTTTGTAATTCTGACCGGAGGGATCGATCTGTCGGTAGGATCGATCGTTGGTCTTATAGGCGTTCTTTCAGCTCATTTCCTCAAAGTGCAAGGAATGAGTATTCCTCTAGCTTTGTTTTTATGTATAGGACTGGCTTTACTTATGGGGCTGTTGCATGGTGTACTGGTCACCAAGGTTAAGATACCGCCCTTTGCGGTTACTCTCTGCGGTCTGTTTATCTACCGTGGAATGGCTCGATTCACTATGAAAGATATAACCCAGGGATACGGGAATGAGTTTGAGGGTCTTAAGTTTCTGGCTAATGGAAGAATCCCCTCGGCTTTCTGGTCATCTGGGTCAGCACCCAAGATTATCGCAGACTGGTCACTTCCCATGCCCTTTATCATCCTGGTGATTTTGGGAATCGCCCTGGCGATCTTTCTTAACCGCTCTATCTATGGCCGCTATATTCTTGCTTTGGGGAGAAATGAGAAAGCTGCTCGTTTTAGTGGAATTAACACAGACAAAATGACCATTATTGCCTATATAATTTCCGCTTCCTGTGCCGGTCTTGCAGCTATACTCTTTTCTCTTGATTTAAACACAGTTCAACCCTCAACCGCTGGAAGCATGTATGAGCTCTATGCTATTGCTGGTTGTGTAGTGGGGGGTGTAAGCCTACGGGGTGGTGAAGGGGGTATTTTGGGTGTGATTATTGGAACTGCCCTTGTTAGGGTGCTTTACAACTCCATCAATATCATTGGAATTGCCACCCAGCTTGAATACACAGTAGTTGGACTGGTTATCTTGATTGGTGTGGGCACTGATGAAGTTTTAAGGCTCATTACTGCTAAGAGAAGTCTTAAAGAAGTGCAAAAAGAGAAATGATGAATATTTCAAAATCTGAAAAAATATAGTTTTCAAGTATTAAGATGAATAAATTAAATAAGGGGAGTATAATTTTGACTCTTTTCAAGGAAATTTTTGGAAAAACCAGGGATGGTCAAACTATAGAGAAATTTGTAATTCAAAATGCCAACGGCATTTCCTGTACGGTTATATCTTATGGAGCCATTTTAACTTCATTCAAAATGCCAGATAGTTTTGGATGTGAAGAGGAAATTACTCTTGGTTTTGACACCCTTGAGGAATACCTGACAGGAAATCCTTATTTTGGAGCAACAATAGGGCGTTATAGTAATCGAATTGCAAAAGGGGTATTTACTTTGAATGGTATACAATACACTCTGGCTTGTAATGAGAATGGCATCAATCATCTGCATGGGGGAAATAAGGGATTTGATAAGGTTGTATGGAGGGCGAAGAGTTTTGAAGATGCTAAGAATATTGGAGTAAAATTTACCTATTTCAGCCCCCATGGCGAAGAAGGTTATCCAGGAAATCTGAAGGTCTGTGTTACTTACAGCTTGAACGATAAAAATGAGCTTAAACTTGAGTACTGGGCTCAGACGGATAAGTCAACTCCCGTGAGTTTAACCAATCATGCCTTCTGGAATTTAAGTGGAGCTGGTTCTGGAACAATTTTAGATCATAAACTGACTCTCAATTGTTTACAATACCTTCCGGTTGATGAAGCTCTTATCCCTACTGGTGAGTTTAAAGATGTGTCCGGGACGTCCATGGATTTTACCTATTCGAAAACGATTGGTAAGGAATTTAGAGATGTACCCGGAGGGTATGATCATTGTTATGTAGTTGCTCCATCTGACCAAGACTTAAAGTTTGCGGCTATAGTATATGATCCAAAAAGTGGTCGTAGTATGGAGGTATTAACTACCCAACCCGGCATTCAATTTTACACAGGTAATTTCCTGGACAATATTAAGGGTGCAGATGGTAAGATATTTAAGAAGCATGGAGCTCTTTGTCTGGAAACTCAGTCGTTTCCTGATTCTGTCAATCATTTAGAGTTTCTCTCTTCCATACTTAAACCTGGAGAAACTTATCAACATATAACAGTACATCGTTTTTATATTAAATAAGAGAGAACAGATTAAGTAAATTATTCCAAATTTCAAAAATTCTCAGGAGGTATGTAAGATGATAAAAAAGAATATAGGCGTTGGGTTTATAGGTGCAGGTGAAATCTCAATCCTGCATGCAAGGGCGTTACGAGATATTCCTAACGCTGAGTTGATAGGGTTGTGGAACAGAACAGCTGAAAGGGCCAGGAGGCGAGCAGAGGAAGAAGATTGTAAAAGATATGAAACTCCAGAAAAGTTAGTTAAAGATTCTGCTATAGATGCTGTTTTTATTTTAACTAATCTGGAGACCCATCTTCAGTTCGCAAAGCTCGCCATGGAAGCAGGCAAGCATGTGCTTGTGGAGAAACCGCTTTGTTTTTCTGTATCCGAAATCGAGGAGATGAAGGCTATTGCAGAAAAGTGTGGTGTAGCCTGTATTCCCGGGCACAATATGATCCACGAAGATAGTTTGAAGCGTGCTCAAGAACTAATTAAGAATGGGGATTTAGGCAAGATTGTATCATGTTATATAATGTACAATATTCATCATTCTGAAGAACGCGCTTCGACTCTTCCTGGTGTTGTACGGCATATCCTTACTCACAATCTTTATACCATGATGTACCTTGTAGGTCGACCGAAACGAGTGAACGCTTTTAAGGCCAACAGACACTATAAGAGGCTCAACCAGGAAGATATCACACTGGTCAATATTGAGCTCGAGAATGGTGGCTTAGCTCACCTTTGTGCAAGTTTTGCTGCTGATGACCTTTCATCATCTCCTTGGACCTTTACTGTTAAAGTAATTGGTACAGCTGGTACTACTAATTATACTTATCAAGATTGGGTGGAAGTGAAAAAAGGAATTTCACATGCACATACCTATACCGCTTATCAGGAGACTATAACCAACGAGGATAAGTATTTTATTGATGTATGTATCAAAGGAGGAGGAAAACCACTTTCTGATCTGGAGGATGCTATCTGGGCTCAGAAGACGACAGAAGCAATTGAGAAGTCCATTGCAGAGGGTAGTACCGTGGAACTTAAATAACTCATTGGGAATGTTGGCATATTGTACAGTATATATTATAAAAGCAGACTTAATTACTAAAATATTAACTAAATTTCCTAATGTTTAAAAACAGTAACAATTATATTAAAGACAAGAAATGAAGTGGTTATAACCATGAGAGCTGTTAGATTATTTGCCCCTGGAGATGTTCGTTGTGTTGAGGTTGAACGATCCCAACTTGAAAAAGATAATGATGTGATCATTAAAGTAAAAGCTTGTGGAGTATGTGGTTCTGATATCATGCGGGTTATGGAAAAGGGTACCTATAGGTATCCAACTACTATTGGTCATGAGTTTGCTGGTGATATAGTATCTTTAGGGAATAGAGTTCAAAGCTTAAACCTTGGTGATCGAGTAACCGTTATGCCCTTAATTCACTGTGGATACTGTAATTACTGTCATGTGGGCGAATATGTACTTTGTGATAATTACAAGTATTATGGCTCACGAATCGATGGAGCCATGGCTGAATATATTCGAGTCAATGCTGATAATGTGTTAAAGCTACCTGATAATGTTGATTACGAAGCAGGGGCTATGACCGACCCAGTAGCCGTGGCCCTTCATGCAGTCAGGAAAATAAGACTAGAACCGGGGCAGCAAGTTGTTTTATTAGGAATGGGACCCATTGGTTTTTTAGCCTTGCAATGGTTAAAGATCATTGGTGCCGGAAAAGTATATGTGGTAGATATCTTTGATGAGAAATTAAAACAGGCAGAAAGTTTTGGGGCAGATTATGTCATTAATGGAAAAAAGCAGGATGTTGCTAATCTAATTAAGGAACAAACGAACGGAGAAGGTGTGGACGCAGCTATAGAGCTGGCGGGGAATAAGATTACTCAAGTGCAGGCAATTCAAGTTGTACGAAAAATGGGTACAGTTGTATACTGTGGCATTTCCTATGATGACTTGATAATCCCCAATTCAGAATTAAGCAAGATTTTAAGAGGAGAACTTACTTTACACGGAGCCTGGAACTCTTCCATTTCACCTTTTCCAATTAATGAGTGGAAAAATTCGTTGAGTTTGATGGATAGTGGAAAAATCAAGACAGCTTCCCTAATTTCCCATAGATTTAAATTGGAAGAATGTAAGCATTGTTTTGATATGATGTACCACAAAAAAGAATTATTTAATAAGGTAATGTTCAAACTGGAAGATTAGGTCTATAGTATGAAATATTAAGAGTAATCATACAGTTACCCCTCTTAATTGAAAAATAGCTGATTTTTAGAAAGGCTTGTAAAATAAAAATATATGTGGAAAAAGCGAGGTTAATAATATGATAGAGAAACGGAAGCCTAAAATAGGCTTGCTAGGTATAATGCATGGACTTTATGATGAAAAACAACCGGAAATTACCAGTCTTCAGGAGAGTTATGCAAGGGAAGTTGCGGCTCAGTTAGCAGATATTGTAGATGTAGACTTTCCTCATGCAGCTAAGAACAGAATGGATATAGAAGCTATAGTGAAGGGATTTAATGAAAAAGGGCATGATGGAATCATAATTATTATGCTTCTTTACAGTCCGGGGATGCGACTGGTAAAGGCATTACAGGGAAACAAGCTACCTTTAATGCTTGCTAACATACAACCCGTTCCAACAGTAACGAAGAATTGGGGATGGAGGGATCTGACCACTAATCAGGGGATTCATGGAGCACAGGATACTGCAAATATTATTTTAAGAACAGGTATAAGGCTTACTATTATTACTGAGGACTGGAAGAGTAAAAATTTTAAATCTTTTATTAATGATTGGGCACGAGCTGCACAGACAGTGAGCTATCTAAAGAAAATGAGGATTGCCATATTTGGAAGAATGCGAGGGATGGCCGATATTATGGGTGATGATGCTGCATTTTTTAGAAAGATCGGCCCAGAGGCAAACCATGAAAGTATTGGAGATGTTTACCGTTGTATGGAGTCTGTTTCTGATAGAGAGATTGAAGCGCAAATATTAGAGGACCGAAAGAATTTTACAATCGATCCTAAACTATCCGAAGATAGTCATCGATATGCTGTTCGTTTACAGTTGGGATTTGAAAAGTTACTTGAGTTAAAAGATTATGATGGTTTTTCTGCAAATTTTGATGTATTTAAAGAAGATGGCCGCTTCAAACAGATTCCCATGCTTGGAGCATCAAATATATTAGCTAAGGGATATGGATATGCAGCCGAAGGTGATACAAATACGGTAAGTTTGACCGGAGCAGGGCATATATTGATAGGGAATCCACATTTTACAGAAATGTATTCAATGGATTTTCAGAAGGATTCAGCACTTATGAGCCATATGGGTGAAGGTAACTGGAAGATTGCAAGGAAAGACCGTCCCATTAGACTAATTGATAGAGAACTTGAAATTGGAGGTCTTGGTAACCCTCCCACACTTGTTTTTATGGCAGAACCAGGACCTGCTACTATGGTTTCTTTGGTTGCAATCGAGGGGGAAAAATTCCGGTTAGTGGTATCGAAGGGAGAAGTTCTTGATACGGAAGAATTACCGAATGTACCGATGCCTTATTTTCATTTCAGACCAGATACAGGCATTAGAGAATGTATGAATGGATGGTTAGAAAATGGAGGTACTCATCACCAGGTATTAAATTTAGGTGATCATACCAGAAAATGGAAAATGTTATGTGCTATGCTTGGTATTGAGTATATAAAAGTATGATGTTAAAGCGCATATTAATGCTATCGTAAAAGTAGATGCTTGCCCAATCTGTGTAATAAACCTTCGTACTTATCTTCATAGAAGTAAAAAATTATTTATTTACAGAACACTGAGGAAGCATTTAAAAGCGTTCAGAATGGGAATATTATAAAAATGATTATTAAACCGAATAAATAATCTAAGGGGGAAGGCATAAAGTAGTGGATAAGAAATATATTATGTCTATAGATCAAGGTACTACTGGTACCCGGGTTATACTGTTTAACCATGATGGAGATATTCATTCGGCTGCATATAGAGAAATAAAACAAATTTTTCCTCAACCTGGATGGGTAGAGCACAATCCTAAGGATTACTGGAAGACAGTTATGGACTGTACAAAGGATGTCTTAAGAAACGGAAAGGTTAAAGCTGAAGAGATTGCAGCTATTGGAATTACTAATCAGCGAGAAACTACAATTTTATGGGATAAATATACGGGTGAACCTGTCTATAATGCAATCGTCTGGCAGTGTCGTAGAACTGCTCTGATGTGCGATGAGCTTAAGGCTAAAGGGTACGAGCAAATGGTGCGCAAGAAAACCGGGCTCACAATTGATGCTTACTTTTCTGCTACAAAAATTAAATGGATTATTGAAAATGTTTCAGGGGTTAAGGAGAAGATAGCTCAGGGTAAAATTTATATGGGCAATATTGATTCATGGATAATTTGGAATTTAAGTGGCGGTACTGTACATGTTACAGATTATTCTAATGCCTCGCGTACGATGTTGCTTAATATTCACACCTTGAAATGGGATCCAGAACTTTTGGAAGTAGTTGGAATTCCTGAAAATATACTTCCCGATTTGATGCCTTCCAGTGGAATTATGGCAACTACAACAAAGAATGTATTTTTTAATGTTGAAATTCCGATTGCTGGAGTTGCTGGCGATCAACATGCGGCAACCTTTGGACAGACTTGTTTTAAACCTGGAATGGCTAAGAATTCATATGGAACTGCCTTAGCTCTGATGATGAATGTAGGAGAAAAGCCGGTTCTTTCAAAAAACGGTTTAACTACTGATCTAGCTTGGTGTATTAATGGTAAAGCAGAATATGCCCTGGAAGGGGTAGTTTTTATTGGGGGGGCGGCTATTCAATGGCTTAGAGACGGGATTAAGATTATTGATACCGCTTCAGAATGTGATAAGTTGGCCGAAAAGGTATCTGATACTGGTGGGGTTTATATGGTTCCGGCTTTTACTGGTCTCTGTGCCCCTTATTGGGATATGTATGCCCGGGGATTAATTATTGGTATTACTCAGGGAACAAGCCGTGAACATATTGCTCGCAGTACTTTAGAATCTCTAGCTTACCAGACTAAGGATGTTTTAGAGGCCATGGAGTCCGATTTTAGGAAGAAGGCAGTCTCTTTACGCGTAGATGGAGGGGCTACCAAAAGCGATTTTTTAATGCAGTTTCAGGCAGATATTTTGGGTAAACCTGTGAAGCGGCCGTTAGTTACTGAAATGGCAGCTCGGGGTGCAGCTTATCTGGCTGGATTGGGTGTAGGATTTTGGAAAAGTAGAGAGGAGCTGGAGTATCAATGGAAAGTGGATCGTATATTTGAACCACAAATGAGTAAGGATCAGAGGGAAAGTTTGTATGATGGATGGAAGAGAGCTGTGCAACGCTCTTTGAATTGGGCTAAATAGAGAAATAGCTATTAATAAGAAAAATTCAGGCAAATGCAATACGTAATACCGAAGAAGGAGTAAAAAAATGAAAGAGAATAAATCATTACATAGTATTTGCCGATGGACTTTTAATGCGGGTAAGGGTGGTTTTGTCCCGGATGATATGAGACCAGAATGGAATTCACAAAATTTAAATACTGTTGATATGATTAAGCTGATAAGAAATAGGATTGCCCCCAGGTTACCGGATAATGTGGAATTGGAAATTGAAATGCATTATGATTATGAATTTGATGAAAAGACTGCCCCAGAAATAGCTGATACCTTAGTAGATTCCAAGATATATCTGGCTATGGTAACCCCCGGAGCACATAGACCTTATGCTTATGGGGTGTAGCTTCCTTGGATCCCGGGGAGAGAAAATCAGCAGAAGAATTCAAAATTTCTAAAAACAAAAAGGGAGTGAATAAAGAGTTTGGTCATTCAGAAATGATCGGGCTTGACCAGGTATACGATACTATTGAGGAAATAGATAACAATGCTTTAGTTTATATGCACTTGAACAGTTAGGGCTATAATGATGGCATCATTCTTGGCGGACCGGGCAAATATGATATCGACCATGGAGTACAGGTTAATGGAATGAATATAGCCATAGCAGGTTTAATTAAAGAAGCAGGTTTTAATCGCTGGAAAGGTCAAGATATGCAGGTAAGGCCATATATAATGAAGAGCAGGGAATCGATAGAGTGATTAGGAGCATACTAAGCTGGGAGGCCTGTGCACAAGCAGCTCAAGAACTGGATAAAGAGCAGCTAATGAGATACCTTAACAACCGGGAAACCGCTA
>Ga0209991_10000505_pt1 | contig 17237 bp, 13 predicted proteins | sample ChitaG_FD_183167 | JGI IMG/M metagenome (GOLD analysis project Ga0209991, IMG submission 183167) | Deep subsurface microbial communities from South Pacific Ocean to uncover new lineages of life (NeLLi) - Chile_00310 metaG (SPAdes)... | ecosystem: Environmental > Aquatic > Marine > Oceanic >...
GGACGTGGTTAAGGCAACAACTTGGGTAATTTTCATACCCGGAGATGCCAATGGCGATGGTGCTGTCGATACTTGGGATATCACCAAGGTGGAGAGGATTATAGCCGGGCTGGATGCCGAAACACCTGGAGCTGATGCCAATCAAGATGGTAGTATCAATGCCTTGGATATCACCAAGGTAGAGAGGATAATTACTGGGCTGGATTGATTATTAGAGCGATGGAGCGTAAAGAGCAGGGAATAATCTCCGGATGGCATTAGCCAAAGCCTCGGGCACGATTGAACTTTTGCTTATTTTGTTCAGCCAAACATTAGGAAATAGGCCGAGCATTTCTACCATGCCAGCCTCTTTGTATACCTAATTGCACTTTATAGCGAATTGTGTAGTGTCTCGAGGCGCACGCCTTGGTTTTTCATTTCCTCCTGGGTCCAAAACGCGTAAAGCAACCTTGACAGCTGCTTGGGAAGACTGTAGAATTCCACAATCTGGAATCAGCGTTAGGCGATTTCAGCTTTTGAAATGCTTTTAGACCATAAGGAGGGGACATGATTGAGCGCGTTCATCAGCATATTATTACGGAACTCCAGCAGAATGCACGCACGGACACGATTTTTATCGTCACTGCGATTCTTCTTAACCTGGTCATTCTCGCTGTCAATTCTATAATCGCTGGTGAGGATCAGAGTGTTACTACAACGATCGTGCTGTTCCTGTTTGTTTGCCTGTTGGTAGTGGTCAATCTCGTGGTAATATTTGGGCTGCTAAAAGGAAGGCAAACAAGATTAAAGCTGATAAATGGGCTGCTGGAGAGCAGCTTGCCGATGAGAGCATTCTGCTCAGCCGCAGTGAACGAGTATAAGAGAGCATAATTATATAGAAAGGTGCACTTTATGTTAAAGGAATTGTCACGTGTTAGATTAACCAATCTACCTACTCCTCTCCATGAGGTTAGGCACTTGTCGAAATTATTGGGCGGACCAAAGATACTTTTTAAGCGAGACGATGCTACCGGTCTTGCCCTTGGTGGTCAGAAAGCGCGTATGCTTGAATTCCCATTAGGCGATGCTGTCGCTAAGGGCTGTGATGTAATCGTCAGTGTTGGCTCAGAAGATTCAAATCTTGCTACTTTTGTAGCAGCTGCCGCTCGTAGACTGGGCATGGATGTTATACTTGTTTTCCTAGAAAGACAGCGCACGAAATTAGCAGGAAATGCCCTACTAATTAATCTTCTTGATCCTGTAGTCATACAAACCGAGTTGGGGCACGCACTGGAAGGTAGAATTGCAAGTAAACGGATGGTAGGTGAGATAGTTGATGAACTTCAGAAGCGGGGACGCCATCCATACGTAATTGAGTATGGAGAATCTGAGGTACCTTTGGAAGGTATAGGCTATTTCTACTGTGCTCAGGAAATAGTAGAGCAACTGAAAGAAATGGGCGAAACAGCTCAATATCTATATGTAGCTAATGCCTCCGGTCTCACTCAAGGTGGCCTTGTACTGGGGGCTAAGTACTTTCATGCCCCCTTTAAGGTAATAGGCATCTTGACAATTGCTGAACATAAGAAAGAAGAGAGGCAGCTTGTCATTACTAAGGTAGCCAACGAGGCATCAAAGTGTGTGGGTACTGGCATTACCATTGAGCCTGATGAAATCATTCTTAGTGATGAGTATATAGGTGAAGCTTGGGGACCACTAAAGCAGACTACCAAGGAATGTATTGAAGCTATCAGGTTGGTAGCTAAAACTGAGGGAATTTTCCTTGATCCTCATTACACGGGAAAAGCTATGGCTGCTCTCATAGATGATATCCGGGGGGGCAAGCTTAGCTCTAAGGATACGGTCATCTTTCATCATACTGGAGGGGTACCAATCATATTCCCTTACTATAAAGAGCTTCAAGCAGAAAATAGGACCAGCTATAAAGATATGTGACTTTGGTTGATTTTATAAGAGGGAGGGGTAAGTTTAGGGAAAAGGCTGACTAGGATGGCTGAGGAACAATGGAAGCCGCAAATTGAGCTAGGTATATTTTTGAACAGTAGGACGACTCAATGCAAAAAGAAAAGTATTGGAGGGTAAATAATGGAGAAAAAAATAGCTGTGTTAGGCGGTGGTGCTGGTGGACATGCAATGGCAGCCGACCTTACATTAAAAGGTATGGAAGTAAGATGGTGCGAAGCACCCGAGTTTGCGGAAAAATTCAAGGTAGCACTTGAACATCAGGAGATTGAGCTAGACGACCTAAGAGACCCAGAGAACAGGCAAAAAGTTGTCAAGATATATAAGGTTACAACGAGTTTTGAGGATGCAATGAAAAATGCCGACTATATTATGATAGCTATACCGGCACTTGGTCATAGGCTTTTCTTTACATCCATGATACCCTACTTGGAAGATGGACAAGCAGTGGTTATATACCCTGGAAATTTCGGCGCGCTACTTTTGGCTAACATGTTGAGGGGAAAGGGAATGGCAAAAGATGTGGTATTAGCTGAAACAAGCACAATGCCATATGGGTGCCGAGTAATGGCTCCAGGTAAAGTGCACATCAGCGTTGATGCGCAAAAAATGTGCATTGCTTCTTTTCCAGCGAAGAATTCCAATAAGATATTCAATGATCTTAAACTTCTATACCCTTTACTAGAACCATGTGACAACGTGATGGCTTCTACACTAAGTAATCCAAACTTTCCCGTGCATCCTCTTGGTTCAGTCATAAATGTAGGAGCAATTGAGACGCTAAAAAATGACTTCTATCTCTATAAGATGGGACTAACACCATCAGGACTCAGGACGGTAAAAGCAGTTTATGATGAAATAGAAAAGCTCAGTAAGGCTATCGGTGTAAGGGTGACGCAGTATACCGAGTCGACGTTTCGTGATCAAGCTACGATAATGGGTGCTGCTTTTGATAGAGACTTAGCTATAGAAGAAGCCTCAGGACCATCATCGATGGAAAGCAGGTATATATCTGAAGATGTTCCCTATGGCCTAGTTCCGACAGCACTATTGGCTCATCAGTTTAATATTCCTACACCAATCATTAATTCTATAATTGAACTTGCATCAGTAATGAACAAAAGAGATTATCGTAAAGAGGGTACGTCCCTTGAAGAGCTAGGGATAGCAGGCTTAAGCAAAGACGAATTGGCTAAAGTATTACAAGAGGGTTGGCCTGCAACTTAGGACAGTGAAGGAGCAAGGTTACGAAGCGAAAGTGATAGAGATTATAATTTATGGCCGTGGTGGGCAGGGATCAGTAGTTGCCGCGAAGCTTCTTGCTGATGCTGTAGCGAAGGCTGGCTTACAAACTCAGTCCTTTGCCGCATATGGCGCCGAGAGGCGGGGTGGCAGGGTGGAAAGTTATGTCCGGATTGCTGAGCAGCCGATTCTTATTCATTCCAAAGTATATGAGCCAGACTATATAGTAATCATGGATGAAACTCTGGTCGAGGAATTTAAGACTGTGTTGGCAGTTAAGCAAGGCGGAGCAATATTGATTAACAGCCGGAAGCCACCCGAGGCCTTTTCAGCACTGGGAAATTCCAGGATAGTGACTATTGATGCAAGCCATATTGCCAGAGAAAAGGGAGTGTTGCTGCCTAATGGTATGCCAGCCATTAATACTACCGTGCTAGGAGCTCTAGTGGGAAGGCTACCTGTAATCGGGATTGATGACCTAATCGAATCAATTAAAGAGGGAAAGATTCCTGCCACTGAGAGAAACGTAGACGCTGCTAAGGAGGCTTACCGTAGTGTCACATCAGAAAAAGTAGCCGGTGTTGCGGAGGAGAAAGAAGTCTCCAAGATTTCTGTTGAGCTTCATCCTGTGTACAAGGAGAGGATGTCCCCCTGTGAGGCTGATTGCCCTGCAGGCCATGCCATACGGAAGACTATTTCTCTAATCCAGGACAACCGCTTTGAGGATGCACTGGAAAACATAAAGAAAGAAAATCCGTTTCCGGGTGTCTGTGGACGAGTATGCTTCTGCCCTTGTGAGACACATTGCAACCGGAATGACTATGACGAGGGGATAGTTATTAATGCCTTGGAAAGGGCTGTATTTGATTATGCAGATGCAAACAAGGTAAAAAAGCTTGTAAAGAAGGGGAGGACAGGAAAGAGAGTAGCAATAATAGGGTCAGGCCCAGCAGGAATGACCTGCGCCTATTTCTTATCAATACTGGGACACGATGTGACTGTATTTGAGGCCTTGCCTTTCTTGGGAGGGATTCCCCGAGTAGCCATTCCGGAGTACCGCCTTCCGAAGAATATAGTTGATAAAGAAATAGGACAGGTTATTGAACTGGGCATTGATATTAGGACAAACACACGGGTGGGCGAAGATATCTCCTTCGAAGATATTATGCGGAGACATGATGTTTGTTTTGTTGCTACTGGTGCGCATCACTCTACGAAGCTAAATATTCCGGGGGAAGACAGCGGGGGAGTAATCTCGGGGCTAGAGTTTCTGAAGACGGTTGCTTTGCGGGATGAGGTAGATTTAGGGGCAAAGGTGGTTGTAATCGGTGGCGGAAATGTAGCCATAGATGCGGCAAGGACAGCCGGGAGATTAGGTGCTCAAGAAGTTCACCTTGTCTGTTTGGAATCTAGGAAAATAATGCCTGCGTATTTGACAGAGGTGGAGGGGGCTGAGAAAGAAGGGATAAAGATATTATATCGCACCATGCCAATTCAAATCTATAGTAACGGAAAATGTATAGATAGATTGGAGTGCATTAAGGTAAGAGGAGGGAAAAGAGATAACAGGGGATGGCTTAAATGGCCAAAGAGGATTGAAGGTACAAATTTTATGATGAGTGCCGACACCATTATAGTGGCGATAGGGGAAACTGTTGACGTCCCCTTTTTACCTAGTGGTATTGAAATGGATGGTCACTTAATCAAGGTAGATAGTTTTGGGAGGACATCAGTGGCAGGCGTATATGCCGCAGGTGATGCTACAATGCTCACTGGCTCAGTGGTAGAAGCCATTGGGTCAGGTAAGAGGGCGGCTTTAGGTATAGATATCTTTCTGAAGGGTGGCAATGAGAGGCAAATTGTTAAGGCTATTCAAAGGGCGGAGAACGGTCCTATTTCTATGAATAGATATTTGACCGGTGATTATGCTGCAAGTAGTAGCAGTGTAGTTTCATTTTCAGATCTGAATACTGCCTACTTTTCTCCGTCTCCTCGGGTTGAGGTGGGTGAACTTCCCATCCCAGCACGAGCCTCCAATTTTAGTGAGGTGAGCTTTGGTCTTGGCAAGGATGAGGCAATAAAAGAGGCTAGCCGGTGCTTCAGTTGTGGACAGTGCAACTTATGCGAGAACTGCTATATCTTTTGCCCTGAGGTTGCCATAACCTTTGACGAGAAACTATTCTCCTTCGTGCTTAACGACAAACTTTGTAAGGGATGTGGCATATGTATAAATGAATGTCCTCTCAGCGCGATATCGCGAGAAGGAGAAGCGAATGATTAAAGTTATCACAGGAAATGAGGCTGCTGCCTATGGGGCATTGCTAGCTCGTCCAGATGTCGCCTGTGCTTATCCAATCACCCCCCAGTCGCGTATCCCTGAACAACTCGCAGAATTTTATGCTCAAGGACTGCTAAAGGGCAGGTTTGTAAATGTGGAGTCTGAAATGGCCGCTATAGGCTATGCAACTGGAGCCTCAGCAGGGGGAGTAAGAGTATTTACTGCCACTTCATCTCAAGGTCTGGCTTGGATGCATGAAGGGCTTCACAATGCAGCAGGCTCTCGTTTACCTATTGTAATGGCTGTTGTAAATCGACCTCTGGCAGCACCTTGGAATCTAACTACAGATCAAACTGATAGTTTATCACAGAGAGATACGGGTTGGTTACAGTATTATTGCGAGTCAAACCAAGAGGTTCTTGACACTGTGATTCAAGCCTATAAAATATCTGAATCGTTAAGTTTGCCTTCTATGGTATGTTTAGATGGTGTGTATCTCTCTTATGTCGCTGAAAGTGTAGATATCCCTGAGCAAGAAAAAGTGGACGAGTACCTTCCTGCTTATAAACCCATGTTTAGAGATACAGGTATTACTTACAAGGTATATACCAACCGTCCAGAAGAAGCTGGTTATAACGTGAACCGAATGGAGGATTTCATGCGGGCTAAATATATCCAGCACAGAGATGAGGCTGAATGCTTTGATGTTTTTCTTAGAGCTAACCAAGAGTTTCAAGCACTCTTCGGCCGGGGATATCCTCCTGTGGAAACATATAGGTGCGATGATGCTGAGGTAGTAGTTGTAATGTCAGGGAGTGCAGTAGGGACGTGCCGGCATGTGATTGATAGGTTACAAGAACAGGGGCATAAAGTTGGTCTGGTTAAGCTCAAGTTGTTCCGTCCCTTTCCGCTGGAGATGATAAGGAGTGTCCTAAAAGGCCGTAAAAAAATCGCTGTTATTGAGCGGGATATCTCTGTTGGGCAGTGTGGGATTTTCTACCAGGAGATTAAATGGGCACTTAATACAAATATGGAGCACAAGTTCATACCTATATACGGATTTATTGCTGGCTTGGGCGGCATCGATATCACACCCAAGCTTATAGAGAAAGCAATTCTGTATACTATAATGGAACCGCCCCCCCAGCAGGAAATACTTTGGCTGGGGTTAGAGGACGAGGAAATAAGAAATGAATATGCCTAGAATACCCTCAGTATATCCTAAAGAAGAGTACCTTGTTCCTCCTGAGGGTGGGCACTCAGCCTGCCCGGGGTGTGCTATACCCCTGGCTCTCAGGTATTTCTTAAAAGCGGCCGGGGGAGAAGTAATCTTGGTGGTACCACCAGGATGCACCTTGGCAATTATTATGTTTCCCAGCTTTAGCCTCATGTATCAGGGGCGACCCATTACAGCTTTCCCGGCTTTATTTGGGTCAACAGCAGTTTTTGCCTCAGGGTTGAAAGCTGCTCTAGAAGCAAGGGGTGATACTGAGACAGAAGTAGTCGCCTGGGCTGGAGATGGAGCCACTTATGATATTGGGCTACAAACACTCTCTGGTGCTGCAGAGAGGAACGACGATATTATTTATGTCTGCTGTGATAACGAGGGGTATCAGAATACCGGTAACCAGAGAAGTTCAGCCACCCCATGGGGGGCAATAACATCCACTAATATATTACCTACTATTAAGTCGGAACGTAAAAAGGATATCATGCAAATCATGTCAGGGCACTCTATTCCCTATGCAGCCACGGCTACTATTGCCTACCCAGATGACCTTATGAGAAAAGTGAGGAAGGCTAAGGAGATTAAGGGATTTAGATTTCTGCATATCCTGACTCCTTGCGTGACAGGATGGGTGTTCCCTTCGGAACTCACAGTTGAAGTGTCGCGGCTAGCAGTGGAAACAAAGATATTCCCCCTCTATGAAGTCGAAAATGGAACCGTCCTTACAATAAATAAGGAGCCCGAAGGCTTACCTGTAGAAGAATATCTTAGAATTCAGCGCCGTTTTAAACATTTGACCTCTCAGCAGAGAGCTGATATCCAGAGAGAGGTAGACCGGAAGTGGAAACAACTGCAGTGGCTTGCTAATTATAAGGATAATGGTAGTGAAGTAAATTTTAGGAAATCGACATAGAATAATAACCTTCATGTTGAACTGTTTTTGTGCACTGGGAGAAGATTGGTATCATCAGGGACGAGACTTTTTCCCTGAACAATCAGGAGTATCCATGTACTATTACAGCCCGCAGGTCTGGTAGTGGGGTTGACAAGGAACGGTTTGTAAGTTGGACTTAAAAGGAGGAAGATATGGACGTAAAAATTAGCAAATTGTATGACATTTTTCTTTACGCTCAAGAGGTCGGTTTCGATTACGGCGTCACCTTTTCCCTGAGGAGTTCGCCCAAGCTGAAGGAATTCTTAGATGACCTTGATCCTGAATTACCCCTGGACTGGTCGGCGAAATCGTTTTACGGCATGCCGGAACTAAGGGAGCGCGTGATTGAAACCCAGGGATACAATGTCTCTGCGGACAACGTTCTCATCACGGCCGGGACCAATGAAGCGATCTTTCTTGTCCTGACCCAAACCATCTCGCCCGGTGACGAAGTGGTCATGGACATGCCGAGCTGGCCGCAGGTCCATGAACTTTCCAGGGCGTACGGTGCAAAGATTAAGATTGTTAAACGGAGAGAGGAGTTGGGCTGGGGGATTGATCTGGATGAATTGAATGATGCCGTAACGCCCGACACCCGGTTGATTTTTGTCAACTCTCCAAATAACCCCACGGGTGCTGTTTTCAATGAAGAGGAGATGAAGCAGATCTGCGAAATAGCCCGGGCCAATGACGCCTATCTGCTTTCAGATGAAGTCTATCGAAACCTGGAATGGGAAGGGCCCCGGTCGCCTGCGGCTGTCAACTATTATGAGAAGGCAATCAGTGCGGCCAGTGTATCAAAAACCCTGGGTCTCCAGGGCATCAGGACGGGCTGGATGGCCACCCAGGACAGGGATCTCCTCTATAAGTGCCTAGTCCTGAGGGAAGATGTGAGCGAGGTGATGAACGTCATGGGGGAGTACATCGCACTCGCTGCGCTCAAGCCGGAAAAATACGAAAAGCTCATTGGGGAAGCGAAGGAGGAAGGGAACCGTTGCTGGCCAATTATCTCGGAATGGGTGGACAAAAGTGGCGTATTCGACTGGGTCAAACCGAAGGCGGGGTTTCTCTGTTTTGTAAAATATGACCTGGAGATTGGTTCGGAGGATTTTTGCAAGCGCTTGCTTGCCGAACCCTACCGGACATTAATTCAGCCCGGCATCTCCTATGGGTTCGAAAAATATATCCGGATGGGTGTGGGAGGTGGTAATGCGGAAGAAATCAAGAAGGGCCTGGAGCAGATCGACAGGTTTGTCAGGGATTTTCAAAATGGATGAAAGGGTAGTGTGTTATCCCGGCACGGCCTTTACCCATGACGAAAGCGGCGAGAAATATATAAGGTTTGCCTACACGAAATCGACGGGTGAGCTGAGGACCGCCATTGAGAGGATGGAGGAGCTTGTTAAAACCCTTTAATCATTTGCTTCAGGGAGGTGTTTGAGATGATTAATACGAATTTAGAAGGCCGGGTTGCCATCGTCACCGGCGGTTCACAGGGGATAGGCGCTGCTACCGCATTTGCTCTCGGCCAGGCCGGGGCCTCTGTCGCCCTGACTTATAATCGCTCCGAATCCAGGGCCATGGAGGTCGTAGAAAAGATCGGAAAGATAGGTTCTAAGGCCATAGCACTTCCCCTCGACTTGCAGGATAGAGCGTCGATCGACGGAATGGTCTCTGGGACCATGGAACAGTTCGGCCGCATTGACATCCTTGTCAACAACGCGGCCGTGGGTTCCGCCTCGGTGGCCCATTATGCTGACCCTGAAAAACTGGACCAGGCCATGGTGGAAATCAACACCTTGGGCGTCCTTTTCTGTACCCAGGCTGTCATCCCCATCATGGTTGAACAGAATTACGGAAAGATAATTAATGTTTCCAGCGTTGGCGGCGGGGTCACGGTTTTTCCTAAATTCAAGGCATCTGACGGTATGAGTAAATGCGCGGTCGCCTTCCTGAGCAGACAGATCGTTGCGGATTACCCCCACCACAGGATCGATGCATTTTCCATTTGCCCCGGTGTGGTGAATACGAGGATGTTCAGAGAATCGACCTTGGATCACCTGTCTCCGGAGGAAAGAGAGGCCTTTATCTCTTTGTTGCCCATGGCGCGGTTGATCGAACCCGAGGAGATAGCGACGTTGATCCTCTTCCTTTGCTCACCAGCTGCAGTAGTTTGCCGCGGGGCCGTTATCGACGCCTCCCTGGGACTCGGTGTGCGGCCGGGGCTCATATCGGAGGAAAAGTAGCTATTTCCTTTCCCAGAACCATTTGCTAAAGGGGATGATAGTGAGATTTCCAAATCGCCGGCGCGGGCTCTGCCAGGGGAAACTGAGGTATCAGGGGGTTTGTAAGCTTTTCTCCCACCTGGTTTAAATACTTTACCTCCCCCTCCCGTGTGGGTAGCCTCAGCTGTAATCGGGCAAGTGGCATCCCGCCCTTTTTACTTGATTTTCGGTCATCGTTGCACAATCGCTTGAAAAGTTCAATCAGCTTTGCTGTACTTTACATAATCTATGCCAAAATTAAACTTTTTAAATGATTTGAGTGAATCCTAAGCTATCCTTATGATGAGGCTGAATTCATTCTAATTCAACCTTGAAAGGCATTTAAACTTATCTTTAGTGCACTACATACTACTAATCATCAGACGGGTAGGGTTGGGAAACACGGTAAAACCTGAATTACGAGAAAGTAGCTGTAGGCATGTTATTCAGTTTTACCAGACCTATTGAAAGGCTGAAGGATCAAAGCTGTTAAGAAGATAATCTAGCCTATAAGCACTCTCCAGTTTTACCAGCCTTGACACTGAATAGCCGAGTGAGTAGAATACTATCAGACAGCCGAGCGGTTGCGAGGAGGTGACTTGGTAGCGCGAATCGCTCGGTTTTGCTGCGGCTACCTTCCAAGCAGGTTGTCGCGGGTTCGAGTCCCGTCTCCCGCTCCATTAGCTTTGGAACTCACTGTGGATGGTGAGATTCAGAGGGGGAAGATTAAAATGGATGACGCACTGGCGGCACTTGTCATAAGTGAAAAGAAACTGGATCGAAAGTTGGTGGCTGATATCTTGTCACCATACGTCAGGCTTGACAAGGATGCCTGTAGCATTCGTCCTCTGGAGGCGTGGCTTGGTCTTGGGACCGATTTGAAGATTTTGGTGTATCTTCTGGCGAGGAAAGCCATGGTACTCCTTGGCTTTGGTTTGGAGGCGGAGGGCGTAGTAGCCAGTGAGGTAGCGCGCGACACGCACCTCAAACTGGGTACAATTAATCCTGTGCTGAGAAAGATGTATGCCGAAGGAATTCTGGACCGAGCAAAGGACCGTAGATACTTTGTGCCTAACGATACCATTGAGAGAGTCGGGGAAAGATTCAGGCGGCAAAACATTTAGTGAGCGGTAATTCACGAAAGCTGCTGACTTACCATCACCCTTGATTGTTATCACGCTAAACCAGAAGTAATGGCTTGATTGACCGAAAGTGGGCGAAATATCCTGCTATTAATGTCTTTACTCTCTCCCCTTGACCAGGGTTTCAACCACAGAGGGGTCAGCCAGGGTGCTGATATCCCCCAGGTTCTTAATATCGCCAGCGGCAATCTTGGTCAGTATTCGGCGCATAATCTTGCCGCTCCTGGTTTTGGGCAAGGCATCGGCAAACTGCAGCTTATCCGGGGTAGCTATTGGGCCAATCTCCCTGCGGACATGGGCTACCAGTTCCTTCTTCAGGACGTCAGACTTTTCCACCCCCACGTTGAGGGTAACAAAGGCGTATATCCCCTGTCCCTTGATCTCGTGGGGCATACCCACCACTGCCGCCTCAGCCACCTTATCGTGGGATACCAGGGCGCTTTCCACCTCGGCGGTGCCGAGGCGGTGGCCAGAGACGTTGATAACGTCGTCTATTCGCCCCATCAGCCAGTAGTAGCCATCCTCATCTACCCTAGCACCATCACCGGTGTTATATACCCCGGGGAACTGGACGAAGTAGGTATTCTTAAACCTTTCTGGCTCGCCATAGACCCGCCTCATCAGGCCGGGCCAGGGTCTCTTTATCACTAGGTAGCCGCCCTCATTGACCCGGGCTGCCGAGCTATTCTCCCTGAGCACTGCCGGCTCCACCCCGGGGAAGGGCAGGGTGGCTGAGCCCGGTTTGAGTGGGATAGCCCCGGGCAGAGGGGTAATCAGTATACCGCCGGTCTCCGTCTGCCACCAGGTATCGACGATGGGACACCTGCTTTTGCCAATCACATTGTAATACCACATCCAGGCTTCGGGGTTAATCGGCTCACCCACTGAGCCCAGGATGCGCAGACTGCTTAAGTCATGCTTGTTGGGCCATTCATCTCCCTCTCTCATTATGGAGCGGAGGGCGGTAGGGGCAGTATAGAAGATATTGACCTGATACTTTTCCACAATGTCCCAAAATCTATCGGGGTGGGGATAGGTAGGGACTCCTTCAAACATCAGGCCAGTGGCACCGAAGGCTAGTGGTCCATAAACAATATAGCTGTGTCCGGTGATCCAGCCGATATCTGCGGTGCACCAGAAGGTATCCTCTTCCTTGACATCGAATATCCACTTGAAGGTCTGGTAGCAGTGCAGGAGGTAGCCAGCCTGGGTATGGAGCACTCCTTTGGGTTTTCCTGTACTGCCGCTGGTATAAAGGATAAACAGCGGGTCTTCGGCGTCCATCACCTCCGGCTCACAGTAGGGCTTGATATCCTCAGCCGCCATCTCATCATGCCACCAGTAGTCACGACCGGCCTGCATATTGATGCCGATATCCGCCCTCTTGACCACAATCGCTTTCTTTACATCAGGACATGCCTCGAGGGCAATATCGGGGTTGTCCTTGCTCCTGATAATCCTGCCGCCACGGTAGTAGCCATCGGCGCAGATGAGCATCTTAGCCCCACAGTCCAGTATCCTGACTCTCAGTGCCTCAGCACTAAAGCCGCCAAAGACTACGCTGTGGATAGCACCGATTCGGGCGCAGGCAAGCATGGCGATGGGCAGCTCGGGAATCATCGGCAGGTAGATAGCAACCCGGTCGCCCTTGTTAACCCCGTGCTTCTTCAGCACGTTGGCAAACTTGGACACCTGGTAGTACAGCATCTGGTAAGTGAGGGTCTTACTCTCACCGGTGTCCCCCTCCCAGATTAGGGCGGCCTTGTTTTTCCTCCAGGTGTTAAGGTGGCGGTCCAGGCAGTTATAGCTGACGTTGAGCTTACCGCCAACAAACCACTCATGTTTGGCTTCCTTAAAGTCTTCCACCAGTACCTTATCCCACTTTTTGAACCAGTCAAGCTGCTCCGCCAGCTCTGCCCAGAAGCCCTCGGGGTCATCAATAGACCTCTGGTAGATTTGCTTATATTCCTCCAGGCTCTTGATATATGCCTTTTGCCTGATTTCTTCAGAGGGAGCAAATACCCTTTTTTCTGCCATCATAGAGGTAATTGTTTTTGCCTCTTCCATACCGAAACTCCTATTCCTTCGTTGCTCATAAAGCTAATGGTAACCGAGCAAATAATCAAAACTGGATGGTACCAGGGGTTGACTTTCCACAATGATGGTGATGATATCTGCCGGGTTAATCTTGGTAGGTAACACCCATCAATTGGGTGAATGCAGTCCTCAATCTCTGTGAAATCACGTAGGCGACCCCTCCGGCAATTTCAGCACACAGCTTGGGGTTAGTGTAAATTAAATTACGTAGCTCTTTTCCGTTAAAGGCAAGTGCCTTTGTCCTCTCCAAGGTTTTCACGGTGGCAGCGCAATGGAATGGCGGTATCGTAGCTGACCAGCCGAAACACTCAAAATTAGAGGCAGCCTGGATTTGTCGCTTATCTGTTGGTCCTAGCTCCAGAAGGATGGATACCAGCCCTTCTTCAATCACATATATCTTTTGCTCTTCCCGGTCCTGCTTGCATATAGTTGTCCCTGCCTCAAATACTTCAGGAGTGCACATCTTCGCCACTATCCTAAGCTCATCCTCGTCCAGGTAGTGGAAGACATCAGACCTTCTTAGTACTTCTATCCTGTCCATTTTTGACCTCCAAGGTTTTTGCGCCTCGCGACTCACTACATAAAATCATTGTACACGGCAATCGCATGTTTTTCAAACAGCCAAAGCCACTTAGGCCACTTTCTTTTGAAAGAGGGCGATGTTGACCAAAACTGGAGAATAGTCTAATATAGGCCCAGCTAGTAAAGTAAGGAGATTAGCCATGGCAAAAAAGGTTATTACTGTCTCCGGTGCCCCTAAGCTTCCATTTTCCCCAGCGATAAAAGCTGGCGACTATATTTTTGTCTCTGGTCAGGTTGGATTTGCCGATGCTGAAGGCAGGGAAATCAAGGGGATAGAGACTCAGACCAAGCGATGTCTGGAGAACATAAAGGAGGTCTTGACGGCTGCTGGTGCCTCTCTGGACGACGTGGTGAAGGTAACCGTCTTTCTCCGCAATGAGGAAGACTTTGCCACCATGAATGAGATATATCAGGGCTACTTCGTTAAGGACAGACCAGCCCGCTCCACGGTAGTGGCTGGCTTGGCTCTACCCAGTATGCTCATTGAAATGGAGTGTATAGCTTATTCCCCAACTAGATAAATCTAGGCACTCTAATAAATATCCAAATATTTGTCTATTTCCCAAGATGTAACTTGCGCTTTAAACTCATCCCACTCTTTTGTTTTTATATTGATATACCTTTCGAATAGATGATTTCCCAGGACTTCATGCATAAGTTTATCCTTTTTCAGTTCATTTAACGCTTCCCATAATGAGGTTGGCAAAACATCGACTTTTTTGCTTACCAGACTTTCCCTATCAAGCTGATACACATTTTCTTCCACTGGTTGAGGAGGCGATAGATTATTTTTGATTCCGTCTAAACCAGCTCTTAACATAACAGCAAAGGCTAAATATGGATTGCAAGTTGGGTCCGGGCATCTTAACTCGATTCTTGCCGATTCTTGTTTCTGCCTGAACCATTTGGGCACTCTTATCAGGGCTGAGCGATTCATACTAGCCCAAGTAATATATACCGGAGCTTCAAACCCGGAAATCAATCTCTTGTAAGAGTTTACCGTGGGACAAAGAATCACACACATCGCTTTGATATGTTTCATTTGACCAGCAATAAAGTTGTAGGCAATCTTTGATAACCTATATTTATCATTCTCGTCATAAAAAGTGTTTCTTTTTGTTTTGACGTCGAACAGGCTCTGGTGGATGTGCATACCAGAACCAACAACACCCATTATCGGTTTTGGCATGAAGGTCGCCTCTAAATTATGCATTTGGGCGATTTTCTTTACCGTATATTTTAAGGTAAGCATTTCGTCAGCTATTTTCAAACAATGCCCGTAATTGAAATCTATTTCATACTGACCATGACCCACTTCGTGGTGCGAGGTTTCAACATTGATTCCAAAGGTCTTGAGCGCGGTAATTATTCCATTTATAATCTTGTGACCTTCAAAGGAAGAAAGCTCAAAATAACCGCCATAATCTATGGGAGACTTTTTTGCCCCCTCTTCCTTCCTGAATAGATAGAATTCTGGTTCAGGCCCAACATCGTATTCAAACCCCATTTCAGTTGCTTCGGCAATGATTCTTTTGAGAATAAATCTGGGGTCTCCTTCAAAAGGTTCCCCATTGGCTCCGTAAATATCGCAGATTAGCCTTGCAGTTTTACCGTTTTCTGTTAGCCAGGGGACAACCGAATAAGTTGTTGGGTCTGGCTTTAGATATAGGTCGCTTTCCTGTATTCTGGCAAAGCCTTCAATTGAGGAGCCATCAAACCATACTCCATTGGTCAATGCACCTTCCAATTCTTCAACTGGTATGATGATCTCTTTTAGAACACCGACCAAATCAGTGAATTGCAAGCTTACAAATTTTACCTCGTCTTCTTTAACTTGTTCTAAGACCTTTTTCCTTTCCATAGGAGCTCCCTTCATATCCATATAATAGCAGAGAGCTTGACTGAGAGTCTTGCTCTCTTTTCTCTTTTTTGAGTGTAGGCCGTACAGGTCTCGAACCTGTGACACCCTGATTAAAAGTCAGGTTGACATTTTCACAGATTTTGGCCTACTTTCAAAGCTGGAATCGGCCCGACAATTATTCAGTTTTTAAACAATCAGGTTGACATTGCTTGAAAAATCAGGTTGACAACCCTTTTAAAAATACCAACGGCCCTGAATTTCCAGAGCCACTACTACATTACCACCACTTACCACTTTTGTCAAGCGGATTATCCTGCGATAAATACTGCAGCCAGTAATCGATTAAACAATATAAGCAATCGTGCAATTCCGGGGGTAACATTTCAAGCTTTTGTATAATGGCAGTCAAGATCTAATCATGCACTAGGATCTGCGATGCGCCCAACAAACACTATTGCTCTGGTCTCGATGTCACGAATTAAGAATATGAAGGAGCGATCAACGGTAACCTCAACAGGCTCCTCAGGCTCCTCCGGTGGCCCAGCCGTCGGCGGCATCACCACTGCGGTGGCCGCTGCTGCCTCTGTACCCGATTCATCCACCGAGACGAATGCCTTGTGGATCACATCTCCGATGAACAGGTCGCGGTTGCCCGTCATGCCCGAAAAGTCAGCGATCGGCCAGACGAAGGCATCCGGCATGCCCATTGCTGCGAGAGTCTCTTTTAGACGAAACTCTGATTCAAATTCGAATTTTGGCATTGTCAGGGCGACCCGCTTGTGCTCCAGATCCTTCACGATGACATCCACCCGCTGGGCATCTAGCGAGCCTTCAAACGCTTCAAACTGGCCAGCCCGAGGAAGCAGGATCACCATCGAGAGTTCACGACCGTCATATGGCAGTTCGACCGCCTGATATTCATCACCCTCAGCATAGCCGAACGTCTCCGTCTGCTTCATCATTGGCACTGTCACCTCACCTCCATCGAGCAGATAGAATGGCCCATCCTTGGTCATCGATTCTTCAAACGGGTACTGCCAGGCCGCATTGAAGTAGATGGCATTGGTGAGGACAAGCCGTGTCCACGTGTCAATCAGACCTTGCGGAATCAGGTCCTCAATCCGACCTTCGGTCTGCTCACTGACCCAGTTATTGATGGTGATGCGAGACTCTTCCGGTGCCTTTATGAAATCAAGGGGTCGAAGCCCGGCACCATAGTTCTCTGCAAGGATGTCAAGGAATTCGGAAAGAAACTCATAGTCTTTCTGCCCCCAGATGGCATTGACGATGTTAAGCCGAAAACCCCCCTCATCCTTTCCTTCGGCACCCTCACCACGGCTGGCGAGTTCGATATCCAACCAGTTGAATGCCGGATGTAATTGGCGGCTAGGCAAAGTGAAACGGAGGGTATCATCCATCTGCTGTTCGGTGTCACCTCGAGCACCCGCATAGGTCATCGCCAGTGCTAGTGAGATGCTGTGAGGCGAGTAAAAAAGGTTGCCGTCCGTATTTCTGATGGCCCGATAAAGGTTGAAAGCAAATTCGCTGTTTCCAGCAACTAGGGTAGTTAGATTAGTCTGACTCACATCTGGATTAGAAACTCTCTCCTTGTCCGATTTAATTAGCTCACCTGACACGGGCTGGGCG
>Ga0209991_10000506_pt1 | contig 17206 bp, 26 predicted proteins | sample ChitaG_FD_183167 | JGI IMG/M metagenome (GOLD analysis project Ga0209991, IMG submission 183167) | Deep subsurface microbial communities from South Pacific Ocean to uncover new lineages of life (NeLLi) - Chile_00310 metaG (SPAdes)... | ecosystem: Environmental > Aquatic > Marine > Oceanic >...
CCAAAAACAGCGGTGGGGCTACCTGGAACAAGAAGGGCCGAGCGACTTGCTCTTTGCGTTTGGGGCCTTACAAAGGACTCTGCGGCGAAACACACATAAGTCGCTCGGCCCCTCAGAAAAAAGGAGGAGAACATGGAGGTAATACTCTCGCCGGCGGCTCTTGAGGAAGTGAGGTACACCACGGAACGGAGAATGATTTTCTGCTCAAACTGCGGGATCGCACTCCATCTAATGACACAGGCGGAGGCCGATCACTATTATCCACCACAGTGCCCTTCTTGTAGAGGGAAAATCGCTCCAGCTCCAGAGAAGGAGAGAAAGGAACAGACGCTTTTTTCGCCAGAGATCCAAGCGTACATAACGCCGAGGCTTCTCTTTAACGTTCTCCACGAAATCTACGCAGAGCGAGGGAGGGGGGATGCCGAAATACCCTGTAGTTGAAGCGATCAAGGCCGAAATCTTCGGTAGTCTCATAGAGGCCTTAAATGAGCTCGAAGAAAAGGAAGCCGATGCTCCAGGAACACCATTAACAGCGGGAAAACTCGTAACGGCTCTATGGGAGGCCGAGGAACGAGCGCGGCGTCAACTTACGATAGAGCCAAGCGACGTGGAGAAAGCAGAAGCAGCGCAGTTGTAACACACACGTACTAGTGTAAAGCGCACCATTTGACATCTGCGGAGAAGTTCGCTATACTAGTTGCAGTAGAAGGATCTACTGGTCCCCCCGATGTATGGGCCCTGGCCAGTCCCCTCAAAGCAGCTATTTAGCTGTCCTTGGGGGGTTTTCGTTTTTAAGGCGGTGCTGTTGACTTGCCTGACGGTACGGCGGGGGAAGATGAGGGTTGACTATACAGGGCAGCTTTGTTAGCGTGATACGCATTACATTCAAAAGAAGAGGGGTGAGATCGAGAACCGGGACAAGGTGAGTTTCATCATCTAAAGAAAACCCGACGTGTCAGCGTCGGGCCGGGATATCGCTACATGCGAACCATCATACTGTGTATACATCCGATTGTCAAGTGCCGTCAGCGAGAATCGCCGCAAATCGGCAACCAGTCCGCATCTTGCCGTTATCGCTTCCTCTCCGGAGCGCATCGTAAAAGCACCCGCCACATCGGTGAGGCACTCTGGTCAATCCTTCAGGACGGCGCGGCGGTAGTGAACTTGTCAGAGGTCGCACGTCGAAGTGGCTACAGTCGACCGACGATCTATCGAGCTTTGGCTTTCTTCCAACGTCACGGCAAAGTGAGACAGATCGAACCACGGCGAACGGGCAAGCGGCGACCGGGAATCTACACGCTCAACCCTGCTTACTTGGAAGAAGTGCGAGAATCGGCAACTGTCGAGGAAAAGAGCCTTTGCGGTGTCAGTGTAAACCCCTCTACAACACCCCAAGAAGATCAAAAGATAAACCAACCAAGGCCCACGACGGGTTCGGTCCTCCAGTTAAACGACAACGATCAAAGACTAAAACGAACTGCCTGGCTTGCCCGAGCGGACGTTGACCGGCCCCCGACGGAACAGGAAAAGCGTAAACTAAGCTTCGAGGTTCGCCTGATGATCCCCCCCATCGTAGCCGATCCGCTCCTTGACGCGCTTTGGCAACGTAGTAAAGCGCCCTTGCGCTTATGGCGTGACGTGATCGGCGCTATCTGGGGCGGTGTTTCAGTCTCCGATGCGAGTGAAAAGGACGTTTTGTGGTGTATACGCCACGGCTTAAAACGCCTACAGCAGGACGGCGACAGAAAAGCCTTCCTCGATGCCCTGAAGGGTGAACCGCTCAAAGCCAGGCTAGAGCGCACTGAGCGGCGCTTGCGAGGACTGAGGGCATGGTGGATAGCGCAAGGTGAGAACTGTGTCGGGGAGATCCTGAGTTGGTGCGTCGAAATGAGACGCGAGTTAAAGAAAGAGCTTGAAGCGATTGAGGTTAAGTTGGACAGGTTGCTGTGTGAGAAAGGCGAGCAGCGTGCAAGAGCTAAATAGCAATAGCAAACCAGGGAAGGTAAGGGGGAAGAGTGGATCGGCGAACTTGGAACAACTAGCCTCCCTGGTTCATTACCTTGTAATCCGCATTGATAAATTGGAGGAGAAATTACTAGGTAGCCACCTTGGATTGATCCTGTATCTCGGCGAGGTCCTTGGCAAGGTCAACCGGGACGAGGCCAAGAGATTAGCGCGGCAAGTATTCAACGAAGACCTGGACCTCGAAGACCCGCAGCGCTGTAGTGAAGTAATAACGCTGGTTGGAAAGACCTTGCGGTCAAATCGGTGGGGTGAAGATGAGCAAGGAGACTAACGAGAGAGGAACTTGCGCGAGCTGCACATGGTTCGTGCGCGACGGTCGGAGGCATTGCGGGGAGTGCGACCTTTGCCGGAGCAACGGTGGGGATCCGGAGTATGAGGGCGCAGTTGCGGTTGTCATGGCCGAAGATGGGAATGGCGCGAAACCGTATACGGGCGTACTCTGAGTACAAGATGGTTTTGGTTGTAAGCAGTGGGAGGGAAAGCAGGTATGAGCCGTACTTTGGATCAGATCATCATTGAACGCGCTCGAAGTGGTGACGAGGCGGCAAGGAAAGCCATAGTCACCAGTGTTTGGTCTAGCATAGAAAAGATAGTCACCCGTCAGCGTCAGAATCTCTCCGGCACTCTAAAAGGCCATCCTCTCTACGGTTTAGAGGATAGCGAGTATAGCCTTTTCAAAGAAGATATTGCCGATCTGCTTGTGGAAAAAGTTCTTCTACAGTTTGATCCGGACAAGCCTTTGAACTTCAAAAAATGGTTCACTGCTCGTGGGTATTCTTTACTTTGGAGAGAAACGCAACTGATGATCGAGGAAGGCGATCCACGGTTACAAGGAGTGCTCGATCACCGGCGATTTCGCTGGCGAAAATACGATGAAGTTACGTTCACAGTTGATGAGGCAATTGCGAATGAGCGGCGGTTTGAAACAGCACATACCTCCGATCTCAAGCTTCCGCCATCGGCTCGGTTGTGGCGGTTATGCAAATACTGGGCTTGGCTCGCTGATGCAGTAACTGACGAAACTTGGTACAGGATTTTGCGCGATGATGAAGCGTATTTAATTGATTCTATCCTTAGAAATCCCCAGAAGACAGCGCTAGTGGCTATGGAATGGGGTCTGGATCCATCCTGGGTACGCCGGAAAGCAGTTAAGATATGCGAGAAGGCAGCGCGGGCAATCCGATACGCGATAGACGAGAAACATGGGCTTCTTGGTATCCCCGCGTGGCCCAAACAATACCAAGAACTGCAAAAATATCGTAATGAGTGGGCTCCACAGTATGGGCGCGGCAAATGCAAGGCCAAAAATGTTGATGGCCGCGAGATTGATTCTGGCTGGATTCCGCCAGTTAGTGCGCATGATAAGGTCTGGCACGGCGGAGAAGCCGTGAGCGAGGGTCGCCGAGAATGGGGGCTAAAAGCCGCCAGAAAAGACGAGAGGCGGAATCGGGAGCTAGAGCGAAAACGGAAACGCGAACTAGGCCAGCGGACCGCTGTATAAGAACTTTATCACCTATTTTCCGCATACCTTTGGCCTTTTCCGTGCCAAAGTGCCATCAGAAGGGGGTTTCGCTGGCTGGCTATTGTTGAAAGCGGCGCGACTCTTTTTCACAAGATAATGAATGGAGGCAAGATGAATAGTACACCACACGAAGAGAACGACGTGGAAGCCGCTGTCTTTGAGGATGTGCCCCTCGCTTTTTCGCTCGACCGACTGCAATTCGCTGGGCTTCAAGTATTGGCGGATAAGCATGGTTATGATGATGTACAGCGCGAAGTGAAGCGGGCGATTGAGCAGCTTCTATACCACGAACTGATTGATATTGAGCAACTATAGCAGTTTCGATTTTCCACGGTGCCCCTACCAAGCCCAGACTTAAGGCGTATACACATGCTATGATAGCTACAAAAACCATTCACTGGAGGTGAATGCAAATAATGACTAAAATGATCGAGGATAGAACCACGCAAAGCCGAACTAAAAAAATAAAGGGATTGGTCACAGGCGACTTCTCACCTATAGGGGGACTTCGTACTGGATTACATTTTTTCTGTTGGGATGTTTGCCATAATGAGGACAGAGAAAACTCCGTTGTGACCAAAGTGAACACGCTTATGGAGCAGAATCATGTTACGGCTGAAGCCGCATTGCATCAACTCCAGGAAGAGCGACCTTTGCTGCTTAAAGAACCCTCGCTGGGTGTTTGGCCCCCCGATGTACTGTTCGCGTATACAGAAGAGGTCGCCAAAAAGACCGGCAAGGAGGATCTTTTCGAGGCACAAGAAACGGCAAGGAAGGAACATCCGAAACTCGCCCAGCTTAGTGATTTGTGCGAACAGAGTCCTTGGCTGTTCGAGGGGGCTTGTAGCGCGGTAGGCTCAATGATCGGTAGCCCGGCATACCCTGGTGATGGGTTAATCATTGAGACAATTTTGCGTTGTGCTGACCGCATCATCCAGCAAAAAGCCGATAAAGAGCGCAAAGAGATTGAAGAATGGTATGACTACGAAGAGGCTCAAGGCCATGTTACTGTCCGCTCTGCGATGGCGGAAGTCAAAAAGCACTTTCCTGGCTTTCAGCTATTTTGGGATAACGCGTCGAAAGCCCGTGATCCCGTACAATTTAAAGCCGCCCTAACTAGACTTGAGGTTCTTTTGGCTTTGCCGCCCGATGAAGTAACAGAAGAAATTGTACAAGAGATTGGAAGGAATTCGATCATAGTTATAAACGAGGTGAATAGAATTGTTAAGTCGTAAGGAGAAAGTGAAGCAGAATGAAAGACGACTGAAGGAAATCGCCACTGAGCTAGAAGGTATCGCCCAGACACAGGCGCAATCAATTGATCCAAGTGAGCAAGAGGGTTGTCTGCTCCAGTTGCGTGTTTTAGAGGGTGAACAGCGAGCGCTCCAAAACGCTAATATAGTTCTTCAGAAGCAATTAGAAGAAGCGGAACGTGAAAGGATTGAAACGAATCGTCGAAAGTGGCTAGGCGAAGAGCGCAAAGTGGCCGAGCAGGAATGTGATGAGGCATCCAAAAAAGTCCTGACTAAAATACGCAACCTGAAGAAACAATATGACAAATTAGTGGAAACTGAGCAACGCTGGACAGAAAGGTGGCGAGAACTGGGAAGTCCTCCTTTCCTGAATCAAAATAAGCCATTCGCATCACGAGCAAAGCGCGATATCTATCAATGCCTAAGCATGAGCTTGTTACCTCGGAGGCGGCAAAATGATTTCCAGAAGGAAGTCACTATGCTCTTCGGCCCCCTATCGCACGTGATGGCTATCGTAAGCGCTGAAGAGCGAAGAGCATCTCGCAGAGCTGAAGAACTCCAGGAGAAGGAAGCCCGTAAAAAGGAGCTAGCGGCAGTCGAGAAACTTCGGTCAGAGAACGAATCCACCGAGAAGGCAGTATCACCTACTGTCGATCAATCCTAGACCCCCTAGACCCCCTGGAATCCATTCTATGAGCTCGGCCTTACTTGGGCGAGGGGGCAATAGGCCTAATTTCGCTTGGCCGACCGCTTCAACGTGCGCAGATCCGTGCTGACTAACTTGTGTATAGTTGACAGCGCCAGGTGATGTTTCCTCTCAAGCGTACGCAAGCTTTGGCCACGTCGATGCGCTCTCTTCATCGAAATGATGTTTTTCATCTCCTGTCGATTCTCGACAAGTCTTCCATCTTCACTGCTGAAACCATAAGGGATTCTACCCATTTCGCCTCCTTTTCGCCTACTTGAATTCGCCTAGCCTTTTTCGCCTACGATTTCGCCCACGACCACGCCACCTAGTCCGCTTGCCCAAGAGAACGCGGCCACAAGGACCGCGTTTCGCCTAGCTTTGAACGTCGAGAACCTTTTTCGCCCAGCGCTCAACGCCCTTTTCTGTCTTATGAGTCGCGTGCGTCAATGTGGCGATTTTGCCGTAGTTGACATATAGCCGAGATTCCCAGACTCTCGCCGTGTTCTGGTTGGTGCTGATTACAACCCGCGATCCGCTTTTGAATTCTTTTCTTGTTTCTTCCATAAGCGCGACCTCCTTTTCGCCTAGCTTTCCTTTATCGCTACGGGTTCGATCCAGGCAAGATCGACCTTGAGAGATGGCAAGGCATATTGCTTGCCCGATCCAAAATCGCCGGCGCCATTGCCTTCGACCGTGACGGTCTTCTTGTTCACCCTTTGTACCCGTCGTTGTCCGTATACACCGGTTTGAACCATCATTCCCTTTTTGATCCACTGGCGGACACGTTCACGCTTTTCTTCGCGCTTGCGCTCAGCATCGCCTTTAACACGCGGATGACGTAGGCTTTCTGCCTTTTCTTTCATCCTCTTGGCTTTCTGTAGGCTCTCGTAAGCCCGATCATCCGCTTGGTTCATCCGTTCTCTGAAAGGGATATGGCCTGGTTGTGTATTGAAAGCGATATCATGTCGGACGTTCGGGCAACTGTTTAGCTGCGCCTGTGCCTTTTCCTCTCTCTTTTTCGCCCAGGTTTCATATTTCGCTGCCTTGCGTTCGCCCTTAGCTTCACGAAAGGCCCGGATCTCTTCGGGGTCCGTCGGTTCACAGCCTATGCAAAAGATCCCCATGCTTTTCTCATACATAACGGGGGTGCCGACCTCTAAGGCAGCTTCACAACGAGCACAAGTACCTTCGTATTTCGTCGTTATCTCTCGCATACTGCTAATCTCCTCTCTCGCGTATACGGTGCGAGTGACCGACTTCTAGCCGCCCAGCCAAGATCTCTCACTTGACCGGGCGGACGTACGCACAGGGGGGAGGTTATAAGGTGCGAGGGATTTGCTGAATTAGCACGTCCCCGATTGCCCAGAATAGATCCCCAGAAGTGAGTTTCTTGCCACTTGTCTTGTACTGCTTCTTGATTCGTTTCAGCCATGCTGGACCGCATCGCCGGGTTGCCTCTTTTTCCGCTAGGGCTAATTGATTCTTTTCCATTTCTCTTTCCTCCTTGCTTTTTTGGGGTCGTGGTCGTTACTCGACCATCCTCGACTACTACTATACCATACCAGGAGAGGGTTTGTCAAGTCTTTTGTGTTCTTTTTGCGGTCGTCGTGTCCTGTCTTTAAGGGTCTTGTGTATCCGGTGATTGAGTTAGGTAATAGTGGGTCGTATGGGTAGGGAGACTGTCAAGACACACAACAAGACAATTGGCTCCTTGTAACGAGACAATAGAACGCCTTTGTTCGATCCAGAAGGGGACGGGATTTTAGGGGCGATAGAGGGTCGGAAAGGGATGAACAAAATGGAGTGCAGTGAGACTTCAAATATAGCACGTTAGGAATTGCAAAAAGCAAACCCACAGCCCGAAAGCGGGTTGTGGAGCGGGTTAGGGTGAGTTATGTCGATATACGGGACTATAGACCCGTATCTTGTTTAGTCTAGTCGGGTCTGGTATGTAACACAATGGCACTTGTGTTACCTCGTTTCGTTCAACCCGCACCCCTTGGGGCTTTCCGAGATTGTACGATGCCCTTAAACGGGCAAGATAGTCTACCCAGAATCATTGTCTTGTTATTGTCTGGTACGCCTGTCCGATTCTTGCCCCTCTTGATAGAATGCCTTGGATTAAATGTATTATACCCTCCCCCAGGTAAGTAGCCTTAACGCGAAGCCCCAGAGAGCATACCGCTGTAGAAAAAATGTCATTTTTACGGGTTCCGTTCTATCCACCTCACCTTAATCGTGACTCACCCCGCGCTTTGTGGCGTGGGTCCATATACCACCTCCCGAATCCGGGCGGGGTGTTCATTTTTCTCTTTTCAGCGCACTCCGCCCACTTTTTAGAAATCCCGAACCCGTTCTGAGCGATCTCGAAAAAAAATCTGGGGGAATTTCTGGGCTAATTCCTCTTGCAAATGCGCTTCTCTGCCTTTCGCGCAAGGGCAAAGCGGGGATTCCTCACGGGGTCCCCGCCGCGCTCAGATCACGGCTTTTAACTCATTCTTTCATCGGAGGTTCAATATGTATCACTATTTCAGCTCTTTCATCGACCGTTTACTAGAACCTGGTCCCATGACAGTCCGTTCCGTTTGGAAACAGGATATAAACGGCGGACATACAGAGACCATTGCGATCTTCTCTGCACCATTCGGGTATCGGATCGACGCGGTTGATTGGTCTTATAGGTATAGGGGTTCAGGTGGTTGGCGGTCGGAACGCACCGCAGGGCCCGTTTTATCTCTATTCGGCCTTCCGCCCGGAAAAGACCTAACGATAATCGGCACAGTAGTAGCGGCTACGGAGATATGCTAAAATGTATACGGAGAAGAACTAATCAACCATGATAAATAGAGAGCTACTGCACGTTTATAATGAATCGGTGAGAATATGTCAAACTAAATTCACCGATTGGACACCACAGCAAACGGTTGTAGTCGCCACTGATCCGACGGTGCCCGACTTGCCAGTGCTACAGGCCGTTGGATGCGACCAAGCCGTAGACCTCCAGATCACTCCGCCAACTCAAAACGTCGATAAAGACACCGGAACTGTGTTTCCCACGGCAAATTTTCCCGTCAATGATTTGCGGGAGTACGTAATCTATTTTAGTACATCAGCTAACATCGATAGCAACAGCGATGGCGTACCTGATGACTATGATGGCTCATTCACAGTAGAGGCACATAATACAAAGGATTCAAGAAAATCATTTCCATGTACTGTGAAGTATTGGTTTGTAGCTACCTGCGGGGATAAGCATGGCAATGTTTCTATCTGTTCATCTGAGGTTAATGCTACCCCAATTGCCAGCGGCTACGCTCCTTCCGTTGTGGATTATGGCAACAATCTTGAGGGGGTCTACGAAGGGCGCGGAATTATCGCTTTGAAGCTGCAACCCCCTAAATCTGACTGGGAGAAGGGTGGCGGTTATATCGTTTATTTCGATGAGAAAACTTCCGGCGGGTCATGGCCGAGTCCAGCTACCTGGACCTATTTGTATCACGGCCTTGGTCCTATTGTCCTGCACAAACAGCTTGAGTCAGATTCAGGCAGTGGGGATTTTCGGCTTTACAAATACAAAGTCAGGGTTTTCGCTCAAGGCGCGGATCTTACCAACGTAACAGACGATTCACAACTTTCGCTTGATAACACGAGCGGAGAAGTCACATCGGGCACCATAGACGACGGGGTAGCCAGTGCCGGCTACGATCCCAGCCAAGCCAACAATGCAGCTCTAATTGCAGAGACTATCATTGCAGAGAGGTTCCTTGGCAATGAGTTCGTCGGGCAAACGTTCGCCGGCGGTATTTTCCGCTCCACAAACTGGGGGCCTTCAGCGGGTTCGGAGTTCGATGCCAGTGCTGGTACTTTAAAGCTCGGTGGATCGAGTTCGCCCGCTTTCTCGGTAAGTGCAGCAGGGGCAGTGGCGTGTTCCAACATCACAATCACAGGTGGAAGCTTAAATATCAACTCAGGAGCCTTCACGGTGAGTGCAGCAGGGGCAATGGCGTGTTCCAACATCACAATCACAGGTGGAAGCTTAAATATCAACTCAGGAGCCTTCACGGTGAGTGCAGCAGGGGCAATGGCGTGTTCAAGCGTAACAATTACTGGTGGGACTCTGAACATCAACTCCGGCGTCTTCTCAGTGAGTGCAGCGGGAGCGGTAGTAGCATCAAGTATCAGTTGCACAAACTTGAGTGTAGGCGCTGGTAGCTCATGGGGTGGGAACGCGCTTGGGACGGCTTATATTCCCAATTTAAATTGCGACAAAATTACCAGTGGCACCTTCGGTACTGTAAGGATTCCTAACCTTAGTTGCTCCAAGATAACAAGCGGCACCTTTGATGCAGTGCGGATTCCAAATCTAAGTGCTACGAAGATCACCACTGACACCATGTCCGCTAACCGCATCTCGGGCGGAACCATCGGAGCTTGTACTATATCGGCTACCTATCTCACGACAGGCACATTAGATGCGAACAAAGTAAATATCGTAAACCTGACTGTTACTGGCGTAATCACATGCCAAGCAGGAAGCTCCTATGCTGGCAATGCTATTAGTACATCCTATACCAGTGCCAAATGCACGAACGCAAGCGCAGATCAGACATCGGCAAGCCAGCAACCCTATAGTTGGATCACTGGAACCAAACCGCCGACAGATGCTGACAAGACTAAGACCATCATTGACGGGGGGTTGATTACAACTGGATATATCAACATCTCTTCTGGCGGCTATATCAAGTCCTCAAACTACTCCGCTGGCAGTGCAGGGTTCATTGTCTATGGTAGTGGCAGCGCCGAGTTCAACACTGTTACCGTGCGTGGAGCGTTGATTGCTGGAAGTGGATCGAGTGTCAACGGTGCTTATCTAAACAACATCAATGCTAATACAATCACAGCAGGGACGATCACGGGACGTGTGATCCGAACAGCAGCATCGGGCGCGCGCGTACAAATAGACGTTTCTGGGGGCACCGCACACTATTTCATGCAATATGATGCAAGTAAGCTGAGGACAAGTATTTCAAGTGGTGCAGTGCACCTTATGGGCACGGGGTTTGGACAAATTGATCTTTATTCCTCGACTATAAATCGCCTTAATATGCTTAACCTTGGTGGGAAAATCTATGCATCTGGCGGAGTCCTTGCTCTTGAAACTGCAAGTGGCCAAGATATTACTTTAAATTCTGGCGATGACATTATCATCGATGTTGCTGATGCAGACCATCCTCTGTATATTAAGGATTGGGTGACTGCGGGTGGGGCACAAGGAACGGCAGCAGGTAGGATAACGTTAATCTCGAATGGCATCACACGCTATCTGCGTCTATATACTTAAAAGGGCTTATCATGGATTATAGCCACAAAACGCCATCGATCTACCCACCAATCGGGGGGAAGCCACATATCAGCTAGCGAACCGCCGCTGGGTGGTTCTATGTTGACTATATATTTCATCGGCCAAAGGAACCATCCGAGGGCACGGAACTGCTTGATGTGGATATATTCGTAGCGCAATGGATTAGGGCGAGGATCATCAAAGGCATAATCGCAGAATTCCTCATCGACAACCATGACATTGCCGTAAACCATGGCATTACAGCCGAAAGAGTATATATATTCCGTGTCTATCCACACCACCCACACTGGATCGACCATCACCTTTACCTCGTCGGGGGCAATGGAGATCCCCACTTCCCAACTGTATAGTTCGACATCGCCTTGCAGCCCAAAGAAAAGCAGGAATGCCAAGGACGCTATCGAGAGGAGCGGGAACCTAACGTCCATTACGTTTTCCTCTCCTCCCGCTTGAGGTATTCAAGAATCGCCTCAACGACTAGGTAGTTGATCGAGCGGTCTTTCCTGTCCGCTAGCTTCATCAACCGCTGGACAGGCTTCTCCTTCATCTTCGGCTGTGGAATGTAGATGGAGAGCTTGTCGAGGATCTCCTTCTTAGCCATGTGATCCACCTCCTCACACATCACTCATTTTACCACATATAGGGAGAAAAGCAAGGACATCGAGTAACTTTGTTACCCGTTTTCAAGGGGTAGTCTAGTCCAGCTCGACTTCACGGAGGTGATTCACGGCGTTTTCAGTGGACGGTTTTGGAGCAAATCGCCTTGAAGAGAAGCCTAAGCCGTTTGATCAAGCCAGCGCCTCTCTAAGTGTTTCGGCGGGGGAGACCAATGGAAGGCAAAGCTAAGGTGAGCGTCGACGGCGAGAACGGGACCGCGACCGGAGAACAGATCGAGGAATAACAAGGAGAAAACATGACACGCGCTAGGTATAATTGGTCCCTTATTGGACAAGAGTATATTCAAAGCGAAAAGCCTGTCACGCAGACCGAACTCGCCAGAAAACATGGCGTTGGCCGGTCCACGCTAGCTGAGTATTGTCGGCGCGAGAATTGGCTACAACAGCGCGAGGACTACTGGAACGATACCCGACAAAAAATGCGGGAGCGCGGAATTGAAAAACAAGCCGAGACGGGGCTGGATACGCTCGGGATAATGGATTCGAGCATACGCTCCCTGGCAGACATGATCGACAACCTAACCGAGGACTGGCAGAGACGCAAAGAGAACGGTGAAATCAAGCAGTTGAGCGCAAACGAGATTGGCAACCGCCTCACCACGGCTACAAATGCTCTCGACAAGGCCATGCGAGCGCGTGAGCTATTAACGGGTGGTAGGGCTGGGTACGGTTCTGGGCAGACCCTAGCCGATATCCTTGGGGCAGCGCATGAGTAACAAAATTCACATTATGTTACATTCCGCTACGTAAGTGTTTTCTGTTGGCCGTTTCAGGACTAACCCCTTGACAAGCAGGTAACAGTTTGCTATAATAGCCATGAATTGTTACCTAAGAGGAGGTTAGAATAATGAACCCAGTTGAGCCAATCAGAGACCTGGGAAAGCTTATAGAGATCAAGCGCAAGCTTCGCCGGGCAAATCCCCGCAATTACCTACTCTTCGTGCTCGGAGTTAATACCGCTTTGAGAATCAGTGACTTACTGGCCCTTCACGTCAACGATGTTATCGATGAGAATAGAACAGTTCGCCAATTTCTCATCTTGCGAGAGAAGAAGAGGGGCAAACACAAACGCATTAAGCTCAATGAGGCCGCTACGGAGGCCATCGAGTTTTTCCTTGAACAGACAAAACCTGAACACTCAGAGTTTCTTTTCAAGAATGCTCAGACTGGCAAAGCGATCAGTCGTGTCCAGGCGTGGCGTTTGATAAATGCTTGGGCGCGTGCAGTGGGCATTACTGACCTAATCGGCACTCATTCGATGAGAAAATCGTGGGGCCTTCATGCAAGGAAGAGCGGAGTTTCCTTGGAATTGATCCAAAAGAAACTGGGACACTCTTCCCCCAGCGTGACGGAACGCTATATCGGGATCACAGCCGATGAGATTGAGGCGGTCGAGAATCAGGTGAATTTGTAATGAGGAAGTTTGGGTTGTGATGCTCAAAGCAGTAGTCTTGGCTTTTGTCGTGGTGTTTATAGGGTGTCTGATCTATCTGGGAACGGTTGCGTTTTGAGATAAACAGGGCGGTCAGATGCACCGAGGAGGAAGACACGATGGCAAAACTGCGATATTGTACTCTCTGCGAGCGAGAGGTGGAGATACGGAAGAGGTTCAACTGGCTTGCGTTTCTTTTGCTCTTATTCTTCCTTCCACCCTTCGGGGGAATTCTTTACCTGTTTGTCTACCTATTCAAGCAGCGTAGGTGTCCCATTTGTGGCGGAAAAGATCATCTGACGAAATCATCTCGCATAGACGGATCCATCTATGTGGACATGGGCTCTAAAGCCAGGCTTTCAAGTTCCCGCAAAACTAAATCATCTTAGCGGGACCGGGAAACGAGCAAGATCCGCTTGGTTCAGAAAGTGCTGGGCCACTCCGACTTGTCCACAACCATGATCTATACGCACATTCACGACCCGGAGGTAGAGAAGGCCCTTAAATCCTTTCGCCAAGCGACGGCGGTAGCGGTGTAGGAAAGGCGATGGATAAGGCCTTCAGCCGATAGAGGGATTTTTCTTGACGGCTTAGCGTCCGCCCTTTTTAGGAGGTAGGTGAGAAGAGCGTCTGGTATTCCAGGGCTACCCTCTCCAATTTGGTGTCTCCTGCTTGCAACACTAGTATGTGGGTGACTTGTTGAAACGGAGGGGTCATCGGGAGGGGGTTGACGAACGTCAACCTTCCTTGTACAATGAAATGGAGGCGTAGGAGAAAGGGAGGTTGCTACAACTTAAGCCATGTCAAAAAACTCGTGCGACGGAAGAGGTTTTTCATCACCTCCAAAGCCCTTTATTCCGCCAACGGTGACTTTGGATGGGGCCCTGCTGACATCCAGGATGCCATCTGTAAACTCAAACCAAAGAACTTCTTCAAGACCGCTCCAGCCAAATACATGCCTGGAGTGATGGTGGACTACTACAAGGCGCGGAAACTCAAAGGCGAGAAGGTGTACCTGCACTTCTACATAGATTACGAGGACAGTCAGGAGTGGGTGATACTGCATAGCTGTAAGAGGTTGGAGGAGTAATAATGAAGTGTCCAGAGTGCGGAGGTCAACAAACCAAAGCAGTACGAGATATCCAATTGCTGGATGAGAAAGTTGGGCCACTTTTCATCACCCGGGCGGAGTTCTGGGAATGCAGCGATTGCAAGAGTAGGCTGTACACAGCCGATACGGCATTGAGAATCAGCGATGCGAGGCAGCGGAAAGTCGAGGAGCTTGTCCGTGGGAGGCCAATTAGCGAGTTTGTTTCAGTGGTAGAGGCAGCTGGGCTACTAGGCGTCACCAGACAAGGGTTTCACAAGAACCAACGCATCAGGAAGGGTTTCATATACGGGACCGAACTCGGGAGAAGGCCGGTCTACCTTCGAGCGTCTGTTCTAAGGTTTGGGACCACTAGAGATGGCAGATTCGTTCTGTCTCTCTACAACCCGCAGGATACAGAGTGTATCACCGAAGAAGCCCAGGAGGTTGGCTACGCTGAAAAATCAGTCGCAGCGGGATCAATTCAGCAATGGCGGCGCGAAGGCCACGCCACTAGCATAGCTACCCCTGTGAAGAAAGCCTATGTCTAATAAAGTACCCCCGAAGCCGAAAGTATCACCTGAGTCTGGGCTACGGACGCTTTTCGTTGACAACTTGATAATGAGTACCCGACAAGATGGGATGCACTTAATCCAGTTTTTTGCATCGCTCCCAGACGGATGGACTGAACAGGCCCGAATCATGGCCTCAGATGAAAGCCTGAAGAACATGCTACATGTCCTAACCAGGAAATGCGTCTCATGGCAACCGGATGTAGAAAAGAGCGACTCGCCTTAGACCGACACCGCCAATTAACCTACCTAGGCCGCCTCGCCCAAACGGCCACCACCGACGGTGCGATCGTGGGCGGGCCGGCGGTGTCAACTCTTCAACCCGTGTACGAAGGAACGCGACCTCCTTGATTTCGGTCATAACCGACTTGAGGGCATTGAAAGTTGCCCTGCGCAAAGCGAAGGCGGTAACATAAGCGGAGGTGATACAAGTGAAACGTGTAATATTGCTATGCCTGTTGGTTTCAGTGTTTGCAACCGTTGTCGCTCTGAGTGAACCCGTCAAGGTCTTCCCTGACCTATGGGATCAAGACGCCCTCAAGTACCCTCCGAGCGGTCCGGGCTACCCGGTGCTGGCAGTAACAGAGCTTATCGACGGCGACACCTTCGAGGCGTTACTCCATGTTGCACCGCAACTGATTGTCGCAGTTGACATACGAGTTGACGGCGTAGACGCCCCTGAGATAACCGGCGACTGCAAAGAGGAGGGCAAGAGAGTGAGAGATTTAGTCGCTCAATTCCTTGCGGGTGCCTGCGAGATCCGTGTCGAGCTAACCGGCTACAGTTTCGGGCGCTGGGTGTGTATTGTCACCGTGGATGGTGAGGACCTCGCAGAGTGGATCAAGGCAAATAAGCTCACAAAGGCCGATCTGTGCCCGGAAGAGTGAGTTTTGATCGCCTCAGCAAGCCGCTATTGCCGTTGAACGCATCGGCCCTACTCTCACCTAGCCCCACCGGGCCGCAACCAGGCCAACCACCTGCGGCGCGGCCTGGGAGCGGGTAGGGCTAGTTGGGCCTTGAGATCAAGTGCCATATCCTTCCAGGCGTCACGCTCGCGGTGAAGATCGTCTACCATCTGCTTGAGATAGAGGATTTCCACTTCGAGCGCTTCGGGGTTGCCCGCTGGGTTGACCGAGTTGCCCGTTTGCCCTTGCCCAGGGTTGCCTCCGTTCCCATGGATCTTCCTAGCTAGCTCCCTCGCAGCTTGTCCGCTGTCATTGCCCAGCCCCTGGGCAAGCGCGGCAAGCTCCCGAAGCAGGTCGATCACGACCGGCTTGTATTCCAGTTGGCCATTACGCCCCTTGACCACTTGGCCCTCTAGCAGGTTGCCGTCGCGGACAAGGTGGGCAAGCCGAACGCGGAGCTGCTTGTAGCTCAGTCCGAGAATCCGCGACAGGTCTTTGCGTGTGTACATTGCCCTTTGACCATAGCGCGAGCAAGCTAGGGCAACTAACCCGACTGACCAATAATGGAAGGACAGCCGTTATCCTGTCTCTGAGATAAATCGGTACCTCGAAGTCCGTCGCGTGGTTCGCGGTAGCTTTACCGGATTCGGCAAGTTTGCCGAAATCGGTAGAATCCTTCTGTGAGTCCGAAACGGTTTGCTGTGGACATCCCAATACTTCCACTATTTCTTTCTGTGTATAGCACGCCATCCACATATCGAAGATCCGCTGGTTGCGTGCTTTCTTGGCATCCTCGATCTTGGCGTGAGGGTCCGGTATTGGCGGAATTCCGTATTTGCGGATTCTCGCCAATAAGTCCACTACCGTTTGTTGCGCCGTCCTTATCGCTTTTCCGATCTCTTCCTATGTGTAGTGGGCAAGCCACACTACTGCTGGCAGCGGCAACGACCCCAGCAATATCACTGCTGACTCCCTCGGAGAGGCAACTACCAGCTATCCAAGCTTGGTTGGACACAGAAAGAGATTGCCAGGGTAGATGGTCGGAAACAGCAAGCCATCTCTGAGATTACCAAAAATAAGGATTTGCTTAAAATCGGTACTTCTCTCAAGGAAGGCAAGTCGATTGAAGAGATTGCCGAAATGGTCCAGCTTAATCCACTTTTTCTTTATCTTCGCTGTGGCGCTCCAAGTATTCCTGCATTGCTTCCACCACAACGAAGCTCAGTGAGCGTTTTCTTCCTTTGGCAAGGCGTTTCAAGCGCTCCAACAAGTCCGTATCCCGCACCTCCTTGCCAACGAAGACTGTGAATCGATCAGTTATCAATGTCCTCCCTCCGTACAACGATATTAGCATAGAGGGTATGCCAGTACAAGGTGAGGCCCTTTCCCGCTTTCCTGGTTATGGTGCTGGGGACACCTTGACATTGCATGTCTTTTATCGTATTTTGTAGATAGAGGCACCCCGCACACCCGTTAAAGTTGTGAAAGCGACCCCGGATGCGGAAAACCACAGCGGTGGCCCCACAAAAGGCAACCCTCCGGGTGCGACACCGAGGCCAAAAACAGCGGTGGGGCTACCTGGAACAAGAAGGGCCGAGCGACTTGCTCTTTGCGTTTGGGGCCTTACAAAGGACTCTGCGGCGAAACACACATAAGTCGCTCGGCCCCTCAGAAAAAAGGAGG
>Ga0209991_10000507_pt1 | contig 17193 bp, 12 predicted proteins | sample ChitaG_FD_183167 | JGI IMG/M metagenome (GOLD analysis project Ga0209991, IMG submission 183167) | Deep subsurface microbial communities from South Pacific Ocean to uncover new lineages of life (NeLLi) - Chile_00310 metaG (SPAdes)... | ecosystem: Environmental > Aquatic > Marine > Oceanic >...
TATAGTAGCATAGATGAGATTAGAAGAGAGAAACTTCTGAGTATTCTACATATTCCCGCCCCAAAGATAATGTATTTTTGCTAACCAAGAGTGAGGGTGAACATTCCCGAGGATTGTTGAAGGTAGGCAGGTAGGCCCCCAGAACCCGCTAGTCTTTCCGTGCGTTATGAGGGCGTAGCGTGCACCTGGCGGAATGCTGTTTTCGGGTGTCGAGGCGCAGTATATCCTTCACGTCCTTGGTTGCTCGTACTACGACGCTATCCACCGATGTGGCCTCCATTGGGCCGGGTAAGAACGGCGCGTTCATCTCTACCTCCAGCAGAAGAGGCGCTTCTCCGGCCACCCCTTCACCCGCTCCCTGCTCTCTAGCGACATAGTCGGACTAGTTCACCAGAAAAGCCACAAAACTACAATGGTCATTCCCGCCAACACGAGCAGGCCGAAGGCAATGCAGGGCCAGCACACATGGGACTTTTTTAACCAGTCAGACATTGCGTCACCTCATCGATAATGAAGTCCCGAGTCCTCTTTCCGTCACCCAGAGTAAACCGGGGCTCTCCTGACCACCACAGAAACTCAAGAATAAACTGCGATAACTCACTTGTTGCACAGGTGTTCTTTCACTACTCTGCCTTCTCAGTTTCTTGACCAGTTCACGGGTCGAATGGAATCCAGGAGTGCTCCAACCACCGACTCCGACGCATGGTACAGCGCTCATTCCGTGACAACTTCGGGACACCAGTCTGGGCAGTCCATCCAGAGTCGTCTTCCCGCTCGGTCCACGGGACGTACATCAAGTGTCCCTTTTTCTTTGAGTGCCAAGCGTTCCAGAACGCGAGGAGAGCATGACCAAGCTCGTGAGCGAGGGTAGTATCGGGGTTACCATCCACGATAAAGACTGAGCCGAACAATGGCTGGTGTAGCGCTTCCGCATTCTGGATTCCGCCAATCGCGTAGACAGTCAGGTAACGGGGATTGTCGCGCCCGATTAGCAAGAAGATCGCCTTCACCCATTCCCTGATCTTCGCGCCAACGCTAGATGCATCTAGCCTCCATAGTGATGACGAAACTGTCTCTCGGATTTTGCCCCGTCTTTTGACGGTGATTCTGGCCTCCTGATGGAGGATCATGTCGGCATAGTAGATATACTGGTCAATGGTCCTTTCCGTGATAGGGTTCCTTGTTTCTTCATCCTTATGGACTATCACGACCTCAATCTGAAGCTCTTTCATGGGCAACTTGTCCATGTCGGAGCGGCCCCAAAACATGCAATAACCCCATTTGAAGATCCATCCCGCGATGCTTAAGCCCAGCAGGAATAGTGAGACGAGGGCAGTAACGATACGGCAGACGACGTAGAGGATCCACTCACCTACTATCCTGACAATCCACTCCACTACCCAATAGATGAAGGTTTCAATCCAACAGAACCATTTGTTGCAGCACAGGCACCACTTCTTACACTTCTTCCTCTTGCACTTTTCCCTTCGCCCTTGGCGCTTTCTCTTGATGCGTTCTCTGATCTCCTTTTCAACCCACTCCTGGTATTCGTCACAGGACCAAGCCATGACTACCTCCTTCTGGTCCCCATACGGACAGCACACTGATAGAGTCAGGCCTTTTTTGAATCGAATTGGTCAGGTGCATACTGGCATTCCGTTTGCCTTCAGCCCTAGCAAAAACTTTGGGCCTTAACATGCCACCATCCCGGTTTTTCACGCTACAACAACCCAAGCGTTGGTGGTCTTACGTACACCGGGATTTCCCATATCAACTACTGTGGCTATGTTAGAACCCCTGCTCGCTGGCTGTCAAGGCTAAGTTCAAACAACAAAACCAGACCCAATTTGAGGCCGCCCTTAGCGGTCGCACTGCAGCGACTTGCGTGGTGCAGGTTTGCATCCTGCAGCAGACCATCCAAGCTATCCTGTATCACCTGCGCCGAGCAGCCTAACGGTAGAACCGTCAATAAATCCCGCAGCTGGCGACTTCTAGCAGCGTGCCTCTACGCTCGTCTCCCCGCCCCCACTAACCGATCGTGAATCCTCCGCGCCGCCGTACCGAAGATCGCGCCAGCATCTCTTCCAAGAGTAATCGTCTACCGACCAATACTTCCGCAATGTGAAGACCCCCTGTGACAGTCCACGCGACTCCATACCATGTATCGTCTGTTCCAGACTATCGGCGAATCTTAATTGTGTAAGTCTGGCCAGGCTCTCCCTGGAATTCCGCGATTTCGTAGCTGTTATCCCAGGTACCGCTATAGCCAACGAGATTTCCGTTCCTGTCGTATATCTTGAGATCGAGGTCGACGGTCAGGTTCGAGGCAAATAGAATATTGATTGTGCTCACCTTACTGTTCCAGGCGAGTGCGACTTTAACATGTCTCGAACCCAACCATCCTTTAGGAACCTTCACCTTGTAGGAGAACTTACTGTTTCCATTACTTCCAAAAACCCTCGATCGGAGGGTACCCACGTCCCAGCCGCGCTGCGTCGCCGCTGCATTCCTTGATCGCTTCGATTGAGCAATGCATACGCTCTCGTAAGCGTCGACGGCTCCAGAGCCGTCTCTCGCGTCTACGTTCGCGAGGACATCTTGCCACCAGGTATTCCCTCGCACATTCCTTCTGGCTCCGGCAAGGAGAATGGCGCGACATCCCTCCGGCCATGACTTGAGGGTTGAGTTAACGTCCTGGATCAGCGCCGCGCACCCGGCAACAGCCGGGGCGGCCATGCTCGTTCCGCTCTTTGTGACCCCGCAGGTCGTGACCGATTCCCCGTTCGCGCAGATTTCCGGCAGTTCGCGATCACCGTGCGGTGTGCTCGGATTCCTGAAGACAGACGAGCCTGACATTGCGCTTGCGGTGTCGTCGTGATTGCCTACTGCTAGGCTGTTGTACCCCTTGTGGTTCACGAATTCGTTGCTGGTGCCTCCGGGTGGGTTACTTCTGTCCGGATCCGTACTCCAGAAATTGCCAGCCGCCTGAAGTATGGTCGGGTATGGCCAGTGTAGCACGAGCCAATCTTTGTAGATGTCATCAAAGGAGAGGCTCGACGAAGCCGGTTCGCTTGAACGGTGAAAGCTTTGGTTGATGACAGTGCAGCCCTTGCTTTTTATGGCCCACCGCAGGGCGGCAAGACGCTTTTCATTTGCCGAGTAAAGTCTGCAGGATGGTGCATGACCCTTCGGTTTGTTCTTCTCCTTGTTCTTGATGATTCCATGAGTGTTTCGAGCATGCTGTGATGTATTGAACTGAAAGGGGTTGTAAAACGCAGCGATAGTCAGATCATCTGTCTTGTCTGGCCCGTTTTCCCAAACGGCAACCCTGACGCCGGCTCCCTTATACCCAAGCGCGTGCACATCATCTGAATTGGCGATCGCGATCGAGTCCTCCAGGTCGTCAATACCGTCGGTTTCATGGAGGAAGATAGCCACAACCCCCGGTTTCTTCTCTATCTCGCCGATCTGGGCTCTATTAAGTTCAGCATAGACAACCGGCGCAAGGGAATCTGCGCGGAGGTTCCGCACGTCGAATTCTCTTGTGAGTTGCTCCGAGAACCGATTGATTTCCTTGGAAATGCGCCCTCGGTGATTGAGGACTTCACGAGGAGGTCTACTTGGTTTCTCTTCCAACCTTTTCAGGCGCTCCTGCGACAGTTCAGGGGCCCGGAGCCAGATCGCCACTTCAACGCGGGAATCAGCATCAAGCTTCTGGATTCTTGAGTACAGAGACTCATGAAGCTTTCCGAATTTCTGTAGCCGATTCTTCATGATATCCGCGAAAATCTCTTGGGTACCAATACTCTGGCCATTCTCATCAAACGCGAGCTCTATGGGTGCGCCTGTTTCCCGATTGCTCGCCTTCATGATTTCGATGAACTTTCCCGATGGGCGGCGGTCTGCAGGAAGGCGCTCACTGTCCAGATTTTGGGCTCGAAGTCGAACCATATTCTCGACGCGAAGATCCGACGGCACTTTCGCCACTGAGTCGGTTACGAAGAACGGAATCTCCATTGCGCCGGCGATCTTCTCGCCGGTCTTCGTGATGAGTTCTCCCACTATCAGAGTGTGATGTCCTGGGGGGAGTTGGGTCTCCGGTACCCAACTCGCCTTCCGATCCCCATTGGTGAGCCGAACTTGACCTATCTGACCACGTATGGTGATCGCACCCTGAGCGAACTCAGGATCCAGCGAGGCGTCTACATCGACCAAAATCTTCGATTCTGGAAAGAGAATCTCGTTGGGTGAAACACTAATTTTTAGTCTCCTCGATTGCGACATGTCAACCTCCTCTTCTATTGTTAGTGGTTATCCTGTAGCAGATGCCACAGGCTTCAGACGTACCTACTCGGAATTGAATGATAGCAGGTTGAATTGATAACTACCCGCAGGTGAGGTCCCTCTTCCGAGGGAACAGTTGAGAAGTCCCCTACACCCAAAAAGTTAAGTCTTGCAAGGTGCATTCACCTCCTCATTCACATCTTCCACCAGAGCCGGGGGTCAGCTACAAAAGGGGGTCATCTATGAGGATGTTGTTCCAAGAGAATCTTATCTGCGTAGGCGGCGATACACTAGCACTGCATAGAGGTCGTGTCAAGAGGCGATGGCGGAGGCTAGGGACAGGTTAGCTCGCACTAGCGGAGCGCCAAGCGGCAAGCCTACGGTCGAAGTAGCCGAACCCGTGTGGGTTTACGAAAGTAGTTACAGAATTGGAAAGGGAGGTGGTATTGGCAAGGTAAGGCGCCGCTGTATGGTATCATGGTGACGATTGGCCAAGTGGAGCTCATGGCACGACGGACACATTACGTCATAGTGTTACCCACTGGGATGGTCTTGTAGGTAGTTGCTGCAAAACTATTTAGCGGGTAAAATATGAAATTAGCCATGAGTGAAGGAAGAATACAATTAAACGTAGGGCAACGGGTTCGCATAATAGAAGAGGAAGACCCTCCGATACACCTAGGGAAGATGGCCACTGTCGAGCGGGTTGAGCTTTCTGAAGAAGGGGAACCAATTTGTGAGGTACGAATTGACCGGTCTCGAGAGTTAGTTTCGATAAGGCAGCGTTACCTAAAACCTATAACTACGATGCCTTCGAGTCTCTTTGCAAATGAGCTTCTACTGCCTTGGGACCCAGAACCGGAGGAAAGGCTTAAAAGATTCACCGACAGTAGTTGGCTCGCTGCCCATATCTTCGAGACGTTGTTATTCTATAACCATATGATTGTGCCGACTACCGACTACTCCATAATCGTCCCATTAGTACATTGGCTGGGTGCCCCCCTATTAAGTGAACTACTCTCAGCAGATGCAATTAGCTTTGTGCGTACATCTGGGATGCTTGCATATATAGGAAACGGTGTAGGTTTATCCATGATTGAGATAATCCCAGGTAAAGAGAGAAAAGAACCAGAACCGTGGTGGGTGCAAGTTCATAGGTGTTCCCCTAGAGAAGCTGTCACTTTGCAGCTTCATAACAGGCTGTCGGGTTTAGAACAAAGAGGCGTTGACCTAATAGCGAAATTTGTCGAGCTTAGTACTATTGATACAGCACTACCACAGTTCAAAGACAAGGTAGCACACGAGACATACAGGGATATTCAGGGAAGCAAACTCATGACAGATTACTTTTTTGGCAAGAATCCTGCTATCTATACAATAGCGCTTAATCGGTTACCTGGAATTGAACCAAACCAGACTAGAATCTTTACCCTGCTACCTAAACCGGCAGTTGCCGGCGATGAGATTGATACTACACTACGCCTCGCAATGTTGAATCTAGAAGCATACATGGCCGACGAAGCCGGTGCCCGAGATATGGTTACTGACCGCAGCTACAATCAGCTACTTAATGCCAAGGCTCAGCGTTATACAGGTGGTAACATTGCGCAAGAATCTTTTTCCAAATTGCTAACAGTCGAGGAAGTACCCGATATCGTCTTGGCGATTATGAGCGGTGAGGTTAGTCTATCGGAAGTTTGGAAATTTAGAAACACTAGGATTGCCAGCGAATTTCGCCAGTGGTTTGACCAAGTGGGTCCCACGAATCCTGATGCTCTAACCGGTCAATACATTAAGTCACTCAAGTCCGGAGGTTTCTTGTCTGGCAGGAAAGGAAAGGTATTACGATTCATCATTTTGCAGGCCGTCGGGGCTAGCTTGATACCCGTGACGTCGGGCGTTTCTTTTATCGTATCTATGGGTCTCAGCGCTGTAGATTGCTTCCTTCTCGACAAAGTTCGTCTCGGATTCAAACCACGATACTTCGTAGACGAACTTCGTACCTTATTTCCAGAACACGGTGGTTCAAACAATTAGCCATTTTGTGCTGTCAGAACCAGCCCTTGGGTTGGGTCCCTTGTTGACCCCATCGCTAATCCAGCATCAGCCTGATCTGACGCCCGTTCACAACGGCTTTGTCCCCATAGCAGTTATTGAAGAGCACGTGCACCTGCTTCGTCTTCGAAGCCAAGCCCCTGATTTTGGGTACCCACGCACTCAGCTCTTCTTGGCTATAGAGGTAATTGAACCGCTCCGCGGGCGTGAGCCCCTTCTTCTCCCAGGTCTCCCTGTTCCTGCCGTGGAACCTGACCAAGGCGATATCGGAGGTCGCCGCTGCTAGAGGCGGAACGCTCGACCTGAATCCCTGGGGCTCATCGACGCATACGAGAGGAAAGCCATTACCCCGCAGCAAGGAAAGGGTGTCCTCCCTGCGCGCCTCCTCGAGCCAGCTTGCCGCCCTGAATTCAATCGCAACCTTGTACTGAGGCAAGTGCTCCTTTAGCTGGAGGATGTACTCCTTATTCGCCCTTGCAGGAGGGAACCACGGGGGAAACTGGAACAGCACTACTCCCAGCTTCCCTGCGCTGTCCAGGGGAAGAAGGGCTCTTTCAAACCTCTGCCACAGCTCTTCCGTGAGTTCAGGCGACATATCCCTAATATAGAGATTGGCCTTCTGCGTGCTCTCTGGTGCAAGTTCTTGCCTTATGTCCTTCGGCAAGGCACTCAGAGGTGTAGGGTGGTGGGTGAAGAGGCGAAAGGCCTTCACATCGAAGGTGAAGTCTGCCTGTGTCCTTTCCACCCATAGCCGGGCTGTCCTCTCAGCAGGCATGGCGTAGTAGGTGCTGTCCACCTCCACCAGGGGGAACTGGCTGGCATAGTATTTAAGCCTATCCTCTGGTGACTTCACCGATTCGGGATAGAACCTGCCGCTCTCAATGAGCGTGGGATCTGTCCAAGAGCATGTCCCCACCAGTATCTCGCCCATCATCTACCCTGACTTCGTTGCTGTAGCCCAATTTTACCATAAAGGCTAGCGATGAGTGAATCGATGCAAGTAGATCGGGCTACTTGAAGTTTCTTGCCCTTGGTTGGAGGGCAGGATATATGGTGTCCTGGCGCTCCCTCTCCTGGCGGAGGGGAAGAAGACGTTCAGCCACGATATTGATTATGCCATCCTTCTTCTGGAGCGTGCCTTCCACCACGATCAGGGGCTCCCTTCTGGAAATGTATCGATATTTCTCATAAACCCTTGGCTTGAGCACGATATTCACCAGGCCCTCCTCGTCCTCCAGGGTGAGGAAGACGTGCCCTTTGGCCGTGCTCGGTGCCTGCCTCGACACCACGCAGCCCGCTATCTTTACCCTGGTGTTGTCGAAAAGGCAGGCGATCTCGGAGCTCTTGAGCACCCCATCCCTGGAGATGCTCTCCCTCAGCAACTGCATTGGGTGATAGCGGCAGGAAAGCCCCTGCACCCGGTAATCGATGGCCACCTCCTCCATCGGGGTCATCTGCGGTAGCTCAACCACCTGGTCAGCAAAGTCAAGGGGAAGCCTATCACTGCCTTCCTTTAGGATGAGGCCAAGCTGCCATAGGAGCTGCCTTTTCGGGATGCCGAAGCAGTCCATTGCCCCAACCAGAATGAAGTTCTCTATCGCCTCTCGCTCAAGCCTGGTGCGCCTGTAGAAATCCTTGAGCGATTCGAAGGGCCCTTTCTCCCTCTCCTCCTCAATCCTCTGCCACGCTTTCTCCCCTACGCCCTTAACGTAGCGGAAGCCCAGCCTCACTCCACCCTCTTCTACCGTGCACCTGCCCCTGCTTCGGTTAATATCCACGGGCAGGACAGCGACACCGTGACGCCTTGCATCATTCACGATCACCTCCGGGATATAGAACCCCATGGGCTGGTTGTTGAGCAGGGCAGCATAGAACTCGGGAGCATAGTATCTCTTCAGCCAGGCAGACTGATAGCAAAGCAGGGCAAAGCCGGCGGCATGGCTCTTGCAGAAGCCGTACTCGGCAAATCCCTGGAGGTCATGGAATATGTGGGCTGCGGCCTTCTCTCCTACTCCGTTTTTCTTTGCCCCTTCCATAAAGCGCTGCCTCAGCTCCATCATCGCCTGCCTTGACCTCTTGCGGCTCATCGCCCTCCTCAGGGAATCGGCCTCTCCGGGGGTGAACCTGGCTATGGCGATGGCGACTTGGATGACCTGCTCCTGAAACAGTATCACCCCCAGGGTCTCCTCAAGGATGGGCTTGAGCCCGGGGTGGAGGTAGGTGACTCTCTTCAGGCCCTTCCTCCGCCTGATATAGGGTTGGACCATGTTACCCTGAAGAGGCCCCGGCCTGATGATGGCCACCTCAATGGTGAGGTCCTCGATGGAGCGTGGCCTGGTCTTGGGCAGCGTTTGCATCTGGGCCCTCGATTCCACCTGGAAAACGCCTATGGTATCGGCCTCGCAGATCATGTCATAGACGGCGGGGTCATCCTGAGGGATCCTGTCCAGATCAAGCCTTATGTCCTTGCCCTCCTCAACAAGCTCCACCGCTTCCTGAATGAGGGAGAGCATCCTCAGCCCCAAAAGGTCGATCTTGATCAGCCCAGCCTCGGCCACCGCATCCTTGTCCCACTGGCAGACCACCCTGCCCGGCATGGTCGCCCTTTCAAGGGGCACGATCTCGGTCAAAGGACGGGAGGAAATGAGCATGCCGCCCACATGGATGGAGAGGTGCCTGGGGAAGTCTGCTATCTCCCGGCAAAGGGAAGTGAACTGTTGCCAGGGGACAGATTTAAGATAAGGCCGAAACTGCTCCAGTTGCCCCAGGTCCTCCTCTATCTCCCCGGCACCATAAGCGCCCACACTCTTAGCCATGTCGTCCAGTATGTCCTGAGGGGGCCCCATGGCCTTACCCACCTCCCTGATGGCATTCCTGGCCTGAAAGGTGACGTAGGTGCACACCATAGCGGTGTGGTCCTCACCGTACTTCTCATATACATACTGGATTAGCCTCTCCCGGTGGTTCGTTGAGACATCGATATCGATATCGGGCAGGGAGGACATCTCCTCGTTGATGAACCGGCCCACGAAAAGGCGGTGGCGGATGGGGTCCACCTTAGTGATCCCTAAGATGTAGGCCACGATGGAGTTGGCGGCAGAACCTCTCCCCTGGGCCGGTATCCTGTTCCTCCAGGCATACTCCATGATGTCCCACACGATGAGGAAATACCCCGAGAGCCCAAGGCGGCGGATGAGCTCCAGTTCATATCTCAGCCTGGACTCGACTTCGGCACTCAAATCTCCATAGCGCTCCCTTGCCTTCTCCCAACAAAGCGTCTCAAGGTAGCTCTCTGTGGACCCGCCTTCGGGCAAGGGGAATTCAGGGAAGCGGTAGCTGGAGAAGTCAAGGTCAACATTGCAGCGCTCAGCGATATAGAGGGTGTTTGAGAGGGCTTCTGGATATTCGGCGAAGAGCCGTGCCATCTCGGCACCCGACTTAAGGTAGAACTCTGAGTTCGGCCTTCTCAGATGGTGCGACTCATCCAGGGTGCTGCGGTTCTTGATGCACACCAAGATGTCCTGAAGGCGATGGCCCTCCCTCCGTGCATAGTGAACGTTATTCGTGACCACATACTCCAGACCCATGGTCTTTGCAAGCTCCACAAGCTGCCGGCATAGGCGCCGATCTTCGAGGCACAGGTTGTTCTGAAGCTCGATCCAGAAGTTCTCCCTGCCGAAGATCTCTAGATACCGCCGAGCACAGGCTATTGCCTCATACCTCTTGTCGGCAAGGATCAGCCGCGGAACCTCACCCTTCTTACAGCCCGAGAGGCAGAAAAGGCCCTTTGAATGCCTGGCAAGGGTATCGAAGTCAAGTGAAGCTTTGCCCTTGCTGTGGCTGAGATGGGCATGGCTGATAAGGAGGCAGAGGTTGGAGTAGCCTGCGTTGTCTTTAGCGAGGAGGGTCAGGTGGTGGCCGCCTTCCATTGTGATCTCAGCACCGATAATGGGCTTTATCTTCAGCTCCTTTGCTTTCTTGTAGAATGGCACTGCGCCATAGAGCCCATCGTGGTCGGTAATAGCCAGCGCAGGCATACCCAGCTCTTTGGCCCTGACCACCATGTCCTCGGGGTGCGAGGCCCCGTCAAGGAGCGAGAAATTGGTGTGGAGGTGAAGTTCGCAATAGCTTTCCATGATAGAGCCCTAGTAATGTTGCCGATGCCACTTGCCGTTAAGGAGGTCCTGAAAAACCGTGATCACGGAGCTGTCAGAGAGCAATAGTTCATAGTACATTCGGGATATCTCGTTTCGCCACCATTCGTCATCTATCCGCCAACGATTTTGCACCTTGCCAACTCCTCTGTAGCCCTCGCCGCAGACGATCCATATAGGTTCACCCGAGCCATTGACCAGAACGGCGATCTCTTTGGGTATATTAGCCGGCGTGCCCATAGCCCTATCCTCCTCTATGGCTCAAAATCGATGAGGCTGGCTCGCCTTTCAGGTATGCGCGACTTCGGGTCAAGCGGTACTACTCTCTTCAGCGGGTTATTGCCAAACCTCAGCTTGAGATTCCCCACGAGGTGCCTCACCCGCTCCCCATGGTCACTGGTTCCCCGAAGGGCGAAAAAACCTTGTATGGCCTCTTCGTCGCTAAGCCCCATGAACCCCAGGCTGATGCCCGTTATGGCGCGGGGAAGGCGCGCTCTTTCCAGGCGCCGCCTGAGGCAACCGAGTATCTCGCCTTTCGAATCTGTTGCTGCTTTTAAGGTGACGATCCCGAGAGAGGAGCCCCCATCGTCAAAGTCAATGCGGAGCTTTACCTGCCCGCACGCCTGGTTTCGTCTCTTGAGACTAGGGATCAATCTGTCGAGGAGATCGCCTATGCCAGCTATGAGCCCATCCAAGTCGGCTACTGGAGCCTCGCAGGAAAGTTCCTCCTCCAGGATGGCGAGCTTCGATCTGGACACCAGTGGGCGCTCGTCGATTCCGCTGGTCAACTGATAGGCAAGCAGCCCCTCCTGGCCAAACTGGGCCACTAGGGCGTCTTTGGGAAAAGAAGCAACCTGACCCATGGTGCGCAGACCCAGCAGATCGAGCCTCCTCTTTGTTTCCTCGGAGAGGGGTAGCAGGTCAATGGGTAACCCCTCGAGGAATCCCCTCTCTTCTCCACGATCGACTATCACAGGCCTGCCAGGCGAAGCTAGGGTGGCTGCCATCGCTGCAACGAATTTGCTGGCTGCAATGCCGATCTTAGGAGAAAAGCCAGTCCGCGAATATACTTCAAAGTAAATCCGCATGGCGAGGTCGTCACATGATCCGAAGAGCCCTTCCAGGCCAGATATCTCGAGGAATGCCGTGCCCAGGCTCTTTGGGTCCACAGTAGGGCTGAACCGCTCAAGGATGTGGAGGACCTCCTCAAAGGCGTGGCTATATTTTGTCTGGTCAAGGGGTAGAAAGACTGCATCGGGGCATAGGTGATGGGCTTCCCTAAGAGATCGCCCGGGCTCTATGCCCAGCTGGCTTGCCTCTTGGGAGCAATCAAAGACAGACTTTCGCTCGTGTGGAAGTCCACCGATGACGATCACCCGGCCACTAAGTTCCGGATTCTCCCTTAGTTCCACCGCCGCTGGAAAGTGCTCAATGACGAGACAAAGTATCTGCAAGCCAAGGCCTCCTTCGCATGACCAGCAGTGAAGATTAGCTGTCAGGATAAGACACTATCATTATATTAGAACGCATGTTCGCTTGTCAAGGGGATAAGGCAGGTTCCACAGCAACTCCCGTTTCGTGGGCTGGCGAGAAGTAATACCCTTGGCTACCTGACCATCTGCGTCACAAACCACCAGATTACCTGATGATGAACTCGATGCTGTCGCTGGCGCTAGCAAAAGTGCAGCATCTCCGGCATTCATTCTCAACAACAGAGCTGCAGTTGCCAGTTAGCAGACAGCAAGGCAGATGTGGTTCTCCATCGCGTGGTGGGCTCAAAAGGATCTGCCTCAGATGTGAAATTCCTGCTCTAAGCGCCCAATTCTAAAGGCCAATGATTCCGGGCCACATTAATCCATACTAGTCGGCGTCTTCGCATATTGCTATGCCATTACGCCCTATTGAGGTCTAGTCAGTGATGAGTGCAGGACGAAGCTTTTAAAACATGTTTTTTAAAAAGGTAGCATAAATCGGATTTTTCAGTGCTAAGTGGAGCGCGAAAGCGCGGATTTTCGGCTTTCCTTATGACCAAGGATTGCTCCGAGCCCCAAAATGAGGGTCAGGTATCTTGACACAACTATTTATGGCGACCGCACCTCTTGCTGATGGCGACATTCAATCTTTCCAATGGTGGGAAGGGCACTTTCACCACTTTGCCGCACCAAGGGCAATGGTTTTGATCCCCAAATGCTCAGCAGTTCTAGTTGTGCTCCAAACACCGCTTATCAAAATTTGATAGGCGTCTCCACCTTTGGTGCTTCCCCAAACAACTGCCGCCCCAAATCATCATAGGCCCTGATAACCCTTTCATGTTTAATTCGTAAAGTTTCACCAGTTTTCCAAGTAGACCAAAAAATACTGATTATTTTCTGTTCAGTTTCTTTAGGCCGACCCCCTTTGGGCATCTCCCCAAACAGCTTTCTCCCCAAATTGTCATAGGCTTTAATAAATAGGGCATCAGCCCGATATATGGTTATAGCTTTAGAAGTCAAAATGATTTTGACTTCTTGGCCTGGAATGGTATCTCTTTTATATTCATTTGGAAGTAAATGTAATATCCATTGTTGAGTAAATCCTAGCAACTCCGCTAATTCAGAACTTGGCGTTTACCTTCACCTCTCTGTTTTGAATCCTGGCAATGCCCCTATCGGTAATGAATATCGCCCATGTCTCGATACCGGTAGGGGGCATGCTAGCTGGTGAATATCTAATTAGCCCTTGCTTTAGTAGGCTCCTTATGCTACGGGAGTAGGACACCGAAAACTTAGGGCTTAACCATCCACCAACCCAGCCAATAAGGCCGTCAGGCTTCTCTCCAATATATATGTTACGCTGCGTAAAAAACATCATGTCGTTCAACGCACGAATCATGCCTTCTTTATCCGGGTTGCGCTTGATAGCAGCTTCTAACGCAGCGTCTTTATCGGCCAATGTTATAATGCTACCCTTGCCATAGGCCTCGGCAACAACCCGAGGCAGGTAACGCTTACTATAACCACTTGGGTGTATAGTAGCTAATACCTTCAGGATTACAGCCTGAAGGCGGCTTAACCTCTTAATGTTAAGATTTCCATTCTTAACATTAAGAGTATCTTGGGCTGGCATTATTTACCTCGTTTCGCTGCTGCTCTCTGTAACCATTCTAGGCGATCTTTCAGGGGGGCTACTATCTGATGATGCTTAAAACTAAGATTGTTAGTACGCACTAACAATTCATATCTACCAGCAACATATTTGCAAACTCAAAGGTTGCCATAGTCCCAACCATACTCCTCAGCTAACTGTATTAAATCTCCGTATTCCTGCTTATAATATCCAGCCAAATCACCCTTCCACCAACTATTAGCGCCTTCTATTCTCTCAAGAGTATTATAAGCTTCAATGTATTCTTCTTTGGTGACGTCATGAGGCAATCCGAAAACTCATTGAAAATTGCCCCCAAAAAGCCCGAAAAATCATTGCAAAGACTATGAGTTTTTGCTATAATATATGTTCGGTTTGAAATTCTATGAGTGAGCAATTTGAACCGCCCAAGCGAAGAAGGCGGAACCCTAATCTGATGACTATCTCGGATGTCGCTCGGGAAATGGGGCTGACGCATAGCGCAATCTGGTGGAATATCCAGCGAGGTTACCTGCCAGGGCGATATGAACGCGGTAAGTGGTGGATTCATCGCGCTGATTTTTTAGCTTGGAGGGAATTATACTATGAATGATCGTTACGTTGGCGAAGGGCTTGGCAGGCCAGTTTCGGTTTGGCCTACGACGGATTTGCCGGTTACCGGCAACGTAACCTAAGAGTAAACACACGCAAGAAGCCAGGAAAGAAAGGAGGAAGAAAAGGAAATGGTAGAAAAACCAGTGATTGGTCGAGCGCCTCTAGACGGCTACCCACGGATCACCGACGAGGAGCTTGCCGAACTCAAAGGGCTCTCCGATAAGGAGCTTGACGAGTTTGCCAAGCTCAGGGGATTGGACAAAGCAAATGATAAGATTGTCGTTTATGTGACGGCAGACGGCGAGGAGATTCGCCATTTCCCGCTAGTTGACACGGTGCCCGATGAGGTTGGGCTGACGCTAATGAAACTGGCGGACATGGCTATTGGGGGCGACCATCATGTAGTGAAGCGAGAAACCCTTGCCAATTTCTTTTTCGAATTGAAGAAGCTTATCGTCGCAGGCGGGGCTGAGGCAGTAGTCGTCCCCTCCCCCATCCCCGATGAGCCTCCCCTATCCGCTAGAGAGCTTTTTGCGCTGGCCTGCCAGGCGGAGAAGCTATGGATGGCGTGGGATACCACGGCAAACCCTATCTCGTTGTTGGAGCATGAGCTTCGAGGCTTGGGCCGCCGTGACGGGACGATTCGAAACTTTGCCTCCCTTTGCCGGCGCTACCTCGCTTTTCATAACTACGATGCAAATGTTATCTGGACTCGCCACGCTGTGATGGGCTACCTGGGGACGAGAAGGGAGATGGCCCAGAATACACTTAATTTGACTGTTGCCGCCCTGAAACGCCTCTTCTCCGCTAACGGGCGAGAATGGCCGCTGACTCGCCGTGATATGCCGAAGGCAACGAAGAGGCGTCAAAGGAGTAAAGGCTTAACTGGGGAACGGCAGCGGGACCTCATTTCCAGGGTCAGATTCAAGGGCACAGCCGAGCAAAAATTCTATCTTGCCTTGAGTTCAACTTATGGCTTCAGGCGGGATGAACTAGGGGGCATCAACGCCGATGACATCGACCCCAAGGCCCATACTATTATTGTCGACACACTCAAAGGAGGCCTAGAGCGAGTTCACCATATCCCACCGCAGATTCGGCCATATCTCTATCCCTACCTCGACCAAGTGAAATGCAAGCAGGACTTTCAGATGAACCGGCTCTTTAACGGAATGTGCAAGGCCGTCGGCTTCACCAAGAAGAGGGGCGAGAGCTGGCATTCACTTCGCCATTCACTGATTACGGGGCTCAAACTGGAAGGGCAACTGGATGGCGACACTATTTCAAGGTGGATTGGCTGGAAGACCTCGCAGAGTGGAGCAAGCCCTATGTTCGATACCTACTTTGACGCCGAGCCTGGAGACTTGGATGGTCAGGTCTTCAACCACCACCCTTTCCTCCCTAGCTGGCAAGAACAGCCTTCCTATGTGCAAAGTATCTCTTTTATGGCAAGCCTGGTATAGATCTGGCGGTGCCCTGTCTTCTTGCGATAGTGCACCTTTGGCTTGTATTTGAAGACGATGATCTTCTCTCCCTTGCCCTCGCTGAGGACCTCGGCGATGACCTTCGCCCCCTCGACGGTGGGCGTGCCTACGGTCACCTTCTCCCCGTCGGCGACCAGCAAAACCCTATCCAGCTCGATAGTGCTCCCTTCCTCTGCGGCAAGGCGCTCCACATCGATGGTCTCACCGGGCGACACCTTATACTGCTTTCCTCCTGTTTGAACGATGGCGTAAATCCTCTCCCCCTTTAGTGAGCCTTTTATCGCTCAATTCTAGTAGTCCTGCCAAAGCTGTCAATTGGCGCTCAGAGCTCTCTAAAGCTCCGTCTCCTCTATCGCTTCCACCAGGTTCTCGATCTCCGTCATCGTGGCCGTCAGCGATATTGTTACCCAGGGGCCGCTCCTGCCCACATCTAACCCATCAAGTATATCCGCAAGCTCAGGTGGAATGTCTGGCAGGATGGAGATGAGGCTTATCAGGCCGCTGATCGTGTCTTCAGCAGCGGCTGCCGATTCGCTACTGGAGAAATATAGCTTTATTTGAGCGGACAGGGTCTGTCCCGCCTTATTGAAGCCGAATCCAACTACTTGGACATCCGCAAAGGCATCCAAACCGATAGGAACTTCCTCTTCGGGGATCTCGCCCATCCACCCCTCAGGCATCTCCGCTGCCACTTTGATCCACACATCGCCTAATGAGATGTAGGCCTCAGCCACGGTTCCACTGAGGCCAGGTTCACCCTCTTTGACATCGATGACATCTCTAACTGCATCTATGGAACCGCAAACGAAGCTGTCATCGCTGAGGAAGCAGATTGCCCCCTCTTCACCTTCAATCGTTATTGTGTATATTGCATAGCCTTTGTACTCGGTAGTGGTCATTTCTTCGCCGATGGCCCCTTCTATGCTCTCAATCAATGCCACTCTATCGAAGGTGCCGGTTATGATAGCCCCCACATAATAATCTTCAGATTCAATATCGCCAAATATCACTGCCTCGGAAAAATCCCTGGGATCGATGCCAAACTCATCTGCAACCAGATCCATTGCCCCTTCAAAGGTTTGAGGCATGTCAGGTTCCTTCGTGGCCTCGTCATAAGCTGCGATGAGATCTGCGTCGGTTAGGATTCTGCTTATCTGTATACTAGCAACAAGGTTCGCCTCTTGTGGCACCAAATCTATCGCTACAATGACTGGAGCTGGTTCGCAGCCCACCGCAACAAGCGAACTGACGAAAAGGGCGATGATCAAGAGCAAAGGAACCACTTTCTTGACCATCGTATGCCTCCTATCGAGAATGAATTCTACCATTTCCTTTTCAGGATGTCAAAGAGGCAAGTCTTTGATATAATAAGGGCAAAGGAGCATCATGACGCAACTGGATTCTATTCTCCCTAAGGTAACAAGGCCCGCCCGCTACACCGGGGGCGAGTGGAACAGCATCACCAAGGATTGGGATGCCATCGATGTCAAGCTGGCTCT
>Ga0209991_10000508_pt1 | contig 17173 bp, 18 predicted proteins | sample ChitaG_FD_183167 | JGI IMG/M metagenome (GOLD analysis project Ga0209991, IMG submission 183167) | Deep subsurface microbial communities from South Pacific Ocean to uncover new lineages of life (NeLLi) - Chile_00310 metaG (SPAdes)... | ecosystem: Environmental > Aquatic > Marine > Oceanic >...
GCCGGTGACTTTGACGAGCGGCTTGCTGGTGAACTTTTTGGCCATCTCGAGCGGGCAAAGAATCACCGCCGCCGCACCGTCGGTGATCGGTGAACAATCCAGAATGCGCAGCGGCTCGGCGATCATCACCGAGGATTTGACTTGTTCCAGGGTGATCTCAAATGGATACTGCGCGTTCGGGTTCTTCGCGCCATTCTTGTGATTTTTTACCGCAACGTGCGCCAGCTGGTCGCGCGTCGTTCCATACTTTTCCATATGCGCGCGCGCCATCAATGCGTATAGCCCGGGGAAGGTGGCCCCGTTGTACACCTCGTATTCGTGGTCGGCGGCAGAGGCCAGCGCATACGTAGCGCCGTCACCGGAGGTATCGGTCATCTTTTCCACACCCCCGGCCAGCACGACATCGGACATCCCCGAGGCAACTTCGACCAGGGCACAGCGAAAGGCCAGCCCCCCTGACGCGCAGGCACTCTCCACGCGGCCGGCCGCCAGGTGCCGCTGGCCGAGGTAATCGGCCATCACCGAGCCAATATGCTCCTGTCCGACAAACAATCCACTGGACATGCAGCCGATGAACATGTTGTCCAGCTTATCCACTTTGGTGTCGGCCAGGGCCAACAGCGCTGATTCGACGAAAATGTCGCGCAGGGATTTGTCCCACAACTCGCCCCATCTCTGCATCCCAACACCAATAACGGCAACATCTTTCATCTATGGATCTCCTTAATAATTCTTCAGAATTTTGCCGCGGTATTTCGCGTACGTGCCATAGTCGATATACACCAGGCGCTCATCCAGCAGTGTTCGCGTTTTTGTGGCCAAATCCTGGACTTCGGCCAGCCGATTGGTGCATTTCCAGATGAAGCCGTCCGACCCCGCACCCGAACCGTACGAGACCATAAAAATCCGGTCGCCCGGTTTGGCGATATCCAGAATGGCGGTCAGTCCTATCGGGGACGCGCCCGAATAGGTGTTACCCAGGGTCGGGACCAGCCAGCCGGTCAGGTTTTGCTCCCGGGTAAAACCCAGCATTTTGCCCACACGCATGGGAAACTTGCCATTGGGCTGATGAAAGACACAATACTGGAAATCCCCGGGCTCCGCCCCCGCTTTTTTCAAAAGCGCCTTGCCCGCACCCAAAATATGCTTGAAATACGCCGGCTCACCAGTGAACCGGCCGGCATGCTGCGGATAGAACTCATGCTCGCGGCGCCAGAAGTCGGGGGTATCGGTCATGTACGAGTGTTCGAATTCGAGTTCGGCAACTATGCCTTTCGCTCCCATAATGAACGCCGCCGCGCCTGCGGAAGCAGAGTATTCCAGTGCGTCGGAGGGTGCGCCCTGCGAGGTGTCCCCGCCAATAGCCAGGCCGTATTCGATGTAACCGGCCTTAACCAACCCCAGGCAGACAAACATCGCCTCCGAACCAGCTTTGCAGGCAAATTCATAATCCGCACAATGGCAGTCGGGGACTGCGCCGAGTGCCTCGGCGACCGTGGTACCCGAGGGCTTGACCGCGTAGGGGTGCGACTCCGAGCCGATATAAACCGCGCCGAGCTTATCGCCGGCAATCCCGGCACGTTTTAACGCGCGCTTGGACGCCTCAACAGAGAGCGTGATGGTATCTACATCCGGTGGCGGAACCGATTTTTCACGAAGTTCCAGACCGCGTTTATAACTCGGCGCGTCCGCTCCCCAGACTTTGGCGATTTCCTCGACCTTGATCCGGTGCCGGGGGATATGCGCGCCGTACCCAACGATCCCAACCATTAATTCCTCGCTTTCCAATCCCGATGGACTCGATTATTATCAACACTATCAAAACTTTTTAATTTAGCCCTTCTCAGCCCGAAAGTCAACCAACGCTGCGGCGACCTGACTCATACTATACCAGCAGGCCAAAAAATTGACAGACGGTGAACTTGATTTTCTTTCTCCGGCCATGCCTGTCGACCTCAATGAGATCGCGCCCCCTTATCCAGTAACGACATTCAGGACCACTTCTGTCCAAGGTAAGAGCAGCACCAAAACAACAAGGGCGCGTTGCCGCGCCCTTGTCAAACGTCTTCCTGCAACTCTACTTCCGGATCAGGAATCTTCTTAGCGGTTACGTCCACTACGACTGGCACTGGAGGTAGCTTTCATCATACCCGAGTTTTTGCCCGGGCCTTTATTCATCTTCTCTTTTGGGCCGGTGCCATCGCAGATTCCGAGACCAGCAGCCGTACCGTCGCCCTTCTTGCCCTTACCGTAGCCGGTGCCGTCCTTCGGGCCGTCTCCACCATTGCCGACGCCGTCACCCGGGCCGTAGCCCCTCGCCTTGCCCAGCACCTTACCGCCCTGGGGAGTGTTACCGAACGGGCAATTGCCAGCGTTGCCTTTATTGACTTGCTGCTGAGCCGCTTTGCCTTTCATCGGCCCGTTCCCCGCCAGCGCCGTTGCACTAAGCAGCGCCCCGATGGCCAGCACCATTACCGGGATAACCAGCATCCTGCGGGTCATGATGGTTCCTCCTCGTTAAAACGGTGAGCATTTTTTCTTCCTTCCTGCGGATGTCAAAAGCAAGTACAATGCCCATTTTCTCCCAGGCTAGGCAATCAGAAATACGCAAACAAATTATTATGACATGTGTTGCCTGAATCGGCGCTTCAATGCAGGAATTGGAACTATTCGGTACGCGTGGTGAACCAAACGGTCCAGAAGATTTTGTGACAATGGCGCGGTAAACAAAAAACCGCGGGCGCATCCTCGCCAGTTGGATAAAAGGGTTCCCCTGCTGAAACGAATTAGACTGAAACGTCAGGATAGTCGAAATCGTGAAGGGCGGATCGGCCCGCCACCTTGTCGTTTTGCGTTGACAAAGCCGATGATGCCCGGCTACGTAAAAGACGATCACACATGGGCAGCGCCGACGCATTTTCAATCGGCGCGAGGCTGAGGAAGGCTGAGCAAGTGAGTGTAATGGATCCATGGGACCGTTGGGAGGCATTAAAGGCCGGTGAAAGGCCCGACCGGCCGCCGATTTCGTTCTGGCGGCACTTTTATGATCTGGAAAACTCACCGGACACGTTCGCCGAGGCGATGATCGACTTCCAGAAACGCTTTGGGTGGGATTTGGTTGAAATCAACCCGAAAGCCAGCTATCATATTGAGCCGTGGGGGGTTACCGTAGAGAATTCACGTGAGTCGCTCAAGAAACCCGTCAAAAAATCCTGGCCGGTGCACAACGCGGAAGATCTGGAGAAAATTCAGCCGCTTCCGGTCAGCCACCATGAATTTTCCGACCAGTTATCGGCGGTGTCCGCTATTCGGAAGGCTCTGCCCCGGACGTTGCCGATCGTGATGACCATGTTTACCCCCCTCTCAGTGCTGGGTGACCTAGTTCCGGATAATGAGACATTAATCAGGCTTATAAGAGAGGCGCCGGAGGCGGTGACCAGGGCGCTGGAAAACCTGACCCGAACCTTTTCTGATCTGGCAGTGGAGTTTTTGAACGCGGGTGCGGACGGGCTGTTTTTCGCCACAACCGAATGGGCTTCGAGTGACTGCCTAACCGGGGAACAGTATGAAAAATTCGGCCGGCCGTTTGATTTGCAGGTCTTAAACGCGATCACCGGGGATGCGACATTCATGGTCTTGCATGTTTGCGCGTCGAATAATTATCTCGACAAGTTCGCCGATTATCCAATCGACGTGATCAACTGGGATGCCACCGATCCGACTAACCGGCCGCTTCGCGAAGGCTGGGAGATTTTTCAGAAGCCGGTCCTCGGCGGAATCGACCGGAAAAACGATCTCCTCAGCCTTTCTTTAGAAGCCCTGTCTGACAAGACCCGGCGGCTAGTCGAGGCACACGCCGATCTGCCCCTTGCCGTGGGTCCGGGGTGCGCGGTACCGGTGGGGGTGCCTTTGGAAAAACTGGAGGTGGTCAAAAACGCTGTAATCGAGACGGGTTAGCATTCTCAACGCCGTCGGAGCATATATGACTGAACAGACGATTGACTACCAGGCGATCAAGGAGCACATCCTCCAGGCAATACCGACAGCGGAAAGCGCGGAAGCCGTCATGGATTTTGTTGTCACCGAGTTGAAGGACAAGTTGCCCCATTACGACTGGATAGGAATCTATCTTTTACGAGGTGACCTTCTCGAACTTGGGCCGTACCGCGGTGAGCCCAGCCCGCATACGAAGATCGGACTTGGCCAGGGCATTTGCGGTATGGCAGCCTCAGCGAAAGAGACCATTGTTGTTCCGGATGTCAATGCCGACCCGCGCTACCTGGCGTGCAGCATCAAAACCAAATCGGAAATCGTCGTGCCCATCATGCGCGGCACCACGTGCTTGGGCGAGATCGATATTGACTCGCATACCCCCCATGCATTCACCAAGCAGGACCGTACATTGTTGGAGGCCATTGCCCGGGAACTGGCCGGGAAACTAAACGAGGAGACACCGAGACCGATCTAATTGATAGAGTTTATATTGCATTTTTCAGCGGAGGCCCGTAACAAAATCCACGGAGGGATTTTATGATACACAACGTTGGAAGGACCGCGGGCAGAGTATATCAGAAGCTGGACGCCAAAGGCCAGATGAGCATGAGCCGGCTGAAAAAGGAAGTCGGCGGCAATGACACGCTGGTCACCATGGCGATCGGCTGGCTGGCCCGCGAAGGCAAAGTGAATCTGACCAAGGAACGCAACGTGGTGAAAGTTACGCTTGACGGGAAATAACTGCTTTGCCGGGATCAAAACGGTCGGGGAATCCCCGACCGTTTTTTTTTGCCCAAAAAAGATATGAAACCGCAGACCGGGAGGTCTGCCGCACACCGGGGTTGCTATATTCCCGCAGCCTTATAGGAGGCAACGACCTCGTCCAGATGTTCCAGCAGTGCAGTGCGGGCGTCGGCAAATTCCTTGGTGCGGAAAACGATTTTCCCTTTGCGGGTAAGCAGGTATACACCCTTGCCGCCGATGATGCCCAAATCGGCATCGCGTACTTCGCCCGGACCGTTGACCACGCAGCCCATCACCGCCACGGTGATCGGCTCTTTGACCCTCTCAAGCATCTGTTGAACCTCGGCGACGAGATTGACCAAATCGATTTCCAGCCGCCCGCAGGTGGGACAGGAAATCAAATTCGGGCCGCGCTGTCGCAAGCCCAGCGATTTTAAGATTTCCCAGCCGGCCTTGACTTCCTCTTCCACCGGTGCAGTCAGCGAAACACGAATCGTATCGCCGATCCCTTCGGCCAAGAGGGCGCCAAAGGCGACGGCTGTTTTGATCGTGCCCGGCCATTGCGGCCCGGCTTCGGTAACCCCCAGGTGCAGTGGGAAATCACATTTTTCAGAGATCGAGCGATACGCGGCAATCGTCTGCGACGCATCCGAAGCTTTTAACGACAGGACGATATCATAGAAATCAAATTCGGTGAGATAATCGATATTGCGCATGGCCGACTCCACCAGCGCCTGGGGATTCGGGCCGCCGTATTTATCCAGCAGGTCTTTTTTGATCGATCCCTGATTGACGCCGATCCGGATGGGCAAGTTGTAGTCCCGGGCCGCGGTCACCACTTCCTGGATTTTCTTTTTCCCCCCGATATTGCCGGGGTTAATGCGCAGTTTATCGACACCCGCTTTCGCCGCGGCAATGGCCAACCGCCAGTCGAAATGGACATCCGCTACCAGTGGAATGCCGATCGCCTCCTTTATTTGCGGCAAGGCGTCGGCGGCCTTTTTATCCGGCACCGCCACCCGGACTATCTCACAACCTGCCTCTTCCAGCGAGTGAATCTGCTCGATGGTCCGGCGGACGTCGCGCGTATCGGTATCACACATCGACTGCACGGCAATCGGGTTGTCTCCTCCGATCGGCACACCCCCGATGTCAACTTGGCGGGTCCTCTTTCGCGGAAATTTCACAAACAACGTATGCACCCAGTGTCTTTACATGATGCTCTGTTTTGCCCGGGCAACCTGCTCAAAAGCCCTGTACGAACTGCGGACGAGCGGGCCGGACTCGAGATGGGCAAAACCCATCTCGCGACCCAATGACGCCAGCTCGGCGAACTCCTCGGGCGCGTAGTAGCGTTCGACCGGCAAGTGCCGACCCGACGGGGCAAGGTACTGGCCGATAGTTAAAATACTGCACCCGGTCTGCTGAATATCGCGCATCGTGTCGGTGAGTTCCTCCCAGGTTTCACCCAACCCAACCATGATCCCTGATTTGGCCAGGGGGATTTTTGGGTGCCGGTGTGCCCGGGCGAGAATATCGAGCGACCGCTCGTAGTCCGCCCGCGGTCGAACCTTCTCATACAGCCGCGGAATGGTTTCGACATTGTGATTGAGCACGTCGGGTGCCGCCTGGAAAACGACACACAGCGCATCTGGGTTACCCTGAAAATCGGGAATGAGCACCTCGACTTTCACCTCGGGATCGGCCAGGCGCAACTGCCGGATGGTCTCAGCAAAAATCGACGCGCCGCCGTCAGGCAGATCGTCGCGGGTAACGGAGGTGATTACCACCTGCTTGAGGTTCAGCCGCGCCACCCCTTCGGCAACTCGTGGCGGTTCATCAACGTCCAGGCCGGCAGGCCTCCCCTTGATCACACCGCAAAACCGGCAGCCACGCGTACAAACGTTCCCCAAAATCATAAATGTCGCCGTCCCCGAGGAGAAGCACTCGCGGATGTTAGGGCAGTTGGCCTCCTCACACACCGAGTGCAAGCCGCATTCAGTCAGGGTCTTCTTAACCTTAAGATATCCCGGCCCGAATGTGGCTTTCGACTTCAGCCATGACGGTTTCTTTCCCATCTGACTGAGGGAACCCGGCTTTTTCATCCACACTCGCTCGGGCGCTACTTGGCCGTGGCAATTGATCCCCTCGGTCCGGTTCACGCAGACGGACAGTTTTTTTGCCTCACTCATCTAATCAACTTTCCACTGCTTTGGGAGTTGCGACGGGTGTGGGGGCATCGGCGCTACGTATGCCCCCCTCGGGTGACCATCTTGCCGGCGAAGAACCTGTGAATCTCATCCGAACCGGAAAGCTCCGGATGAAAGCTCATTGCCAGCACGTTACCTTCAGCCACCAGCGTCGGCTCGTTCCCACATATTCCGAACACCTGTACATTCTTGCCTACCCTCTCAATCCGCGGCGCGCGAATAAAGACCATCTGAAACGGCCGGGGGCCCATACCCAGGTCGATTCTTCCTTCCCGGCAGTGTGAATGCACCTGGCGGCCATACGCGTTGCGCCGGACATCGATGTCGATCGCGCCGAAGCCGTGCTCGACTACATCATCAGCCACGTTCAAGGCCAGCAAAACCATCCCCGCGCAGGTGCCCATGACCGGCCTGGTGCGGACGAACTTTGCCAGATCATCGGCCATGCCCCCGGCTTCGAGCAACCAGCGCACGGTGGTGGACTCGCCGCCGGGAATGATCAGGGCGTCCACCGCATGCAAATCGTCCACGGTTTTGACCAATCGATGGGGCACCCCAAGGCGACGGAGAGCCTGACAATGCAGATCGAAGGCACCTTGCAGGGCCAGAACACCGATTGTTTTTCCGTTAGCCATAACCCTTTTACACCGCAAAAGTCGAGGGCGCAGCAAGCTGCGCCCCGACAAATCTACAAATCTGTGTTGTTGCCCGGCCGGTCGTCTTAGCGCACCTGTAATAGTTGTTCTTCAGGAATCTCTCGCATGTCCAGCCCGCGCATCGGGTCGCCCAGGCCTTTGGAAACCTCGGCGATCTTCTTGAAATCGAGGTAATGCGTCGTGGCCATCACGATAGCCCGTGCCCGGCGCGACGGGTCCTCAGACTTGAAGATGCCGGAGCCGACAAAGACCGACTCGGCTCCCAGTTGCATCATCAAGGACGCATCCGCAGGCGTGGCCACTCCGCCGGCGGCGAAATTCGGCACCGGCAGCTTCCCATTTTCCGCCACCCATTTGACCAGCTCGAACGGGGCGCGCAACTCCTTGGCTCGGGCCATCAACTCTTCTTCCCGCAGGACGGTCAACTGTTTGATCGTTCCCTGGACCAAGCGCATGTGCCGGACCGCCTCGACGATGTTCCCCGAACCGGCCTCGCCCTTTGTACGAATCAATGCCGCCCCTTCGCCGATACGTCGCAGGGCCTCGCCGAGATTGAGGCAACCACACACAAAGGGAACCCTAAATTGATCCTTCTGGATGTGGTTGGCTTCATCGGCCGGGGTGAGTACTTCCGACTCATCGATAAAATCGACCTCTAACGCTTCGAGGACTTGCGCTTCGGCGAAATGCCCGATGCGGCACTTGGCCATCACCGGGATGGTCACCGCTTTCTTGATCCCCTCAATCTTGGCCGGGTCGGCCATGCGCGCCACGCCGCCTTCCTTGCGGATGTCGGCGGGAACACGTTCGAGGGCCATCACCGCCACCGCCCCGCCATCTTCGGCGATACGGGCTTGTTCGGCGTTGGTGACGTCCATGATTACCCCGCCCTTGAGCATCTCGGCCAGCCCGATCTTCACTTTGCGTTTTTCGTCTATGACCATATCACTACTCCATGCGACCCCTACAAAACTTGAGCTTAACCAATTCCTCCGCGGGAATCAATACCATTCCCTCCGTATCCCGAAACCAGGAACAGGCATCTCCGATGCTTTGCTCCACGTGTTCTACGCGCCTCGGCGACAAAATGCACAACACATTTGACGTTTGCCTATCCCGCGCGTAGGTTTCTAACAATACGTTCGAAAAGGAGCACGGCATGAAATGGAAACAGCGTGGAGCCACCATCGTCTTCCTGTCAATTCTGGCCTGCGTAATCACCTTTTGTACCAGCCGGGCGCCGTCATCGTATTGGCTTGTCCTATACGCCTTTTCCAATGAAGGGCAATTACTCCACTCCCGGATGACGGCCACACAAGACATCACCTGGGCAGGACGCCAGATCTCGGTTGGGTATCTCGAGGGCGTGCCGGTGGTCCTGGCAGGGTCGGGAATCGGGACGACCAATGCCGCGATCAGCCTGCAATACATCCTGGACCATTACCCGGTCTGCGGGGTGCTTTTTACCGGCATCTGCGGCGGCATCTCCGAACGCAATAAAATCGGCGATATTGTCATTCCCGATCACTGGGTGACCCATGATTACGGCTACATCGGCCCGGAGGGGTTTGCCCCGGATTCGATCTATCTCGGCCGTGCCCGGACCGATGGTTTCCGACCAGCCCTGACGATGCCGGTCGATTCGCAGCTTTTCGATTGGGTGTGCCAGGCAGCTTACGCTGCAGCGGAAGATTTCAAGCCGGTTGTCGACCGGATCGTGCAGATTTATTGCGGCGGCGTGGGGGCAACCGGCAACCAGTTTATCGACCAGGTGGAAAAACGCCAGTGGCTGGCCGAGACGTTCGATGCCGAGATTGTCGACATGGAATCGGCGGCGGTTTTGCAGACCGCGCTGGCCAACGGGGTCCCCTGCGTGATCATCCGCTCGGCGTCAGACTTAGCCGGCGGCTCGGGCTCGGCCACCGCCACAACCGAGATCCGCGAGTTCTTCCAGATCGCCGCGGACAACTCCGCCGCAGTGGTCACGTCATTCTTCCGGATGCTGCAAGAGCGCGAATTCGAAGTCCCGGAGCGGTAGACAATGAGGCCGGCAAGCTCCGGTTTGGCAAATGGAACCTGTGATTGCATTAACGCTGCCGGAATACGAATGACTTTCAATGGCAGCCGAAATAGTGCAGGATGCCGATCCGGGAAATCAGCCGCCGAAAGCAGCTAACCTTCCTTCTGCGCGTATTTGCCGAGCTCACGATAGCGCTTTTCCAGTTTGGATAGTCTGTTCTTGAGCCGCTTTTTAGTCTCGGCCGGGGCGGGATAGGAAAACGCACGGCGGCATTCTTCCCGACAGCGGGTGTAATCTCCCGCTTTGTACGACGCCTCAGCTTTGTAATACGCGCATTCGATTAAGTTGAAATAATTCCCCGGCCCTTCGGCTGCAATACGGGCTTGAAGGGAATCAAACGCCTCAATGCACTCCCCCCAGCGATAGGCGGCCAGCGAAGAAAGGCCAATGCCCCATAAGAAAGCCTTCGCCTCCGGATATTCCTCGTGCAGTTTTTCAGCAATCCCCAGCGCCTCCTCTGGAAACCCATAATCAAGCAAAACCCACATCAGGCTCGTCCGGGCTGTCTGCGTTGAGAAAACACCCTTGTCGACGGCACGACGAAGATATTTGATTCCCTTCTGGCGATTGTCGGGAATAAACGGCAGCCAACGGATAAAACCCGTTTTGGCCGATTTCCAGTAGAGGTAATTGCCCAATCCCACGTAGGCGTCGAAAAATGTGGGGTCCAGTTCGATGATCTCTTTGAAGCGGTTAGCGGCTTTCAACCCCTGTTTCAGCGCGGCGAACCACCCGCCCCAGTGCGATTCGTACACCGCCCGGTAACCGTGGGCTCCCGCCTGGTAGAATATCGGTTCGGGGTCCTCCGGCGCGCGCTTTCGCCATCGTTCGGCTTTGTCAATCGTTTCCCGGATTAGCGTTTTAAGCTGACGAACCGGCCGGCCATCTTCATGGTCCAGCATTTTGGTTTGCAGGACGGCCGCTCGGAAAAGCGGCCCCACGGGACTCTTGGGATAACGGTCGGCAAGTTCAGAAAAAATGCTGTCGGCTGTGTCGAATCGCTCGCGGATGGTATGGTCGATGCCCAAGAGAACGACTCGCTTGAGCGCGGTATCACCGTAAATAGACGGGTAACGTTGGGCAACGGATGAAGAATTGGCGGCACAAGAAAAGCGGATCGGCACGCTGGCAAAAACGACCGTGATCAGTACACAAAACACAGGGGAATACGAAAGGGTGATCTTACGCCGAGCGGATTGGAGAGTTGTCACTGGTTCTTGCCCCTTAAAAGTTGCCCGACTCGCCGGGCAGCTTTTTCGAAGCGATCATCGGTCAACCGTGACATCTCAAGGCGATCTTTCGGTGAATGTTTCATCAACGCGGCAAAAAAACGCCCGGATTCGACATCGCGGTAAACCCGCTCGAAGTTTTTTCTCAGCCGGTCGTCGAGTGCTTTCGGCCCGCTTTCGATCGCACCGAATGCGGCGGTTTTCGAGATTTTCTTCAACATCCCCGCAATACCATCGGACTTGATCAAATCCACAATCAGGTCAATCTGGTACACACACTCAAGATATGCCTTCTCCGGGGCCAGGCCGTTTTCCACCAGGGTGTCAAACCCCAGTTTCACCAGTCGCGCCAGCCCGCCGCAAAGCACGGCCTGTTCCCCAAAGAGGTCACCGACCGCTTCCTCGGCAAAAGTCGTCTCAATCGCGGCTGATCGCAGGCAGCCAATCGCCTGCGCCAACGCCAGGCCAACCTCACGCGCGCGGCCGGTAGCATCGTGATGCACGGCGAAAAAGCACGTCACACCCGACTTCTGCTGGTAGAGTTCGCGCAGCCGTTTTCCGGGGCCCAGCGGGGCGATCAAAATCGTATCGACATCGTCAGGCGGTTTTACCGCACCGAAGTGCACGCTCGCCGCGTGCGCAAATACCAGCATCTGCCCGGGCCTGAGCCGGTCGCCAACCTCTGCTTTGTAGATTTTGCCATGCGAATGATCCGGCGCCAAAAAAAAGATGACATCACATCGTTTGACAAGGCGTCCAACGGTAGTGACCTCAAACCCATCGGTGTATGCTGTGCGGCGAGAGCGTGAACGTGACCGCAGGCCGACAAGCGGGGCCAAGCCCGAATCCCGCATGTTTTCAGCCTGCGCCCGACCCTGCGAGCCGTAACCGATGATACCGACAGACAGGTTTCTTAACAGGCGGCGGTCAGCGTCTTTGGAATAATATACTCTCATCTTTGTCTCTTCTCTTGTGACAAACTATGCAGTGCCTACCGGCAGATCAAGGGGCTGATTCTTGGGATGATGTGAGGTGCTACGGTTGCCAGTGTCTGGCCGGTCTCAACCTAAGCAGTATTGCTGACAGAGAAAAGGCCGGGGCGGCTACTCATACCGCAGTGCTTCAATGGGATCAAGATTGGCTGCCTTGCGCGCGGGGTAATACCCGAAAAACACTCCCACAGCAAAGGAGAACCCGAAGGCCAGACCGATCGCCTGCGGAGAAACCAGCGTATTCCACCCGGCAAAATGCGCCAGCGCGGACGCCCCGGCGATCCCGGCGGCAATGCCCAATATCCCGCCGCACAAAGACAGCGCGATCGACTCGATGAGAAACTGCGTGAGAATATCGCGCCGGCGGCCGCCGACCGCCTTGCGCACGCCGATCTCCCGCGTGCGCTCGGTTACCGACACGAGCATGATATTCATAATCCCGATCCCGCCCACCAAGAGCGAAACCAGCGCAATGGAGGCCAAAAGCATGGTAAAGGTCTGGGTCGTCTCGCCGAGCGTAGACATCACGTCGGTCATCGAGCGAATGTGGAAATCATTTTCGTCGCCCGGTTGCAGCTTATGCCGCCGCCGTATAAGCGACTCTATCTCCAGCATTGCCCGATCCATCGATGCCTGATCGACGGCGCGGACGTCGATTGAGGAGACGTGATCCCGGCCCATCAGGCGCTTCTGCGCGGTGCGCAGGGGAACGATGACTTGATCGTCGGTATTCCCCCATCCCTGTGCGCCCTTTTCCTTTAGGAGACCCAGAACCTCGAAATTGATGTTGCGGATTTTGATCGTGTGGCCAACCGGATTTGTATCTTCTCCGAAGAGGTTCTCGGCCACCGTGGGGCCGATCACACATACCCGCCGCCGCACGGTGTTATCGCTATGCGTGAAGTATTCACCGGCGACGACCGGCGAGTTGCGCAGCCACTCGTACTCGGGGTACGTACCCAGAACTCGCGTATTCCAATTGTTGTTGCCAAATTTTACCTGCGCGGAACCCCATACCTCAGGTGCAACAGCCAGGACGGATGGGCAGTCTTGGGCAATGGCCATGGCGTCCTTTTCGGTCAAATTGACACCGGATCCTGCAGGACCACGCACGTGCCGCATGCCTTCCACCCCGGGCCGGACAAACAGCAAGTCGGCGCCCAGCTGCGAGATGCGTTCTTCCACTGCCTTGCCCGCCCCGGTGCCCAGGGCAATCACGGTAATCACTGCCCCGGTACCGATGATGATACCCAGCATGGTCAACAGCGAACGCAGCCTATTGGCGCGCAGGGCCGCAGCGGCAACCGAGATCGCTTCCACAAGAGTCATTCCGCCACGAGGCATCCTGCGCGGGGTGCGCAAGACCTGCCGCCCACTGACCCCTTTTTCCCCACCCGGTTGGGCAATTCGTGATGTCTTCTGGTGCATCGGCTTACGTCCTCAGTGTCCGCCGCCCATTACAGGCTAAACAAACAATTAACACGAGAAACCTTCAATCATCGGCTTGCCGTTTTTTTTACTTTTTCTGCGTTCTCATTCCCGGAACGGCCGAGCGGCTTCTCATCCGTTCAATAAAGTGCTCCCGCCCGGCCATCGCCCCGGAGGTCAGCTTCCAGGTCACCGAATCACCGGGCTGAACGCCGTCGATTATCTGGGCGTAATCAAGATTGGTTAAACCGACCTTCACCGGTCGGTCAACAATCTCGCCGTCCTCCATGATCTGCACATACCGTTCAATTCCCCCACGGCGTTGACCGGACGGCGGGTGCCGTCTTTCCGTACCGGCGGGGGCATGGGCCATCTTCATGCTGACTGAATCACCCGCCCCGGTGGGATGGCCACGCCTGGCCATCCTGGTCTGCACCGCACGCACCGGCACCAGCACCGCGCCGGTCGCTTCGTCGATGACCATTTCCACGTCGGTGTTCATCCCCGCTTGGAGAAACCCGTCCTCATTGTCCACCAGCACGGTCACTTCAAACATCGTTACGTTCTGTTCCACCTTGGCCATCGGGGCGATGCGCACGACTTCGCCGGCAAACATCCGCTCAGGGTAGGCATCGGCGACGATCCAGGCAGGAAGTCCGGTCTGCACCCGGCCAATGTCGGTCTCGTCCACGTCGACAATAAGATGCACCCACGACATATCGGCGATAAGGAATAACAGTGTCCCCCCGGTAACCGAAGACATCCCCGAAGAAATAATCTGCCCTTCTTCCACTTCGCGCGAGAGCACCAAGCCATTGATCGGGGAACGGATTTCGGTATCCTCCAGCCGTTCGGCATTAGTCGATAAAGCAGCGCGCGTGCGCACGAACTGCGAGTTAGCCTGCTCGGCGGCCAACCGGGCATCATCGTAGTCCTTTTCTGAGATCAGGTTCCTCTCGAAAAGATCCTTCTGACGCTTCAGCTCCTTCTTGCGCTGTTCGAGGGTGACCCTGGCGACTTGGTGATCGGCGTGAGCCTGATCGTAATCGTTGCGCACCTCGGTGGGATCAAGCCGCACCAGCAAGTCTCCCTTCTGCACGAAATCGCCTTCCTCGGCGGCAAGCTCGATGATTTCGCCGGAGGCCTTGGATTTAATCTCCACCGCGCGAATGGGTTGAACGGTACCCACTGCCGAGATGGAAACGGTTAAATCGCCAATGATGGCCACACCTCGCCGGGTCACCTCAAACGACGAAGCTGCCGGGCTGTCATTAGAACGCAGATACAACCACCCACCGACGGCGATCACCCCGATTACCACCAGCCAGATAACGAGTTTCTTCATCTTGTTTGCTCCCTTAAATAACCAGAATCAACAAGCCCTGATCCAATCTAATACTCCTCAAGGCAACATCGGACTTTCAAACTAATTATACGCTGAGGATGTTGCAGAAATGTGGCAGGGGCAGGCAAATGACAACATTTTCCGGGAGGAAAGTGCCGGGGATTCGGAAACTGCGAACGATGCGCTGTCAACGCCGCCCGTCCCCACTTCCACGTCACCCGGGTGTGCGCCGATGGCGATAATGTCGTATGGCTTTGCCTTGACGGCCACGATGTCCTTTCCCTTTACCGTTCAGTACGCTCGGTTGAGCTTTTCTCGTGGCTCCTCCCGCCCACAAGCAGGAAAGCGACGGCTAGGGCAGATGAGACTCCCGCCAGAAGAAAAACAGCGTTCAATCCCAGTCGCCCGGCAAGATACCCGAAGGCCAAGCTTGCCCCGACCTCACCGCCGAGGAAACCATATTCAAGAACGACAGCATCCCGGCGCGGGTTTGCGGTCATCGATATCGGTCCCCCTGCCTTTGGCGATACAGCCAAAGTAGGTCGGCGTTCCGAGCCCCGCGCCAGCGCGGGGCGAGAAACCCGACAGATCTGCTCCTGCTGCTGAAGTGCCGTGCTCATCCGCCCCACTTCACGCGTCGTCGGAAGGCAACCTACCCTCCCATAAATGAAGATAAACCGACTGATTGCGTAGTTACTATGGTATTCTGGGCAGAGTTTTGGTTTTTGGCCAATTGAGAAAACGAGGCTACCTTTTCAAAAACACAAACTTTCACCGTGGTCGCAAAGCGCCACATTTGAAGGAGGTAGCCTCATGAGAAAGAGGCAAGCATTCATCGTCCGGGACAAGTGCATTTTTGTGGGTTTGGAAGATTCCAAGCGTACCTGGAAGCTGTGTGTGCGGAGTTGCGGGGGTGGTGGTTGATCAGGCGAGTATGCCGGCGGATTACGCTAACCTGATCAGTTATTTGCGGCGGCAGTATCCGGGGTGTACGATCCAGTTGATCTATGAGGCGGGATTTGCGGGTTTTTGGCTTCACGACCTGCTGGTGGCGGACGGGATTGATTGTATTGTCACCCCGGCACATCTGGTCACGCAGGAGAAAGTCAACCGGGTGAAGACCGATCGGATCGATGCGCGGCGTCTGGCGAAGAACCTGGAGCATCAGGATTATGTGCGCTGTCATGTTCCGGATCGGGAACTCCGCGAGGATCGTCAGATCAGCCGGACCTTGAACCAGATTCAGCAGGTTATTGTGGCGACGAAGAACCGCCTGCGGAAGTTTTTGGATTTTCACGGTCTCAATGGCGATCTGCCGGGCCGCGCCGTCACCCTGCACGGCGACCGGATAAAGGACGATGCGCAGGGGCGGCCAGCGGCGCCGCAGGGTGACGATGATATCGCGCACCGCCGCGCCGGTCGGCGAGGTGACCACGCCCACCGTTGCCGGCATCGCCGGCAATTCTTTTTTGTGTTCGGGATCGAAAAGCCCCTCGGCGGCGAGTTTTTCCTTGAGCTTGCGGAAGGCGATCTCCAACTCCCCCACACCAAGGGGGAACATTTGTGCCGCCCGCAGTTGATAGGCGCCCTGCCTTTCGTAAACGGTGATGTCGCCGAATGCGCGGACCTTCATCCCGTCCTCCGGCTCGAATTGCAGGTAGGCGGCTGTCGAACGCCACATCACACAACGCAGCGTGGCCTGAGCATCCTTTAAGGAAAAATAGAGATGGCCGGAGGTGTGGCGTTTGAAATTGGAGATTTCCCCTTCAATCTAGAGACCGGAATACTCGTTTTCCAGGGAGAGTTTGATCTCTCTGGTGATCTCCGAGACGGTGAGTATCTTATCCTCAACCAGCACCATCTATTCCCTCACCCAAGATGTTACGCTGCACCGGAAGGCAAATCAAATTATTTTGTGACTCCGGTGAATCCTTGGAAGACACAGGCCAGGCGCTGCCGATCTGTTTTGCTTAACCCTCGCTTGCAGTAGACCGGCGGAAATGTATATTTACTTTTTCCGCCGCGTCGGCGGGGATCGGAGAAAGGAATCGGCGGTGCGTGAACAAGTTGTGACCCCCGAACTGGTGGCGGAGCACGGGCTCTCCAGGGAAGAGCACCAGCGGATAAAAGAACTGCTCGGGCGTGAGATGACCTTCACCGAACTGGGCATCTTTTCGGTGATGTGGTCGGAGCACTGTTCGTATAAGAACTCGATTCTGCTTTTGCAGACGCTGCCGCGGAGTGGACCGAGCCTGTTGACCCAGGCCGGGGAGGAAAATGCAGGGGTGGTGGATATTGGGAACGGTCGGGCAGTGGTGTTCAAGATTGAATCGCACAATCATCCATCCGCGGTAGAACCATACCAGGGCGCGGCCACCGGCGTGGGTGGTATCCTGCGCGACATTTTTACCATGGGCGCCCGGCCGATTGCGGCGTTGAATTCGCTGCGTTTCGGCAACCCGGAAAACCCCAGGGTACGCTATCTTGTCGATGGTG
>Ga0209991_10000509_pt1 | contig 17074 bp, 15 predicted proteins | sample ChitaG_FD_183167 | JGI IMG/M metagenome (GOLD analysis project Ga0209991, IMG submission 183167) | Deep subsurface microbial communities from South Pacific Ocean to uncover new lineages of life (NeLLi) - Chile_00310 metaG (SPAdes)... | ecosystem: Environmental > Aquatic > Marine > Oceanic >...
TCTGATCAGCCTTTATTGCCAATGATTTCGCCTCTTCTATGTTATCATTTAGATATTCTTCAACCGTCTTTAGTGCTGTCTTGAGACAGTTATCCACCTCTTCAAGATGTTTCAGGATTAACCCATTCACCTCTTTCTCTTTTCTGTAAAACATGTATACACTCCTCTTAGTAAAAGATTATAGGTATTCTCTGAGACACTAAAAAATAATATTACTCAGCTCTGGATACATTATAAATTTATATCAATAAATTCAACCACCATTAACAATACCTTAAGTTTACATAAATAATTTTATTAAAAAATAGGAGATGATCCCGGCCGAGATCGGAGTGGATATCCAACCAATCCCGATTTCCATCAATGTTCGTTTATTTACCGTTTCGGCACCTTTTATCAAACCAACACCGACAACACCTCCTACAATGGCCTGGGATGTTGAAACAGGTACTCCCACCTGGGTGAATATCTCTATAGTGACAGCCTCAGAGAGCTCAGCGATAAAAGCAGAATACTCATCCAGATGTGTAATCTCTTTTCCTACTGTTGTCATGACCTTCTTGCTATATGTCAAAACGCCACTTGCGATACTGAGGCCTCCGATGAGTGCCCCTTCAAAAGAGGTGATTAGCCCAGAGCCAACATATACTCCGGTTACATTGGCAACGTTATTAGATCCCAGTGCATAGGCGCCAAAACATCCAGCGAATAGTAGACCCCAGAAAATAAAAACAGAACGTTTTTGGGGGCTAGTAATATATCTCTCAAAGAAGAATCCAATAAAATGATAAAGAATAAAACTAAATATAAAAGCCGAAATAGGTGCTAATATCCAGCATGCTACTATTTTATAGAGTCTGGAGAAATCAGGTATTCCTGATACCATACCAGCCCCTAAAACAGCGCCAATAATGGCTTGAGATGTAGAGCAGGGCAGAGCAATATAGGTTACCATGAACATGGTAATACCTGCTGCCAGAGCAACCCAAAAAGCGCTTTCAGGTGTCAAATAAGAAAGTTTTCCTACTGTGGCAAAGCATTTCTCTCCCTCCAACACGGAGCCCAAGATTACGAAAATCGAAATTAGAATAATCGCAGTCCGATACTTAATAATTTTAGCGGCAACACCTGTACCAAATATATTGGCAGAATCATTACTTCCCAGTGTCCAGCCCAGAAAAATTCCTGAAATTATCTTCCACATGTCACAAAGTTCAGCTAAATGCCTTTCCCTAGCTTCTTTAGAGATTATCTTCTAAGCTACCTTAGAAACCTATGATTCGCCTTTTGTTCGCCATTACTATAAAAAATAATATACTCTGCCAGGTGCTTTATTAAAAATTAATAAAGTAAATGCTTTATATTAAAATTTTTTATCTACCATCAGAAAAACCTAACTATTATCGTCCCAAAATGAAATAAAAAACAATATAAATCAAGCCCAATTGGTTTAGAGGGCATATGTTGTCGTCTGTGGAAAAGGTTTTGCTAAAGATTGTTAAATGTTTTAATTTGTATTAAAGAATTTGGATGGCTCTTTATTCTTATAGGTCCGGAGTTATTTCTTAAATGATTAAAGCTATATTGTTCGATTTTGGTCAAACCCTGGTGGACTCGGCAGATGGGTTCCGAGCTGCTGAAAGGGAGTCGCAGATCAAGCTTTTTTCTGATCTTGCCATTACATCATGGGAAGAGTTTCTTTCAAACTATCGGAGAATTCGAAAGGAATTTCACGCCAAATCCAATTTTTCAAGGAAATCCATCTGGCGTGAGGTCTATACATACTACGGCCAGAACCCCCACTTGAAACTAATTGAAAAATGTGAAGATGACTACTGGGAAAAAGTTAAAAGTGAGACAAAACCTTTTCCTGAGACAGAGCGAGTTTTAAAGGACCTTTCATCCAAGTATCGACTGGCTATGATCACCAATACACAGGGACAAAAAATTTCTATGAAGCACCGTATCAATAAGCACCCTGAGATGGAGAGGTTTTTCGACCCAATAATTGTAGCTGGTGAATATGGTGTTCCGCCAAAACCCGACCCTGCTCCATTCCTCCTGTGCTTGCAACGTTTAGGTATAGGTAATTCCGAGGCAGTTTATGTTGGTGATGATTGGAGAATTGACATCTGTGGGGCGAGAAATGTTGGTATCCAACCCATCTGGATTCAACATCGCTCAGTGCGTCGATCATGGCCAGCCGTGGAAACATCAGTGCCTATCATCACTAGTCTGGATACATTACTGAGCTTGAAAGGCATTCTTTTAGGAAGGTGTTTCTCTTGAGTATATCGATTCTTTTTGCCATTGCAAGCATGTTCTCTGCTGGGCTGAATGATCTTTTGTTCAAGCGATATGTCTTAAAGGATCGACCCAAAGGAATATATATTGCCGTAATAGGCTTTGTATGGTCTTGCTTTTACCTTGTCTTCAGTATTTTTTATAAAGCAGGGAAAGAACCCTTTTTCCAATGAGCAGGATAATTCACAAGGAGAATACATGCACGGGTTAGCCCTGGCACTGGTGCTCTCAGCTGCTTTTCTGCATGCAGGCTGGAACTTTCTGCTCAAAAAAAGCCAGAGGAAGATTGTGTTCATCTGGTGGTTCATGCTGGTTGCATTGGTCTTTTATTTTCCCATGTTCCTCTATTTCTGGCCTCAGACGACCATTTCCCTTTTGGGCTGGAAGTGCTTGGCTGCTACCAGCTTTCTGCACTTTCTTTATTTCTGGTTCATGGCAGGAGCTTACGAGCGGGGAGATCTCTCACTGGTTTATCCCCTTTCCAGGGGATCTGGGCCCCTTTTTGTGCCTCTTCTGGCAGTAGTTTTTATTCATGAACAACTCTCTCTCATCGGAATCCTCGGCATAGGCTTGGTCGTTTTCGGCATCTATGTAATTCACTTGCGGTCCTTTTCCAGGCCATCATTTCTTGAGCCCTTACTGGCCTTGCGAGGAGGTGCCTCCCTCTGGGCACTATGTACCGGGGGAACTATTGCAGGCTATTCCTTAGTAGACAAGGTGGGAGTTGGAGTCGTCTATCCACCAGTATATAACTACCTGATGCTGGTTTGCGTTTGGTTTCTCCTTTCTCCTTACGTGCTGGCAAAAGAACGAACATGGTTGAAGGAAGAATGGCGTAAAAATAAAGGTACCATTTTAGCCGTTGGTTTTTTGGTCTTTTTTACTTACACGATGGTCCTTTTTGCTATGCGGATGAGTAAGGTGAGTTATGTGGTTGCAATCAGAGAGGTAAGTATCGTTTTTTCAGCCTATTATGGAATAATCTGGCTTGGAGAAAAACACGGCAGGCAGAAATTGGTAGGAGCCATATTGATAACTGCCGGCGTTGTATTCATAGGCCTCAGCCGCTAACTAGACGAAATAAAGCCAATTTTCTCTAGGGTCTTTTCAAACTGTTATATTTCTGACTTCAACAGCAAAATCACTCCACCAATTGCGTAAGAGGCATATTCATGCCAATTTCTTCCCCTGAACAATTTTTGAAGCTTTTGAGCAACTTGATAATCTTGATCCACAATATTATTAAAACGTTTTCTTGCTTGATACATAAGCATCAATTCACCATACCTTTCTTAACTAAGCGAGATTTTTTCTTTTCAAGCGCCTTTTTGGACATCCTTGATGTATAAATGAGAAAATCGGCCTTTTTCTACAATTGGTTTAAAACATTCATTGGTGCCTTTCCCTGAGATATTCTGATGATATTCTCAGCGAAGAATCTAAAACGCTTAATACGGGAATGTACTAGATCTGGGGTAGCGGCGGTATGAGGAGTCAGGATAACGTTACGCAATCTTCGCAGAGGACTTTTTTCTGGTAATGGCTCAGCCTCAAAAACATCTAGCCCAGCACCACCAATTTTTTTAGCTTGTAAAGCTTCAATCAAGGAAGACTCATCGATCACTTTTCCCCGTGATGTATTGATGAGGAAAGCATCATTTTTCATTATTTCAAACTCTCTTTGCCCTATCATATGGTTAGTCTGGCCATTAAGAGGGACATGCAAGGTAACAATGTCCGATAATTGAAGAAGTGTTCGAAAATCTACTAATTCCATTTTAATGTCTATATCAATCGTGCGGGTGTGGTACCCCAGCACATTCATTTTGAATGCAGTAGCTAGCCGGGCGACTTCTCTTCCGATGTTTCCAAGGCCCACAATACCTATCACCTTTTCTGAAAGCTCAGAGCCGATGTAGTTGGCTCTATAGCCCCCTTTTTTCATGATCTCATTGAGGTAATTAATGTTTTTGTACCAACAGAGAATAAAAGCAAAAACGTGTTCTGCCACAGCCTGCGAATTCAAACCAGTAGCATTGGCTACATAGATACCTCTTTTTGAGCACTCTTCGATCATTACGTTATCATAGCCAGCACCGGTTTGCACCATTTTAAGATTCCTAGCCTTATCCAGAAGGGAGCTATCGATTATTTCATGTTCTGGTATGATCGCATCTGCATCTTCTATAACTTTGTGCAATTCTTCTGGGGTCACAATGACAACCTGCCAGGAATGAGGAAATTGATTGATAATGATTTGTTTCTGATTATCTGAAATTTTTTTGACAATCACAACTTTCACAATAACCTCCAAGATTCTCAAAAGCGGTTGCAAACTTGATTAATTTTAAAGATCCTTTTTTGTTTAACAAGTTACACAATGTAAGCTATGTCCAATTTTTATTCGGAATAGGCAGCATTTCCGTTAAATACCAATACCATAAATCTAAAACCAAGAGAAAAGTAAAATGGATAAGGCAATGAAAACATTAATTTTTATTCGGCACGCCGATAAGGCTAAAAAGCGGATCAGTGCTACCGGACTTAAAAAAACCATTGAATTTGCCCAGAAGAAACTTGCACCTCTTTTGCCTGCAGATGAGTAAGGTGAGTTATGTGGTTGCAATCAGAGAGGTAAGTATCGTCTTTTCAGCCTATTATGGAGTGATCTGGCTTGGGGAGAAACACGGTAGGCAGAAATTGGTCGGAGCAATCTTGATTGCTTCGGGAGTAGTGTTAATAGGACTGAATCGGTAGCCGTGTAATTCAGATTCTGATGGCGCGTAAAAACAATCCATGGCATTTAAAGTTCATTGATGAAAATGGAAATGTTTGATTGAATTTCCTAAGGTCTCAAGATTTATGAGATAGCCAAATCCTTAAAGAAATGGTTGCGCTAACCATATAGACGGAACCACTTGAGATAAAAATAAAACTCAAAGGAATTCCTAACTGGGCAATGCTCCAGCCAATAAGTGGCCCAACAGACAAACCGAAATCCATTGCAGTTGCAAGCGAAGCTACCGATCGGGTTCCACGCTCCCCGGCCAGGGCTGATAGTAGCGTGTATAATGTGGTCCCGCAAATAAAGAATATCAGCATGAGTGGGATAAAAATAATCGGTTTGGAATAGATAGCGATAACAATCAGTGTCACCGCACCGAGCGAAAATAAAAACATAGTTGAGCTTTCCCTTCCAACCCTGTCAGCTATTGTCCCCAATATAAGGCTCCCGATCCCGTCTATGAACCAGCGAAGTCCCAATATGATGCCGGTGAGCGTAACAACGCCAATAGAATAGCCTGCTATTGCAAGGGATTCACCCACTTGCTCCTTGAGAACAAGCCCCAGGGTTGAAACGATCATTCCGCCCCCTATAAGGCCTACGACGAACCCACAGCATATAACTCTGCATCGCCCTTTCCAGAAAAAACATTGACCATAGGCTTTTTCAGCCTTTCTAGCCCTCTTTGGGAGAGGACACCAAGGGGCACCGCAATAAGTGACATGATGCCCAGCCCAACTAGCGTGATGGTAAACCCGAAAACATTGTGACACAAGCCCCCAAGGAGCACCCCCGAAGTGTGCCACATGGCGTTTATGCCGTGGTAATATCCCATTCTCTCTCCGAGATGGGTTTCAGGACCAGATTCAACGGCTGTCATGACCGCAGCCTGACGGATAAAGGAAAAAGAGATACCCAAAAGGATTCTTTCTAACAAAAAGATAATGAACATGTTTTAATTCCGCACATGGCAGTAACAACCGAACCCATAAAAAAGGCCAGCAATAGCCATAAGTCACTTGGATAACTCCGGTAACAATGCTCGGCCATATGATTGGTCGCCAGACGAACCCACCTATTAACTGACAGAAGAATGCCCACCTGAAGGGGGACAAGCCCCAAGACCGGATAATAGCTGGGAAAAATGGTGTAGAGAAGAGAGTCACCCAGGGTGACTAAAGATAAACCAGTTGAAATGTAAAATACAGGTAAAGGGGGTGGCTTCATTTTGATTCTTTTTTAAATCTCTACCATTAGCCTCGAACGGCATTTCCCATATAATCATTCTACATCACAATCCATAAAAAAATTCCAACAATCAATTAGAAAAATAAATATCTTTCAACACCTTCCGGGCCGCGGAAAGGATTATATCAATCTCCTCATCTCCATGAGCAAGGGAAAGATAAAATTTGGTAGACAATGGGTTCAGGAAGATACCGTTTCGGAAGAGTCCCAGCTTGAAAGCCCTCTCTTTTGCCCGGTTTGATCTGAAGCCGGTCCGGTAGTCAACCACCTTCTCCTTGGTAAACGACAAAGCACAGAGGGGGCCATCTCCCAAGACCTGGGCCTCGATACCCAGATCTGAGAGGATCGATCGGAATCCGCTGCGAAGCTTCTCACCCACAGCAAACAATCGCTGGTAAGTACCAGGATTGCGGAGTTCTTCCAGGGTGGCAAGGGCTGCGGCTGCCGTCACTGGGTTTCCTCCCAGGGTACTTGCAAACCATACGTATCTTTCTTGCCCCAGATTGGCCTCATTGCACAAATCAAGGATGTCGGATCTACCTACAACTGCCCCCACAGGATACCCTCCGCCAAGGGCTTTTCCCAGGGCGGCAAGATCAGGAATCACACCGTAGTAATCCTGAGCCCCACCATAAGCCAGGCGAAAACCGGTCATGACTTCGTCGAAAATCAGGAGAATATCCTGCTTCCTGGTTATGTCCCTGAGCCCTTCAAGAAAACCCTCCACCGGAGCCGTGCAACGATGCAGCGGCTCCACTATCACAGCCGCAATCTCTGAGGAATGCTCTTCGATGATTCGGCTAGTGGTCTCAAGGTCATTATATGGGGCGATTAACACATCATCGCAGGTAGCCTTGGTAATCCCAGCCGAGGTGGGGTTGGCCTTGGGGAAGTTCAACAGTTTTTGAGGGAAAAGGCTTATAGTCCCGAACTCGTTGGCCCCATGGTAGGCCCCTTCGAACTTAACAATCTTTTCGCGTCCTTTTAATGCACGGGCGAATTGGACAGCATACATGGTCGCCTCTGTTCCTGATGCACAAAATCTTACCTTCTCGGCGCAGGGAACGGCCCGTACCAACTCCTCGGCCAGCTCCAGAGCGGGGTTTGATACATAGGAAAAGTTTGACCCCAGTTCTGCCTGCCTCTTCACCGCTTCATAGATCTTCTGGTATCCGTGGCCCAGGATCACCGTTCCCCATCCCATGGTTAGATCTATGAATTCCTTGCCTGTGGTGTCATAAACCCTGGCTCCTTTACCCCGACTCAGAACCACCGAGAGCTCTCTGGGTAAGTTGTATTCCCCAAGGGAGCCTCCAGGAAAAACCTTCCATGATCTTAGAGCCAATTCGTTTGCTACATCCTTCATCGTGAACCTCCATACGCTGGGAATATTGCCTACCCGTTACACCTTTTAATATTCCTTAGAATGAATTCCATAATTTCGAAAAGAATTTTTCAGGAATATTTCTAAACCATTTACTTTATTAAATCTCTAAAACCAAGATAAAAAAGGTTATTAATAAAATAACAAAAGATGATTTGACTCAAGCACTAAGTGATAGTACAAAAATATTGAGAGAAGTGCACACCATAAAATCATTGCAGCATTTTTTTGTACTGAGGAGGTAGCTTATGGACAAACTCCAAAGATCTGAAGGAGATATCAACATCTCTCCGAGACGAACTGAATGGCAGGAAAAACACCTCGATACTAAGACTCGATTCCTCTTGGAGGAAGACTCCCGTTATTTTCTAAAACAGTCACTATCAACCCCATGCCTCAATGCAATACAAGCCTGTGATGGTATTTACGTTGAAGACCTTCAGGGGAGGCGCTACATGGACTTTCATGGAAACAATGTCCATCAGGTGGGCTTTGCCAACCCTGCCGTTATTGCAGCAATCAAGGATCAGCTCGATAAACTCTCCTTTTGCACCCGGCGCTATACCAACCGTGTTGCTGTGGATCTTGCCAGGAAGCTGGCAGAGATTGCCCCTGGTAACCTGAACAAGGTTCTCCTGTGCCCCGGTGGCACCATTGCTATTGGCATGGCCCTCAAGCTCGCACGGGTCGCCACTGGCCGGCATAAGACGATCTCCATGTGGGATTCCTTCCATGGGGCATCATTGGATGCAATATCAATCGGGGGCGAGGCGGTATTTCGCCAGGACATGGGCCCTCTGCTTCCCGGAACCGAGCATGTACCGCCGCCTGATGAGTATCGATGTATTTATGGGTGCGGGGATCGCGGCGGCTGCGACCTGACATGCGCAAGGTACGTTGAGTACATTCTTGAAAAGGAAGGTGACATCGCCGCTGTCATTGCAGAGCCGATGCGCAGCACCCCCAATATCCCCAGGCGCGAGTATTGGCAGGCTATCCGCCGGGCCTGCGATCGCCATGGCGCATTGCTTATCTTCGATGAGATTCCCCACGCACTTGGTCGTACAGGCAAGATGTTCACTTGTGAGAACTTTGATGTGGTACCTGATATGCTGGTGATCGGCAAAGGCTTGGGTGGGGGAGTCTTCCCCATGGCTGCCCTCATTGCCCGCGAGGACCTGGATGTGGCTGGTGATCGGGCCCTAGGTCACTATACCCATGAGAAGAGCCCTGTGGGGTGTGCGGCGGCATTGGCTACCATAGAATATGTCGAGACACACAACCTTGCTGCTCATGCTAGAGAGCTTGGAGGCTATGCCCTGACACGCATGACTGAAATGATGGAGAGACATTTGTTGATTGGCGATGTGCGCGGTCTGGGCCTATTCTTAGGGATAGAGCTGGTCAAAGACCGGGCAACCCGGGAACGGGCCACCGAGGAGGCCGAGGCAGTAATGTATTGTGCACTTAGCAAGGGGCTGAGCTTTAAGCTAGCTATGGGAAACATTATCACGCTTACGCCAGCGCTGACTATTAAAAGGCAAGAAATGGATAAGGCCCTCGATATTATTGATGAGTGCCTTACCGAAGCTGAAAAAGCTTCCTAGGAGGTTATGCCCTCAGGCGCTCACCTCTCGGATCAACCAATGGGGTCATCGCTACCTGTGCTGGAACGTGCTCACCGAATATCTCGACCTGAAGTTCAAGGCCTTCCTTGGCCAGTTCTATGGGCAGATATACCAGCCCAATATCCTTTTCGATTGTGTAGCCATAGGCTCCGGAGCGTATACGGTCAATGATACTAGCATTTGAATAGACTGATTCCCCGCCGTAGAGGTTGGAATTGGCATCCATGGTGATGGCGCAAAGCTTTCTCCGGATGCCCTGCTCCTTTATTTTCACTAATGCCTCCCGTCCGATAAAATCGCCCTTGTCAAGCTTTACGCAAAATCCCAATCCCGCCTCAAATGGATTATCCACCGGTGTGATGTCACCACTCCAGTACAGGTATCCTTTTTCTATTCGAAGAGACTCCAGGGCCTTGTACCCGGCAGGTTGAACCCCGAATTCCTTGCCTGCATCCATGAATGCATCCCAGACCTTTATAGCATCCTCTGAAGAAATGTAGAGCTCCCAGCCCAGCTCTCCTGCATAGCTGACCCTTTGTGCCCAAACTTGTGTATCCTTCAGGTCAATACTTTGAGCGCTCATATATGGAAATGCCTCGTTTGAAACATCGCTGCTGCTCACAGATTGAAGCACTTGGCGTGCATTCGGGCCCCACAGGCTCAGGCAACCCCATTCTTCAGTAACGTCATGAACCTCCACTGAGCCGTCTGTCGGCATGTGCATTCTGATCCAGCCCAGGTCATTTGATACAAAGGATGTACCTGATATCATCCTGAATGTGTCTTCAGCCAATCTGGTAATGGTCACATCACTTTCAATCCCCCCACTATTGTTGAGAAACTGCGTATAGGTAATGCTTCCGACGGGTCTGTCAATGTCGTTATCTGCCAATCTTTGCAAAAGGGCAAGGGCGCCTGGGCCTCGAACTTCGATCTTACCAAATGAAGTCATATCTAAGATAATCACTTGCTCACGGGCGGCCTTGTGTTCTTTTCCAACCTGATCAAAAAAGGCAGGGCGTTCCCATCCCCAGGCCTTTTGATCTGCGCCGGCACGCCTCCAGGGTTTATCCGATTGAAAATAATTGACCCGTTCCCATCCGTTTTTTTCGCCGAAAACCGCGCCGATTTCCTGCAAGCGCTTATAAAATGGGCTGGTGCGCAGGGGACGACCCCATTCGTTCTCGTCATGGGGATATCGGAGGTGATAATAATATCTATATACCTCGCGGCAATGCTCCATCAAGTAGTTCTGGTCGGCACAGTGCGGCCCGAAGCGCCTCACATTCATCTCGTGGGTGTCAATGGATGGTTCTCCTTCCAGGATCCACTCGGCTATGATCTTTCCGACACCACCTGCCCCGGCGATACCATTGATGGAGCCACCAGAAGCAACATAGAAACCGCGCAGACTGGGAATTGGTCCCAGGGCATAGCGACCGTCAGGTGTAAATGCATCCGGACCGTTGATCAACTCAACAATTTCTGCCTCGGCCAGGAGGGGAATCCGTTGAATGGCCCGTTCCATTACCGGTTCAAATAATTCCCATTCCGGGTTGAGTAGCTCCTGTGTGAACTCCCAGGGAACTCCCTCAACAGACCACTCCTTTGGATTCGTTTCGAATGCACCCACGAGAAAGGCACCCACATCCTCCCGCATATAAAACAGGTTATCCGGATCACGCACCACCAGAGCATCTCTGGGCAACTCATGGCCTGGAACCGGCTTTGTGGTAAGGTATTGATGCATAAGGGGTACCATCGGTATTTTTACCCCCACCATCTCTCCGATCCGCGGTGCCCACTCACCCGCGGCGTTCACCACACATTCTGTCTTTATTGAACCCTGGTCGGTATTTACCTGGGTGACTTCACCGGCTGATGAAAGTTCGATACCAGTCACCCGAACATTGGTGTATATTTCAGCTCCCATCTTTTTTGCCTGCCGGGCAAGTTCAAAGGTAATATTGCTTGGGTCAATATGGCCATCGTCCAGAACATGAACCGCACCATAAAGGCTTTCATCCGAGAGATATGGGCAGAGCCTTAAAACTTCACCCGGTGAAATTACATCTGCGTTAATGCCAATAGCTTTTGCCCGGCTCACCTCTCTTTGAAGCCCCTTAAGCCTGTCCTTACTGGATGCTAAGCGCAAGCTGCCTACTGTGTGCCAGCCAAGGGCATCACCAGCTTCTTCCTTTAATGAGTTGAAAAGGTTGATGGTATAATTGATCATCTTCATAAGGGATGGTGAGGTGCGGAATTGGGAAACCAGGCCTACAGAGTGGAATGTGGATCCACTGGTCAGCTCGCCCTTATCCACCAGGATAGTATCTGTACAGCCTGCCTTGGTAAGGTGATACGCCACACTGGCTCCAAAAATACCTCCGCCAATGACAACGACCTGTGCTTGATCTCGCATAATTTTTCTCCCTTTTAGACAGGATAATCCCGCCTATAATTATACCATATGGCACAATTATAGGCGGGAGCAAGATAATTTTTAAATCCTGTTTATCACTTATGATTTCTTGATTTTATGCCTGATTTCAACCTGCCCGCCACAGCGAGCTCAGGCGAGACGGGCGGGCTTTCCTTTCCCTAAAGTTAAGAATCAGCCCTACAGGTTTTCCCGAAGCAACAAGGTAATAAACAATATAAGTGAGCTAAATTTTAAAGTGTCTAAAGTGAGCTAAAATTGTGGATTGAGATGTTTTTAACTTTGGGCACTTTAGATCACTTCAGGCATTTTAGGCACTTACTTTTTTGATTAATTGGATTCATATCATGTCTATCTTGTTATCCTTTCAGATTTTTTTCTCTGGTGGACTATTACGATTTATTTTTTAGCTGTTTCGTCATTATTGGGACAATCTCAAATAAATCTCCCACTATGCCATAGTCACATTTTTCAAAAATAGGTGCATCTGGGTCAGTGTTGATGGCAACGATAACACTCGAGGTCTTCATGCCGGCAAAATGCTGAATAGATCCTGAAATTCCACAGGCAATGTAGATTTTCGGGCTCACTGTCTTTCCGGTTTGCCCTACCTGCATGTCATGAGGGGCATATCGGGCATCGACGGCGGCTCTAGAAGCGCCAACGGCTGCCCCAATAAGCTCTGCACATTCACGAAGTATTTCGAAGTTTTCAACACCCTCCATGGCACGTCCACCTGATATGATAATTTCAGCCTCGGTCAAATCAATCCCCGCTGATCTTGGTTGTTTTATCTCCTTAATCACCATTCGTTCAGCATCAACTGTGGCCTTGTGATGGATCACCTCTGCCTCACAGGGCGCGAGTTCAGGCTCTATAGTATTTGGCCTGATTCCATAGATATAGTATGGGCCGTTAAGTTTAATTGTGGCAGTGACCTTTCCGGAAAACTGGGATTTCGTCACTGTACGGTTAGCCACGTTTATACCGGTACAATCCATAACAAGGGGTGCATCAAGGCTGGCTGCAATCCTTGGCAGCAAATCCTTGCCCCGGGCACTTGTGAGACCAAAAAGGGTGTTGATGCCAAAGTGGTTCATCGTATGGATGATTGCCTTTGCCCAAACTTCTGGGTTCCAGGGAATCGTACCCTCTCTTTCTGAAATATCTATAATCTTTTGAACACCGTGCTCCTGCAACCGATCCTTGTAAGCATCCTCGTGTACGTCCAGCACAAGGGCATAAAGTTCATGATCATCTCCACGGGCCGCAGTAATCACCCCATAGTTTGCCTTTTTTACCTCGTGATCCTTAATTTCTATAAGAATACCGATCTTTTCCATAGTGATTTTACCCCTATTTGAACAGGTTCACATCATAGTGAAATATAACTTATTAATTTTTAAGCTTATTGGTGAGTATGGGTATCTTTTTTTGGTTATGCCCTGGACCTTGACGTTACCCTGCCTATTTGGATTGTTGATTTGCGATTGAAGATTGATGATTGGTAGAAAAAGGATTTTCAATAGTCAATCTTCGATCAAACTTGATCAGCCCGACAAGTTGTTTCACAACCTCCTCTGGTTGCCCTTTCAAAACTTTGCATTGGCGTTTTTCAAAGGCGAGTTTCAGTTCAAGAATTTCCAGACTTCTTGAGGGCTTTTCTAGACCAAAGTCATCAAGGTCGACCTGCTTCACCTCTTTTCTTCTGGCCTTCATGATATCCGGAATCTTGATGTATCTGGGATTATTCAATCCCTTACCTGCACCAACCAAACAGGGAATGCCCATCTCAACGACTTCCCTTGTGCTTGCCTCTATTTCGCATTCCACAATCACATGCCCATCGGCCATTGAAAAAGACACCACATTGTTTGCAACGGGCATATCCATCATGGTCGCAAGTCTGTACATCGTTTGCATCCCTTCACTGTCTATTGATTCTTTGCCGGTGAAAATAATATCTGGTTTTCCATCCTGTTCGATGGCCGCTTTTAAGGCCTTGGCGGTAACCATACTGTCAGGCCGTTCATGGGTTTTGATGAGTATTCCTCTATCGGTTCCCATAGCCAAAGCAGTCCGAAGGGAATTTATTGCCTCCTCCTTTCCCAGAGTCACGACGATCACCTCAGAATTCCCATCACGCTCTTTAACTCTTACGGCCTCCTCAACGGCAATCTCATCGTAGGGATTCATTATAAACTTTACCGACTCATTAAACTCGTTCTTTTCCTTCACTATTATGTTGGCTGCTGAGTCCGGCACATGTTTTACACAGACATAGATTTGCATTCCCTCCTCCTCTCTAAAAACGACCTAGGTTGTTACTTTAAAATTCCGCCAGGAAAAAAATAACTTGCATAAAAACTAAATATGTTAAAAATATAAGTCAAATTAATAATTTTCAGAATAAAAATAACAATTGGTTATAAAAGGTGAACCTCAATCAATTGAAAATCTTCTATTTTGCGGCAAAATACGGAAACCTCAGTCTTGCAGCAGAGGCCCTCTATATTACCCAGCCGGCAGTAACAAAAGGGATTCAGCGACTTCAAGAATATTATGGTGTCAAGTTTGTCAACCGCTTTGGAAAAAAGCTAGCCCTTACTGACGCGGGAGAGATTCTCTATGATATTGCCGAGAAAATCTTTGAAATGGAAAGTCAGGCTGAGGAGAGCATCAGTGATTTCCAGCAACAGAAAAGAGGCCATATCCGGATCCATTCGAGTGAAAGTTTCGGTGCATACTACCTTCCATCTATAATCAATCGTTTCAGTAAAGCGAATCCACACATACGTATCTCGGTGAACATATTGCCTACCGAGCAGGTTGTAGAAAACAGCATCAGCCTCAACAATGACCTGGGGTTCATCTCCTCTCCCGTTGAGCACAACAAGGTGACGGTCAGGGAAGTCTTGGAGGACAGGCTCGTGATCGTTGCTCCGCCTGATCATCCCCTTACCCGAAAGGGTTCTCTTGAACCCCGGGACCTAAAGGGGCAGTCTATGATCATGCACGAAAAGGGCTCGGCCACCAGAATATTTGTAGATGACTTCATCAGGAAGAACGATATTTCCATTACTATCCCACTAGAGCTTTCCAGTAATATGGCCATCAAAAAAGCCGTGCAAGAGAGAATTGGTATTGCTATGATATCCCGGAAGATCGTAAGCGAAGAAATTCAAAGGGGGGAATTAAAGGCTATCCTTTTCTCCAATCAACAAATGAAAAGAAAATTCTATATGGTACACCACAAAGACAAGTATTTTTCTGAGCCGCTGAAAAGTCTTATCGAGATAATGTATCAATGGACATCTGAATACGCCAAATGTCTTTCCTGACTGGACTGTCTCAAACCAACATAGAAAATCATCTTCCCAAGATTGTTGAAAGCTTCGGGCTTCATTGAAGTACGAATTAACCGTGGAAATGTGGAAAATTTATCCAGGTAAACTATTGTTAAGAGGTAATTGATAAATTGTTTATCCTTCTGACTACGAAACCTGCGCAGAAATCAACCTTAACAATCTTGCTTATAATACACATTCCATTCAACAGAAAGTTCTACCTTCAAAAGTAATCACTGTTGTAAAAGACGATGCCTATGGTCACGGCGCTGTTCCCGTTACAAAACGTCTCGCAAGCGAATGAAATTTCTTTCAATTAGTGCTGTATTATCCATTTAACCTATTTTGGAATCATTTCTCCCGGGAAAAAACGCGGGTTTGAGAAGTATGTTTGGATGTAGAGATAACTTTTTGTTATTGAAAATATGAAATTTATTAGTTTGACTCATAGTTTAGAAAGCCTTTATTATATGTTTACGTTGTTGTGCATCTTCAATCAGAATCAGAGATCTTAAAGCCTTAAATGGCTCAGGGACCTGAGAAAGGATAATTTTCCGAGAATCTACAGCTAAGGTAGTAAGATAATCAAGATACAGTCAAATGGCAAAAAGGAGGTCACAATGGATATAGAAAATCTGCCTGACAACCCTTACCTATTACTGACACCCGGACCAATATCTACAACAAAAAGTGTCAAAGCAGTAATGCTCAGGGACTGGTGTACATGGGATAATGAGTACAAAGATCTTGTTCAGAATTTAAGGTCAAGACTATTAAAACTTTCAACAAAAAATACAGATAAATACACAACTGTTTTAATGCAGGGAAGCGGTACATTCTCTGTTGAATCAATTATCGGCTCAATTGTCCCTGAAAATGGTAAGCTGCTTGTGCTCGCAAATGGAGCCTATGGGGACAGAATTGCCCTGATTGCGAAGACCCTTAAAATAAACACCATAGTCCACGATAGTGGTGAAATTACGCCTCCAGATCTGGGAAAGCTTGAAAAAACACTTGAACAGGATAAGGAGATAACCCATGTTGTATTAGTCCATTGCGAGACAACCACGGGAATGCTCAACCCCATAGAAAAAACAGGCAAGATAGTAAAAAAATATGGGAAAATCTATTTTGTTGATACAATAAGTAGTTTCGGCGGAGTTCTTATGGATATAGATGAACTGGATATAGATTTTTGTGTAGGCAGCGCAAACAAATGCATCCAGGGCGTTCCCGGCTTCGGTTTTATATTTGCAAAAAGAGAAGAGTTGGTGAAATGTAAAGGCCAGGCTCGTTCACTCTCTCTCGATCTTTACGATCAGTGGCAAATGATGGAAACCGATAAAGGCAAATGGCGTTATACCTCGCCAACACATGTTGTAAGGGCATTCTATCAAGCAATGGCAGAGCTTGATGAAGAAGGAGGCATAGCCAAAAGGAATGAACGTTACAAAGAAAACAACAGGACACTTATTGACGGTATGAGGAAACTCGGATTTAAAACACTGCTGCCTGATGAATATCAGTCTCCGATTATTACAGCATTCTACAGCCCGGAAAGTGAAAAATATAACTTTACGACATTTTACAACAAAATGAAGGAAAGCGGGTTTGTTATTTATCCCGGTAAAGTGACAAAAGTTGACACATTCAGAATTGGCAATATAGGAGATGTTTTTCTGGAGGATATGAAGCGGCTTTTACGGGCCATAAAAGAATCAATGTTCTGGAATCAATAGATAAAACTATACTAACTATTTTTTGGGGAGGAGAGGATGATCGTCGGAATCCTTAAGGAAATCAAAGCTGAGGAAAATCGGGTTTCCATGACCCCGGCAGGGGTGGAGGTAATGAAACAAAACGGGCATACAGTGCTGGTAGAAAAAAATGCCGGTAGCGCTAGTGGGTTTGATGACGAATCCTATGTGAGTGCCGGGG
>Ga0209991_10000510_pt1 | contig 17071 bp, 29 predicted proteins | sample ChitaG_FD_183167 | JGI IMG/M metagenome (GOLD analysis project Ga0209991, IMG submission 183167) | Deep subsurface microbial communities from South Pacific Ocean to uncover new lineages of life (NeLLi) - Chile_00310 metaG (SPAdes)... | ecosystem: Environmental > Aquatic > Marine > Oceanic >...
GTGTGCAGATAAGAGGGAGTGGATTTGTGAGTTGGTGGAATGACTAGGGGTATTTACGAACGGACTCCTGAAACACGGGAGAAGTTGCGCCAAGCCAACCTCCGACCAGCGACGCGGGAGAAGTTGCGCCAAGCTAGTATTCGAAGGTTTGCCAACCCCGAAGTCCGTGAGAAATGTCGCCAAGTGTCCCTTAAAATGTGGGCTTCGCCTGGATTTCGGGAAAGGATGCGCCGAATTTATATGCGTCCCGATGTGCAAGAGGGGCATCGCCAAGCCACGCTTAGACGAATGGCGTCCCCCGAAATGCGCGAAAGAGCACGCCAAGCCCGATTGCGCCAAACCTTCCCTAAGAAGATGACGGAGATTGAACGTACCCTGCATCGTGAGTTCAAGAAGCGCCATCTCAAGTTCGAGATGCACAGGACGATGTTCGGCAGGTTCCAACCCGACTTCGTGTTCGAAGAGGCTAGACTCGTTGTTCAAGCGGATGGGGACTATTGGCACTCCCTGGAAAAGAGGAAAGCAAATGATCGCTCCTTTGCCAAGGTTGCCTTGGCCGAAGGTTGGTCGGTGTGGCGCTTCGGTGAGCGGGAGATTCAGATGCACGGCCCCGCTTGCGCCCGTGCAGTTGCCCGCTTTGTTCGAGATCGTCATGCCTAATTTGTTACCCGCCCCCTTAGCCGCGTCATGGATTGGTTGTCCAATAGCTGGCCGTTGGGGGACGGTCTTATGGCGCGGCTAAGAGGTTGGGTAAGTAGTAAGGAGGTAGAGTAATGGGTTGGTGGAAAACAGAAAGAGGTAGCGGTGGCGACGAATGGGCCGACGAGATGGGCAGGTGCATGAAAGAGCTATCGCTGATTGGAGAACGGTACATCACCATGCAGGAGTTTGCTGATCTGGTGGAGTTCTCTTCCCGTGGGCATCTAGTAGTCGATGTTAGATTCCCCGAAGCAGACGGCGATAGGCGTCTTTCGCAGCTACACGACAAGGGCGTAGAAACCTACAGCAACCGTGGGCAAATTCACTGCGCTGAGGAGTGCGCAGTAGATAAGGAGAAACGATCATGAAGCGAATCATCGGAACACTCATAGCTGTCGCTCTGGCAGTTGGGATGTTCTCAGCAGTAGCCGAAGAGTCGGTACCCGAATACACAATCCGTGTCCACGGGCAGGCTAACCTCAGTGCCCACCAAGATCCCATAAGCGTCGAGGAGACGGGCCACACCCTCTTGGCGACGTTCGAGTACAAGTCGTTCACGGGGATCAGGGCGGTTAGATTCTACGTGGACGGAGTGCGTGTAGCGTCAGAGAAGGCCGAATACACGGATACCCTGGGCCTCGCCTACACGATCACCGTTGAGATCGGCCTGAACACGCCCATCATCACCATCGGCGAGCCCGTGGTGAGGGACTTCTACTGGGGGCCTCTGGGCTTCTTCCCGCTGTACGACCAGCGTGGTGGTGGGTTCGATCAGACGAAGGTGCCGCACCTAATGGGCTGCAACGTACTTCTGAAGGAGTGCTACATCGACAAGGTGACCAACGAGGAGGACTGCCCCTTGGTGTGCGTGGAGCCTGGATGGGAAGGGCCAGAACCGAGGTAGAGCATGGCGCAACGGGGGCTGGTTATGAATGGAGAGCCACGTCGGAGTCCGAGGAAGGCGATGGCCCCTTTCGGACCTTGTCAGCCCCCTAGCGCCTCCAGGTGTGGGCCAGGAAGGGAGAACAATGGAACGCGAGCAAGAGCTAATCAAACGATACCCGTCTGTGCTGATCCTAGTAAAAAAACTTGGTAAGGACTCGGTTTCTTTGGGTTGGTTGGTTGGTCGAGGGGTTTCCTTGGCTCATGCCGCTTGCATTGTGGCTCTCTATTGGGGTTCTAAGGTTGGCCGTGTGGGCGGACGGGGGCGTCTCAGCCGCCGAACTGAAAAGGACGGGTTGGCCCTCTTAAATGATATTCGGGAGGCTGGCGGACATTTCGTGGAATGTGGCAACTGCGTTTACGATGGCCAGTCTGTGTGGGTTTGGGAGAAGGGAGTTAGTCCGCAGGCGGAACCTCCGAAAGAACGTCTCTGGATAGACGAGTGGCAAGACTAGGTGTGGGCCAGTGGGGGAAAGGAGTCGGCAAGAAGGCGGCCTAGCGCCCGCGCCAGGAAGGAGAGGGAGATGGCTAATTGCAGTAGGTGTGGTAAGTCCTTGAAGCGAATCAGCTATGTTCAGCCAGACTGGGAAGGGCACTACAGAGATTCTCTAGAGGCCCGATCCCCGCTATGCAAGCCGTGTTGGGAGAAGGCTGACCGCGAAGAGGTAGCCAAGCACGAGGTTGCTGCGGCCAAAGGAGCCTGAATCATAAGGCTTTTCGCCGCTGCGCTCTTAGCTCTTGTGTGCGCTGCGGGGGTAGGAGGAGATGGTAGTGAATCCACGGGTGCAAATGTCAATCTATTTGTGGGGGATGTTCTTTGCTGGGATGATGGTTGGCTCAGGCATCACCCTCTGGATTTGGAGTCCTTAGATGTCACTCCCGATCGTATTCTTCGTAGGGTGCCTGATATTTTTGTGGCTAGTGTGGAGGCTCGATCTAGTGTGGAAGATACGGTTCTGGTGGAGAGTGCGGCAACACCGCCGCCAACGGAAGGGGCGATAGATGGACTCTGGCGAATCACCTTCTATAGCGCCGAAGAAGGGTTGGATGGAATTCTCTCCGCCGAAGGTCGCGCACTTGGGTGGGGGATGGTTGCTTGTTCAACTCACTGGGATTTCGGTCAACGGTTTCGTCTGCACAGCGACAACCTTGAAGCCCCCATCGAGGTCGTATGCCGTGACCGAGGCGGTGCCGTCACCCAGCGAAATCACTTGGATATGTGGTTCCCGACTGACCGTCTAGGCCGGGCGTGGCTCCAGAAGGTCGGGGACAGAGTGATGGTGGAGGTGCTGGAATGATAACCATTAGGGCAGGCTTTGCAAATCCAGGACAAGCCGAGGTGTTCCGCAACGGAGAGGCCTTAACCATTCGTGCGGGAGGACATTCTTCGGAGCAGCAGGTAGTAGAACTAGAGGTCTTTGGGCGCAGGAGTCTCAAGTGGCTCGTTGAGGAATTGCGCCGCGAGCTTGCTGCTTGGCCTGCCAGCCGAGAGGAGGGGTGAGATGAACAGGGAACTGAAGGCTATGACGCTGCGGGGAATTGCCAAGTGGTTTGTGGCTAGGCAACTCGGCCCTTCTTACTGGCCCACCATTCTGGAGGAGGCTGCTGCCGCCCTCTCTTCCCCCTATGGGGGCAGGGAGCCGATAGCGAGGGGCGAAGGCGAGTTGGTGCGAGATGGTACGGGGTTGTGTGAGTTGCAGATGGATGAGTATGTGGAAGCCGAGGAACAGCACGTCCACGTCCTCGTGTTCGCCGACGAAGAGGGGGAGTGATGGCGCGTAAGCGCTTCCTGACCCCCGACATTTGGAGCGATGCCGCTTTCCGCAAGCTGCCGCGCAACGAACGGCTGCTGTTCATTGGCATGATTACCTTGGGCGACGACGAGGGTAGGCTCCAGGCCAGTCCCGCTTACCTTCGGGGCCAGATTTTCCCCGACGACCGCGACCTCACGGATGACGACGTGAAGCAAATGCGTGATCGGATCGTGCGTCGGAACCGTAACGTTAGGCTCTACAAAGTCGCAAGAATCCATTACATTTTGTTCAAGAACTGGTCTCGTTACCAAGCGCCTTCTCACCCAACCCCGTCACGAATTCCACCCCCACCCGTATCCGTCAGGGGCCAAGATTCTCGTGAAGCCCTCGTGAATGATTCGGGCAACCCTCACGACCTGGGTATGGGGGTGGGGGGGGGTATGGGTTTGGGTAAGGGATCGGGATCAATTACCCCCCTAAGCCCCCCCAAGGGGGGGCGGAGACGTAGAAGAAGAGACGACACCGCCCCCCTCTCCGGTAAGTTCAGGGATAAGGTACAGCATTGAAGCCCTGCCCCCGCTGTGGCGGCAAGTTCTGGCCCTTTGATGGCAACGACGTCTCTTGTATGAACTGCGGCTACATCAAGATAGGGGAACCTAATGGGGACGATGTGTGTGCCGTGGTTATGAGGCAACCACCAGGGGGGCACGGCCCAGACTGCGACTGTAAGGGCTGTAGATGGCGCTACGGGTCGGTGCCGCGCAAAGAGGGGTTGGACGTCAGGAAGATGCTGAGGCGGCTTAGATGAAAGGGGAGCCATGACGAATGAGGAGATGCGCCGCTGGCTGGAATGTGCCCTTGATTGGCTTCAACGAATCAAATTGGATGCCGATAGCGAACAGGGCATAGCTCTAGGAAGCGGCGTCTGTGCCATTGAGACAGCGTTAGACGGCCTTCAACGCGAGTCTGAGCCGCTGGCGGTGGTGGAGGGATGGGCGATGGCTAATACAATCAATCCCAATTCGTACCAACTACCGACTATCTGGAAGGAACGCCCAGCACAAGACTTTCTTGGGTTTATCCCTGTCACCGTCACCATCACAATCAGGTGATGAAATTCCACTTGGGCCAGAAGGTTAGGGTTGTTAAGGTGGGCAAGGACGGCGATCCGCGCCATGTGGGGCAGTGTGGCAAGGTAATGACAGCTATATCCTACGGCTACAAAGTGCTGCTGGATACCTGGGACGAGGAAGCCACATTCTTTGAGGACGAGCTTGAACCTACCCGTCAGGATTGATTCTGCTTCTTCCACCACAAGGACAGCGGGCCAAGGTATTGGTGCCAGTCGAAGTCAGGACCTGCCCAGCCGCGCCATCGTGGGCCACGCTGCCACCCAGCCCAGTATATGATAAGGCGGCCTATGGTAATAGTTCTCCTATGCCACCAGTGGCTCATTTCGCTTCCTGCCGTTCCTTCTCGATCTTCTCTATATCCCTGATGCGCCGCAAAGTCCTGTCTTTGGCCTCTTGTAGCGCCTCATCAGACCAGGGGCGCAGCCGCGCCAGTCTCTTGTCTTCGGGTGTCTCCATTACGACTCCTTTTTAGCCAGGTGTGTACGCATCCTCTGAATACTTACCTGGGCGTCAGCTTCATTCGTGACGTGCTTTGCAAGAGCGCCAACCCAAACGATGACGGTGATGGCTGCTCCGTCCTCATAGGTCTTGTTCGCCAAGTCAACCAACTCTTGGGCCGTCTTAGCCGTCATGCGTGGGCTGGCCTCACGTGGTGTCACTGCTTCCATCTCTCTCCTTTTGGGTGTCTCAACCATGTGTCTCCCTCTTGCCTTGCCAGCAGCCCCAGGAGCACTTGAGTTCCCTTCCCGCAAACTTGTGGGCGTTCTCTCGATATACTTCCTCGCCCGTTTTAACGTCCTCTAGGCTTTCCCTCTTGCATACTGGACACCTTTCCATTTCGCCTTTCCTTTCCTTCCCCGTCGCCTACTTGATCCTCCTCAATCCGTAGTATGTCGCCGTCTCTCTGGAAGCTACTTGGTATAATCCCCATCTCTCTCCCTTCTTGCGTCAGGCCCGACGTGTGTTCTAGGGGCCAGGTTGGCGCTTCAGTATGAGTTGCGCCAGCTTGTGTTCAGCCTCTTCAGCCGCCGCGCTAATGAAGAACGGTCTTTCCGAATGGTTCTTGATACGCAGCAGGGCCAATCGCATCTCTTGTAGTTTTCCCATCTCTGTCTCCTTCCTAACGGGTGCTAGGGGCTACTCCCATGGTTCAGCGTCAAAGTGGTGGCCGCGCTCACAAGTTACGCGGTATTGTAGATCGTCTACTGGATAGTTCTCGTGGCTATGTCCAGACTGCCAAGGGTCTGACTCTGAACTGTCCCAGTGGTAAAGCACCCACTCCGCGCACTCTACCAAGAATGGCCCCTTGCTGCCGCAGTGCGGACAGGTTGGTGGTGCCTCTGTGAATTTCTCTGCCACCTCTCCCTCCTTATATCCGTCCGTCTGTCGCATATTCTAGGGGCTAGGACAGGCGCCCTGTCTCCCTGGCTGCTTGAACACGCACCCCTTGTTCAATCGCGTCGAATACTTGCTGCGTTACCCACATTCGTATTGCTATGCCGTCGGTGAGTATCTCAGCGACCTCAGTGGCACTTATCTCAATTGTGTCCACAACCTCGCCGTCATCGAAGACTATGTGAATCTTCATCTCTCTCCTTTCCCTAACGGGTGCTAGAGGCTCCAACCAGGTGGCGGCCAGCCCTCGAAGACCTCGACTGCAACAACCGCGTCTGTGTCGTCTTGGATTTGCCTTCGCAGTCTCGCCTTAAAGCGCGTGGTCACACCTCGAACGTCGGCATTGTCAGCGGTGAAACAGCCACGATCTTGCTCGTCGACTTCCCATTCTATAGACTCGACCTCCGCGATCTTCCGCAAGGCTATCTCAATGTCCTCTTCGATAAGCCTTGGCTCCGCGTCTGTCTTCACGTTGACGCAAACTCTCATCTGTCTCCTTTCCGTCATCCCTGTCGCATATACTAGGGGCTAGGCTTGACCAACCTCGCAGAAGACGAGTTCGCTATTGATGCCGTCAGGGTAATAGCAGGCCGCCCAGGGCGCTCGCCAAACTACCACCGGGTAGTCCATGTTGTTTCCGACACCGTATGCTATCGGCTCGCTAGGGTGCCGCCGTTGGTGTTCGGCCTTGATCCATGCTTCAATAGCTTTCGGGCTATCGAAGTACCGTACGTCTGCCATATCTGCCTCCTGTCCTCTGCCACCAACCCTAACACCCGGCCTCAAACTCCCGGATGCCCAAGTCGGTGATCTCCTCTAGGATGCACTCACAAGCCTTGATGTAACCGTGCCAGTAGCTCCATACTGGCCCTGGCTCAACGGCCTCTTGTACCCGTCGGGCTCGCTCTAGGCTCTTCTCTATCCTTCGTCTCAATTCCATCCCGGTAACCTCCTTTGAATCACCTGCCCCAACCTTACCATGCCCCATTCCTAGCTTGTCAAGTGTTAGACCTTAGATATGGGGTAGATAGGGCAAGGCTAAGAATCCGTATCTTCACAGATACGACTTTGCGCCAAATCCATAGTTTCTTTGTTCGGAACCCCTGTTCTTTCTTGCGTGGGCATGGTAGTATGGACTTGCGTGTGGAAAGCTGGTGGTAGGGTTGGCACGTAGGCGATAGTGGAGAGCCAACCTGTAATTAGCCAGACATTGTGGCTATGGGGTGAGGCCACAGGACGTGAGAACATGGAAGCGTTGTTACCAGTGTTAATCTGTCTGTTCCTGCTATTGGTGGTGTGGTATGTCTGCTCATGACAACGAAGCACTTAGACGCTGGCTGTGGGAAGCGTATGAGCTAGGGCAGTACATGGAAGGCATCGGCTACCAAGTCGAGCGAGGAATGCACCTCGATGTGGCAAGAGAGCTACTCAGCCGTCGCTATGGTGGGGTAAGAGCCGTTCCAGTTGGCTACGTGCCCGATGGGTGTGTGGGTCGGTTCAGTGGTCGGCCTGCTGTCTAGCAATGCGTGATCTGTTGGGGCAACCAAGGCAATCTGTTGGGGGATTCTTAGACAGCCCACGCTCTCAGGCGCGCAAGGCACAGGCTTGGCGAATAGGCAGCTGGTACGGGCTGAAACATGGGCAAAGCTGGTGAATAACAGAACCGTCAAGCAATCCGTATCTGTTTTCCTTTACCTAAGAGATATAGTGCGATCATGCACGCAGAAACGGGGGTAACACCGATGCGGGTTCGTGGGGCTAGTTATACTCTACGGTCTATACACGCAGTCAGTGTCGGCCCTGTGCTATAATGGATAAGGTGGATAGGCAGGAGGCGTGATGGCCCAGGCACCTAAGTGCAAGCTGTGCGGTAGTAGTCACTGGTCAAGCCAGGGACACCGCTTCAAGGAACCCGTTACCCAAAGTAACGAGCCCGTCATTATTGGGGTTGAGGCCGTTACTGAGCGTAACGTTCCGCGTCCTCCTGGGCCGATAAGCGTTACTCGGAGTAACGAAGCTTGCGCTCATTGTGGGAAGAGCTTGGAGCCAAGGCCGAGGTATTGTTCGACGAAATGCAAGCAGGCCGCTTACAGAAAGAGTAGGCCGAGGAAGCACGGGGAGGACGTTGCAAAGCAGAAGGCATGGAGGGGGCACTGATGGGGCTGCCTAAAGACAAGGAAGAAACGGTAACGAAAACGCTTGATCTGTATCTGTCAGGCCGCCCCATCAAGGACGCCATGATCGAGGGGGGCTACTCTGAGTTATACGTCGAGAAAGTCCACAAGGACTGGTTGGGCCTGCCTGCGGTGGCTGATAGAATGAAAGCGATGGTGGGTGCAGCGGCGGGTATCGGCCCTGAGAGATGGGACTTGATGATGAAGTGGGCGGTGGAGCACACGCCCCCCAACGACATTCCCTGGTTGAACTGGTTCAAGGGTATGGAGATGATTGGCTACGGCCTGGGGCGGATTCGGCGGGACGCAGGGAAAACCCCCACGGTGCCGATTAACATCCACATACATCGGGAAAAAGAGGTCATAGATATTAAGAGGGAAGATACGCAGATCGTAGGGGAACCTTGACAAAACTGCTAAGGGGTATATACTGAGTAACATGGAAGAGTCTAGGCAGGGCTTCCTCCTTCACCGCATCGAGAAGATACTGGATGCGCTTGCCGTGAAACCCAACGACATCACAGAGATCGTTGTTCGCTTCGACGGGAAGAAGCTAACACAGGTGGATTTGCACAGGAACTTATCTAGGTTCTCGTAAAGGCCAAACCACCGCGAGTGACGGCCCTGGGGTGAAAGCCCCAGGGTTTTTTATATGGTTGCAGCAATAGACCAAGGCTACCGACTCCACGGGCAGCAGTTCGAGTTCGTTGCCGACGGGGATGCTACCTATTCGCTCCTCATCGGCGGCCTGGGTTCTGGCAAGACGTTCGCTGGGGCGGTGAAAGCCATCAACTTCATCGGTAAGCACCCTGGGTGTAAGGGCGTCATCATGGGGCCGACCTACGAGATGATCGCCGAAGGAACACTATCCGTATTTCAAGAGATAGCTCCCGACGGCTTCCTAACCTACGGCCCCAAGAGGGAGTCGATCTCTGGCGGCGTCCTGATGCGGACAGCCAACAACTCCACGATCTACGTCCGCTCCTTCGATGACCCTTGGAAGCTCAGGGGCCTTCAGTTGTCTTGGGCTTGGATAGATGAGCCTGGGCAGGGGGAACGCCAGGGCAAGGACGTGGGGCAGGTCTTCCGCGTCCTCTCGTCCCGTATGAGGGACATTAAGGGCGGGAGGCAGCAGATATGGCTCACGTCTACCCCCAACGTCGGGTCGTGGCTGAACGATTACTGGGAGAACGAGGATGAACTCCCCAAGGATCATGCCGTCTACAGGATCGCCACCGAGGAGAACCAACGGAACCTCCCCGTAGACTACATCGAGCGCCTGGGCCAGATGTTCAGGGGGGCACTCTATAAGCAGGAAGTCAGGGGGATGTGGGTTGGCCCCGATAACCTCATCTACCGCTTCACTGACGAACACAAGAAGTGGCCCCCGCAATCGTTCAAGTTCGTGGTTGCAGGTGTGGACTTCGGTTGGGAGAACAACTGCGCCATCACCGTCTGGGGCTTCGACGGCGATTACAGGGCGTGGGGCCTGGAGGAATACTACAAGTCCCACTCCCCCATCGAGGAGTGGATGAAAGCCGCTGAAGGATTGTGGAAGCGGCACGATATTGTCAAGTTCTTCTGTGATCCATCATCGCCTGCACTGATCCAGTTGATGCGTAAGGCTGGCCTACCAGCTATCAAACACGATCCTAAACAGCGCGGCGACAAGATGGCGCGGATCGGGGAGATCAACACGAGGCTGTGCAAACGCGGCGACGGTACGTACGGGTTGTACGTACATCCTCAATCGATGCCGAACACTGTTTACGAGTTTAGGCATTACGTGGGTGCGCCGATCATCGAAGGCAAGCCCGTTTCTGAGAAACCCCCAACATACCGAGATGATGCGATGGATTCAATGGAGTACGCAATTTGCGGCGGGAAAGACTTACGGGAGCCAGTTGGCCCCATCCCCGTCCGTTGGCAGAGGTAGAAGATGCCTGACGTATATTCGCGGAACCTGAACGACAAGGAATTGGACACCATCATCGAAGGCGCTCGTATCTCTGGTTCCAAGAGAAGGGAACAGATACAGAAGGCGGATCGCTTCAGGTTCATGCGTCAGAAAGTGGACATTCCTGACGCATATAAGAAGACGGCTGTAGAGGTCAGGAACGCCCTAGTCTTCGATATGACTCATAGGGTTGCGGCTGTCCTTCTGGCGAAAGACCCCGTGCATGAGGCTCCGCCTGCGAGCGTTGGGCAGAAGTATGACGAGAACTCCACGTTGCGCGAACGCTGGACGGCGGGAGCGATGACAAAGATGCGGCGCGACAACGGCAGGGACACGTTCGCTAGGGCTGTTGTCTCGCAGTGTGGTAGGGGTTTGGCGGTCTACAAACTAGACTATCGGCCAGATCGCTGGAGCAACTTCCCGAAGTACGAGCTAGAGAAGGACGCCAAGGCGTACATGGAGGACGCGGAGGCGTTCAAGCGCAACGCGAGATTCCCGTTCACCTGGCGCGATGTGGACGCGGAGACGTGGGACGACATCCGCGACGAAGACGGGATCGCGGTAGGAATCGAAGTTACCGAGCGTCCGATTTTGGACATCATGGATCGCTTCGGCAACTTGGAGATAGACACGTTCAAGAGGGCGCTGGGCGAGAGGTTCCCCGTAGAGACAAGCTACTTCCCGCTGGGTGCAGGCACCACAAGATTTGAGGAAGTCCGCACTCGGAACGCCATCTACTATCGGGTGAACGGTAAGACCGTTCAGAAGATTAAGCATGGCTACAACCATACGGGCTACTTCCCCGTCTACTGCGTAACCACTGAGAGTAACAAACCCGAAGAGGAATCCTTGCCTGTCACGTTTGGCCTTCTGAACTACGCCCCCGTTCTTGATCTGTTCATCAATATGCTAACGCAGGTAGGGATCAATGTCGGCTTCCCGACAGGGTTCTTAGAGACGCCCGCCGACGCAAACATCCTTACGGATAGCCAGGGTAAACCGTTACCGTTCAAGTGGCAGCAGGGCGACATAAACACTCTTCTCCCAGGGCAGAAGATTAACTTCCCCTTTGCACAAGCCGCAGACAAGGTTCTATTGGATTCCCTGGATACCATGATGAAGCTCATCGGGCGGGTTGATCTTCCCGAATCCATGAGGGGCATACTTGGCTCGGACTGGTCGGGCCACCTCCTGAATACTCTCTACACAGCGGTTCTGTCGCAGTTGGCGACAGTGGTGCGGAACCATGAACAGGCCCTAGAGGACATGGTGTCGCACCTCTGGCGGTTGGTGGATATCAAGGTCAAGAGAAAGATTCCCATTTGGGCACCCGTCAGGCCGAGAGGCGGTAGGTGGGTGGCCTTGGGGCCAGATGAGGTGTTTGGCTTCTACCTAAATGAAGTCCATATCTCTCCCACTCTTCCCAAGGACGAAGCTGTTAGGGCGCAGACAGCCATCGTGCTTCACCAGAATGGGTTGATCTCCCGCAGGACGGCCCAGGCCGACTGGCTTGGTCTGCCCTATCCAGAGGAGGAGGACGAACGAATCCTGATTGAGCAAGTTAGGGACTCCGAAGAGGCGCGGATGCTGCGGATCAGCGAGATGATGCGTCAACTCGGCGCTGAAGGGTTGGGCATACCCGCTCCAGGAGGCGGTGGTCAGCCAACTGGTATGCCGCCCGCGCCAGGCGCACCGATGGTTCCTGGCGTGGGGCAGCCGTTACCAGGCGCGGCCATGCCCGCGATGCCTGGGCCTGGTGGCATGGGTGGTAGGCCAGCAGGGAGTCCCCAGCGTCTACCAACTGGCCCGCAGGGGTTAACGCCGTGAGCAAACCTATGGACGATTGGGAGTGTTCCTGTGGCCCCTATCACATCTTCGATGAAGAAGAGATCAGTATTTGTGTGGAGTGTGACAAGGTGCATTTCTACTGCCTCAATTGCCAGAAGGAGATAGCGCAGAAGGCCGTGAACGAGTGCTCGAAGCAAACCAGATACCTAGTGCTTCAGTTGATTGAGGTGCTAAGCGAGGGTGAAGGTGCCTGACCGCCATCAGCCTAACCCCATCGAGGCTGAGGCCAAACTAGCTGCCGAGCAGGAGATGAAAGCCCTGGAGGTCATCAGCCAAACTTTCAGGCGGGCAACGCCGATGGGAAGGCGTAGGCTCAGTGAACGTGAGCAGGTTTCGCGCTGGCTGATCGCTACCCCTCAGCAGCGCGAGAAGGCGCGGCTGACCTGGAAGGAAGGGCAGTACGAGGAGTGGAACGCCAAGATGTTTAAGGCGCTTCAGAAGATGCGGCGATGAATCAGCGGCAGTGGTCAGCCTTCAGTTTCATCAATTCGGGAATGGCCGAGCAATCGCCGCCTTGGGCGCAGCCCCTCTGCGCGGCGGTGATGGAAGTGTTAAGGCTGAAGCAATCAGACATCGACCACTGCGCGGGTCTAGGCGTGGAAAAGGGTGTGGTTGATTCGCCATTGTCCACAACGGCGGTGAACACAACGAAACCGAGTAGTCCTAGAACCAAGACTGCTAAGACGGCGGTTACGGCAAGATGGCGCATGGCAACCTCCTTACAGCACGATTCTAACATAACAATGAAGTGAGCGGGGAAAATGGCGTATCCAAATGTTGAATCTTTGAAACAGATGGTTCGGCAGAAGGCCGAGCAGAAGGGCCTTGGCTTTCTGTGGCCGCTGATCGACTACATCGTAAACAATGAGTCTAGCTGGAATCCGTCTGTTCAGAGCAGCGCCCGCGATCCTGGTACTGGGCAACGGGAGAACTCATGGGGGCTATTTCAGTGCCTCATTGACAGCAGCATGGGGCCAGGGCTGGGTGCTAACTACACGCCCGAACAGCTACAAGACCCAGAGATCAACGCGGAGATCGCCCTAGAACACATCCGCAAGCAGTTGGAGGCAGGGGTTCCGCTTCAGCAGGCGGTTGACGATTGGACAGTGACTCACGGAATTGACGTGACGAAATTGGTGCAAGGTGGTGCAACTATGGTTCAGGAAACAACTGGCATGATCCCCCCAGAGATGGATAAGGTTCTTGAAGACATCTGGAATAGGCAAGTTCAGATGCAGTTGGAGCTACTTGAAAAGGGCGCAAGGGGGTGGCACCCCCCGATGGCGGCTGACTTCACGCCGTTGATGGATGAAGACCTTTTGGAGAGGGCCGAGACTCTTGTCGCGGGCGAGTTTTACACGAAGGAGAATTGGAAACTAGCGCAACTGCCCATGTATGGGATGCAGCCTCAGCTTCCAGAAGACACGGATGAGTGGAATAGGGCGCTTGAGGAACTGAACTATCAGGTCGAGGTTAAGGGTTGGCCCGTCGAGAAGGCCGCTGCGGAGTTTGCCAACCGCATCAGTGCTGCTACAGTCGGCGGTACCTTGGCCCAAACTGCCGAACAAATCCGCACATCCCAGATGCAGCGGCGGATGCCTGCGCCTAATGTTCCTGGTGGCTATCAACCCATTGATCCAGCGCAGTTCACAAAGTACGGCATGACGGCTCCAAAGCCTGTACCTGTGCAGCCTGCAACCTTCCCCGATCCTTGGAGTGAGATTCAGAGGGGTATGGAGGCGGTTGGCCCAACAGCACTTCCAGAGATGGAATACCCGCCTTTCCCTGGCGCTGGCGGGGGCACTGGTGGCGGCGCTGGCGCTGAATCTGCAATTATCCAGGCTTACAACGCTATTACTGGTGGCGGAGCACCGACACCTGCTGCTCAAGGAATGGGGCCGACGCCTGATATTCTGACGCAGGGTATGGCAGCGCCCCCGCCTAGGCCGATGCCTGATGTTCTGACTCGTGGTATGGCTCCATCAGGGCAAGGGTTGCCATCACAGTGGCAGCCTGGCATGACATCCCCACCCCCGATGCCATGGGAGCTTTGGGAAGAACTTTACGGAGGTAGATGATGGTAAACGCTGTGGAGCGAAGGGAAAGAACGGGTACCCGTAGGCAGAGCGGTGTTCCAGGCGATGTTCCTCCCATTTCCCCTGCCCAAGGGGGCATGGGCTACGAATCTACCGTCGATCCTTGGTGGTGGCTCGACTATCAGAAATATGGAACAGGGGCCGAACAGTGGGGCATGAGCTTCGAGGAGCAAATCCGTCAGTTTGATGCTCTCTTGGCTGGAGATATTGAACGTGCAGAGCTTGATTACAAGCGTGCTATTGAGGTAGCCCAGATCAATGCAGGGGCAACTGGAGCGATAGCCGAGGCGAATGTTCGAGCGGCGCAGATTGCTGCGGCTGAGGCGCGGTTTCGTTCCGACACCCTTATGAAGATTGCCCGCCTTGATAACCAGACCAAGCTCACAATTGCCCGCGAAACGAACAAGATCGAGGCGATGAAGTGGGAGGCTACGCGTTTCCAGCACCCCTCGAAGTGGGCCGAGCAGGAAGCGTGGTTCGCGGCGGGTGGTGCGCCCGCAATCGAAACGCCCACGCGTAGCGTGGTGCCGCAACTGCCTGGCCCTACTCCTGTCGGCGGCGTTGCTGGCGCACAGGCGGCAGGTTGGGGAACCCCTGCCGCCTTAGACATTACCGCACCCCAAGCGGTTGTTGGTGAGGCTGGCCCAGAGTTGGCAACAGTTACGCCTCAAGGTATGCAGATCGCGCCTATTAGCCAAGCGCAGGGAACGTGGCTAAAGCGTTCTGGCGTGCCTGGGATGCAGGGTGGTGGTTGGTTTGGTGATCGCGCAGGGGCTAGGGGTTCCACCGCTGGCACAGGCGGCAGGCTAACGCGTCCAAGTTATTACCCCGCTGCTCCCGTTCGTAGAACCCAGACGGAGATGATGCTACCTGGCTGGCAGAGGCAGGCAGCAGAATCAAGGGCCAGGATGGGACAAGCCCGTGCCATAGGTGGAGATGCTTACGGTGCTGGCGCTGCTGGTGCGGCTGGTGCAGGTGGCGCAGGCGGTGGTGGCGCAGGCGGGGAGAAGCCAGTGGTTTCTATTCACCAGCCGCTAACTACTGGCGGTGCAGGTGGTGGAACAACCACTGACCCAATCCGTTCCGTACTCTCCTACCTGCGTGGCGAGGAGCCAATGCCGTCTTGGGGTGGGCAGGAGTTAGGCGAGTTTCAGATTCCAGGCGGGCCTAACTATGGAACCGTGCCGCTACCTGGACAGATCAACCTAGTCGATTTCCTGAATCTACCCTACGATATGCAGCAGATGTACCTTAGCGCGACCGAGGCTACCTACAGCATGACACCACAAACAACGATGCAGGGGATGACCTACTTCGCTCCTAGAGGTATAGCACAGCCCGTAGCGATTTGGGGATAGTATGGACTGGCGAGACGAACCCTGGGCGTGGGAAACCGCCGACGAATACAAGAATAACAACGGCAGCGTCTTTCGGCGCTGGGCGCAGAGCCACGGGTATAAGGTCGAGGCCCCCCAAGACTATCTACTTCAGCAGGTAGTAGGCCAACCCCAGCGGCAGGAGCAGATCAAGAAGTCTGGCGGTGGCGTCCTCGGTACTATAGGCGGCGGCATTGTGCGGGGTTGGGAGGCTTATCACGAACACGTTGTCGAGCCAATAGGCGGTGCGCTTATCGAAGGCGCTAAAAGCATAGGCGGCGTCTTCAGGTATCCAGAGGCGGCTGTCAAGGGGTACACACCAGAGCAGAAGGTTGAGCTTGGGCTAAGAAAGCCAATGGGCGAGAAGTATGGCCTTCGTGAACAATATGAGAGGGCACCACTAGCTGCCCAAATACCAGCAGCGTTCTTTGGCGATCCTGCCGTATATGCTGTTGGGGGGCTGGGAGTTAAGGCGGCAAAGACTGCTATCACGGGTGTGAAGGCTGCCAAACCACTTCTCAGTGGGCGCGTTGCTGCTCAGGCTGCGCGTGTGAAGACAGCCAAGACCGTTGTGGAGTATGAGGCGGCGATTGCTGGCTCTAAGGAACCTCAGCACATCCTCTACAGGGCTATGAAAGCCATCAAGGAAGTGACGCCAGAACGCGGGGTTGCTGTTCACGGGGCGCGGGTTAGGCAGGCAGCCCAAATGCGCGGCATCACGAAACGTACCCTTGGGGGCAAGTATGGGATTCCCGAAGCCGAGCGCATGATGGAAGCTGCTCGCAGGGGCAAGATGGCCGTCCCTGAGTTTGAGCCTATAGGCCAGCAGCTAACCAAATCTCAGATAACAGGGATGAAACGGCAAATCTTCCAGCACTGGGATGACGTTAACCTTCACCACAACATACCGAATACCAGTCAGGCATTGGATAAACTCTTGGTCGGTGGCGAGTGGGTGACGCCGTATGAACGGAAACTACTCGGCCAAGTATTTGGTAAGGAGCTTAAGCAATTATTGGATAGCTATACTCCCTGGCAACGCAAGGCGTTCGGGGCTGCTCTAAACATTCTCGGCGTTCCCCGCGTTGTGCAGGCTTCAACCGACATATCGTTTGCTCTCCGCCAGGGGGTTATGCTGGCCGTCCGCCACCCGAAGGAGTGGTGGAAGTCTGCTGTGACCAATGCCCAGATAATGTTCCGCACCCTTAAGAACCCTGAGTATACAGATGATGTGTTTCGGTGGGTAGATGAGCTAAAGAACCAGGGAAGGATCAGCCAGAAAATCCGTGCGCCCTCGCCTGGTGGGCCAGTAGGCCAGAGGCCTGAACCATTCGTTGAAAGCATATTGGATAAGGTGCCAGGCATCCGCAGAATCGTGCTAGCATCTGAGCAGGCATACGGCGGCGCTGGCGCGAAGCTGCGAGCGGAATATGCCCTGACGCTGGCTGAACAGTGGAAGAAAACCGCTGGGCTACAGAAGTTGACCGTTCAACAAATCGATGAAATTGGTGAAATGGTGAACTATGCTACTGGTGCTGGCCCCATCCCTGAACGGCTCGCGGGTTTGCTGAGTCAGCTTTTCTACGCGCCTCGATTCACTACGGCTAAGCCTATGTGGGTAGCTAAGTTTCTAAATCCGAATACGCCAGCTTTCATCCGTAAACAGATGGCCTACGATATGGTGGGTTTTGTTGGCG
>Ga0209991_10000511_pt1 | contig 17049 bp, 15 predicted proteins | sample ChitaG_FD_183167 | JGI IMG/M metagenome (GOLD analysis project Ga0209991, IMG submission 183167) | Deep subsurface microbial communities from South Pacific Ocean to uncover new lineages of life (NeLLi) - Chile_00310 metaG (SPAdes)... | ecosystem: Environmental > Aquatic > Marine > Oceanic >...
GCGGCCAGCCTATCATTGACTAACTGGCGTGCTATTTTTTGGCCTTCTTCCTCATCCGGAACAGTTGTCATAACAAGTATGTATTTATTCACTCTTAAATCCTCCCGTATGTTTATTCAATCTGTGCTCTGAAAACAGATTTTCATTCTTGAAGAAAAATGTGGGCAAATACTTTAGCATCTGCGACCATGTTGTCGATATGGCAGAATTCGTCGGGTTGATGAGCGGTCTCGTCATTTTTGGACCAGCAGGCAGCACTGAAGTCTGCGCTGCGGAAGACAGCAGCAACTGTTCCGCCCCCAATCCCCGTGGCCTTTGCTTCTTTATCATAGATTGCTTTAACAGCCATTTTTAAAGCCTGAACTACTGGTGCATCAGCTGAAGTTGGAGGAGCTGCGGAGGATTTTTGAGTTTCTTCCAGTTCAATTTTCACCTTAAATTCATTTTCGATTTTATCGGTCATTTCTTTGATTTTCTCTTCAACTTCTTCGATGGTGAATTTTGGCAAGATTCGGCTGTCCATATAAAATATGTCTTCACCGGGAATAGTATTGATATTGGGGACATTGAGTTCTTTTTTGGTCGGTTCAAAGGTGGAGACCGGCGGATCAAAGAGTGGGTCTTTATCAGGGAAAATATTGTAGAGGTTATTTAGCTCTGTGACTAGAAAAGAAGCGGCTCTAAAACTGTTGATTCCCTTCTCAGGAGTGGAACCATGGGTCTGCTTGCCCAACGTCTTGAATTTGAGCCAAAGGATACTTTTCTCAGCTACCTCTATCATTGTTCCTTCTTCGTTCCCTGCGTCCGGAACGATGATTAAATCCTGTTTTCTAAAGGCGCTGGTATTGCGGAGAACATAGTCAATACCTTTCTCGCTTCCTGTTTCCTCATCTGCCACTAACGCTATTCCCACATCATAATTGGGTTCAATGTTTTCCTCATGGAATGCCTTAACAGCATAGAGAGAAGCTACCATGTCCTGCTGATTATCTTCGACTCCCCGACCATATATTTTTCCTTCTTCGATCCAGGCTTTAAAAGGATCTCCTTTCCAAAGAGACAGCTCTCCGGGAGGGACAACATCCATATGAGTCATTATCCATATTGTTTTTGCTGAGCTTTTGCCTTTGAAAAAGGCGAGAATATTCGGCCGGTAACCAGAAGGGGCATCCAGATCGGGCGCCTTGATGACTTGAAAATCGTGAAATCCGCTTTTTTTTATAAAGTCAATCAAAACTTCAGCCTTTTTTTCTTCCCCTTCTCCTCCACTTGCTGGAGAGATGGCTGGAAGGGCACACAGTTTGATCTGCAAGTCAATCATTTCATCGCGGAAGCTGTCGATTCTCTCTGCTATTTTTTCTAATTCGGTCATCGGGATTCTCCTTTTCGAAAAAATAATATCACTGGCATAAACAAGAAGCAAGCCTTTCGGAATGAAAGCAGGAACTTTTTTTGTTTCTTCTATTTGGAAACATCGGGGCTGGCCGGTCTCCTTGACTTTTCCGGGCATTGAGAATACATTTACTCAAAATGCGTATCGGTTTTGATATGCGTCCTTTCCTTAAAGGCGAAACGGGCGTTGGGGTTTATTTCAAGAACCTTCTTTTTCATTTGGCTCAAATTGACTCCTCTAACGAATACTATCTCTTTTCCTCCTCGTATAGAGACCGGTTCCCTCTACAAAAAATTCCCCCCTTTGTTAAGAGACATTTTCGAGATTTTCGCTTTCCTGTAAAAGTCGTGAATTTTTTCTGGCATAGACTTTCCTGGCCTCCTTTAGACCGCTTTTTTAGAACAGAATTAGATTTGACTCATTCTGCTACTCCGCTAATCCTGCCGACGAAAGGAAAGAAAATTGTAACAGTCTATGATTTGTTCTTTATGGATTTTCCCCATATGGTCGATAGAGAGACAAGAAAAAATTTTCGGAATAAGATCAAAGACTCACTTCTCAAAACCGATAGAGTCGTGGCGATATCCCGGTTTACAAAGAATCAGCTCCTGGAAAGGTTTGCTATAGAAGAGAATAAGGTGAAGGTTATTTATCTCGGCTTGGATCCTCGATTCAACGCGGATATTTCCCCAGAAGAAGTGGAAGAAGTCAGACAGAGATATTCCCTGCCATCTTCTTTTATTCTTTTCGTTGGAGCCGTTGAATCTCGAAAAAATATCTTGAATTTGGTCGAAGCTCTCAGGTTTATCCATCAAAAACACGAAAAAATTCCCCTTCTGATTGTTGGCCGGCCAGGCAGCGATAGCAGAAATTTGGAAAAAAAGATTGAGAAGGAAAAACTTGAAGCTTGGATAAAAATAATGGGTTATCTTCCTAATAAAGATGTTAGGATTTTTTACCGCTTAGCTTCTGTCTTCGTTTTACCGTCGTTCTGCGAGGGATTTGGCTTTCCTCTCCTTGAGGCCATGGCCAGTAAATTACCTATTGCTGCTTCCCAGGCTCCGGCAATACCAGAGATCGCTCAGGACGCAGCCCTGTATTTCAGCCCAGAAGAACCTGAGGAAATGGCAGAAAAAATTATTCTGGCTTTAAAAGATGAGGATGTGCGTCAGACCCTGATTGCTGAGGGGAGAAAAAGAGTGTTAGATTTTGACTGGAAAAGGACTGCTCGAGAGACCTTAAATTTTTATAAAGATGTTATTGGAGGGAGCTAGATTTGAAAATCGCAGTTGATTGCTATGAAGTTGTTGAATACTCCACAGGCGTAGGAAGAGTCATAGACAATATTCTGGCTTCTCTTATTGATATTTTGACAGAATATAATTTTTTCGTATTCACAAGAGAATATATAAAAAAATATTCGGAAAAGAACATCAAGCAGTTTGTTATCCCTTCTCATAAAGGGTATTTCAGGTGGCAGAATGGTCCTTTTGCTAAAAAATTAAGAGAGATTGAACCGGATCTACTGATTGCTTCGAATTATACGCTACCTTTTTTTAATAAATGGAAATCTATAGTTTTTGAACACGATATTTCCTTTGTTACTCATCCTGAATGGTTTTCAAAAAAGGAAGCTTTAATGAGGAAATACCTTGTCAAGAGAAGTTTAAAAAAGTCCACTTCAATAGTCACCGTATCTGAATTTTCAAAAAATGAAATAGTAAAGAATTTTAATATAAATCCTGAGAAAATTGAGGTTTTTCTTCATGGCGTGGAGGACAAGTTCCAAAGAAGTCAAGAAAATGATATCTATAAATGGAAAGAACAGAAGGGATTAAAGGACAAAAAGATAATCGGCTATTTGGGTTCTATCTTCAATAGAAGAAACGTGCCGCTGCTTGTTGAATCGATAGATCTGATAAGAAAAGAGCTACCAGAGACAATCCTCTATGTGGTTGGTAAAGATCTTACTCATCCTCCTCAAAATATCGCTCAGGTCTTGAATAGGGATTGGATCAAATGGGATACAGCCATAAAAGATGTGGAACTTCCTCTATTCTATTCATCTATTGATGCTTTTGCTTATCTATCTGAATATGAAGGATTTGGACTTCCTCCTCTTGAGGCACTGGCTTGTGGTACTGTGCCTGTTCTTCTAAACAAAACTTCTCTTAAAGAAGTATATATGGATATGGCTGTTATGGTTGATAGTCCAGATGTGTATGGAGTTAAAGAAGCCCTAATAACTGCAATTAAAGATGAAGGAAGGAAAAACGCTGTTTTGAGTAGATTCAGTGAGAATAGGCCTCGATTTTCTTGGCCGAAAATAGCCAAGGAATTTTCCCTAATTATCGAAAGCCTAATATAGATAGTAATAATTTAGGTTTTATATTGATTGAGTGAAATTCTTTTTGTAAAAGCGTAGAGAGGAAAGTATAAAGGAGATTGAGGAGCACATTGAATAGAGACGAGGTATTGCTCGAGCTTTCAATCATCATTGTTAGCTTTAACGACAAACCTCATCTTGAGGAGTGTCTCTCCTCGATAGAGGAAAATACCCAAAATATGAATTTGGAGATCCTTATTGTTGACAACAATTCTTCAGACGGAAGTCAAGAGTTTATCAAGCAAAATTATCCTCAGATCAAACTCATTACAAACGAAGAAAACGTCGGCTTTGCCAAAGCCAATAATCGTGGATTCAGGGAAGGTAAAGGAGAATTTTTCCTTTTTTTAAACACGGATACGGTTATCTATCCTAATACGTTAAGCCTTCTTCTCGAAGAGCTTAAAATCAATCCTCGTATTGGAGCGATTGGGCCTGCCCTTCTCAGGGGAGAGAATGCGTATCAAATCTCTTTTGGCAAGAGGGTGAGTTTTGCCTCTCAAATATTTCAGAAGTTTTTTTTGAATCTTTTTTACAAGCTTATGTTAAAAAGTAATCAAAATAGAAAAGAGGTGGGATGGCTGAGTGGGGCCTGCTTTATGGCCAGAAGAGAAGTTCTGGAAGATGTGGGTTTGTTCGATGAAAGCTTTTTCCTCTATTTTGAAGATATTGACCTTTGTTACAGGATAAGGAAGAAGGGATGGAGTCTTCTTTTTTTACCTCAGGCAAGAGTCTTCCATAAGGGAGGGACTAGCACGGGGAAGGATAAGGTTTCAAGCCGTTTTGAGTACAGAAGAAGCCAGCTTTATTTTTATCAAAAGTATAATTCGAAGGTTTCACTCTTTTTGTTACGCGTCTGCTTTGTGTTGAATTTTAGTTTTATTCGACTTTGGGAAATCCTAAAGGGAAAAAATTACCGCAGAAATCGGGAACGTTTCTTCAAATTGCTTGGGAGAAAAAAATGAAAGAGGACGGTTCTGTTTTTCTCTCGTTTTCTCCAATCTCTTCTATATAATTGGACAGAAGAAAAATAGAACCTTCCCCAAAATGGTAGGGGCTTGATTCATCAAGCCCACAAATTTCTAAATGGATTTATAAAAGAAAAATGCAGAAGATAAAAATATTGCAGATGAATGATAAAACTTTCCTGGGCGGGGGACAGATAAATCTTCTTTCCTTGGCAAAAAACCTGGATAAGGAAAGGTTTGAGATCTTTGTGTGTTCTGGCGAGAAAGGACCTTTTGTAAATGAAGTCCGAAAAAATAACATTCCTCATTTTCCTGCCACATTCAGCAAGAGATTTAGTAGAAAAACCATTATAGAGCTTGTTTCGATCCTTGAAGATAACAGGATCGATATCCTTCATACACATGGAGGTTATGCGGGGTTTTATGGCCGTTGGGCAGCACGCAAGTGCCGTCTTCCTGTTATCATTCATACCCTCCATGGAATCCATTATCTTCACTATCGAAATTTCCTGCTGAGGCGGACTTACATTCTACTGGAAAGATATTTTTCCCGGTTCACGGATGCTTTAATCTTTGTTTCTGATGCAGATAGAGAAAAGGGTAAAAAGTTTAGACTGGCTCCAGAGGAGAAGATGTATATTGTTAAGAATGGAATTGACCTATCTTCACGTGAACTTCGAGAAGAAATGATATCCGAAACAGCAGAAAACAGAAGAGATTTAGGACTCAAATCATCCCAGCCGATAGTTGGAACTGTGGCGCGGCTCCATCGACAGAAGGGTATCACTTATCTTCTTAAGGCTACTAAAAGAATTTACGAGGTTTTTCCTGAAGTAAAGATACTAATTGTGGGCGGAGGGCCTTTACGTTCGAAATTAGAAAGAGAGGCTCAGAGGCTAGGTTTGGAAGAAATAGTCTGGTTTATGGGAGAGAGGGAGGATGCAGCAAAATTTCTTTCCATTTTCGATGTTTTTGTCCTCCCCTCGCTTTGGGAAGGACTTCCTTATGTTTTAATCGAAGCAGCTGCACTCGGAAAGCCGGTTGTGGCAACAGATATTGATGGTGTACGAGAACTGATAAAAAATGAGCAGACAGGGATTCTTGTCCCGCCTCGAAATCCAGAGAAGCTCGCCCAAGCTGTGGTCCGCCTTCTCCAAGATAAAGAATATGCCCTAAAACTCGGCCAAAAAATTGATGAAGAGGTTCCACCGAGATTCACTCTCTCCAGAATGGTGGCGCAGACCCAGAGCCTCTATTTAAGATTATACGAAAATGTAGAGGCTTGATTCATCAACCCCACCTTGAAGAAAAAGAGAAAAAGGGGACAGGCTACTTTTTCTTTAGTGCTGACGAGTCAGCCCGCCTGATAGCCTTTTTTTAATGAAAAAAGAGATGATTTCCTTACAGAGCTAGAATTGACAATTATTTAACCCCCTTTTATAATCATCCCCAATGGAAAACACAAGAGTTGCTCTTGTTCATGACTGGTTGACCGGCCGGCGTGGCGGAGAAAAAGTTCTGGAAGTTTTAGCTGAAATCTTCCCCAACGCTCCAATTTATACTCTTTTCCATTTTAAAGGAAGCCAGATTGAGGCGGTTGAAAAAAGGGATATCAGGACGAGTTTCCTTCAGAGGCTCCCTTTCATGCGAAAAAAATATCGGCATTATCTTCCTCTTTATCCTTTGGCAGCTGAACTTTTTGATCTGCAGAAATATGAACTTGTTATCTCTACTTCTCACTGTGTGGCTAAAGGCATAATTTCTCATCCAGATTCACTTCATATTTGTTATGTTCATTCTCCTGTCCGCTATGCATGGAATCAGTATTTTTCTTATTTCTCACCTCGCAAATTATCTCTGTTTCCCCGTATCCTCATTCCTCCTTTTATTCATTATCTGAGATTGTGGGATGAATCATCTTCTCATAGGGTCGATTATTTTATTGCTAACTCAAGAAACGTTGCCAGAAGGATCGAAAAATATTACAGGCGTCAGGCAAATGTCATTTATCCACCCGTAGATACTCATTTTTTTCAACCCACAGATCGAGAGGCTGACTATTACTTAATCGTTTCTGCTCTTGTTCCATATAAGCGTATAGATTTAGCAATCGAGGTTTTTAATCGCACAGAATTTCCTCTGAAGATTGTCGGTCAAGGTCCGGATTATAAAAAGCTCAAAAAGAGAGCTCGTGCCAATATTGAGTTTTTAGGCTCTCTTGAAGCTGAGAATCTTCTCCAGGCGTATCAAGGAGCAATAGCTCTCATAATGCCAGGGGAAGAAGACTTTGGGATTACTTCCTTGGAAGCCCAAGCTTGTGGTGTTCCAGTGATCGCTTATGGGAAGGGAGGAGCCAGAGAAACAGTTATTCCTGAGGAAACGGGCCTTTTTTTTCATGAACTGAATGCCAAGGGCTTTCTCGAGGCGCTTGACAAATTCAGAGTCATAGAATTTAATAAAACTGTGCTTCGGGCCAATGCCATGAAGTTCTCACAGGACGTCTTCAAGAAAAAGATTTCAGAGTTTTTTCTAGAAAAATGGTCTGAACACAAGAGCAAACAGTGATAAAAGGACATCGAACACGTCTTGCCGGTTTTTTATTCTTGAGCGATAGTATAGCTATTCTCTATTCTTTTTTTTGTTCATACCTTATTCGCTTTTATGCCTACATTATTCCAGTGAATCCCGAGCGAGGCATTCCTCCTTTAACATCCTATATTGCAGTTTTTCCTTTATTCTTTATTACCCATATTGTTATTTTTTACATCCAAGGATTTTACAAGGTCAGGCTGAGGAGAACAAAGATTGATGACTTTTTTTTCACGGTGTTGAATATGGTTCTCACTTTCCTAGTCGTTCAGGCTGTCTTAAGCTATCTCTATTCTTATAGCCAGGGGCAGGCTCCTTTATTCCGGATGGATTTTAAGCTGTCCCATGGCTTTCTTGCCGTCTATTGCGTGGTTGTGATTTTCATGATTTTTTTCCTCCGAAATCAGATATATTTCTTTATGAAGAGACGCTATGCTAAAGGATTGAGCTTACAGAATGTACTCATTGTTGGAGCAGGAGAAATGGGAAAAGCCGTTGGCCAGAAGCTTGTTCAATACGAAGGTTTAGGTTTTGTAGTGAAGGGATTTTTGGATGATGAGAAAAAACAGGGAGAAGAGGTTGATATAAATGGTGGCGTAAAGATTCTTGGGCCTATTCAGGATTTAAGGCGAATTCTTGAAAAAGATAACATCAGTGATGTCTTTATCGCATTGGATTTGAACAATTACCCCAAGATTTTGGAAACCTTTAAAATCCTCGACAAGTTTGTAGTGAATGTAAGGTTAATCCCAGACCTTTTCCAGCTTTCCACCTTAAAAGCGAGTATCCAGGATTTAGAAGGTTTTCCGGTCATCAGTATAGACGAACCACCGTTCCGAGGGATAATGAGATTTGTCAAGAGAGTTATGGATATAACTGCATCTGTGTTTCTCCTTGTTTTGCTCTCCCCTTTAACACTTGTTATTGGAGTCTTAATCAAATTGGGCTCGAAAGGGCCAGTGTTTTACAAGCAGGAAAGAGTTGGACTGGATGGAAGAAAGTTTACTCTGTATAAGTTTAGGACAATGATCAGTGATGCGGAGAAGGATACAGGCCCGGTAATGTGTAAACCCAAGGATCCCCGTGTGACAAAGATAGGGAGGTTCCTAAGAAAGTTCAGTATAGATGAGATGCCTCAACTTATTAATGTCTTAAAAGGAGAGATGAGCCTCATCGGCCCTCGCCCGGAGAGGCCGGTTTTTGTGGAAGATTTTAAGGAGAAAATCCCCAAATACATGCTCAGGCATAAGGTGAAATCTGGGATTACTGGTTGGGCTCAGATCCATGGATTAAGGCAGGATACTTCCATAGATAAGAGGCTCGAGTATGATTTTTATTATATTCAAAACTGGTCCCTTTTTCTTGATTTGAAAATAATCTGGAGGACAGTAAGGAAAGGCTTTATCGACAAAAACTTAAAATAAAATTCAACGCTGCTTTTTGGGGAAAATCATTCTAACACCAATCGTGACGTAATGTATTCCTGAGACCAGAGTAAAAAACAGAGTCACATAGTAAAGCCAGGAAAGATATGGTGGAGATGTTTGCGTATAGTTGAAGAATAGAACGGAAAGAATAACTGAGAACTGACAGGCTGTGCTCGCTTTGCCAAAAATAGTGGGATCGAATCTTTTTTGACCTCTTAGCTTGAAAGCAAGGAAGGCCCCGCCGCTAATGAGCAAGTCTCGACTGATTACAGTGATCGCAAGCCAGATGGGGATAGCATTTAATAGCGTTAGAAATGGAATAGAGAGGACGATATAGGAAGAAGTGGCGAGTAATTTGTCTGCTGCTGGATCGAGGAGTGCGCCGATTTTTGTTTTCTGATGCAATTGTCGTGCTGCAAAACCGTCTAAGAGGTCTGTTAAACCAGCCAAGAGAAAAACAGCTAACGCTCCAAAGGCTTTTCCCTGGGTGATCATTATCAGAAAGACGGGAATAAGAAGAATTCTGAAGATGCTAAGAATATTGGGTAGAGTCAGGAGACGATTACTTTCTTCGCTATTCATTTTACCTGAATTACCCAAGTTCACCTGAATTATTCATAAAAAATGCCGATACATTGTTACTAAGATGTGATTTATTTTATCAAAGCAAGGATGATATTCAACAGTTTAGTGGATTCCGCGCCTGAAACGGGAAGGTCTGGCTTGAACGATCTTTCTGGAGAGAGGCCCATAATATCATAGGAAACCATTTGGATAATCGATCGATAATAAAAATTATCTTGGGAAACATCTGAGAGTTGGATTTTTTCTGGAGGTATTTGTTGAATAAACCTGTAGCCTTTTTCCTTTAAATAATTGATGAGTTGGAGGAGAATCTTAGCCGTTTCCGCCCTTTTAACTATTTTTTTAGGTAGGAAAGTGTGATTCGGATAGACCTCCATAATTTCAAACGAAGTTATAAGGAGGATGAATTTGGATGCCCATGAAGTGGCTATATCTATTATTATCGGAGGTGGGGAGGAGGGTTCCCCCAGGATTTCTTTGAATTTAACCGATAAGAGTGCAGCTATTTCTTCTCGGGAAACCGCTTCTCGTGAGACTATGGAATTGTATTGATTAGGAAGTTCAAATATTCCTAACCTGTTTTTTAAGGTTTCAATTTTTTCTTTTATTTCTTCGTTCTGAGGCTCCAGTTCCTGCAATTTCTCGTAGATTTCTAGGCTTTTTGTGTGTCGTTCTGCTTGGAAAAGGACTTCTCCATATTTTTTTAATATCTCTTTATTATTCGGCTCGTTTGAGCTTGCTGTTCTTAAATGAGTAAGAGCATTCTGGAGCTTATTTTCTTTTATGTAAATCTCTGCAAGGGCAAGATGGGATTCTGTGTTTTTTGGAGAATAGTATAGAGCTTTGTTGTACGCTTCTTTACTTCTTTCTGTGTCACCTTCAGAATGAGAGGCTTTCGCCTCATTCAACGCTTCCTCGGTTTTTTTGTTTTTAAGGATTTCGTATTCCTGTTTAACCCAGGAATGTTCGGGTTCTCTTTTAAGCACTTCTCTGTATTCAGCAAAGGCCAGGTTTTCGCGTCCTTTTTCCTGGTAAACCTGAGCCAATCCTATGTGTATTAGAGCCATCTCCGGATAATCTTGCAGAGCATTTTTGAAACTGTTTTCTGAAGCTTGAAATTCCTTAAGGAGCAGATAGGAATAGCCTAGGCCTACGTAATAGAAAGAACTTTCGGGCTCTAATTTGGAAATAATTTTTCGGGCTTTATTTCCTTTACCCTGTTTCAGGTTACTCCAAGCATCTTCAGTGATAATTCTCTCTTCAAGGGAGAGTTCTGCCACGGTGACCTGAGGAAGGTCCTCGATGTACAGGGAAGGCGGAGGAGGTTGATATGTGGCGCATGACCAAAACAGAGGGATGAGTAAAAGAAGGTAGAATGTTTTTTTCACCAATTTTTTTCTCCTCTTTTTATATAAGGCAAATAATTTATCATTGATTCTGGATCAGCCATAATTTTTAATTCGAGAAAATCTCCATTTTCTCTTCTTTTCAGGATTACAGACCATTTAGAGAAAGAATCGATCATCTCTTTTTTTTCTCTGGGGATCTGCAAATAGAATAATTTTAGCTTTTTAAAGAGCACAGATTTTAAATTTTCTTTAAGGCTTTGGGTTCCATCTCCTGTTTTCGCTGAGATATAGATAGTCTCTCCGTTGGAGCTTGTGTTTTTCTCCAGGAAATCCTCCTTGTTAGGAAGAAGATCAATCTTATTAAAGATTTTTATTATCGGGGCATTCGAAACACCCAGATTAGAGAGAATTGTCTCAACTGCTTCTATTTGGCCTTCATAGTTGGGGTAGGTAATGTCAATAATGTGACAGATGCAGTCCGCCTCTTTGAGTTCCTCCAGTGTTGCTTTAAAAGATGTAATGAGTTCTATCGGTAGTTTTTTAATGAATCCAACTGTATCACTCAAGAAAAAATAAAGACCATCAGAAAGGCTTGCTCGACGAAGTATGGGGTCAAGTGTAGCAAAGAGCTGGGGTGAGGTATATGTATTCTCATGTGATAGCAAGTTGAATAAGGTGGATTTTCCTGCATTCGTGTATCCTACCAGGGAGACAACAGGAATGGGCCTTTTTTTCCTGCTTTTTCTTTGGTTGGCCCGTCTTTTTTGGATATCTTTCATATGTTTCTTTATCTTGGAAATTCTATCAAGGATCCTCCGTCTGTCTTCTTCAAGTTTTTTTTCACCAGGACCACGGGTACCGATGCCGGCTCCTAGCCGGGAAAGTGCCACTCCCTTTCCCAGCAACCGGGGTAGAAGATAATTCAATTGAGCCAGTTCTACCTGGAGTTTCCCCTCTTTGCTTCTAGCCCGCAGAGCGAATATATCCAGAATGAGCTGGGTTCTGTCTATGACTTTTTCCTGAATCTCTTCTTCTATGTTTCTCTGTTGGATAGGAGTTAGGTTATGGTCGAAGATTATAAGATTGGACTGAAGTTCCTCTTTGAGACGAACGAGTTCAGAGACTTTTCCCTCTCCTATATAGTATTTGGGGCTTATCTTGCCTCGAAACTGGAATATTTCCTCTGCGACCTGGGCTCCGGCTGCTCTAGCCAATCCCCTCAATTCCCGCATGGATTCCTTTGCTTCCTGCTTTTCTTTTTTGTTTGTAGCGAGATGGACAAGGATCGCTTTTTCCATTTTTTTATATAAGGTTGTTTCTGACATATTCTTCAATGGAGGAGAAATCATCGGGTGAAAACCATTTGATTCTTTCCGTTTTTCTGAACCAGGTCATCTGTCTTTTAGCATAATGTCGGGTGTCTCTCTTGGTCAGGGAGATAGCCTCTTCCATGGAGATCTCATTCTTGAGGACTTTCAGGACATACTTGTAGCCGAGCGCACGGAAGGGAGGGGAATTTTCACCTATTCCCGAATCAAGCAGATTTTGCACTTCTTGGACTATGCCTTTTTGAAACATTTCATCCACTCTTTCCTCAATCCTCCGGTAAAGGACTTCTCTTTCTAATTTTAACCCAATTTTTATAATATTGAAATCTTCCACATAAGACTTGGTGTTCAGAAAATGTTCGGATATTGGTTTCGCTGATGAATAGAATATTTCGAGAGCCCGGATTATCCTTATCTTGTCGTTCTTTCCGACTTTTTGACAATAGACAGGATCGACTTCCATTAGCTTTTCTCTCAGGCTTTCCAGTCCTTTTTCCTCAGCTTCTTTTTCGAGCTCTTTGCGGAGCAGTGGGTCCTTTTTCCCTTCTGGAAACAGGCCTTCAATAAGAGCTTTTATGTATAAGCCAGTCCCCCCCACGATTAGAGGAAGTCCTTTTTTCTTATGGATGAGGTTTATTGCTTTCAAGGCTAATTTCACAAATTCTGCGGCTGTGAATTGGGCCGAAGGACTTACTGCATCCAAAAGATGATGAGGAATCCCCTCTCTTTTCTCTGCTGGGATTTTATCTGTTCCAATGTCGAAGCCTTTGTAGACCTGCATTGAGTCGCAGTTTATGATCTCGCTCCGCATCTTTTTTGCGAGCTTCACTGCCGTGGAGCTCTTACCTACACTGGTAGGGCCTAGAACAATAATGAGATTTTTGGCTTCAGGTTCCAATTTTTATCAAAAGGAAAAGCACAAGAAGGGTTATAAGGATTAAAAGAGCTAGAATCTGTTTTCTGCTTAGCTTCAATTTCCTTGTCTTTTTAGGTTTTCAACAAGCGCTCGCTCGTGTTCATTACCCAGGGTTTTTTTCACAGCCAGGACTTCTGCTGCTAGGATCTCATTTAAATCTCGAAGAAGAACTTTTCTGTCTTCTTTGCTGAATAGGCTTATCTTGGTTTTCAAGAGAGAATCCATCTTAATCCTTCCGTCTGGCCCCATCTCGATTCTTTGAGAAAGAGGAGATAGATGGTCTTCGGTCTCCTCTAGGCATTTTCCTAAAACATTCAGGGCTACTGGCCCGATCTCCTTGGATATGTATTTATATATATAAATGCATTTTTCGTTGAATGCATCCAAGGTTTTATTAAATCCAGCTGGTGTTGACTCCTGAGAGAAGCTTTCTTTTGCGCTCTCTTGTGGAGTGCCTATTATGCCCAAGCTTGAGAGGGCAAAGAGGGTCTTTTGTGTTTCCTTCTCCCCCAATTCGCTCGATTCGAAGATGGTCTTTAACTCATTTTTTTCAGCAATCACCTCAAGCAGATATTTTTCTGGGGGCTCAAGCCTTATTTGGTTTTGATAGTGGGGCTGAAGAATTTGAATAGCGCTATCTTCAGGAGGAATATGCGCTTTAATCAGGTCAATATTTTTCATTTTACGAACACCCTCAAGGATAAAATTAAGGGTTTGAATTTTGAAGAGGACTCCTGGCTCTATCGGGAGGTCGGCTGAATCCAGGAGATATTCACCTTGAGACCAATCAAAGACAGGAAATAGATCTTCTTTAAAAAAGGTCTCCATGAGCTCCCACAGTTTGGAAGGAGAAAAAGTATCGAGTTCGATCAATGCTTTTATCAGAGAGGAATCATTCAGGGAGGCAGGATTTTCGTGTTCCTTATGGGAAGAAGAATTTAAAATATTTTTTTCGACTAGACTTTGAAGGAAATTCTTTTCAGGAAATGAGTCTTTCTTGACTGCTATTTTTCCTTTTTCAATATATAGTCTCTTTTCAACTTCATCTTTTTTAATTTTCAAACAGCCGGATTTTTCTCTTTGCCAGCAGCAAAAGAGAATCTGAGCGAATGGGAACTCAGTCAGATTTCCTTGAAGGCCTGTCTCTTCCATACCTATAATTTATAAATGAATCGATTTCATGTCAAGAAAAAGGGTTTATCCTCCAACGCCTTGCTGAAGGAGTGTTGTGCCGATATAAAAGAGGCTTTTAATGAACCAGAAGACATAAGAAATGATAAGGCCTTTTTTTAAATCAATCTTGAAGATATGGGATAATCCGAAGCCGAGGATCCCAAAGAGCCAGAGCTGGAAAAAATCAACCTGGCTGAGGATATGATAGGCAGAAGATGTCATTTCCATCCGTGGGAAGAGAAGGGCCAGACTGGTTGTGGTCTGCATGACGGATTTTCCGGTGAGGATCAGTAGGAGTCGTAGAGCATTGCCTAGGATTTTATCAACAAAGTTTACATGGAGAACAGCTGCGAAAACCTGAATAAATTTTCCCTCTGTTGAAGTCAGGCGTCCTATTATCAGAATGACCAGGCTTGAGATGAGGAAGCCGATAAGGTACATGGCAGGAGTAGCAATAAAGGAAAGAAAATAAAGCAATGCTTTTGGGGGATTCTCCATGAATGCGATACGTCGGTTGTATCCTTCTTCGCCTAGCCTTTCTCGAAGTTCAACATTATCTTTTTCGATTTCAAGTCTATCTTTTTGAGCATAGGGAATTGTTATGTAAGAGAATATTGTTAAGCTGATGAGAACAATGATTAGAGCATCGACCCAGACTGGTTTTTCTGAGAGAGCTTTCAGGGTCAGTTGGGGATTAAAGAATATTCCTTGAATACGATTGAGAAGATTCATATATTAAGTTCCTTTCCTTTCCTCCTTTACTATTTGTCCGTCTATCATATAGATAATTCGCTGAGCTTGTTGGGCAATATCCTTGTCATGGGTGACTATAATGATGGTGTTGCCCTGATCGTGGATTTTTCGAAAGAGGTTTAGGATTTCGTGACCTGTTTTACTGTCGAGGTTGCCAGTAGGTTCGTCGGCGAGAAGGATAGAAGGTTCATTAACAAGAGCACGGGCGATAGCAACTCTCTGTCTTTCTCCTCCTGAGAGTTCAGAAGGGCGGTGGTTCTTTCTGTCGATCATCTCTACCATTTCTAGAGCTTTCAGTGTTTTTTCCTCTCTTTCTTTCTTGCTTGATCCCTTATAGATGAGGGGAAGCTCCACATTATGGAAAGCGGTCGCTCGTGGAAGAAGATTAAAGACTTGAAAGACAAAACCAATCTCTCTGTTACGAATATAGGCAAGTTCATTATCAGTTAAAGTACTGACCGATTTTCCTTTTAGGGAATATTCTCCTTTCGTAGGAGTATCAAGACAGCCTATTAGATTCATTAGGGTTGATTTTCCTGATCCAGAAGGGCCCATTATGGCCACAAATTCGTTATCGGATATGGTGAAGGTTACTCCACAGAGTGCCCTTACCTCTTGAGTTCCCAATTGATAGATTTTCCAGAGGTCTTTGGCAGAGATTAAGATGCTGTTTTCACTCTCCATTAGTCTGCTTCTTTATTTTCTTCCTTCTCTTCTGGTTTTATCAGTAGTCCATCTTTAAGTTGACGGAGAGCGCTGTATGGGCCAACCACAACCTCCTGTCCTTCTTCCAGACCAGAAACGATTTCTATCATCATCTCTCCCATGATCCCCTTTTTCACGGGATAAAACTTAACCCGGCTGTTCTCGACGATATAAACTCCTTCCTCAGGTTCCTCGTTCTTCTTTTTATTTTTATCTACATCCTCTTTTTCTCTTAGAACCAAAGCAGAAATCGGGATGGCAAGAACATCCTTTTTATCAGCTGTTATGATATCAGCCGAGGCTGAGAGGCCAGGCTTGAGATCCTCTGGGGGATTTTCCAGAGTAATGATGACCTTAAAATCCTTAGATTCCTCGGATGCTATTGTTTTTTGAAGAGCAGAACTTCCGATTTCGGTGACTTTCCCATTTATGGTTTGGTCAGGGAAAGCATCCACTTTTACTTCTGACAATTGTCCGATCTTGACACCGATAACATCTGTTTCATCGACTTCAACTTCCACTTCCATTACTGAAAGGTCGGCGATGGTCATCAGGACAGTGCCTGGGTTATTCATCGTGCCCACCAATGCTATTTCGCCTTCTTCAATCCTGAGGCTTGTGATAATCCCATCAATGGGGGAGTTGTAGACAGTTTTGCTCAGATGGTCCAGGGTGTTTTGGAGAGAAGCTTCGGCTTGTTTGATCTGGTAGAGAATGGATTCCTGGTCAGCTTTTGAAATTTCGTCTTGAGCATTGGCTGCTTCCAGTTGCTCTCTGGAGATCAGCATTTCTTCCCAGAGTTTTTTTTGCCGTTCATAGTAACTTTCATCTTTTTTCGACCTTGCTTTAGCCTTTATACGTGATGCTTTAAAGGAATTGATAAGAGCTCTGTCGCGGTTAGCGTTAGCTTCGTATTGGATTGCGTCCAATTTAAGGAGAAAATCGCCTGCTTTAACATTTTGACCTTCATCCACCCCTATTTTGATAATCCTCCCGGGGATCTGGGCACTAATATTCACGTTTTTTTTCGGCTTGACTTCTCCCGATGCAGAGATGATAGACTCTAGATCCTGCTTTTCAACCTTCTCTACAGTCACTTTTACGGTCTTTTCCCTCTTTGACCGGAGGTTGGAGATTATGATAATCCCGATGATGAGAATGACAGCAAAAATGATAAGAGTTTTTTTTCTTCTCTTAAAAAAGCCTTTTTTTTCTTTCATTTTATAGTCCTTTGACACCTAATTAATCATATTATAGTACGATTAAAAAGGCAAAAAGTTTATAGCCTTATGGATATATCATGGAAAAAAAATGCTTCCAGTTTTTGGGGAAGAGGGTTTTAGAGGTTGATTGAAAATTTAAGAGTTGGTAATATTGAAGAGCTATGAGCTTGGAAGGGTATTTAAAAGCCGCTAAAGAAGCCGCCCAAACGGCCGGACGATTTCTCGAGGAAAGCATAGATAATACCAAGGAAATT
>Ga0209991_10000512_pt1 | contig 17013 bp, 20 predicted proteins | sample ChitaG_FD_183167 | JGI IMG/M metagenome (GOLD analysis project Ga0209991, IMG submission 183167) | Deep subsurface microbial communities from South Pacific Ocean to uncover new lineages of life (NeLLi) - Chile_00310 metaG (SPAdes)... | ecosystem: Environmental > Aquatic > Marine > Oceanic >...
ATATATTTTATGGATGCATGCATTAGTCAGGTACAGATTCAGATGTTTCAAATGCATAAATTATATATGTTAGATTTGTATCAATCAACGAATGCATGTGAGAAAAAGATGAAGGGAATGTGTAGAACAAGAAATTTCTCCTTTCTCTCTTAGGGCTTATTTTTGAAGCCTAACTTGCATTCCCAGATTTCTTCTCATGCATGCATATAACGTTATCTTGCAAAATCTGTTACAAACCATGGTTGAAAGAATGTAAAATTCCTTAATGCATGCATTTAGCTTTGGCAAACTTTATGCGCACGGATCTTCATTGTTTGAGAACAGAAATAGCTGAGTACCAGTTTTTGGGTACGTGGTTTATGGATGCGTGATGGCGTGAAAATGAAGTTGGGTTTGCATTTGTCAATTGCAGGCACGATTGATAGAGTTGTTGATAGAGCTGTGGAGCGGGGGTGTGATACATTGCAGATGTTCTCTCGTAATCCCCGTGGATGGCGCTCCGAAAAGTTGGTCTTCAGGGAGGTTGAAGGTTTCAGAAAGAAACTGGAGCAGAGTGGGGTATGGCCAGTCATTATTCACACGTCTTATCTTTTGAATCTTGCTTCTCCGAAGGAGGATGTTTATCGTAAATCGGTTAAGGCTCTTGGAGATGAGTTGCGTAGAGCTGCGGAGTTGGGCGTTCCTTATGTTGTCACGCATCTTGGTAGCCATTTGGGTCATGGGAAGAAAGAGGGGTTCAAAAGAATCATTGCATCAGTTAACCACTCTTTTTCTGAGGTCGATAACGAAGTGGTTCTTCTTTTGGAGAACACTGCTGGAACGAGGAATAGCACGGGATCTTCCTTTGAGGACATCGAGTATATCGCTTCCAGAATCAAGGATAGAGACCGTATTGGCGTGTGCTTGGATACAGCACATGCCTTTGCTGCAGGGTACGACTTGGTTTCTCGAGGAGCTGTTGAACATACGTTGCGGAGATTCGATGAGACAATAGGTCTTAAGGAGCTTAAGCTTGTTCATCTCAATGATTCCAAGGGTGGTCTCGGTTCCAGACTTGATAGGCATGAACATATTGGGATGGGAAAAATTGGGGAGAGAGGGTTCAGAAATATCTTGAAGAGCCCGTTGGGTCGACTGCCCCTAATCTTGGAGACTCCTGTTGATGAAAGGAGGAGCGATGTTGAAAACCTGAGAGTTGTGAGAGAACTCGCCAAATGATGTGATGTATGCATAAATACTTCGCTTTGAATACCTTCTGGTGCACTGAAATGGAGGTGAAGAAGAAGATGCGTGAAGAATGTTGTTGTGGTCAACCTCATCATGAGTGGAAGCACGGGCATAGATATGGGCACGGACATGGACATGGGTATGCTAGGCGATTCTTTACCAAAGCGGAAAAGGTCGAGAAGTTGAAGAACTACGTAGAAGAGCTGAGGAAGGAACTGAGGGCAGTCGAGGAGCACATCAAAGAGTTACAGAGCTAGGAGCATGCATGCAAATCTAGCATTTGCGCGAGCAATCAGCTTTTCTATTGCAGGATATAGTTGCTTGTGACTTTGGCTTTAGCTCTTAATGTTGCTCCGACAGAGCAGTATTTGTCTTCAGAAAGCTGTATAGCGCGTTGAATGGCCCTTTCTTTGATGCTCTTTCCCTTGATTTTGTATTCCACGTGAATCCGATTTGTAAGCCAACAATGTCGAAAATACATATGTAATCTTACGCTCTTGTGATAGGGTTAGCGACGGGCGCGGGGCGCGCCGCGAAAAAAATAGGGGCTTGAAACAATGAAGTATAATCCCACCCGTGATATTCCGAAAGCATCAAGGGAATTGAGAACTACAAGCCCGAGTAAAATCGCTGAATGGATAAGAACACATAGAACACAAATCGATGCAAGGGGCAAAAGACAACAAGTAGAAAGAACGCCCCAATCTATAACAATGTGGTTTAAACATCATCCAAAAGAAGCAAAAATATTACAAGCGGAAATAGTAACCGAGGAAATATCAAGGCGCGCCATAACAGAGGATTTATTTGAAAATGGGACGTTCCGCAAAATCCCATGCATACAGAAATGGATCGGGAAACTAACGGCAAGAGAAGCAAAACCTCAATCAATCAACAGGATGCTTAACGCCATAAAGTTTGTTTGTCAAGGCATCTTACCAAAAGATGAAAAGGGCGAACATAAAATCATTGAAGGTTGGGGGCTTATACACCCGCGAAATCTAACCCTTGATGAAGCCCTAAAATATCTTGTGGCATTGCGAAAAGTAACAACGCATACAAGGCGGTTCAGAATCGCCTTAAGAAATTTCCTCAAGTCATTGGGCATACAAGATTATGACGACATAAGCGGCAAGGCGGAAGCGGAAGAAGGCAAATACGCGCATCTATACGTTGAAAAAGAAAAGATTGAAATGATTCTTTATAGAGTAGATCAACGAAACCATGAAGTATATTTAGCTTCCAAATTTGCTTTCAAAACAGCTTCAAGGTTAACGGCAACATTGAACGCGCACGCCAAATACTTCTCTAAAGTTGGCGAACAAAACTTCATATATGTATTTGAAAAAGCATCGCGGGGCAAACCGAAGCGCAAAATAAAGAAATTCATACCGCAAGCCCTTAAAGATGAGTTGCAAACCGAAGGGCGATTATTTAACCTTGATCAACGGTTCTTAACTCGAACATTGCGGCAAGTCTATAAGGAACTTATCCCAGAAATCGAAAAAGAGCTTAGGATGCCCTTCCACTTTTGGCGGCATATGTTCGCCCAACATATGTTACGCAAAACGGGTTGGAATACAAGCAAGGTTGCAAAAATGGGCGGTTGGACAACGGAAGCATTAGAACGATACTACGGGAAAATGGAAGATAAAATAGCCTTTGACAACGCGGAACAACTAATATCAAAAATCTAATGCATACATACTAAAGAATACCGAACCTTTAGTTCTGAAATCTCTTTTCTCAAAACTTAATCAATTGATTAATTTTTGGAGCGAGAGGCTAGGGGTTTATTCTTTCGGTCTTCTAAAGTACATCGCCACTAAACCAAGAAAAATAGCAACACTACCGCTAAAAGCATATTCGATGGGTATCTCAGAATAACTAACTACAATGTAGTAGAAAGCATAACATCCAATGAAGATAATAGAAGCGACTAATCCATGTCTCAGAATCGTATGAGCACTAAAGAAAATTGATAAGCTGTCACGGACTCCATGCGATATAATTTCATTTTTAGGTTCAGGTATCCCCTCTAACATCTCATTGCATATAGAGAGATTTTGTGCTATTGTAGTAGGTTCTTCGAAAATAAATGCTAATGATTCTAACGTTGAATATGCTTGCCCAACATCTTTTTGGCTACTTGGATAACGAATTAATGGAAGAATTCTTTTTTCAAGGTTACTTCTTAATCTTTGTAAGGGTTCGTGGATTGCCTTCTTAATTATCATGGAGTAGGATGTTGGCGTTAGTCCTTTTATTGATGACATTAACTTGCCAAGATTCTTGCATGCTCTGTCAAGATGTATTTTAGATGTAGGGTCGTTCAAATAATACTCTATATTTTTAAGAATGTCACAAAGATTCAAAAACATCCTATTTTCTGGAGGTTCAATAGGTGGTGAAGGAGTTATTTTCAGAATAGCACCTAAGACGATGAGGATAACTACATACACACCTACTCCCACTGGTGCATCGAATATTATCATGGAAAACCACCCGAAGAAAAGCCATGCGAATAGAACAAGAATAAGAAAACTATGTTTTCTGTGTCCTTTCCTACCTGCAAGATAACCTTCGTATTTTATTCGGAGTTCTTCTTTCATCTCACATCTTGCCTTTTCTTTTTCTAACTAATTCTTTTCTGCTATAACTCTTTTGCATTTCTCACATTGCTTCATCAAGCTTGCATAAAAGACAGTCCTCTACATCGAGTTTTTCTTTGAGTGCTTTACCATTTTTACCTATATATCGAATAGAAACATTGTCATTGCTGATTAAGAATTTTTTTCCTACAAGCGATTGCTTGGCATGCACTGGCAACCATAGTATATGACCGCAGGGGGTATCAGTCTTACGAGATTTCAAACAGATTATTCCAAATAAACCTTTGAACGGAAATAACTTATCATTGGTAAAAAAGTGTTTATTATATGTTAAAAGGAAACGCCGTGTTTCATTTGCTCGCTTTAAGATAAATTCATCTGGCTTCCCTTGATAACCTTCTTCCCTCACACTTCTTACATCTAGATTATGCTTTTTGCGTAAATGATTAACGACATCTTGTTCTATACACTCATCAACATAAAGTTTGAAGTGCTTCTTTCGCATTCTAATATTTCTCCTCTATATTTTAATTGGTTTTTTTGGTTCGACTTTAAGTTTTCCGATTTTTCAGAGGCTCATTTTAGAAAAACAAAAATAAGAGGCTAGGGGGTTTTCTCAGAGTCCAAAATCCAACGATTATCGTAATAAATCCTTATTTCTGGAGTCTCTTTTTTATCGAGTTCCCTTATTACTATATCTTGTACCTTATTTATCGTATCAAAAACCTCACTCAATTCTCTCTCGTCATTCGTTTGGCATTCTACCAAAATCTTTGTGCCTCTGCAAGACATTTCAAATATAAGCTTAGGGTTTTGTTTGGTTTTGAATATCCGTATAAACTTCTCTTTCGCTATTCGGTACAAGTCTGAACCGATTGCGTTGAAAAAGCCTTGTGCAATGTCTCGTGTGATGAACCCTAACATAAAAATAATTACGACATACGCCACGTTTTCGACAGAGTCGGTAGCAAATCGGTATTCTTTTGTTGGAACAATTTTGGAAAATGATTCTGTGATTTCCTCAATCTCGTCCGAGTTGAAGCCTTGACAGAAGATTATTCTTAATGTCTCATCTTTTTCCTTTTTGAACATATTAAATCTCCGAATCTACCTTTTCATTTCAGCCATTTTAATCTTTACTGTATGCATGCATGCATTTTTCACTTTGCTTACGTTCTAGATTCAGGATAAAAGATAAGCGTGACAATCTTTGTTAGATAAAAAATGTTTTATAACACAAGTTTGAAATTAAACAAGGTGAACAAAAATGGCTGAACCAAAATTTGAGGTATACAAAGACAAAGCTGAAGAATGGCGATGGAGATTTAAAGCATCAAACAGCAAGATAATAGCTGATAGTGGCGAAGGCTACCACAATAAAGCAGACTGTTTGCATGGGATAGAACTAATTAAGACAGAAGCTCCAGACGCAGAAATTGAATAGAAAACTCAACACTCTCTTTTTTTTCAGTCATGGCTTTTTGCATGCATGCAAATGGAACAATGTTGTTTTTAGTGGTTGCAACATCAAAAAACCACTAAATCAACCACTAAACTCCTTTTTTTCTAGCACGACTGTATTTGACTCTGCATGCATGCAACTGAGCTCCTTCTGACGCCAAAAATCGCTAGGAAGACACCTAAGGTCACCTATAGCGGGTTTGGGAGGACACCTATGAGGAGAAAGGACACCTATATAGACACTTGAGAAGAGGCTTTCAGGGCACTCAAAACATACGTTTGACTTTCTTATAGAAGATGGGAGCATCTAACAATTTCAGAATTATCACATCCATTTTTACGGGTGAATTAGGGGTTTTGGGTCCTTTTTTGCATGGGAAACTTGGAAAAAATAGGGGTTGTGGAGATAGGCTCCTTTATTTCACAGTTTCGAACGTGAAGCTGCCTATGAGCATGTCCTTTCTCCAGATCTCAACCATGTACGTTTTTGGAGTACGCAGGGTCTTGAAGTTTGTGATGTATTTCTCGCCTGGAATGTCTATGCGATAGTCCCGTGAGGTTACTCCGAACGTTGATGTCTGCAAGATGTTGCTTGGGTTGTCTGTGGCGTATACTTTGATTGTGAGTTCTTCGTTGTAGACGAAAGGTTGAGTTGGGTCGACTGAGGCGGCGACTCTGAGGGAGAATTTGACTGGCATTGTTCTTCCTGCTTTGCTGTTCGGCGTAGATGGCAAACACTCCAGTACGGCCCAGTTTCTGATGCTGTATGGAACTGTTATCGAGGCTGCGTGTCCAAGATTGTCTTCAGCGTTGACTAGAACCATGTAATGTCCATCGGGAAGCTGAAGAGTATTGAAATACCAATTCCATCTTCCTGTGGGCGCATCGTAAGTGGCTGGGATGTCTTCGAATCCTACTGGTATTCCTTGGTCACCGTTTGCCTCGCGTATGGAGAAGTTCAGGCCATGTGTTCCGCTTGAATCGCTGGCTGAAGCTATGAATGTGACCCCGTCTTGAAGAGCCCATCCTGCAGGCGGGTTCTCGACTATTATCAAGGGTCCAGAATTGTCCAGATTGATAGAGTTTGTCTGTGTTGATTCAACGTTACCTGCATTGTCTGTGCTGTTGTAGTCTATGAAATATGATCCGTCAGCGAGTCCGGTGAGGTAGAATTCTACTGGAGGTGCGGAAGCTGCCCAGCCAGAATCATAGGTTGCATTGCGTATTCGGTAGGCTGTAGAAGCAACCCCGCTACCTCCTGGATCATCTGCAGCCATGAGTGTAGAAGAGGTACTTGAGGTAATGTGCATGTTGCCTGCAACGTCGGTGTATTGGGGATAACTGATGGTCAATGTTGTGGTAGGAGGAGTGGTGTCTGCAGGTATTCCGACAGTTATGAAATTGCTTTCAGAATCTTGAAAATGCCCCGTACTATTCAAGACGACGACATAAACGGTCCATGTTCCAGTGATGCCCGAGCTCGGTATCGTCAAATAACGAGCTATTGGATCTGGTCCTGGGTGTATCGTTCCAGTCCATGACCGATAGTCTTGTGCCACATTGTTAGGGTCCAGAAGAGTCACATCAAGTATGATGTCAATGCTTGTTGTGGTGGTCTCGACTTCTGTTGTTACTTCAATGGTGTCTCCGAAATCATAAGTTGTTCTGTCTGTCGTTTTGTAATCTATCCACGCTTCATCGATTGGAGCCAGTACGACCTCTTGGCTTGTGATAATTTGGTCAGCGATGTTGTCCCTTAGTACTACAGTGATTTTTCGCTCTGAGAATGCTGGAACTAGCCAAGCAACCGTAATTGCATCAGTTTCCGTGGGCATCGCCGTGCCATCTTCTGTTTGCGAAGGTGCCAGCAAGAAGCTATAAGAGATGTTGGAGTTATAAAGCAACCCACCAGCTTCTGAAAATACTTGAACACCATAATTTCCAAAACCCGCCCAATGCATGGACTTTCCAGCCACAGGAATTCCTGTTATTCTTTCAACCTCTGGAGCGGCACCGTTCTTAAAGAACGTAACGACGACTTCGGCTAGACCCCAGCTCCAATAACCCCAGCTTGCGAAAATGTGGTCGTCAACTATTGGCTGGCATTCCGGGCAAAAACCTCTATAATTGGGCCACCAAGAAGAAAATGCGGGTCCCATTGTGCAGCGCCCTAGTCCCAGAAAGCCAAACGATCTACCCTTACATGTCGGATAATCGTAATCTGGTGGAGGATAGGGCATTTTAGGATCATCGTCCACAGGATAAGAATTGTAGGCTGTGGATGGGGGCATATTCCTCAACACCCAGTCTCGTTCTTCTTGCCAAGCTATGTAATTATACTCGTCCAGGGTCCCCCATGTGTGTCCAAGTTCATGTGCCGTCACCTCGACATATTCGTCTGAAACGTCAATCACTGCAACAGTTCCATAAAGGGTTGATAAACCCACTGTGCCTCCCCAGATGTTTTCGTTTGTTATGGCAACATACCTATCTCCGGTTTCACCATGTTCTATAGCAAAGACGACGATGTCGGACCATCCACCGAAACTACTCGATCCGGCACTAGTCTTATCGAATTCTAGAACAAGATTTTCGTCTACTGTGAGGATCTCGGTGTTGGCATTGGTCAGTGCGCCAACATCGTCGATTAGAAAGTTGGCTTGACGTGAGACGTAAGCGCCAAATGTGCTTAGATCTCCTTGCCAGTTCAAGGGAACAAAAACAACAATATATGCTGCAGGTACAAAGCTTTGTGGGGTAGCATACCAATGGTAACAATAGCTGCAATAGAAATCTGCCTCTACAGTGATAGTCTCCCCAGGTGTGAACGTAAGGTCTGAAAAGATGAAGTTATGGGACCATAGCGTGTTAAGCGGCCAATTTGACTGGTCACAAATCAACTTTTGTGTGACCGCTCCAAAGGAGCCAGTCAAGCGAACCGCCGCGTACCTGCCGTTTGGGCGACCATGGCTACACGGAGCATAAGAAGGATAACTTGCGGGGGGGTAACCACAGGCAAAAGGAGTGCACCCAGTTCCTCGATTAGGTGAACCCGGGTTATTGGGATTGCAAGCAGAACAGAATAAGCATTGTACGCTGACTACAAGAGTGTTATGGGCTGTCTGGGTGATATCGGTAATTGAGTAGTTGTACACTGATGCTTCAACAGAGGGAGTTAGAGCAGGGAAACTATAAACCAACATTAGAATGACAATTGAAATCATGAGCACTTTTTTCATTTTTCTTTCTCCTTTTCTTAGTCTGTAGATTCATTCTATTCTAGCTGATGTGCATAAAAGCCTTATGGAATTCTCTTCTAGTAGCATTGAAAGTCAACTTCAAGAAATTGTGATGTATCAAACGCAACATAAACGAGAGTGATTAATGATCCCAATTGTCCCATGACAATTCGCATGCATGCAAAAAGAGGAAGAAGGTTATGACTTGCCATCCTAAACTTTTGGAAACAATGATGTTTACGGGCTTGCCGAGATCGCCCATAAGGTTTGATAAAGACCGCCTTGCAGAATTTTCAGAAGTAGAGGGTTTGTTAATTAGTGATTTATCCCAAGAAGTGAAATGTGCGGTTTTATATGGCAAGGGGTTAAGCATGCCAAAGATCGGGCGTAAGTTAGGTTTGCATGATACGCAAGTAAAGCGCGCTATTATGAAGGTGTGCAACGCCTTTTGCAAGCAAGAAAAGATAGAAGTGGTTAACCCTTAGAATTGAGCTTCTTTTAGGAAATAAGGCTTTAAGCAATCCTTCTAACGTCTTACAAATATATGCGAGAGGTTAATTGTAATCGCTTTTAATGTTGGGCTTGTTAGAAATTGGTTTTGTAATCACTTTTTGTTGTAAGTTTTCTAACAAAAGGGGTTTGTAATCATTTTTTGTAATCAATTTTCTAAGGGTTTTATTCTTGAAATCAAGCCCGTTTTAGCCTTGTTTTTTGGGGGCTTTTCTGGGGCTTGCTTAAAAACTGTAATCAATTCATTTCTTACGCTTACCTTACAAGGTGTTGTAAGCCTTATTGTTGTTTTTGTGTTAATTCTTATTCACGTGGATATCGTTGTATACGCGCGGTGGCTCCTCAACTCGTCTTCCAGACACCAATATCTCCAAATCGTCAGCCTGTTGCCTCTGCTTTCGCAGAATATGTACAACATCCATACCTGTACAGCTACCCAAAGCTACCAAGAGTAGTTGCATGGGGCTGAAACCCGAACCTTCGCCACCAGATTTCTTTGAGGCGTCCATCACAATGGAATGTCCCGCGCTGTCTGTTGCCACAAACCGCAAGCCATCTATCCACTTCACTTTGACAGAGCTGGGTGTAGGAGGATCATTCTTCTCGACTTTTTTCATAGATCAACCTCCAGATTTCTGTTTTCGTCGCATTTATTATTGGTTGTCCCTAGGGGGCAGAAAGTTCTTAATTCCTACGTATACATTTTCTTGCTAGAGAATTTTCATGACAGCATGCATATCTTGGTTAGGCTTCAAAGTTTGATCAAATGAATTGTTATGGCCCATTCTTCATCTGATTAATGATTTTGCAGATTTTTTCTGGGTTATTTGAAGAAAAGACGAATGGTCTTCCTTTCCGCAGGACTATTTTCACCGCATTGCCAAATGATGTTGTGTAAGCCCGAGAACTGTCAGTGCCGTATCTAATGCCGATGCCGCCATATCTTCTAAAAGAGGCTTTGGTTGGTTCACAGGATACTATATCTGCTATTAGAATATGTTTGCGATTGAAAAAGCCGTAATGAATTAGAAGGTTCTCAGTGGTCACCTTTATCTGTATGCCTCGATAATTCCAGAATGCAAACAACACAAACGCTAGAGGAGACGCTAAGAGAACAATCAAGAAGGGATGTTGAACAGCGACGCCGACAGCGATGGTTATCAATAGTATGCACAAGCTAAGTAAGGAAAAAAATCCCACTAGAGCTTTTATCAATGTGCCCGCTGGGACCCATTCCACGTACAAAACGTCCTTCATATTAATCCACATCGATACAGGTAAGAAATGAATTAAACTTTATGATTAATTAATAGAGAGATATGTTTTTAGAAGAAACGACTTATTTTTATTCTGGAGATTGCATGCATGCCGAGTTTATTCAAGAAAGAAGGGCTTGAAGACTCCTTTGAAAAGCTCATAGAATATCTCGCTCCTTCTCATCACCTGAAGTGTTACTGTTGCCGTAGGAAGGACTATGTTGGGATGTGCAACCTTGTTCCTCCAATCTCTGATAAAAGCGAGATCATCAAAGACGTTTTTTCCGAACTCTCCTTCAATCATATCCTTTACGGAATCTAAAAGGTCATTGAAACCCATGTTAGGTTCAGGCTCCTTTCCCTTTTCCATATAATAGAGAATTCCCAGCAAGGCTTCGCACCCTCTCCCCACGTCCATGATAGCGTGGGCGAAGTGTTGTTGCTCATATTCTGCGTGGGCATCCCTGAAAAGCTTAGAGACTTCTGCAAGCTGTTCCATTTTGGATGCAGAAATGAGTATTCGCCAGTTTTTGTGAAGTTTCTCCAAGACCCTATCTCTTATTGAAATCCAGTTTTCCAACGTCACATACTTCTTCTGGCTTTGTGGAATGAACCTATGTGCAAATTCGTCAGTAGATAAGAGTGGAACATTTTCTTCTGCCAGGAGACTTCTAAGCTCCTGAAAATCCTTTGGGCGTTTCTCTTTGACTAGTCCGTAGGTTACTGGATGAATTACTATATAATTCGGAACTGAGGGGTCAATACTGTGTGCGATTAGCCAACGACGATTTTCACCATGTGCAACAACCCAATCTGGGGAGCCCCTGGAAACAAATATCACTTTGATTGTTTCCTTCGTTTCTGTGTTTTCATAATAGTGGCTCCACGTCAAATGTTCTCGAAGTAGCGGAGTATCGGCCAATTCGCCAATGATTTTTCTCATCTCCATCAGTTCCTCAGCCCAAGCGAATATGAGGATCTCTATATTCTCTATCCAATCCTCATCTTTGAAATCTGTTGTTTCCATCCCCGTCAAAGTGAGGATAGCTCTTTGGGAAAACCTAGCTTTCGAAAGCACGTAGGAAACGAATCCAGTGAGCAACGACCTATCTAAATCCTTAAGTTTTCCCCAAAGTCCCGCTCCTTGTTCTAGTGTTGTATGAACCTGAAGGTTAAACAGTCTAGAGAAGTCACCATATACAAGGAGTTCTCCTCTACGTTCCTCAGACATTATCAACACCTGCCAGAACTGAGAAGCATATTAGCTCTAACTGAGAATAAATCTTCCCGTGCGCGCGCACATTGCGAAATACGCTGATCTTCTAGAATCTGCTTGGAATGATCTTCTAAGAGACTTCGAGAGTGGCATTGTCTACCCAAACAACGAGTATGAACTCCGAAGCTTTCCGGTAGCGAAGTGTCTGCAGTTGATGAGTCAGAGTGGATTTGCGCGCGCTCTGATTCCGCGAGCACAGAACGCACGTGCTGCATAGGCTTTTATTAAGACGCAAACAATAAGAAAAGGATGCTTTATGAGGATGCAAAAGGCAATCAAGAAGTTCAACTATAGGAACTTGAACAAGCATGTATACGGAAGGGCACACGACGCAATTATTGGAGAATGGATAAAGTGGTGGATTGCAGATTTCTCAAGAGGAAAAACAGGTATTATACACTCGGTCATTAATTCCGCAATAAAAGCTAGGTTTCGGGGAAAAGCGTACTGCGCCGACATACTACTCGCTGAACATTCTGAAAGGACTGATAAAGGAAAAGACATTGATGGCGTAGAAAGGGAGTTTTTCAGAATAGTTGGTGTTGCTGAAATAGAAAATGATAATAGCTTGGAAAAACTGAAACACAGAGTTAATTCTCTTTATGCCTATGAAAAGTGCAGAGACAGGAAACGGAGGACCAAATTTCCCGACTTGGAGTTTGGGATTCTCTGCACATACTATTTTAGCGAAGATTTTGTGGAAAGAAAGCGTGAAATAGAGAAAATAAAACAGTATATAAAGCAGAAATCAACAGACTCAAAAATGCAATGGGTTCTGTACATACTGAAAAAGGAAGAAATAAGTGATGACTATTTCTTTAGAGTGACCGGATATGCTAGAGATTCATCCCGCAAATCCTTCTATTACGGAGAAAGCTTTCTCGGAAAACCAATCTACCACATATTTCAGGGTGGAAGACAAAAACGTACCCGTAAAAGGTAGTGCATGTGTTTGCCCTGTGTGGTTAGGTGTTTCATTCGGTGCTGACGAAACAAAACCCGAATCTTTTCAGGTAAGCTTCCATTACGCATTGTATGGCCTTAATAGTCTCAAGTGCATGCACAAAGAGTGAATGTCATTCTAGCGAATCATGTACTCTTTTCCGTGTTTGATTATTTGCGTGTTGTTTGTTATATCTCTGAACAATTGTTGGTTTTCTGTGTGTATTGGAAATATTTTCTTCGGTTTGATGTAGTTGATTAGGTCTGTTAGTTGTTGTTTGTTCATGTGACCGGAAGCGTGATGTTGATGAAACTGCATCTGGAAGTGGTTTAGCCAGTTGTGCATAACTTGGTCTTCAATGTCTTCTTCACTGAACGGTTCACTCATACTGTGAATAAAATGACTCCCCGAATCCGGATTAATATCAATTAACTCCGCAAACTGATAAAAATTCAAGTCCATAACCAGCTTGCCTTGATTCTTATGCACAAACTCATGCGTCACCATCTTATCCATAAACTCCCGCTCCCAAACATAATAATCCTTCTCACAGAATTCCCCAGACCGTTTCCGCTTATAATAAACCAGAACATCCTCGTCCTTCAATGGATCAGGAAGATCAAGATGCTCATCATCCACCAGTCTACTCAGCAGATGAGCCGTCTTCGGGGAAACAACAATCCTTCTACCATTCTTCTTAGCCACGTTATAGAAGGTTCTAAACCTGTCCATATCCCGACTGTAACGCGTAACAAAAACAATCTTACCCGTTGAAGAAACAACCCCGTCACTTAGCCGTTTAACCTCATCTTCAGAATAGTTCTTCCGCTTCTCCTTCTCAACCATCCGAGTGCCCTCACAAATCATCGCCACAGGCTCGGACGCACAAGCTTTTTCAATAAACTCTTCAGTCATATCGCGTCTTGGACCGTGAGCCCTAACATCCCCAGTATACACAACCGTACCCTCAGACGTGTGAATCAAAAACCCGTAAGCAGCAGGAATCGAATGATCAACATGAACAGGCTCCACCACCAAGCTGCCCACCTTCACCTTGTCTCCAGTACGAAACAACCGATACGGATGCTCACGATAATTACAGAAACCACTCGTCTTCTCCATCGCCTCCAAAAACAACTTAGTACCCACGCCAAGGTGCACAGGAATCAGCGGATCCAAAAACCGAATATGATCCACGTGGTCAAAGTGAGCATGAGACAAAAACACACCATCAAATCTAGGCTCCACGTAAGAAACATCCGTAAACCTCAACTGCCCCTCAGCGTACAAGCCTTTCAGCTTAGGCAACAAACCAAACTCAAAAAAATCCCCCAAACCATTGACGCTTCTAGGAGATAACCAACTAGTAAAAAAGTCATCACCAAAACCGAAAGACTGCCCCAAATCAAAAAAAACCCGGACATCACCATCCTCCAACAAAACCTTATTACCACCAATCTCATTCACGCCGCCATAGAACGTTAAACTCACCATACCAAACCCGCCACCATCAAATCATATACAACCACATCTATCAGACAATTGACACAATAGCTTAACGGTTCTAACGCATGCATATTCGCATGAGAGGCACAGTTGTCGTTGTCCGCTGTTTCTGTGGTGCACGCCCGACGACGACCGCCAGTCTACGATAATCCTAGACAAACACATGCATGCATCAGAATCTAGAACCGTGATTCACAAAAAGTATATGCTTGAAACCAAAAGAAATTTGAATTACGCATATATAGTAACATATGGCTATACCTATCTCCAGCATATACTCTCGAAGGTGAAAATAAAATGGAGAAAAGTGAACTATTCCAGATTTCGAGAAAGAATGGTGAGTGGTTAAAAAAGAACTATGAAAGTTTGAAGAGAAAATATGATAACCGTTGGATTATGATAAAAAATGGGAAGGTTATCAAAAGCGCAAGCACTTTCGATGAAATAATGAACACTATTAGAAAGCACGATCCAAACAAAATCTTAGTTGAGTATATACAATCAAAGCCAGTTGCAATGTTCTTCTAAAAGCTTCAACGTTGGTGCTAGACATTTAAATTCAAAGGACTAGTGATAAACAGACAACCAAAGATCTCAGTTCTATTTGAAGTTAAAGCATACAAAATAAGCAAGATAGTTGATTTCCTAGTCGATACAGGAGCACGCTATTCTGCAATAACGGAAAAAGAAGCAACAATTATGGGAATCGATTCTTCTTTGCTTCCATATTCAAAGCGTGAAGCAGTGGGTTTTGGAGGGCTTTTTAGAAACAAACTGATAAACAAACGAGTCACTCTCACCTTCAAATCCAACAAAGATGAATACAAAATTCCATGCAGTAGCTTTACAATAGTCTGCATCCCACCTAACACAACAAGCGAGGACAGAGAAAAAATGCTTCGGTACACACCTAACGTACTAGGGATGGACATCCTAAGCAAATTCAAAACATGCGTGGATAAAAACCAAGTTGAACTCACTTTATGATAAAGAAAAACTACACCGCCGTTTTTACAACACCATAAACGAACACCAGAAGACACAACAGAACCCCATGCATGCATGCGTGTCCGTTTTTTCGTGCACAAGAAAACAGCAGGTTAAGCGCGTGTGCCCTCCAATTTTTCAGACAAAATAATCCCGAGTGCTAAACAAATGAAAGCAACTACAAATGTTTCGTGATGGATATCTTCCACACTGAACCATGTTTGCCAATAATAAAATTGGTGTAAGGCAACGATGAACGCTAGAATGAAAAGAATAGCGACCGCAGTTTTCCTGTTCATATTGTCCTCTGTTACTACATTGGAACTAAAAAAGTTTTCAATTAAGTGCATACATTTGGCTTTGGGACCTAAATCTTTAGTACAACTCTATGCTATCAACTAGGTGATGGAAAATGGGGAAAACATATCAATGTCCAGATTGTGGTGGAACAGGAATCGTATGGGATAGAGGACTTAGAAAAACTGTGTGTCCAAAGGATAGAACTCCAGTGGATAGCTACAAAGTAGTAAGCCTAGAGAGAAGTATGCATACAACGATAAAAAAGAAAACTGCAGAATCCAAGAAAACAACTCAGAAGAAGACTGAGAAAGGGAAAACCACAACTAAGAAAACAAAAAGAAAGAAGAAATCGAGTTAGTACATGCGTGCAGGAAAAAATGAAACGTGCCGAAAAGCTGCTTTGAATTTACGTTTTTCGATCACCCAAACGGTTTGGTTTCTCACGGAATTTTGCCACTGACTTTAGGTATCTGTTCAAATCTCTCCTTGTTACCACCCAATTTCTGCCCTGTTTAAACGCACCCAAAGCTCCCTTTCTAGCAAGCAAACTGAGGTATTCTTGAGAGTAGGGCGTAATTTCGCTGGCTTCAGCAAGAGTAAGTATCTCAGGTTCCTCCAAGGCATCAAGATACATATCTAAAACCCTTTCCACACACCGAGCTACAAAATTTACGAAAGCTGAAGCATTTCCCAAATCTGCTTCCATAAGCGTCTTCAAATACTTAGCACGGTCTCGCTTCGGCACAATAGCGATGAAAGGATACCCAGTTTTCAATAGTATTGCATTCATTAACAACCTCGCTGCTCTGCCATTACCTTCCGTGAATGGATGTATTCGAACAAAACCATGATGGAAAACTGCAGCTAATTCTATCGGCGTATATTCATCAGGGTTTTCTCTTAGCCATTTTAGAAGCTCATTCATTCCAAGTCTAACTTCTGAGCTCGGTGGCGGCGTAAAGACAGCACCAGTTATTCTCACTCTCGTAGTTCGGTAACGTCCAGCATCTTCAGCGATGTTTAACATAATCAACTTATGAATCCGAAGCACGGTATCCTCGTCTATTTCACTTCTTGCAGCAACAAGACTCTCAACGAATCTTATCGCTTCTGGATGATTTTTCGCTTCCAGAATTTCCGTTATACTCTTTCCACCAACTGTAATTCCTTCTTCGATAACAAGCCTTGTTTCCCGCAACGTCAAGGTATTTCCTTCGATAGCATTGGAGTTGTATGTATATTCAATCGCCATCTGCTCTTTCAGCCTCATCACAAGTGTAGGCGGAAGAGGCCTCAAACTGTCCAGCCTCTTCTTCTTATCAAGCACTCTCAAATGGATCCGTTTGTTAATCAACGCCATTGGTTACTCCTACACGCATAGACGGCTATCCGATACAAAAACATATCTGATAAGTCTATTTCTGGGCTACCCGATACCAATACATATCCGATAACACGCGTCCCACCCTCTCAAAGAAATGATAAACAAAACCGGGTCACCAGAGAAGGAGTGGACAAACGAGCTTACTACTCTCTCACAGCTCGGGGAGACGCCACAATAAAGAGATGTAAAAAATCAGGTAGCATGCATGTATCTGAAAATCATAACCTATGCGAATCTACCTAGTTCAAGGTCTGCGTCTCGTCTTAAGCATGTTGTCTTTTCACTTTTATCAAGAAAAGTATGGTTCCTGCC
>Ga0209991_10000513_pt1 | contig 17007 bp, 14 predicted proteins | sample ChitaG_FD_183167 | JGI IMG/M metagenome (GOLD analysis project Ga0209991, IMG submission 183167) | Deep subsurface microbial communities from South Pacific Ocean to uncover new lineages of life (NeLLi) - Chile_00310 metaG (SPAdes)... | ecosystem: Environmental > Aquatic > Marine > Oceanic >...
TCCGATAGACTTGGACATTTTTTTCCCTTTTGCATCCACCACAAATCCATGGGTTAAAACAGATTTGTAAGGAGCTCTGCCTCTTGTGCCGACAGCCGTTAACAGAGAGCTGTGAAACCATCCTCTGTGCTGATCGCTTCCTTCGAGATAAAGATCGGCAGGCCATTTTAAATCAGGACGTTGTTCAAGGACAGCGGCATGGCTGACCCCTGAATCAAACCATACATCCAGTATATCGGTCTCTTTTATAAAAGTATCATTTCCGCATTTGCTGCACACAGCATCATGCGGCAGGAGTTCCTTTGCATCTTTTTTAAACCATATATCCGCGCCGTGCTCTTTAAACAGCGCATACACATGATCGATCACTTCCTGGTTGATGTATATTTCCCCACATTTATCACAGTATAATATCGCAATGGGAACGCCCCATGCCCGCTGCCTTGAAACACACCAGTCCGGCCGGTTCTCGATCATGCCGTAGATCCTGTCTCTGCCCCAGCGCGGTATCCAGTTTACTCTGTCGATTTCCTCAAGCGCCTTTTTTCTCAGGCCTGTATTGTCCATAGGAATAAACCACTGTGGCGTAGCGCGAAAAATAACCGGCTTTTTGCAGCGCCAGCAATGCGGATAAGAATGCTTTATTGTTTCATCCTGAATTAAAGCTCCGGTCTCCCTAAGCCTGGCAACGATCTCTCTGTCGGCTTTAAATACGAATTGGCCATTGAAAAATTCGACCTCCTCAGTAAAACAGCCTCTGTCATCTACCGGAGAATAGACATCCAATCCATATGAAAGACCTGCCTCATAATCTTCCTGCCCATGACCTGGAGCAGTATGAACACAACCTGTACCGGCATCCAGCGTCACGTGAGAGCTGAGAATAATTAGAGATTCACGGTGGTTATACAAAGGATGAAAACATCGCTTGCCTTCGAGCCTCCCTGCCTCAATTTCAGTAAGAATGGAAAAGTCAGACAAACCAAAACTCTTCATGCAACCTTCGACAAGGTCTCTGGCTAAAATAAACACCTCTCCCTCTCCTGTATCAACTGCAGCATAAACAAAATCAGGATGCAAAGCCACTGCCAGGTTTGCCGGAATAGTCCATGGGGTCGTTGTCCATATAACAACAAAAACCTTTTTATCCGCCAAAACCGGAATTTCCAGGCCAAGATTATCCTTTAATGCAAATTTGACGAAAATCGACGGCGACGGCTCATCCTTATATTCTATTTCAGCTTCGGCAAGCGCTGTTTTGCAACTGCAACACCAGTAAATAGGCTTTTTGCTCCTGAAAAGGGCTCCTTGTAGCGCAAACTTCCCGCATTCACGCGCAATTATAGCCTCATATTCATAGTTCATTGTCAGATAAGGGTTTTCCCATTCGCCCATGACTCCAAGCCGTTTGAATTCCTCCCGTTGAATATCAATATATTTTTCAGCATATGACCTACACAGCTTACGGAACTCGCCATGGGAAATCTCCTTTTTCTTTAAGCCGACCTCCTTATCAACATTATGTTCAATAGGAAGTCCGTGGCAATCCCATCCCGGCACATATACAGCGTTAAAACCGGACATCTGCTTTGATCGTATTATAATATCTTTTAAAATCTTATTCAAAGCCGTGCCAATATGAATATTACCGTTGGCATATGGAGGACCGTCGTGTAAAATAAATGGTTCACGGCCTTTGGACTCAGTTCTGATCTTATCGTATAAACAGCTTTGTTCCCATGCCGCTAACTGCTCCGGCTCACGTTTTACAAGACTTGCCTTCATGGGAAATTTTGTAACCGGAAGATTGAGCGTTTTTTTATAATCCATTATTTACTCCGAAATTGGACTTTATTTTTGACAGGTTCGTAAAAAGGGGCCAGTCAAAATAGCCGGCCCCTTGATTTTATGGTGCCCGGGACGAGACTTGAACTCGTACAGAGACTAAGCTCCGAGGGATTTTAAGTCCCTTGCGTCTACCAATTCCGCCACCCAGGCAAAAAAGCTTAGTTATTTTTTAAAAATATTAATTTAATTTTTCAAAAATTGCAAGCTGGAAAGCTTTACTTTAACATTCTGTTTAATCAGCCACCACCGGTAAAACCGGTGGTATGAGTAAAGCCCCTAAAAGGGGCCATATTGAACAATCTTTAGTGTTTATCGACAGGATTAACAGGATTTTTTGGATTTTTTATTTTTCTCAGTCTCCAGACGAGACTGAGAAAGTACAATCCCGCCCAAAGGCGGGAAAAGGGAACCTGGCTTCCAACCTTTGCCATCTTTAAGCTAAACTCTTACCGCTATTAGTCCAATTAGTTCCCTCGAAGAGGGTTGACACTTTTTGCCTTTCTTCAGGAAAGGCAAAAAATATCCTGAATATCCTGTAAATCCTGTCTGATGTATAGTCTTTTATTAACGCCGGAAACAGTATAACCGGTAGATTAATTACGATTTAGGAGTAAGTGTATGGATCGCAACTTTATACAGTTCATCCTTTCCTCGTAATGTTTTTACGACATTTTTAATCTCAAAGCTACTTGAAATCATTTCAATAAACTTTTTCATGCTCTTGCGCTGTAACTCATAAGATAGAAACACAACCCCTTTGGGTCGAATATATCTTTGGATAAGATTAATAACCGAAGCTATATCTACCTCTTTGTAAACCAGTTCAGAACCGCAGACAATATCATATTTTCCTTTTATATCAGGATCGTTCCAATCCAGCTTCGCTACAGATACATTGCTTAAGCCATTTTGTTTTGCATTAATCCGCAACAATTCCAGAGCATCCTCATCATAGTCGGTGATTGTTACGTTGTATCCAAAGGCGCTCAGGAAAAGACCGGTTACGCCCATTCCAGCACCGACTTCAAGTATTTTCTGATCTTTTTGAATACCGATTTGAATTAAATGATCGGCCAATATTATTGAAGCTTCCCAGATTTTAACCCAGAAAGGAAAACTATTGGTCTTTTCTTCTCCGTGCTGAAAAAGATTATCAACAAAGGCGTCGTTTATTTTAACCCCGTAAAGCTTAAGCCTTTTTCCCCCTATGGCTATAGGCAGCAGCTCCAGTTCATATTTGTCTCTTACAGATATTGTATCCATTTATAAAATCCTCTAATCCCCGACCCCTGACCCCTAATTACTACTTGTAAAACAATATGTCATCTGATAATTTGTTGCAATGCAAAAACCATGCGATAGCCCAATATTAATCCTGGCGTCAAAATCTCCGCGACGCCGATATCTTTTAGAACAGGCAGGGCTTTGCTTTTCTGTTATCCCGAGCAATTTTAACGAAAAGTCTGTATCTTTGTCTCAACCTGAAACTTATATACCTGAAACTTATGTAAAGGTTCTGGCAGAAAAAAAGGCCTATGATGTGTCAAAAAGGTATCCTGAAAGCTGGGTTATCGGAGCTGATACAATTGTACTCATAGGCAACACCATCCTCGGCAAACCAGGATCAAAAGCAGAGGCAAAATCAATGTTAAAATGCCTTGGCGGTCAAGTCCATCAGGTGCTAACTGGCTATTGCATATGCTGCGAAGCTAAGAATAAAGGCTTTTCAGAAACAATAAAAACCGAAGTTCTTTTTAAAAATCTGACTGACGAAGAAATCGAGTGGTATATTAATACAAAAGAGCCTTTTGACAAGGCAGGAGCGTATGCCATTCAGGGACTCGGCACCTTTCTGGTAAAAAGCATCAACGGGTCTTATACAAATGTCGTTGGACTGCCTGTTTGCGAAGTCATTGAGTTCCTGATAAAAGAAGGTGTGATCGAAGGTCAGAGATCAGAGGTCGGAGAGCAAATGATAGAGAACGACCAGAGCCTAAAAAAAAGATTAGAAAATATAATAGATCGGATCAAAACTGCCGCTCTTTCATACAAAAGAAAGCCTGAAACCATCAGGCTCGTTGCTGTAAGCAAAACCATACCTGCGGACAGGGTAAGGGAAGCAATCAATGCCGGCGTTAACATCCTTGGCGAAAATTATATCCAGGAAGCCAGGGAAAAGTTCAACGCTCTGTCATCTTACAATGTGTCATGGCATTTTATCGGCCACCTGCAAACTAATAAGGCAAAGTATGCCGTAAGGCTCTTTGATCTAATTCATACTGTAGATTCCCTTAAACTGGCGCTTGAATTAAATAAACAGTCAAAAAAAATAAATAAAATCCAGCAAATTCTGATACAGATAAACATTGGCAAAGAATCTTCAAAATCAGGAATATATAAACAGGACGCACTGAAGCTGGTAAAAGAAATAAGCGGTCTTGAAAATCTGGCTGTCAAAGGGCTTATGACAATGCCCCCGTTTTTTGACAACCCTGAAAAGGTCCGCCCATATTTTTCAGCCCTTCGCAACCTGCGCGATCATATAAAGGAGGAGGCCGTAGAAAATGTATCAATGGAAGAACTGTCCATGGGTATGACTGGTGATTTCGAGGCCGCCATAGAGGAGGGGGCAACCCTTGTCCGGATAGGAACCGCAATTTTTGGAAAAAGAAATTGAAAATTTTGCTTCACATATGCTGCGCGCCCTGTGCAATATATCCGGTTAAAATTCTCCGTAAGCAAGATATGGAGGTCATGGGTTTTTTTTACAAACACAACATCCATCCCTATCAGGAATGTGTAAAAAGGCAAAAGGCTCTGCAGTCTTATGCAGAGTCAATTGATCTTCGCGTCGTTTATCAGGAAGGTTACGATCTTGAAGGCTTTATTCAAAATGTTGTATTCAGGGAATCAGAGCGCTGTTCTTACTGTTATCATGACCGCCTGAGATGCGCCGCGCTTGTGGCAAAACGCGGCAAGTTTGATTATTTTACATCCACCCTTTTATACAGCAAGTTCCAGAAGCATGACATGATAAAATCAATAGGGGAATCAATCGGCAAAAAAGTGGGTGTTCCATTTTATTACACAGATTTCCGCATTGGATGGAAACAGGGAATCGAGGAGTCAAAACAATTAGGCATGTACCGGCAGGATTACTGCGGTTGTATTTACAGCGAAAAAGAAAGATACTACTCTAATTGAGTTACTATGTTCTCTAATTTCATATATCTCATCATTGTACTTCTCATATATACCACTTACCCACCTCCTGAAGAACCGAATTTTGCGCCATTAGAAACTTTGGCTCTGTTCTTCGGCCTGATTATTGCTTTTATATTTTTTACCCGGCTACAATTCCGCGCACTTGAAAAGCAGATTTCAAAGCAAAGCCCTTATCATCTTGATCATAAATTCAATTCAACCCTAAGCAGGCTGTCTGTAGCGGCAATCGTGCTTTTCACCCTAAATATTTACGGGCTTAGTCTCCCCTCATTTTTAATAAACATATCTGTTTTTACAATTAGCCCTACTTTGCAGGCGCTGCTTTTTATCGGCCTTTTTGTATTCTATATCGCAATTGTATGGGGCTTTGCTTACAGGGCTTATCAAAAGCTCAACATGGACGGCATGTCCAGACGGGCATACATTTTTTCCAACATTTCGTTCTCAATACCGGTGCTTATCCCCTGGCTTCTGTTATCTGGAATCGCTGATATTATTAATGCGCTTCCATTTGAATTGCCAAAGCATCTTCTTTCCACAACTGAAGGAGAAATAATATATTTTATAATCTTTCTCTTAGGTGTTTCGATTATCGGACCGGCAATGATCCAGAAATTCTGGAGATGTAAACCGCTTGAACCAGGATTTCATAGAAGTCGCATCGAAAATCTGTGCAAAAAAGCAGGGGTTGAATATGCTGAAATTCTATCCTGGCCTATACTGGGTGGTAGAATGATCACCGCTGGGGTTATGGGGCTGGTTAAGAAATTCCGCTATATTCTTGTTACAAACGCCCTTTTCCGGTTTCTTGAGCCCGAAGAAATTGATGCTGTAATCGCCCACGAAATCGGACATATAAAGAAAAAACACCTTTGGTTTTATCTACTTTTTTTTGTCGGTTATCTTGTGCTTTCGTATGTTAGCTTTGACCTGATCATCTACTTGATTATTTATTCTGATCTATTATTCAGCATTATAAACATAACCGGTTTTGACCGGACTCTCGTATATTCAACAGTATTGAGCCTTGTCACAATCATAATCTTTCTTGTCTATTTCCGCTTTATTTTTGGATTCTTTATGCGCAACTTCGAGCGTCAGGCAGATATTCACGTTTATACGCTCTGCAAGAGTTCAAGACCGCTTATCTCCACCCTTGAAAAGATAGCCCTTACAAGCGGGCAACCACCCGACAAGCCAAACTGGCACCATTTCAGCATTAAAAAACGAATAGACTATTTAAAAAAGTGTGAAACAGACAAAAGATGGATAATCTTTCATAATCAAAAGATAAGGAAAAGCATAGCTGCCTATCTGGCGGGAATGATTTTAATAGGAGGAATTGGATATAAGCTGAGTTTTGGCGAAACCAAAGATAGATTAAATAAGTATTTTTTTGAAAAAACAATTCTAAGAGAGCTTGAAAAAACGCCCAACAGCCACGGACTGTATAGCGCTTTGGGCGATCTGTTTTACGCCGGAAAAAATTATGCAAAGACTATTGAAGCTTATGAACGCTCATTAATCTATTTGCCTGATAATCCGCAGGTGCTAAATAATCTTGCATGGCTTTTTGCCACATGTGATGATAAAAAATTCCGCAACCCGAAACGTGCCCTCATGTTAGCAACAAAAGCGGCGCAACTAAAAGAGGCCCCGCACATACTGGACACCCTTGCTGAAAGCTTCTATGTTAACAATTATATAGAAGATGCAATCGCCACGGAAAGAAGAGCCCTGGATCTAACAAAAAAGAATCGCTCCTATTATGGAAAACAGTTGGAAAAGTTTGTTAAAGCAGCGCCCCTCATTATCCCATAAACGGTCTTCTGACAACAGTATCCTTTTCCCAACGCTTATCATCCCGATAAGGATATTCGATGTTAAAATGAAGCCCTCGGCTTTCCTTCCTGTGCCTGGCGCATCTGATAATCAGTTCAGCTACTGTAGCAATATTTCGCAGTTCAATAAGATCTGAAGAAATCTTAAAACCTTGGTAATACTCCTGTATCTCTTTTTGTATATTTTCAATGCGTCGCTTTGCTCTGTCCAGCCGTTTGTTTGATCTGACTATTCCAACATAGTTCCACATAAATCTGCGTATTTCGTCCCAGTTATGTGAAACCATAATAGCCTCATCGCTGTCGGTTGTGCCGACCTCATCCCACAGAGGAGGAAGGGGCATTGATTCGAAATTCAGAGGAGTTTTAATATCCTCTGCAGCCTGCTTTGAAGCTGTATGGGCGTATACAAGGGCCTCAATTAAAGAATTGCTTGCAAGCCTGTTGGCTCCGTGCAGCCCTGTGCATGCGGCCTCCCCTATAGCATATAAACCGCGTATATCGGTTCTGCCGAACATATCCGTCACAACTCCGCCACACATATAATGGGCAGCAGGAACCACAGGAATAGGCTCCTTTGTCATATCTATACCGAATGTAAGACATTTTTTATATAAATTAGGAAACCGATCCTTCACGAACTCAGGGTTCTTATGGGATATGTCTAAAAAGACAAAATCATCCCCGCTCTTTTTCAACTCCGAGTCAATGGCGCGGGCAACCACATCCCGGCAAGCCAGATCTTTTTGTGAATCATATTTTTCCATAAATCGGTTTCCGGCAGAGTCAATCAGAATTCCTCCTTCACCCCTTACGGCCTCCGATATCAGGAAATTCTTAGCTTCAGGATGATACAGGCAGGTTGGATGAAACTGAACAAACTCTAAATTTGCCACAGTAGCGCCCGCCCTATAGCCCATTGCTATTCCATCACCCGTGGCAACATCAGGATTGCTTGTGTAAAGATATACCTTGCCTGCGCCTCCGCTGGCAAGAAGTGTAATAGGGGCGCAAAAGGTTTTTACAGTGTTGGTTTGCACGTCAAGAATATATGCGCCAAGGCAGTAGTCTTCATGGGTCGTAGTGATAAGTCCCCTTTTCATGCGGGTTGAACAGGTTATAAGATCGATGGCAATATGATTCTCATATAAAGTAATACGCTTATGATTCTTAACATGTTTAACAAGAACGGTTGCAATTTCCAGGCCTGTCATATCCTGGGCATGAACAATCCGTTTTTGCGAGTGCCCGCCTTCCTGCCCTAAATCAAGCTCAGGATCTTTGTTTTGTGATTTATCTTTTAAACGCTCTTTTTCCCGGATATTGAAATGCACGCCGAAATCAATCAACTCACGAATTCTGTCCGGCCCGTTTTTTACAACCATCTCTACAACCTCTCTGTTGCAGAGGCCGTCACCAGAAGCAAGAGTATCCTGAATATGTAAATCAAACGAGTCGAGCTTGCCAAAAACAGAGGCAATGCCTCCCTGCGCAAGGGAGGTACTACTGTCCATGACCCCTTTTTTTGTGACTATAGCGACTCTGCCGAATTCTGCCATCTTAATGGCAAAGGTCAGGCCAGCCACTCCGCTGCCGATTATCAAAAAGTCTGTTTTAATTTCCATTACAATAAAGATGGTCTCCGGCGCTGACGCTTTGCGCTAAAACCGATTAATATACCAAAAACCAGCACACCCGCGCCGCTTAAAAACCATATAATGTTTCGATGCGACAACAGCTTTGATAGTTCACCTTCCAGGTTCTCCACTTTTTTTGTCTGGTCGGCAAGCTGTGAAGATGTGACTTCATGTTTTGATTTAAGTTCTAAAAAGTCGGCCGACTCCTTCTTTAAAGTATCATATGATTTACTAATTGCTGCAAGCATCTCTTTGCTTCCTGAAAGCTCTGTGCGAAGTCTTTTGCTTTCCTCTTTATAGACTCTATTTTCTTTAATCAAGAAAGCTGACTGGGCCGAAAGAGTTTCATGTTTCTTTTTCAATATTTCAATTTCAAGACGACAGGGTTTATTATATGTCAGAAAACGGGTTAGAACCCATCCTTCTATTCCGTTTGGCAATTGGACCCGGGTCCACTCATCATCTGGTTGAAGCACTTCAACTTCCTGACCGAGCTTAATCATAGCCAATATTTTGTGATCGATCCCCTGCCCTGTTCTCAATGTTATCTTAATATCATCGCTGACATACATTGTTTCAGCCTGAACCGTTGAACAAAATAAAATTATGCAAACCCCAATAAAAATAATATATCTCATGCGGCTTCCTCCATTTGAGACCTTTGAAAAATACGCATACTGTCATTGCGAATCCCGCTCATAGCGGGATGAAGCAATCTCAAATTACCTGTAATTACAAATAGATTGCCACGTCGCTTCGCTCCTCGCAATGACTTGGGAGGCATTTTTCAAAGGTCTCCATTAAGATTGCGCCCTAAAATCCGCCCTGCAATTATTTTCCGTCTAAAAAACAGAATCTGTCAAGAATTACTTTTGATGGAATCGTAAAAAGTCCCAAAATACCCATTAACAGTCATTCCCGCGAAGGCGGGAATCCAGTAATTACAGGTTGTTATGGACTCCCGCCTTCGCGGGAGTGACTCGATTTTCGACTTTTTACGAATTTATCACTTTTAAAATGTTAATATATTTGATATATGTAATTATTTAGGTAGGCACAGAGGGACAAAGGCACAAAGAAAAAATGAAAACATATAGGGATCTACTTGTTTGGCAAAAATCGATGGCTTTAGTTACTGAAATATATAAGATTTCTAAAGGGTTCCCCAAGTTTGTGCCTCTGTGCCTCTGTGCCTATTAACCTGAGTAGTTACGACATATTAATATTAACAAATTTGTAAAAAGTCAAATTTATCAGTCCCGCCTGAGGCGGGATTAACACATAACACTTAACACCTAACACGTTTCGTAAAAAATGATAGTATTTGATTTAAAATGTTCCAACGGCCACACCTTTGAAGGCTGGTTTGATGATAGCCGTGCCTTTGATAAGCAAAAAGCAAAGGGCATGATTACATGCCCGGTATGCGAAGATACCGCTGTTTCAAAGGTTCCTTCCACCTTTGCGATAAAAGCCTCTCAGCTAACAGCAGATTCTTCTTGCCAACAGGAAGATCTGAAAAATATAGGGGAAAAAATAGCAGATTTTGTGGAAAATAACTTTGAAGATGTGGGTTGTAAATTTACCACAGAAGCCCTGAAAATGCATTATGGCGTTTCTGAGTTAAGAAATATAAGGGGTACCAGCACCGGGAAGGAGGAAAAGATCTTAAAGGATGAAGGTATAAACTTCTTTAAGATTCCCGTGCCGACCAATTCCAGCGCTGATACATAAATTGAAATGGTAAAAATATGGGCATCCTTCATTCACCAGTTTACACTTTTTTCGAAAAAGCGTATATTATCGAATTGAATGCCGATGTCGAAACTGGAAATTCGAAATTTGAAATTAGGTAACACATCTACATCTTTGTGTTTTTCCCAATTTCAAATTTCGAGTTTCAAATTTCACTGCCAAAATACAAGATCAATCCCGCGTGTCGCGGGATAAACTACTTTTGACTTGTCGTGAAGGATGCCAAAATATGCAAACATATCTCGACAAACTACCTTCCTTTGTCGATGCAATAAAATCGATTAAGGAAACAATTATTGCCAATATTGTATTTATCGGCCAGGTGCCGTCTCCTACTTTCAAGGAAAAAAGACGCACCAGTGTTTTTATGGATAGACTGGCGGAATCCGGGGTTGATGAATGTTCTACCGATGGTTATCGGAATCCCATAGGAATCATCAGGGGAACCTCAGAAACAAAACCGCCTATTTTTGTAGTTGCTCACCTTGACACACCTTTTGATGCAGATATCGATCATAATTTCACCATCAAAGAAAATTCAATTAAAGGCGCGGGTATTTTAGATAATTCAGTTGGTGTTGCAGTGCTGGTATCATTGCCTGAAATTTTCCGTAAGTTAAATCTTCGCTTTAAATCCGATATTATTCTCGCAGGCGTCATACAATCGATGGGAAATGGCAACCTTCGAGGCATCAGGCATCTGTTAAGGACATGGGACACTCCAATAAGAGGGGGTGTTTGCGTGGAAGGGGTCGACCTCGGCAGGATAAACTATTATTCTTATGGAATGATCAGAGGCGAAATTGATTGCAATATACCCGCCGCAAAGGAATGGGAACATCAATTTAAGCAAAATGCTATCCTGATATTAAATGAAGTAATTAACCAGATTCTGCAACTTCGGTTGCCCCAAAGACCAAGATCCAGAGTTATTATTGGAAAAATTTCAGGCGGTTTTAAGCATGGAATAATCGCTTATGATGCAAAGCTCGGTTTTGAGATACAAAGCAACTCCGACAAAATGGTAAGAGCAATTCATAACGATATTAAAGACATTGTTTACGGCATAGGTCACGAAAGCGGAGTTGTTTTAAAAATCAGAACTATAAGCAATCTCAGGGCATCTAAATTAGAATATAATCATCCTTTGGTAAAAAGCGCTATGGCAATAATGGAAAAGCTTGACATACAACCGGTAAACGACCCAAGTGAATCGGAACTTTCCATTTTTCTTTCAAACAACATACCTGCGCTGACTCTCGGCATAACAAATGGAGAAAATTATCCCCATAGAAATGCCACGATGGAAATTGAGGCGATGTATAAAGGTATTGCTCAGCTTATAGGGGTTATTATGGCAATAGACAGCGGGGTTTGTGATGAATAACAACTGGCTTAAAAAGAATACATTTCACCATTCTGAGTTTAAAGACATCAATCATCTCGTTGAAGAAAAAACAAGAAAAAATCTTACCATAGCTTTGTGCCTGCCTACTCTGAATGAAGAAAAGACAATTGCAAAAGAGATTATTATTATTAAATCCGAACTAATGACACGCTATCCGCTTATTGATGAAATAGTTGTTATCGATTCGGGCTCGACGGACAATACAAGAAAAATTGCAAGAGAATACGGCGCTGAAGTTTATAAGGCAAACGATATTCTCCCCGATCTTGAACCGTTCAAGGGCAAAGGTGAAAATCTCTGGAAAGCTCTTTATATTACAAACAGCGATATAATCGTATATCTTGATGCTGACATAAAAAATATTCACCACAGATTCGTTTACGCCCTTATCGCCCCACTGATTCTTTTCGATAATATTAAATTTTCCAAGGCATTTTATGACAGGCCGATCGCTATAGGTAAAAGCAAAACCAGGCCCACCGGCGGCGGAAGAGTTACAGAGCTTGTTATAAGGCCATTGCTGTCACTATTTTTCCCGGAACTTACACAAATCATGCAGCCACTTTCCGGAGAATATGCAGGCTATCGGGAAGTTTTTGAAAAAATACCTTTCCCGATCGGATACGGCGTTGAAACGAGTATGATTCTCGATATTTATGAGAAATGGGGGCTGGATGTAATCGCTCAGGTCGATCTTGACAGGCGTGTTCATAGAAATCAGGATACAAAAGCTTTGGGAAGAATGGCATTCGTTATCCTTAAAACCTTTTGCGACCGCATTGAAAAGCTTGGAATAGTAAATTTAAATAAAGATATCTTCGATGAAATGATTCAATATAATTTTGTCCGGAACGAATATAAGCCGGATATTTTTAAAATCAAAGGGGTTGAGAGACCACCGATTATTGAAATTCCCCAATATCGGAAAAAATTCAATCTAACGTAACACTCTCAAAAAGAGACCTTTGAAAAAAAAGAAGCCCGGTCCGCAGCAGTGGGAGGCTACATTTACTCACACAACAGCAAAATAAGGACCGGGCTATAATATATCTGAACCACGCGGCATGAACACTTGTAAGGAATTATCGCATATTCTGATAAAAGGCATGTAGTTGTGGCTCAGTTCCAGCCGCTTTAACGGGTTGGAAACAATAAGTCAAGCATTATTTTATATCTTAATTGTTTTTTATTTTGCTAAATAATGACCTGGATATTTTATGTTAAACAAAGCTGGGAAAATTTTCCTGAAAAGTATAAACTGTATTCACGAAAAAATATTGATCAAATCCTGCGCTTAAAGAATCTGCCCAAAGAGCTACTTGTTGCTATCAAGATTGTTTCCACTGTATTGCCTTTCAGGGTTAACAACTACATTATTGATGAGCTGATTGACTGGAATAATATTCCTCTTGATCCGCTATATCAGCTTACATTTCCGCAGCCTGAAATGCTTGACAAACAGGATTTCAAGCAAATGAATAAGCTTTTAATAAAGAAATCTTCTGAAAAAGATATTCTTACGGCCGCGCGAAAAATCCAGATGAGCATGAATCCTCACCCCGGGGGTCAGATGGAGCTGAATGTTCCTGAAGAAAACGGAAAAACTATAAGGGGCATGCAACATAAATATCATGAAACCGTACTGTTTTTCCCGACCCAGGGACAAACCTGCCATGCCTACTGCACTTACTGTTTTCGCTGGCCGCAGTTTATCGGGCTTGAGAGCATTAAATTCGCAAGCAGTGATACAGGTGCGCTTGTAAATTACCTGCAAAGCCACCCTGAAGCAACAGATGTGCTGTTTACCGGAGGGGATCCTCTGTTTATGCGGACAAAAATACTTCGTCGTTATATTGAGCCTTTAATTAATGAAAGACCCGGCAACCTTACCTCAATTAGAATCGGCACAAAGGTTCCTGCTTACTGGCCTTATCGCTTTTTGACGGATAATGATGCCGACGATCTTATGCGTTTGTTTGAAGAGATTGTTGCAAGCGGGCTTCATCTATCAATTATGTCACATTTCAGTCATCACAGGGAACTTGAAATCCCTGTGGCGCAGGCTGCTGTGAAGCGCATTTTAAGCACAGGCGCCGTTGTCCGCTGCCAGGCGCCGCTTGTCCGTCATGTAAATGATGATCCCGAAATATGGGCCAAAATGTGGCAGGCTCAGGTAAAAATTGGAGCAATACCGTATTATATGTTTGTGGAACGGGATACAGGGCCTAAAAATTACTTTGAAATACCTCTTGAGCGAACCTACAGGATTTTTACCAAAGCTTATAAAAAGGTATCCGGCCTGTGCCGTACTGTTAGAGGCCCATCTATGTCTGCAATCCCTGGAAAGATAATGATCGATGGCATAACGGAAATAGGCGGAGAAAAGGTGTTTGCTTTAAAATTCATTCAGGCACGCAACCCGGATTGGACAAACCAAATATTCTTTGCCTGTTTTGATAAAAAAGCTACCTGGCTCGATGATTTGAAACCGGCCTTTGGGGAAGAAAATTTCTTTTTTAATCAATAACCCTACAACGACACTTGTCATTTCGACCAAAGGGAGAAATCTTTAACTATTTGTTTTATAATAAGATTTCTCGGCGCTTCGCTCCTCGAAATGACATCTAAAATGGTAAGTGACGTTGTAGAGTTAATTAACGATTTCATTCTATTCATAATTACACTCCTGCCTTGAACGATACGTTATTATAAAAGAAAGCAATAAAGGGGTTATGCCCATGAAACTGAAAAATTATGTTTGCTGTTATTTTTCATCCTGCTGCATCATTTGCTCTAAAATTAAAAGGTTGTCCTTAGCTTCAGTGCAGTCGGGTTTGAGCTGTATTGCTTTTAAAAAGAAATCATTGGATTTTTGCAATTTTCCTTTTTTGGCCAGTATAATTCCTATCTCATTATAAGCTAAAGCATAGTCGGGATTTATCCTTATGACTTCGTCAAAATGGCGCATTGCTTCATTTACTTTTCCCTGCTTTTCCAGAATGCGTCCAAGTTGATAGTGAGCATCAAAATCCTCTGGATTTACTGCAAGGGCTTTACTAAAATACTGAGCAGCTTCTTCAAAATTACCTTTGTCAGACATTGCAACGCCAAGGTTTTTAATAGCCGCCACTACATCGGGTTTGATATTTAGAGCTCTTTTATAATGATAAATTGCCTTATCAAGCATCCCCCTGTCCTTGCAGGCAACGCCAAAATTATTATGCGGCTCTACCTTTTCATAAGACTTTTCAACGCAATCCCCCCAAAGGTTATAATCATCTTTCCATACAAAGTTTCTCTGAAATGTAGTAAATCCAAAGGCCGCAACAAGTATTATTATTATCAGGACCTCTATATTTAAACTCTGCTTCATTTTATTTATTCTTTAATCTCTTTGGGCCTAATTCCCCGAAGCTTGCTTCGTTCCTGTCATTCCAGTTTTTCTGGATTCCGTGTTTGACACGGAATGACAAAACACGTTGTCCTTTGATACCCCGTAGCTTGCTACGGAGTAGTTCATTTTTTATCATTTTGTGAATGGTTTTGACAAGGAAAGAAACAAGAAAAGGGATCTTTGAAAGATCCCTTTTCTTGTTCGGCAGAACTCAATAGAATTAGAGAATTATATAGCGGATTCGTCAATACCGCCATTAGAGTTGATTGTGTATTTCATTGTTCCAGTATTAGTATGACGGAATATCTGACCAGGTGTTATTACGCCGGCTGCAGTAATTGCCAGGGCTGTTCCTTCCATTGTTATAGCATCATTGGCGCTAAAGCCTGCAGGTGGAGCAGAAAAAGCCAAACCAGTATCCGCGCACTCAGCCAAGGCCGCAGTGATATAATTCCTTGCTTCGGTCTCAGCAGCGGCATCCGCGCCTTTTGTCCTATACGAGAGGAAATTAGGGATGGCAATTGCCGCCAGGATGCCGATAATCGCGATAACAATCATGAGCTCGATGAGTGTAAAACCTTTTTGATTGTTGCCTCTAAGTTTTTGTAGCATAGTCTTTCTCCTTTTTTTAGATTGTTCGGATTGAGACCTTTACAAAATTACAGGCAATTTGAGATTGCTTCACATTCGTTCGCAATGACAATGTGGCATTTTTCAAAGGTCTCGGATAAATTTATTTTGTCTAATCTAATATCTGACCACGTATCTGACTACGATCATAATAGGAAGCAATTAATATGCCACATCATTTTGCTGCACGTTATTTTGTTGATAGCGGGTCGTGAGGTTTTAATTGCAAGGGGTTATGCGCAATATCTTTTTTAACCGGATGGGTTTATATCCTTCAGGGTCCTTCCGCCCTTGACAATAAAACCGGTGATTTTCACCCAGGGCATGTTATTTTCACCATTTTTGACCCCGTACGATCTGCCGGACCTACCCCGGTACCATCTACCGGAGCTACAGGGCAGGCGGGGCAGGCACGATGCTCAGGATTTGTAACTATTCAGGTAGGCACAGAGGGGCAAAGGCACAAAGGCACAAAGAAAAAATGAAAACATATAGGGATCTGCTTGTTTGGCAAAAATCAATGACTTTAAGCTATATGAATTAAGCCGAGAGATAGAACGAATGCTTAGCGGTTAAATCAGGAAGTTAAGCAGCAAATAGGCAAGACAACTTTGTGCCTTTGTGCCTCTGTGCCTATTAACCTGATTAGTTACAATTTAAATATCGAGTTTCTCAAGCCTGTAGCGCAGTGAATCAAAACTTACGTTGAGAAGCTTAGCGGCCTTTGTCTTTGAACCGTTTGTCTTTTGGAGAGCTTTTTCTATCAAAAGCCTCTCGATTCTTGCCATCTCCTCATTCAAGTTTATACCTTCCTCAGGAATGTCGGCATTTAAAGCACTGTCCTGATCTATCTCACCGTCTCCGGGCATAACAAGGTTTTCCGGTAAAATTATATTCGTAGTTTCAAGAGCAACACTTCTTTCGATGATATTTTCCAGCTCCCTTACATTCCCGGGAAAAGGGTACCCCATAAGAAGCTGGAGGGCATAAGGAGATATCTTTTTAATCTCCTTTCCAAATTCTTTTGAATACTTTTCTATAAAATAGTTTGCCAGCAAAGGAATATCTTCATTTCTTTCTCTTAAAGGCGGAACCTCTACAGAAATTACGTTGAGCCTGTAATAGAGATCCTCTCTGAACCCCCCATTTTTAACTTTTTGCGCCAAATCCTGGTTTGTGGCAGATATGATCCTTGCATCTACCTTGATATCCTCTGCCCCGCCTATCCTTCTGAAGGTTTTTTCCTGAACCACCCGAAGCAGTTTGACC
>Ga0209991_10000514_pt1 | contig 16994 bp, 13 predicted proteins | sample ChitaG_FD_183167 | JGI IMG/M metagenome (GOLD analysis project Ga0209991, IMG submission 183167) | Deep subsurface microbial communities from South Pacific Ocean to uncover new lineages of life (NeLLi) - Chile_00310 metaG (SPAdes)... | ecosystem: Environmental > Aquatic > Marine > Oceanic >...
CGTTGGTAGAAGTGATTATCTTGGTGGAGCCGGTTGAGCAGGATACGACCGAGTATTTGCTATCCACTGAAGCCAATCGAAATCACCTGCTTCAAGCCTTGCGAGACCTGGAAGATCCATCCAGGTATAGCTACGTCAACCCGGCCGACCTATGAGAAGAAATATCGCATTTCTACCGACGGCCCTTGATGATTTTAACTGGTGGGTGACAGAGGAGAAGTATCTATGCTTGAACTTGAATATTTGACAGATAGGAGTGGTCAACTAAAGGCAGTTGTTATTCCCATTGAGTTATGGAAACAACTGTTCATAGAAGATGACGCTTCCGCTGAGGAACTATCTGAAGCAATGGAAGACTATTGCTTGAGTAAAGCAATGGATGAAGCCAAAGAAACCCCTCTATTGAGCCGTGAGGAAGCTTTAGCCTATTTAGAGGCATAGTCAAGGTGGAAGTTCAATATCGCAGATCATTTTTGAGAGACCTGAAGAAGTTGAAAGGGCAACCTGTTTATGACAAGATTTTCGAGCTTGCCTTTACGACTTTGCCAGAGGCAGACAGATTAAGAGATGTTACAGGCGTTAAAGCAATGAGAGATTATCCAAATCGCTATCGTATTCGTATCGGTAACTATCGCGTTGGGATAGAAGTTCATGGTGATAATGTCGAAGTAATGCGTGTTTTACACAGACGGGAGTTTTATCGCTATTTCCCTTGATTAAGATTGAAGGCCGCATAACTACCGCCTGTCTCCAAATGTCCTCGGATGCCCAACCGTAAGAGCCGGCCTGCGATCAGGGCGGCTTTGCTCTGGGCCGCCGTGGCAACGCCGTCTTTGGCCGCTGTTACAGAGCCCGCCGATAGAGGATGTACCGCCTGCGCTCCACGAAGCCCATGCTCTCGTAGAGGCGGGTGGCGCCGGTCGGGCTCTCAGCATCCACCCCCAACGCGGCGGACTCTATTCCGGCTTCCTTCAGGACATGTAGGCCAGCCAGGAGTGGGGTTCGGCTGTCTTTGGTGGACGCAATCATACCGGTGTAAGCTCCCTTGGCAACGCGGTTTGTACTTGACACTTGAGTCGTTGTGTGGTATGATAGCATGTAGATATTGACCGACACCTAGTCATCGTTGCCTCCATCGCAGCCGGTAGCCAATGTAGGAGGTGAGAGCATGAGGCATTGAAGGCCGACCTTTTCCGCAGATCAGGAGAGGGTTGGCTTTTGTTGTTTTTGCCCATTCTGACACTTTGCCATTTCAATGCTCTTGCACCTCATTATTGCAGGCTTTGCTTCCTTGTGGCAAGTTTGTTAGGCGGACGAGATTTCTGCATAATACACCCCAGAGGGGTGGCTATATGGACAAATGTCCGCGTAATATGCCAGATTGGAGATATATGTGGAAAAACGTCCGCCTAGTATCCCAAATCGGGTGACTAGGTGGACAGATGTCCATATAATAAGTAGTTAGGCTGCTCTACCTCTAACCAACTTGCTGGGCTATTTCGGATTGGGAGGAATACATATGAGGGTTCCAAAGGAAAGCTGCAAGACCAACCTTTTGTCGGATGTTCCAGCGAGCGAGGATAGTTTTGGGGCGCACTCGTCTGTGGCCGAAGCTATCGCAGGTCTTATCGCTGAAGAAGATGGTGGCATCTCTATCGGCCTTCAAGGCACCTGGGGTTCTGGAAAGTCGACTGTTATGAATCTCATCGCTCGGCGTCTAACTGAAGACTCCGCTGAGACGGCACCAGTCGTATTCGACGCGTGGGCTCACCAGGGGGACCCGCTCAGGCGATCGTTTCTTGAGGCCCTGATTGATGAGCTTGGCGAAAGAGAATGGGTATCCAGCGATTACTTGAGGGAGGTCAAGGATAAGCTGGCTCGGCGCCGGAAAGTTGAACACAAGACCTCAAATCCTATATTGAAGCCGCTCGGTGCAGTCATGGCTGGAGGTGCTCTCCTGATCCCCCTTGGCCTGACGCTGTTCAATTCGGCGCTGAGTGAATCCATAACGCTTGCGTGGTTGGGATGGCAAAACGTCTCATTCAAGGCCATCGCAGGAATCGCCCTTGCGCTCAACCCGTTACTTTCTTATGCGGCCGCATACGCGGGTTGGTCAATCAAGAAGGCAAGAGGAAAGACTGATGAAGATTGGGCAGACGTAGGCGGATGGAACGCCTTGCTGCTAAGGAAGTACTCTACTCAGGAGCTTACTGAGACAGTCGCTGATCAAGAACCGACTTCCGTTGAGTTTGAGGGGATATTCGGAGATTTGCTTGACAGGGGTCTAGAAGAGTCGGAGAGGCGTCTGGTGCTCATTCTCGACAACTTGGATCGCGTAGCTCCAGAGGATGGTTTGAAAATGCTCTCGACGCTGCAGACATTTATGCAGGACAGCTTTTCCCGCGACAGGAATTGGTTCAACAGGTTGTGGATTGTCATTCCATATGCCCAGGATGGCATGCGCCTACTGCTGGAAAAGAATTCGGACACTGGTGAAGATGGCTTGTCCGTCCCAGGCATGACTGAGAGATTCCTAGAGAAGAGGTTACAGATCCGGTTTGAAGTTCCCCCGATTGTTAGGTCCGATTGGGGCAAGTTCCTTGAGAAACAGCTGGAGATCGCTTTTCCGGAGCATCCGAAGATCGACAATGAATTCCATCTGGTATATCGGGTGTTCGATCTTGCCCGTGCGGACCGGTCCTTGCCGCCGACACCCAGAGAAATGAAGCTCTTTGTGAACCAAATTGGTGCCCTTCATCGACAATGGTTCGACAAATACCCGTTGCATCATCTCGCGTACTACGCGGTCCTGTCCAAGAACGGAGACAGCATCATTGGCCAGTTGAGGGAAGGATCACTCCCGGCCCCATCGGTGCGTAGCATATTGGGCGAAGACTCGGCCGACACCCTTGCGGCCCTGGCATTTGGTGTAGATGTCAGCAAGGCCCGAGAGCTCATGTTGATGCCCGGTCTCATTGAAGCCCTGCAGAACAACAACGTAGGGAGGCTCGAGAGAATTGCACGTTTGCATCCTTCGGGCATCTGGCCTGTCTTGGAAGGAGTTCCATTCAACGATTGGCCTATATCGGAGAGCAGAAGCCTCGCATCTGCTGCTAGTACGCTCTTGTTATTTGGATTTCAGGACAAGGCGCCCGACGGTTTTAGGACATCAACTATTGACTCTTTGGGAGAAGCTTTCGCGGCGGTCAATCGATGGGAGCCCCTGGATGAGACCACAGGGAGGGGCATCGCCGCCATGCTCCACATGAAGCCAAATCCCACCCTCGCTGAAAGGCTAGTCCAGGTGGTCGCTGCGCCGATAGAAGAGGTAGAAGGCGAAGGTGCATCCGAACTTGGAATTCAGTGGTTGGAAACTCTGATTCCGCTGCTAGATGCAATACATGAGCTCGGTCTCGAGGCCGTGCTGGTCGAGGGCGTTCCCGTACCTGGGAATGAGGCCTGGATTGTGAAGATAGTTTCCAGTCTGGAGAAAGTCGAAAGTACTAGTAGATATGCTAAGTACCTGCGATCCGACTTGCCGCCGGAAAAGGTGGGGGAGCATCTGAAGGAAGCCATTACATCAGGCAGCATTACCTCCGAAGATGTGAAGGCCTTGGACGTCATTCGTGAGCTGTTTTCAGGGCTGGATTGGCAAGGGGTCGGAGAATGCGCATTACAGCGGCTAAATAATCCTGCGTCATTCGATCCCCAGGAAATAGCCGCCATGTTGCATGTGCTGTGGAAGCTAACTAAGTGGGAGGTGGTGCCTGTCGGTAAATTAAAACAATTGGCGAATAGCGATCACGTGCTCCACCATCTGCACCACGCACGGACTAGGGAATCTCCCGAGGCAATTGCATGGTGTCTGCTTACACAGATAGCGATGCGTCCAGACGCCTCTCAGCCTCCCAATCCAGTTGGGAACTCTGCCGACGGATGGAGTTTCTTCAATTCAGCTTTAGGAAACCCGTCGGATCACGAAGCAGCACTTGATGAATTCAACAGGATTGTTGACGCGAACGAACTGCACCAGATCATCGTTGAAACCGCCAGTAAGATTGCAGGTTGGCGACCTTGGCTCATGGCAAGTGCCAACGAGCTCATCCGAAACGGAGCTGCGCTGAAGGTTGTAGGGTCAGGTGAGTATGCAGAGAAGCATGAATTCCTCAAAGCTACTTTGGATGAAGATACATTCTCATCCCTCACCGGTAGCTTGGTCAAACAAGGAGAGGTTATTGATACAGCGATGAAGGAGCCTTTCGATTCCGAGACTGGAGAATTCTATGTCGATCTCATAGACGCTGGTGGACATGCAAACTCTGCATTCAACTCCTGGATCTCTGACAGTCTCAAGACTATCGATGCTGCCACCTGGACAACTGCGTTGACGAGCAAGACCTATTTGATTGAATTGGTGGTTAAGCGGTACGAGAAGGGCGGTAGGTATAAGCTGGGACTTCCCTATGCTGATGGAGTGTTGGATTACGCAAAGAGACTCATAGATGGTGAAGCTGAGGCAGAGGATCCGCAAATCCTTTCTCAGAATTTCTTAAGCGTGATTTGGGGGGACGAGCGAGCTGCCCTGCGACGTACGTTGCTGGACAGTGCGATGGCAACCGATGGAGAGATTGCTTCATCATTCTTTGATGTATTTGGAAGCGAGATCGCTGACATTGAAATGATCAAGAATGACACGGATGTGGTGCGCAAGATGTTTGAGCCTATTGTTCGGAAGCCGAACCTCCCAGGCTTAGCTTGGCTCGCGGGTCTATTCGCGCGTGATTCGGAACTCTTGACACACTACAAGCCAAAGTACGCTGTCACCCAGTTTCGAGCGCGAGTGGAGAAGGCTGCCGCCGAGGGGCTAGAGGATGAGCTGGCCGATTCGATTCGGAGTATCACCAAGCCTCTTGGAATTGAGATCCCACATTCCGACGATGATGACATTGCGAGTGATACTAAGGAGTGAATCGTTAGTGGATGTGTGGTTTCGTAGAGTAATCTGGAGCGTGCCTTGCGCAGTTCGACGTCCAAGTATTCGTCTCATCAGTACCGCGTATCGTGCGGTTGGTTCTTGTTACTTCCAGAATCCCGTCACATGTGGCAAACACAAGGAAGCAGCCTAACCACTCAATGGAGCGGACGCCGAGGGCAGCCGAAAACTCAAGTTTGGAACCTGGCATTGGATGCGCGAAAATGATTGTAGCGTCAGGGTCGGCGCCGCTCATCTCGCGCCGTTAGGCAGACTCGAAGCCTGTTTGAGTGCCGCAAAACCAACGGTGAGCCTTCTGTCTCCAAATGTCCTCGGATGCCCAACCGTAAAAGCCGCCCTGATCGCAGGGCGGCTCTTCTTTTGGCCCACCGTGGCAACGCAGGATTTGGCCGCTGCTACAAAGGCCGCCGATAGAGAACGTACCGCCTGCGCTCCACGAAGCCCACGCTCTCGTAGAGGCGGGTGGCGCCGGTCAGGCTCTCAGCATCCACGCCCAACCCTGAGTCCTTGGGCCCTGTACTTGTCGCCCTGAGTCCTTGGGCCCTGTACTTGTCGCCCTGAGTCCTTGGGCCCTGTACTTGTCGCCCTGAGTCCTTGGGCCTCAGGACCAAGGGTACAGGACAAGTGCCTCAGGACCAAGGGTACAGGACAAGTGCCTCAGGACCAAGGGCGCGGCGGACTGCATCCCAACTTCCTTCAGGACGTGCAGGCCGGCTAAGAGCAACGCCCGGCCCAGGCCCCGGCGCCGGTAGGGACGGCGGACGCCCAGGATATCCACCCAGCCTTCCTGGCGCCCAATGCGTGCGATGTGCTCTTTGTTGACGTCACAAAGACAGATGCCGGCAATTTCCTCTCCCATCACCGCCAGCAGGTTCAGTTCCGGGCGAAAGCGGGGCAGGTTGATCCAATGGAGCCAATCTTCCAGCGGCACTGGGATGAAGCCCCAGTGGTCGCAGTTAGTCCTGTAGGTCCTAACTACAGGGGCGAAGGCCTCGTTGACAACGGCCAACACCGCCTCGTCGTCCTGGCCCTGTGGAATACTCTCTACAGACCAAGTCTCTCTCCGTAGAATTGAGTCTATTCCACAGGGCAGGCCCCTGACCCAGGTTCGCACGGTGACGCCCGACGGGAAACAGGGTTCGGGGATGCCCTCCAGGGGCACGTAGGCCATCTCCAGGGAATAGCGGGCCGGGCACATCCCGAAGCTCTCAAAGAGGGCCATGCGCCCGGCCTCTCCATGTTCACAGTGGGCGTCGAAGTACACCGTCTCGCTGACGACCTCTCCCCGTCGCTCCTCGGCGCGCCGGTGAGGCCGCTTCAGCAGGCGTCGTCCGATGCCCCGCCTGCGCCGCGCTGGATGGACGACGCCGTCGGTTTTGAAGACGCTTTCCTCTTCCCCTTTCTCCAGCCGAAGCCTCGTGTAGCCGACGACCTGTCCTCCCGCCTGGGCCACGAAGACGTCCTCCTCAGGCCTGAGGGTGGGCAAGCCAAACCGTTCCCGCAGTTCCTGGAGCGAAGTGCCCCACTCCAGTTGATCCACGGCATCGGCAGCATTGATGAGCTCGACCAGGGGCTCCAGATCGCGCTCATGATAGCTGCGGATCCTCACTGCGTTCATTATCCACTCCTCATGACTACTCGTGCTGTCATTGCGAGGAGCACTTCGTTACACTCAGTGTAAACTCTGCGACGAAGCAATCTCCACCGTTGACAGCAATTGCACCTTCGAGATTGCTTCGCTGCCCGCCACGCTGCGCTCGCGGCTTCGGCTCGCAATGACAAAGGTACTTAGCCACTCCTTTTAAGCACACCTGTCCGCTTGGCGTGGCGTTCGGCTCGCGAGAAGATCCACACTCCCGCCGGGATGGCCAGCACTCCCATGGCCACTAGCAGCCCCATGGTGCCCAGTAGACTCCTCAGCGGCGCCCCCTGGAGGATGGCCTGGCGAATGCCTTCCAGGGCGTAGGTCGCGGGGGAGAGCCGGGCCAGAGCCTGCACCCAGCCGGGCATGACCGTCACCGGATAGTAGACCCCGGATACCAGCAGGAGTACGGCCTGCACGACCTGGGTCATCTGGGCTCCCCGCTCAGGGAAGAGCAGGGGCAGCACGGCGGCCATGATCCCGAAGCCGATGAAGGAGATGCTGGCCGCCAGCAGCACCAGGGCCCCGCCCACCAGGTTGGCCTGGCTCAGGTCCAGGTGGAAGAAGAGGACCACCACTGCCAGGATGACCCCGCTGAAGAGCAGGCCGTAGACTACGGAGAAGATCGTCTGGCCCAACATGTGGGTCAGGCGCGAGACGGGGGCCATGAAGGTGTACTCGATGGTGCCCTCCCAGCGCTCCCAGGCGATCATCTCGCTGATGGCGTCGAAGACGATGGACAGGTAGCGCCAGACCAGGGTGCCGATGAGCAGGTAGAGCACCAGGTAGTCGACGTCCACCTTCTGCCCACTGATCTGCTCCATACCGGCGCCAATGTAGGCGATGGATAGAGCGTTGGCGATGCTGTACGTCAGCCACACCACCTCCCAGCCCCAGTAGCGTTTGACCAGGTTGAAGTTGCGCTCTACGAAAGCGTAGGAAGCGCGTATTTCTTGGACAAGTTGGGTCATGCTGTTTCCTCCTCCAGGCTCTTGCCCGTCAACTCCATGAAGACCTCCTCCAGCGTTGGCTCGTGATCGTTGGATGCGGTCACCATCGCCTTCAGGCCCGTCGGCGTGTCCAGGGCCACGATCCGCCCGTTGTCAATGATGGCGATGCGGTCGCAGAGGGCGTCGGCCTCGTTCATGTCGTGGGTGGTCAGCAGCACGGTGGTGTCGTGATCCCGCCGGACTTCCAGGATGAACTCTTGCACCTCCCGCTTGGAACGGGGGTCCAGCCCTGTCGTCGGCTCATCCAGGAGCAACAGGATGGGCGCCGTCAAGAAGGCCCGGGCGATGGCCACCTTCTGCTGCATGCCCCGCGACATATTCTCCAGCGGCCGATAGATGCTCTCGGTCTTGATGCCCAGCCGGTGCAGGATCTCGACGATCTGCTCCCGAGCCTCCTGGGCTCCCAGGCTGTAGAGGCGGGCGGCGTACATCAGGTTCTCCATGGGCGACAGCTTCTTGAAGAAGGCCGCGTCCACGGAGACGCGGTTGATCAGCCGCTTGACCTGCATCTCCTCATGCTGTACGTCGTGGCCGAAAACCGTGATGTGGCCCGCGTCGGGGATGAGTAGGGTGGCGGCCAGCCTCACCAGGGTGGACTTGCCCGAGCCGTTGGGGCCCAGGATGCCGAAAATCTCCCGGCGTTGCACCTGCAGGCTGACGTCGTGGAGGGCGAACACCAGTTTCTTCTCGCCGTTGCCACGGATGCGGGCCAGCCAGGAGCCATTTCCCTCGCCAGCGAAGGTCTTAGTAGCATGGATGATGTTCAGGGCCACGTCGTTCATGATTCTTCTCCTTGCGGTGGGACAAAAAGAGCCGTGGGCGATAGACAGGCCCACGGCTCAGGCAAAAGCCAGTTGAAAATAAAAAGCCGTGGGCTCGTAGCGCGCCCACGGCTGTTATAGACATAACTTACCGTTGAATAGGCGCACTACGACAAGGCAGAACAATGAACCCACCGGTCATAATCGGCAGGTTGTAGTCAGCGAGAGCGTTGATGTAGCGCATCCCTTTCACCTCCTGTAGAAGTGGCTTGTATTGTACCAGAGAAGTGGCATTTTGTCAAATGGCCGAAAGGGGCAGAGGTGCTAGCCTGGGGCAGTTCATTCTTGACATCTTCTTCGAGAATGATATAATCTCATTAGCGCACCCAACATGGATACCAAGGGATGAGCGAAGAAGTACTTGCCCCTAAGGAGTCAGGTGGAGTGGGGGATGACTCGATGTCAGGATTCCAGGATCCAGGAAAGCGAAAACAGAGAGATCCTGGTATTCTTTTACCTCGATATCTTGAAATCCATCGCGAAGTCCAGAATGCCCTCGATGCCAACTCACCCCTCGTGGCCCTGGAATCCGCCCTGATCTCCCACGGGCTGCCCTATCCGCAGAACCTGGAGACGGCACAGGCCCTGGAACAGGCAGTGCGAGAGAACGGAGCAGTTCCGGCAACGATTGCCGTCATCGAAGGGAAGATCAGGGTCGGGCTGACGGAGAAGGAGTTGGAACGGCTGGCTACAGGGAAAGGAGTTCGCAAGGTCAGCCGGCGGGACCTAGCCATCGCGGTGGCACAAGAACTGGACGGGGCGACGACGGTGGCGGCGACGATGTACGTCGCCTCCTTGTCGGGCATTGAGGTTGTGGCTACGGGTGGCATCGGCGGCGTACACCGGGGCCAGCCCTTCGCGGGGTTTTCCGCCGACATCTCCGCCGACCTTCCGGAGCTGGCCCAGACTCGCGTGACCGTGGTCTGCTCGGGGGCCAAGTCCATCCTCGACCTCCCGCTGACTCTGGAGTGGCTGGAGACCTATGGCGTACCCATCCTGGGCTACAGGACCGATGAGTTCCCCGCCTTCTACTCCCGCCAAAGCGGCCTGCCGGTGGACGCCCGCGTGGACAGTCCCGAGGAAGTGGCGAGGATCATCCGCACGGAATGGGAGTTGGGCTTGGAAGGGGGCGTGCTGGTGACGGTGCCTGTGCCTGAGGAGGCGGAACTGCCTCGCGAGGTCGTGGAGGAAGCCATTGAGAGGGCTTTGACAGCAGCCCAGGAGCAAGGGATCACTGGCAAGGCCCTGACCCCCTTCCTCCTGAGCCAGATCGCCCGCATCACAGAGGGCAGGAGCCTGGCGGCCAACATCGCCCTATTGCGAAATAACGCTGCCATCGCCGCTCAGATCGCCAAGGCGCTGGCCGAATGCGAGGGAGGCAGCCTCGCATGATGAACAATGCCATCAGGAGCAGAGCCCCCGTGCGCCTCGACCTGGCCGGGGGCTGGACGGACGTACCCCCCTTCTCTAAAGAAGTAGGCGGGGCGGTGGTCAACGTCGCCGTCAACCTCTATACCTACACCTCCCTCACCCCTCGGCCCGACAAGAGGTTCCACATCACATCGGCGGATTACGGCATCTCCCTGGAGATAGCGAGCTTCGAGGAACTGGCCTACGACGGTCACCTGGACCTGGTCAAGGCTGCCCTCCGCCGTCTGGGCATTCGACAGGGCCTGAACATCTTCGCGCGGGGGGAGGCGCCACCGGGGTCGGGGATGGGCTCATCGGCCTCAACAGGGGTAGCCCTGATCGGACTCCTGGACGCCTTTCGAGGGAAGAAGCGAGACTCCTCGGAAGCTGCTGAGCTGGCCCACCTCCTGGAGACGGAGGAACTGGGCATCGCCGGGGGCAAGCAGGACCAATACGCTGCCGCCTACGGGGGCATGAATTTCATGGCATTCGAGGACCCCGTGGTGCGCGTGACCCCCCTCAATCCGCCGGATTGGGCGCTGAACGAGCTGGAGAAGCACCTCGTCCTCTGCTGCACGGGCCGGGGGCGGGTATCGGGGGACATCATCAGCACGGTGATGGGGGCCTATCGGCGCGGAGAGTCCGGAACCGTGAGGGCGCTGCACCGGCTCAAGGCCATCGCCGCGGAGATGAGGGACGCCCTCCTCGAGGGCAACCTTGAAGCCTTTGGGGCGCTCCTGCGGGAGAACTGGGATAACCAGAAGGCCCTCCATCCCTCGGTGACCAACCCCCAGATGGATAACCTCTTCGCTATCGCCCTGGCCGAGGGGGCCATTGGGGGGAAGGCACTGGGGGCAGGCGGCGGGGGCTGCCTCCTCTTCTACTGTCGCCCTGACCGGGAGCACGTCGTCTGCCGTGCGCTCGGGGAGGCCGGGGCCCAGCTCCTGAGCTTCAACTTCGATTTCAAGGGCCTGCAAGTGTGGACTGTGCCTCAACCAACCTCTGTTAACCTCTGGGGGGAGCAATGAGATCAGACTGGCTAGCTTTGGTTATCTCGTACGTCTACGTCTTCGCCGTGATCGGGGTTGGCGAGGGCCTGCGCAAGTGGCGGTGCTACTCCACGGAGTTCACCCGCAAGCTCATCCACATCACCGTGGGCATGTGGGCCTTCGGCACGGTGCTCCTCTTCCAGCACTGGTACTTCGCCATCATCCCTCCCCTCTCCTTTGTGGCCACCAACTACATCTCCTATCGCGGAGAGATCTTCAAGTCCGTGGAGACGGGCGAGAAGGGCAACCTGGGCATGGTCTACTTCCCCATCTCCTTCGCCGTCATCATCTGCCTCTTTTGGACGAGGCCCAACCTCCTGGTGGCCAGCCTGATGCCGATGACCTGGGGGGATGCACTGGCGGCTATCCTGGGCCGGCGCTACGGTCAGCGAAAGTACAGCGTCCTGGGCTTCACTCGGTCCATAGAAGGCTCACTTGCCATGTTCCTCTTCAGTTGGCTATCCATCTTCTTAGCGCTTTTGCTCGTGCCGTCCCTCGGCGGTGTCCTGAGCCCTCAGTCCTTGGGCCTGAGGACCAAGGGCCTGCCGAAGGGCTGGCAAACGAGTTTGCTCTGCTCTCTTGCTGTGGCTGCCTTCGCTACTCTAGTTGAGGCTCTCTCCCCCTGGCACATTGATAACCTGACCGTTCCCCTCTTTTCCGCTGCCTTGCTCTACCTGATAGCAAAGTGATCTCGCTGGACCAACAAGAAAGGACACGTTCCCCGCGGTCTACCGGGCCAACACACGCCGCAAGCTGGACGAGGAGCTGGGCCGGGCCGCCCTGCGATGCGAGGAGTTCTGTTATGTGGGCGACCCCTCCTACATCGCCGCTAATGACTTGCTCTTCAAACTGGGGGTGCTCCTGGAGAGGCTGACGGACTACGGCCCGTTGCGCTCACTCAAGGTTCACCTGGTGGCCAGCTACGTGAAGGACTAATGTTCTGTATCTCCTGACACCACCGACAAAAAACACCGGAGAGAATGACGGTTCTCTCCGGTGTTCTTGATTAGCCAACAGCTCTAAATCACGTTCCCCGTTCGATCAAGGCTTCCTCTTTGGCGAAGGCGGCTTCCGCGATCGGGACTCCCTTCTGGGTAAAAGTCAACCCTTCCTCACCGACATCTATGACTACGATATCGCCTGACTGGAAGAGACGGTTCAGTAGCTGTACAGATAGAGGACTCTCCACCCGCCGTTGCAAGGTGCGCTTAAGGGGGCGGGCTCCAAACTGGGGATCGTAACCCTCCTCGGCCAGCCACTCCCGCGCGGCCTCGGTCAGCTCTACGGCCAAACCCTGCTCGGCAAGACGGGCGCTGATCTCCTTCATCTGGAGGTCAACGATCTGCTTCACCTGCTCCTGGCTCAGGGTGTGGAAGATGATGATCTCGTCAACGCGGTTGAGGAACTCGGGGCGGAAGGTCTTCTTGAGCTTTTTCTGGATCTTCTGATGCGCCTCTTGCTCATCTGGAGTGTCTGCCTCTCCCGGCCTCAGGAAGCCGAGGGTGCCCCCCTTCTGGGCAAACTCCGTGCCGATGTTGGAGGTCATGATGACCACCGTGTTGCGGAAGTCAACGATGTGACCCTGTCCGTCGGTCAGGCGCCCGTCCTCCATGATCTGCAGCAGAGCGTTCCAGACGTCGGGATGGGCCTTCTCGATCTCGTCGAAGAGGACGATCTGGTAAGGCCGCCGCCGCACCGCTTCGGTGAGCTGTCCTCCCTCCTCGTAGCCCACGTAGCCGGGGGGGGCGCCGAAGAGGCGGGAGACGGTGTGTCGCTCCCGGTACTCGCTCATATCTATACGTACCAGGGCCTCCTCGTCGTCGAACATGAACCAGGCCAGCGTCCTAGCCAGCTCGGTTTTGCCTACCCCAGAGGGGCCCAGGAAGATGAAGCTGCCGATGGGGCGCTTGGGGTCCTTCAAGCCACTTCTCGCCCGGCGGATGGCATCGGCGACGGCGTTTACAGCCTCATCCTGGCCGATGATTCGCTCGTGCAACCTCCCCTCCATCTGCAAGAGCCTCGCGGCCTCGGTTTCCATCAGATTGTGCACGGGGATTCCCGTCCAACTGGCGACTACCTGAGCAATGTCTTCCTCGTCCACCAGCTCATCCAGGTTCATCTCCTGTCGCCAGGCATCGCGTCTGGCATTGAACTCCATCTCCGACTGCAGGCGTGCGCTCTTGAAGCTGGCTGCCCGCTCGTAGTCCCGAGCTGCCCAAGCGGCCTCCTCCTCGGCGATCAACTTCTGGAGCTCGGCCTTCATGGTCTTGAGTTCTGGCGGCATGCTGTAGATCGCGACGCGCAGTTTCGCCGCCGCCTCGTCCATAAGGTCTACGGCCTTGTCGGGGAGACGGCGGTCCGTCACGTAGCGCTGGGAGAGCCGGGACGCTGCCACCAGGGCCTCGTCGGCAAAGGTGACCTTGTGGTGGGCTTCGTAGCGGTCGCGAAGCCCCCTCAGCATCTCGATGGTCTCCTCAACGGTGGGCTCCTCTACGTAGACGGGAGAGAAGCGCCTCTCCAGAGCAGAATCCCGCTCGATGTACTTGCGGTAGTCGTCCAGGGTGGTGGCCCCCACGCATTGCAGCTCCCCCCGGGCCAGGGCGGGCTTCATCATACTGGAAGCGTCAAGGGCTCCTGAGGCGGCACCAGCTCCGACCACGTTGTGCACCTCATCAATGAAGAGGATAATCTCCCCCTCGGCCCGCTGGATTTCTTCGATGGCTGCTTTCAGGCGCTCCTCGAACTCGCCACGGAAGCGGGAGCCAGCCACCATGGCTCCCAAATCCAGGGAGACGACTCGTTTGCCCATCAGTATCTCGGGCACGTCGTCTTCGGCGATCTTCTGGGCCAGACCTTCGACGATGGCCGTCTTCCCAACACCGGCCTCGCCGATGAGAACCGGGTTGCTCTTGGTGCGCCGCGACAGCACCTGCATAACCCGCAGAATCTCCTCGTCGCGGCCAATGACTGGATCCAGTTTTCCTTCCTTGGCCAACTGAGTAAGGTCACGGCTATATTTTTCGAGCGTGCCGTACCGGCTCTCGGCGAACTGATCGGTCACCCGTTGCCCCCCTCGCACTTCTTTGATGGCTTTGTAGACCCGGTCTTTGGTGACGCCGCAGTCACCCAGAATGCGAGCCACTGCGGTGCCCCGCTCGCTGGCGATAGCTAAGAAGATGTGCTCGGTCGAGACGTACTCATCCCTGAGCTTGCTGGCCTCCTCGTTGGCTAAATCTATGACGCGCTTGAGGCGGGGGGTCATAAACACCTGGCCTGTCCCGCCGCCGTAGATGGCGACCTTAGGGCTGGCCTTCAACGCGGCGTCCAAGTGGCTTTTCACGGTCTCGGTGTTCACCCCCAGCTTCTCCAGGATCTGGGGGATGACGCCCTCCGGCTGCTCCAGGAGGGCGAGCAGCATATGCTCCGTGTCTACCTGATTGTGGCTATAACGCTGCAATATCTCATACGACCGAGTGGCCGCATCCAGGGCCCGCTCAGTGAAACGGTCAAATCTCATCATGGGTAATCCACCTCTCTAATCTAATCCCTTGTCCTTGAGCTTCTCTACTTCAAGGAGCTAGAGATCTTCAGCCTCTGAAGGCTATCTTATCCTAATTATACTTAACTTACCCCGTTTTGACAAACACGCTTGACTCGTGGCAGACGTTAGCGGAATTGCGTCCGCACTCGAGTGAGCTCTTCCATCTACTGATTATAGAGCACTCATGTTAGAATTATGCAAGAAAAGTATTAGAGCTTTGTTAGAGATTCACCAAAAGCGCTCAATAGCGCAAAAGCGCTCCGATGTGGCCCGCTTTCTCCAGGGCCGGGCTGTCTCTCACTACCTCCACCTGTCCCCCCTGGTCAATGACCCCCCGCACGATCAGGTCCACAGCATCATCTATTTGCTCCACCCTACTGCCGCAGAAGGGGCACTTCTTCTTGGCTTGAGCGGCGATGTAGCCGCACTGCTGACAACGGTAGCCAGCCGCCCTGTATCCTTCGGCCACCAACAAGATGTGCACTCGCCCCTCATACACGGCCCCCAAGGTGTCAGCCAGGCCGATGACCCCGGCCCCGCCCTTGGCTGCTGCGGTGATCGCGCTCTCCACAAGTTCCTTCTCCCTCTCGCGCTCAACCTCCGCTATGATCTTCAGCGAACGATCCAATACCTCTGTCTCTGAAGCGGTCATAACTATGGGGAAGCTGCCCACTACCCGTTCTTGTAAATCCCTAGGCAGCATTCCCTGAAACTGGGCCACGTTCTGTTCAGTGCCGCCCAGAATGATTCGGCTGCACCGCCCTCCCTCGAAGAACTTGGCCGTCAACTCGGCTGCCTCCTTGAGATTGCGCTGGGCTATCTCTTCCTGCCTCCGACCCGTGCGCGCCGTTACCCCACCCCGACGGCCAGCCGCCGAGGCACGGCCGTGCTTCATGCGCTTCACCTCCTCTCCAAGAGTTCCGCTCGTCTCCTGCAACTCCCCTAGTTGGAAGAGAAAGAGGCGCGCTCCCTCCTGGTCCACCAGCACAACCCCATAACGTCCATAGGCGTCGAGGATGTCAGTCAAGGGCTTGATGTAGGGTCTCTGGCCTACGTAGACGTGGTTTTCCACCGGCACAGCCAGAGGATAAGCCCGCCAAAAATCCTGCTCCAGGCAGGAAAACATCACTACACCCCTGCCTTGCCAGTCGTACTCGTGGTCGAAGTATCTCTCCACGGCAGCAATATCTTTGCGCAACGCCTGACCTGCCACCTCCCTCAGCAGGCCTCTCAGCACAAGCTTGTATTCATCAGTAGTATGCTTCGTCGGATCAACGTTTAGATACAAGCTTAGCAGCGGCGATTCCTCGCTGTGGAAACCTACTAGCTCTTGCAGATCATTTTCGCTGAACACGCTCTACCCTCCTTTGGCCTCAGTTTGCGTAGCCGTTTTGGGTGCCTTGACCCTTTTGGTCATGTTCACAGGCCTTCAGGCACTTCACCTAGCTCCACTTCGATGCTCATCTCACGGCCTCCGCGCAGGATGGTCAGCTCAACCACCTGGCCTACCTGGGTTTCCGTCTCCAGGTAGACCGTCAAATCCTCATGATTCTCAACTGGTCGGCCGTCTATGGCCAAGATGATGTCACCCCCAGCTAGAATGCGGCGGTTGCCCACAATGACTTCCCGGTTGCCTCCTCTCAGGCCAGCCTTGGCAGCGGGGCTGCCCCTGTAGATGCGGGCCACCAGGATCCCCTTTTCCACAGGGAGTCCCAGGCTCTGGGTAAGCTCTGGATCGATGGAGTAACCTAGAATCCCTAACCAAGGGTGGCGATAGCGGCCTTTCTCAATCAGCTCCGGCACCACCCGCTTGACGGTATCCACAGGGACAGCGAAGCCGATATTCTCGGCCCCAGTGCGGATGGCGGTGTTGACGCCTATGACCCGTCCCTGGGAATCCAGCAACGGCCCGCCGGAGTTGCCGGGGTTGATGGCTGCGTCGGTCTGGATGACGTTGTAGATGACCCGGCCGCTCTCCACTTCCAAGGGCCGCCCCAGGGAGCTGATGACCCCCGTGGTGAGCGTGCGGTCCAGGCCAAAGGGGTTGCCGATGGCGATGGCCCGCTGCCCCACCCGCAAGTCCGCCGAGCTGCCCAGTTCAATGGGATGGAGCTTCGCTGAGGGCACATCAATTTTAATGACCACCAGGTCATTGTACGGATCAGTACCCACAACCTCGGCCGGTACCCTTGTCCCATCGGCAAGGGTCACATGCACTTCATCGGCTCCTTCAACCACATGGTTGTTGGTGACGATGTGCCCCTCTTTGTCTATGACAAAGCCGGAGCCAGTGCCTTCCTGAGGGATGGGCCCCCAGAAGAAACTCAGGGTGATCACTCGGCTAGCGATGTGGACTACGGCGGGGCTGGCCTGCTCGTAGACGCTGATCACCAGTTGCTCTTCGACATCAACTGCTTCCAGCATCTCCGGAGGCAGGGGAGTCGGCGTGGCTATCACCACTATGTGGGTAGGAGTAGGATTAGGGGTAGGCTCCTGTTGTTCAACGCTCTGGAACGGAATCAGACTAC
>Ga0209991_10000516_pt1 | contig 16946 bp, 14 predicted proteins | sample ChitaG_FD_183167 | JGI IMG/M metagenome (GOLD analysis project Ga0209991, IMG submission 183167) | Deep subsurface microbial communities from South Pacific Ocean to uncover new lineages of life (NeLLi) - Chile_00310 metaG (SPAdes)... | ecosystem: Environmental > Aquatic > Marine > Oceanic >...
AAGATTCCTCTTTCCTGACAGAGACCTTATGGGATGGTGAATAGATATTGGAAAGAGGAATCTTTGAGTCAATTTTTACAGAGATTGCGACTTCTTTAATGGGATGAAGAGAAAACCTCTCTGTGTTTAGTGGATAGACATAGCGGACAAGGTTTCTCTCTGCCTTCAGGACTTCACTATAGGACAGTTGGATTCTTTTCTCGCCCCGAGCGGGAATGGGATAAACACGGGCTCTGAACATGTTGCGTCCGACATATTCGAGAAGAGCAGGGTCTTTTAGCCTTCGAACGATATCTTCGTATATCCGGCGTGCCTGATCCCGATCCAGAATTTCTCCCTCAATCTTTTTATCCCCAATATACATGGAAAACTCAGAAATAGCGGCTTTCTCAGGAAGAGGGAAAATGAAGATTCCTTCAATATCCCTGTGATGATTGTTGAAAAAAACTTGATCGATTGAGGTTTTTGCGACCTGATTTATAATTTCAACATTGACCCGGTGGTATTTCACGGTCAAAGGAGGTATCCTCTCCCCCGGCCTGGGCTTGGGAATAATGAAGCCATCCGCAAAAAGATCCGCTGTGAGGAAATTAAAAAGAACAATAAAAAAAATCACAATAAATGTTTTAAAATGATTATTGTTTCTCATTGTATATCTCCTTAATGAAGTCTTTATTTCGTTTCATATATTAAAACTCTTTTTCCCACGATAAAGTTACGAGGGTTTATATTTCTCTTTTTTCTTCTATGTCCAAAAAAATTGTAATTCCAAAGACTTCTATTCATCAACTCCCAACCTCCAGCAGCCCTTCCACTCTCTCTCTAAGTGCTTCGACAGAACTAAACACCTCAACATTTGTCGCAGCAAATCTTTCCTGATTTTCATTTAAAATGAAGACATGAGGAATGCCCGCCTCGCTGGCAGCCTTGATATCAAAATGAGAATCTCCCACAACACAGCATTCTTCCCTCTTCAGTCCTAACTTTTTCAAGGCGGCAAGCAAAGGAGCGCCAGAAGGCTTCCAAAGACCGCTTTCGCGGGAGATAACACAATCAAATTCCAGGCTAAACTTCTCCAGGAGAAAAGAGACATTCTTTTTAGAGTTGTTCGTCACCAGGGCTTTCTTAACCCCTTTTTTAGTTAATAAATCAAGAAATTCGCGCATCCCTTGCTTCAGTTCAGCTTTCCTGGTTGCTGCATCTTCATATTTTTCCAGCACCTTCCACTTTTTTGATTTTTCCGGCTCCTCCAGGCTATGAAGATAAACAAGTATGGGCTTTCCCTGAGTATTCAGGTCTGCTTTTATTTGATTCCAGTCATAGGGCACGTCAACTACCGTGCCATCCATATCAAATATTACAGCCTTTAATTTCATAAAAATTTCCTCTCTGCTCCCTCTTTCAAGGAAATCCGCTCATTACCAAAGTACTCTTCACAATTTCATTTTAGTATCAGGAAAGGTTCTTAAACATGTTATTTTAAGATGTCCTTTTGTTTATTTTATCTTATTGTTTAGGATAGGTCTATATGCTACCCATATAAAAGGTGACATGCTCTTATCATTTTTTTTTATTGCTTCTTGTTTTTCTATTTGTTATAATGCGCCTCTGAAAATTATGTTTTAATCCTAACTTTTAAGGGAGGTATCCCATGGGAAAAGTTTTAGCCATCTTAGGAGGCTTAATTGCCATGGCTGGAGGAGTTTTTTTGGTTATTTCTGTATGGCCGGAAGAATTCTTTAAGCTCGTTTTTGGCTGCATTCCTCCTGTCCTTTTCTTTGGCGGTCTCATTGCATTAATCGCCGGAATCAGCGGTATCAAAGATGCAAGAAGAACTAAAAAGCTGGAAGAAGAAACTGCTGAAGAGGAAATAAAAGAGGAAGAACCAAAAAAGTAAGCTTTAAATATTTGGATCTTCTCCCTTTCGAGTGATATTCTTCTATTATTATATATCTTAGAAAGAAAAAAGCGCACGCTCTCCTTTCAAGATAAGTTACCTTTCTATCAATTTCCTTTTCCATCTTCATTTCCATAAAAAACTTGACATGAAACCTGATATATTGTAATTTGTAACTAAATTACATATTACTGGAGGTTCTTACTGTGGAAGACAAAAAAACAAAGCAAAAAACAAAATCAAAAGAAAAGGGAAAGAAACACCAGAGTACTCTCGATGAATTGGGTTCCCATATGGAAAAATTCGCGACCAAGACAGCAGAATCGATCAAGAAAGTTTTAGATAAAGCTATGATCGCAAGAAACACCGTTCTGACTATCCGTGTCAACGATGAAAGCAATAAGAAATTGAGAATGCTTGTCGAAACTGGTTTATTTAAAAGTCGTTCAGAAAGCGCAGCTTTTCTTATTCAGGAAGGCGTAAAAAGCCAGGAAGATCTTTTTTCCAAGATTTCTAGCAAGCTAGAAAAGATTGACAAAATCAGAGAAGAACTCAAGACCATAATCAAAAAAGAAATGGACCACAAGGAAGTTAAAAATAAGAAAGAAGCGAAAAAATAGAAAAAAAAGGACAGGCAACTTTTTCGGTATAGATTTTCTCTTTATGTAGGGACTTGATTTATCAAGCCCACCGCTTGGTTAAGTGTATTTGCGAATGAAGTGTGGCAATCACTCCTTTTCTTATATAAGGCAAAATAGGAACAATCCCCACAGAAAAAGTTGCCTGTCCCCTTTTTTGTATGGTAATATCTTTTAAGTGGCAACCCTCAATATCATTATTTTAACAGCACTTCTTCCCCTTCTTTCCACAACAACTCAAAACATAGAAAAAGCATTTCTTCAAAACAATCCAAAAATTCTCTATTCTCTTTTCTCTTACGAAAGTTCCGTAAATATTTCTCTTCCCGAGCCAATTTCTTTTTCCGACCAGCTTTCTAACCAACAGGCTTATTTTCTCTTTCGGAAAATATTTTCCTCCTTCACCACTTTTGAATTCTATTCAGAAAGAGAACTTCCTATCCTAAGCGAAGAAAAAAGCTTCGTCTTTAAAGCAAGGTGGTCTTTTATAGACAATAAAAACAATAACCAGCATGTTATTCACATCTTCTTTTATTTAATGAAAGAAAAAACCAAAAAAAACAGAGGTTCACATGCTCGATCCCATCAAAAAAATGAAGAATCCAGATACGAATGGAAAATAATAGAAATTAAGGCAGAGAAAATTTGAATATTCTTAAAAGATCTATCAAGAAAAAAGAATTTTTCTACGGCTTTCTCTTCGGGGCAATGCTATCCTTAATTTTCTTGATTCTTTCTTTTTTCCTCCCTGCTTTAATTTCTTCAGATTATTATCAGAAAAGCCTGGGCCAATTGAGAAACCAAGCCAAAGCAATCAAAAATGAATTTGCAAGCCTTATAACAGAAATTAACGAGAAGCAAAAGTCATTCCTGGATTCTCCATTTCCCGGAAATAAAAATGAAATGTTCAGCCTGTTCAAAAAACTTGACCTTGACACAGAAAAGGAAGGAATTGGCTACTACAACGGCGAAGGAAACCTCATCCTATGGTTGGGCAATATTGTTGACATTGCTAAAATTCCATTCTCTGACGGAGGAAAAGACAATCCCTTCCAGCAAAAATCTTCTTTCCTCATCAGTCATAAAGTATCTGTTTATCTTGTGTCTGTTCAGAAAGTCAAAAAGAATGAACACATTGTCTTCTATCGGCTTTTAGCCTTTTTCCCTCGGTTAAAAGCTGCATATCTTAAAGAATATCAATTTTTAAAAGCAAAGCTTCTCAGCAACTGCGAGATTGACTATTGGGACTTTCAAGAAGATGTCTCAGGATTCGAAAAGATTTTCACCAGGCATAAGGACGAATACTTCGGCCAGCCGACGGCTCAGGATGAGATTCAACCTCTACTCTTTCCCTTAAGGAACAAAAAGAACAAAATTGTTGCTACTGTTACACTCAGCTCTCCATCGCGCTCAGCAAAACTCTCAGTTCAAAAAGAAAATTTTCTTCTTGTTTTTTACTTACTCCTTGGAACAGCGTTTCTTTCCCTTCTCATTCATTTTGTTAAATCCCCCGCCTTTTATAAGGAGCGTAAGCCTTTGCCCGGGTTGCTCGTTATCCTGACCTTAATCGGGCTGAGGTTCATTCTTTTCCCTTTAAGCAATCTGGAAAAAATCCAATCTCTTCCTATTTTTTCTCCCTCTTCGGCAAGTTTTTTCTCCATATGGGATCTCACGAAATCCCCGGCCGATATTTTCTTCTCCTCTTTCTTTCTATTTTTAATCGCAACCTGTTTGGTTATCTTTTCTCGAAGCCTTTTCGAAAACAAAAAAAGAAAACTTTCACTTCTTCTTTCGTTGGCTTTAACTTCTGTCCTTATTTCCACTTCACTGTTTTTTGTCTTTGTGTTTCAAGAAGCTTTGTTTCGCCTTGTTCGGAACTCCAATATAAATATGCTCCGTTTCTCTTTTAATCCTTCTTTTTTCCTCCTCCATCTCAGCGTCCTTCTGTTTTTCTTCATCTCCATTTTTGCCATCTTTATAGGATTGAGAATCATCTCTATCTCTTCTCCGGGAATTTTTTGGCCATTTATCATTTTCTTCCTGGAGTTTGGACTCTATCTATTTCTTTTTAAGGATAGAAATTATCCCCTGCTTTTCTTCTTCCAGGCTTTAATTTTAATTTCAATCTTATTTCTAGCTTTCTTCCCGAATATTATAAAAAGAAAAGAAGTTATATTATCAGCTTTTCTTTTATTCACATTATTCATATACACTTCGCTCCACTACTCCTCCTCCAGCCGGAACAGGGCTCTTATCCAGAACTCCCTTCAAAATATCATACAATCCCAAGAGCACTGGGGAATCTTCTTATTAAACCAATCTTTGCCAGAGATTGATAAAAAGGAAGAATCCATTATTTCTTTTTTACAGAGCTCTGAACCGTTTGACTTTGCACATTCTTTATGGGAAAGGACTCTTGTTGCAAAATTTAACTGGTATTCGAGTTTAGAAATACTGAACTCTGAAGAAGAGTTTCTCTCCCGTTTCTCTCTAAACGTCCCTGAGCTCTATAGCCTTGATTTTGACCTTCCTCTCAGCCGAGAATGGTCCATATCACGTCTGAATATCCCGGGTGAAGAAAAATATTTCCTCCTCGGATACAAAGACTGGTATGAAGAAGAAAATTATCTGGGGAGAACTATTCTCTATCTCTCCATTGATTACGCCATGCTTCCCTTTCTCTACTCAGCAAATCCCTATTTCGAGCTCCTGAGGGTTACCTCTATTCCTTCGCTTAATCAATTGGATTTTGGGTTTGCAATTTTTAATTCGGAAGGAAAATTGCTTTTCAACCCTAACAAAATATCCTCAGGCATCTCTCCAGACCTACTGGAAACAATCAATTCTTCCCAAGACTCCATCTGGTCATTTTTTACTGATAAGAAGGAAAGATTCCACTCTTTTTATTTTAAGAAAGACAACATAATTTACTCCCTATTCATACCGAAAAAAAATTTTTTTAATTACTCTTCAGAATTCTTAAGACTTTTCTTTTTCTATCTTGTTTTCTCTCTCCTTTTTCTCCTTCTTATCTTAATTCCTTCAGGCAAAAAATTTAAAAACCCTTTCTGGTCATTTTCAAACCGAGTCTATATTTCTTTCGCTGCAGTCGCGCTTATCCCTCTTCTTCTCTTCACCTTTTTCACCAGAAGCTTCTTTGCTCAAATATTCACCCAACAGTTCACAGAAAAAGCCGAAGTTCATGCAAATTTCGTCCATCGTATCATGGAAGACTTTTTCCTTATCCAGGAAGAAGAGATGGTTTCCCTGACACTTCCCCCTGAAAACGTGGTCCTGGAGATAAGCTCCACAATTTCGAATGATGTGAATCTATACCAGGATGGAAGACTTATTTCTTCCAGCCGCCGGGAATTTTTCGATTACGGGCTTCTCCCTGACCTTATCGATGGAGAGATCTACTACAAAATCCAGTATGAAAACAATCCTTTCTACACTCAAACCCAAAAAATCGGAGACTATTCCTTCCATACCCTCACAACCCCCTACTTTCTTGGAGATTCTCTTCTCCTCATATCACTCCCTTTTCCTTTAGAGCAGCAAGAAATATCAAAAGCCACAGAAGATTTGATTGAATTTCTATTTTTTATTTCAGTTTTATTTATAGCTGTTGTATTGATTTTTGCTCGGGGGATAGGAAGCATGATCGTAACCCCAATAAAGAAGCTTATTGTGGGAACAAAAGAAGTAAGCTCGGGAAACCTTGAAATATCCATTCCCCACAAGCCTCAGGACGAGATGAAAACCTTAATTGATGGATTCAACTCAATGATAAAAAATCTTAAAAAACACCAGCAGGAGTGGGCTGACTTAAGTAAAAAAGTAGCATGGGGAGAAATGGCCCGGAAAGTCGCCCACGAAATCAAAAATCCTCTCACACCCATTCAACTCTCTGCAGAACATTTATTAAGAGTCCATAAGGACAAAAAGGGAGATTTTGATAAAATTCTAAAAGAATCAGCTTCCTATATCATCAAAGAAGTCGAAAACTTAAGAAAGATTGCTCAGGAATTCCTGGAGACTTCAAAAGAAACGACTCTTCAAAAAGAACAAATCGACCTAAAGAGCCTCATCCAGGAAATAATTACTCCGTATAAAAAAATGCTTTCAGAAAGAATCAAATTCAAAGAAACATACACAGGTCAGGATTTCCATTTCGCAGGAGATAGAGCCAAAATAATAATTGCGCTAAGAAACATTTTCACCAATGCCATTGAAGCCATTCAGAACAAAGGCGAGATCGAAATCTCGGTTTTTGAGGCAAAGGCCGGAATAAGGCTCGAAATTAAAGATACAGGAACAGGCATAGAAAAGGAGATGCTTGATAGAATATTTGAATCCTATTTTTAACCAAAGATATTCGGAACAGGCCTGGGGCTCCCTATCGCTAAAAGGATCATAGATGACCATGGAGGATCCATCCAGGCATCGTCCAGGGAAAACGAAGGCACTAAAATTCTGATAAAGCTCCCCAAATAAAGAAGGGAACAGGTAACTTTTTCTGTGTGGTTTTTCTCTTTATGTAGGGGCTTGATTTATCAAACCCACCTTTAAGAATAAATAAATAAAATGTCATTGCGAGCGCAGCGTGGCAATCTCACCTTTTTCCTGATTTCATGTTTCATGCGAAGGGGTTTGATTTATCAAACCCACCGCTCTTTATATAAGGGAAAACAGGGGCAATCTATGCAGAAAAAGTTTCCCAGTATCTTCAGCATTTTTCCCCTCTTCTCAGGCCTGCCTTCTCTTCTCCTTCAGCTCTAACAGGACGCCATTGAAATCTCGGGGATGAATGAACACGATGAGACTTCCTTCTGCTCCTTTTTGAGGCTTATTCTGAACAAAATGGATTCCTTTTTCTTTTAGCTCTTCCATTACTTTTTCTATATCTTTAACTTCAAAACAGAAGTGATGGATTCCCTCGCCTTTCTCTTTCAGGAATTTTTCAACAGGTGATTCTTCACCGCAGGGAGTAACCAATTCAATGGATGGCCCCTGCTCTATATCCAGATGAGCTAATTTAATCCCTCTTTCTCTTATTTCTTCGACTCCTCGCACTTTTAAGTTAAACAAATCAGCCCATCTGGCCAAACTCTCTTCAAGATTCTTAACAGCGATCCCTATGTGCTCGATTTTCATCCTCTTCCTCCCCTTTCAAATGAAATGAAGATAACATCTGCCATGAAACAGATGTTTTTTTGTCAGGTGTTTTTTTTCAATCTTCCAACAATTTCATCGGCAACAGAATAAGGGTCGATTTTTCTTTTATAGATTTTCTCGACAAGGATATCGAATTCTGAAGCCTGGACATTTCGAGTAACAACATCATAAATTTTTTCACCGATAATGTCTCTCAACATCCAGGATATCAGTCTTTTTTTCCTGGAGTCACGGAATTCCTGATTTTTATCCTTCACAAATTTGTCAATCTCACCAACCAGGAGATCAACTCCTTTTCCCTCTGTGGCCACAGTTTTAACGACAGACGGTTTTGTCTCACCTGCGAATCCTAAATCCAGCATGGACCTGAGCTGCCTTTCCATTCTTTCAGTTTCCGGAGAATCCGCTTTATTGAGAACAAAAATATCGGCAATCTCCATAATACCTGCTTTGAACACCTGAATCTCATCCCCTGCGCCCGGGATTAAAATGACAAGGACAATATCCGCCAGTTTTATCACCTCAACCTCATCCTGCCCTACTCCAACGGTTTCCACGAGAATAAAATTCTTTCCCGCTGCTTCAAGTATAGCAATGGCTTCTCCTGTTGCTTTCGCTAAACCTCCTAAATGGCCCCGTGCTGCCATGCTGCGAATGAATATCTCCGGGTCTGCGCTGTGCTGCATCATCCGTATCCTATCTCCCAAGATGGCTCCGCCACTGAAAGGACTTGAAGGATCCATAGCAACGATGCCAATTTTTTTTCCGTTTTTTCTCAGAACGCTTATCATCTGGTCAACCAGAGTGCTCTTGCCAGAACCAGGGGAACCTGTGATCCCTACAATGAGTGATTTTCCTGTATAGGGGAAAATTCTCTTCATCATTTCTTGAGCCGCACCTCTGTCATTTTCAACCAAAGAAATGGCCCGCGCTATGGCTCTATGGTTTCCTTTAATCACTTCTTGGGCTAAATCCAACATTTTTGTTTGTCCCGTTTATTCTGTCTTTCTTAAGTATTTGACTCTTTAGCTCAGTTTAATTTACTCGGAAGGGTTTGATATTCTAAATTTGCTAAATCAATATTCTGAAATAACTTTCCGGGCAATAATCCAGCGCTGGATTTCAGAAGTTCCTTCTCCTATGGTAGCCAGTTTTGAATCCCGGTAGAACTTCTCCACTGGATATTCCTTGGTAAGCCCGTAGCCTCCAAAAATCTGGACTGCTACAGAAGAGGCTTTCACAGCTAATTCGCTCGAAAAGAGCTTGGCCATGGCAGATTCTTTTAGAACCTTCTTTCCCTGGTCTTCAATGAAAGCAGCTCTGTATGTTAAAAGGCGAGCAGCCTCCAGTTCGGTAAAGCCATCGGCAAGCATCCATTGAATGGCCTGAAAATTGGCTATGGGTTGTTTAAACTGGACTCTCTCCTTTGCATACTTCAGGCTCGACTCTAAAGCTCCAGCAGCAATACCCAGAGAAAACCCGGCGATACTGACTCGCCCTCCGTCCAAAATAGTCATGGCCTGCTTGTAACCCTGCCCTTCTTCACCCAGCATATTTTCATCTGGAACTTTTACGTCCTCAAAAATAAGCTCAGATGTATCGGCTGCTCTTACACTCATCTTATCTTCCTTTTTCCCTGCTTTAAAACCTTCCATCCCCTTCTCTAATATAAAAGCAGAAATGCCATTCTTTCCCTTTTCAGGATCTGTGACAGCCATAACGACATGAATTTCAGCCAAAGAACCGTTGGTGATGAAAAGCTTTGAACCGTTAAGCACCCAATAATCTCCTTTTTTTACAGCTTTTGATTTCATAGAGGCTGCATCCGAACCAGCCTCTGACTCAGTAAGACCCCAGGCTCCTAAAGTTTGGCCGGAAGCCAGCCTTGTCAGGTATTTCTTCTTTTGTTCTTCGTTCCCGAAAAGATTGATATGATTCGAACAGAGCGAGTTATGAGCCGCAACAACCAGACCAACAGAAGGATCAACCTTGGAAATCTCTTCTAAAATAATGACATAATCCACATTAGAATAGCCTGCTCCTGAATATTCCGGAGGAATGACTATACCAAGCAGTCCCATCTCTCCCAATTTCTCTGTAAGTCCCTCCGGCCATTTCCCTTTCTCGTCACTCTCTTTTACAAGAGGTTGAATCTCTTTTTCGGAAAAGTTTCTGATTGATTCCTTTAAAATTTCCTGTTCCTGGGTGAATAAAAAGTCCATTTTCTCTCCATATTCATAAAGAATTAAAAACAAAATTTATGATTTATAACAATCCTTATTTATGACCTTTAAAATTAATTTTTTCTTCTCCATATTACGTTCAAGCCCTCCAATAATCAAGAAAAATTTGCTCAGGTAATTTGACATGATTATTCAAATCGTCTAATTTATGGATATGGTTACAGGAATTTTCAAGGTTATTTTTTATTCTCTCCTTGCCTATACCCTTTACCTTCTCTTCCGTTTTTTCAGGGCATTAAACAAAAGGAGCAATCCCCCAAGAACTCAAAAGCGTCCTTCGGGCATAATGGTTAAGGATGAAATCTGCAACACTTATCTTCCTAAAGAAGACGCAATCAGGGAAGTTCACGAAGGAAAGGAATATTATTTTTGCTCGATAGATTGCCGACAGAAATTTCTGGAACAAAAAAAAACTCATTAACCTACATTTATTCTACCTCTACACATCTATCAACTTTTTGCCTTCTTATTGATTCCAAATTACTGCCTCCAGTTTCCGGTCTTCAGTCTCCGTCTATCTCAGGATTTTTGCGTTCTGTTATTTACCCTTAATAATCTCTGTGATAATATATAAATAACTTCAAATGAAGGCAAGGGCACATATTCTCGTTTCAGGACAAGTTCAAGGTGTTTTTTTCCGAGATCACACGCAAAGATGGGCCTCTTCTCTTGAGCTTACAGGATGGGTAAGAAATTTAAGAGATGGACGAGTAGAAGCATTGGTTGAAGGAGACAAGGAAAGTATCAGAGACCTGATTAATAAGTTGACTCACGGGCCTCCTTTAGCTCGAGTGGAAAAAATTGACGTTAATTGGGAAGATTATAAGGGTGAATTTAAATATTTTCAGATAACTTACTCTAACTTATTGTAAGGGTTAAAAACAAAAAAGGGACATACAACTTTTCTGTGGTGTCTTTCTCTCTATGTAGGGACTTGATTTATCAAGCCCACCGCCTTTTAATATAAGGAACAAAAGCGATGGTTCCCACAGAAAAAGTCGTCTGTTTAATTTTATAATATATTTTCTATGCTATTTTTTTTAATTTTAAAAATTATGTATTTATTAACCTGGATTATTCACGAGTCGATATTGCCACAGATGCGAGAAGAAGCACAGGTTAGATAGCGCTTATTATATTATGCCTGCAATAACATCTTTTTTAACCAGTCCAGCATCTCCAGCTTTCCTAACCATTCTTGCGCTTCTTGCCTTTTCCGTTTCTTTTCTATTTGACAATAAAAACTGAGTCTGATAGAAATTTTTTAGATTAGAATTTTAAATAATCTTCCATGAAAAAAAATCTTCTCTCTGTAGCAGGATATGACCCAACCTCTGGAGCTGGTGTCTCACTTGATATAAAAGTTTTCCAGCTTCTAGGTTTCCAGGGTGTGGCCATTTTAACTTCTGTAACTTCGCAAAACACTAAACACGTAAAAAAAGTTCACTGTCTCCCCCCTGAATTCTTGTGGGATCAGTACAAAACCCTTCGCGAAGACATTCCTTTCTCAGGCATAAAAATCGGCATGGTCGGATGCGGAAAAAACATCCAGACTATCCAGAAAATCTTAGCAACTACCCCCAATATCCAGAAGGTTGTGGACCCTGTCTTTAAATCCAGCTCCGGTTACTGGCTTTTAGATAGAGAGTCCATCCCTGGCTACATCTCAGGATTAAAAGGAAAAGCCTCTCTCCTGATACCAAATCTGGAAGAAGCAAGCATAATATCCGGAATAAAGATAAAGAACGCAGAAGACATGAAAAAAGCGGCAAAAAGCATTTACGTCTTCTGCGGAATTCCCTGTTTTATCACAGGGGGATGTTTCTCAGGAAAGATGGTTAATTTGCTGTATGACGGGAATAATTATAAGCTTTTTAAAAAGGAGAAAATCAATAAAAATGTCCATGGAACCGGGTGTTTTCTCTCTTCAAGCCTCCTCGGCTATTTGTCTCAAGGAAATCCCCTGGAAAAAGCATGCCTTCTCGCAATTCAGCTTACGCACAATGCCATAAAGGAAGCGGTTCAAATCGGCCGCGGACAATACATCATCTCTTTTTAAAAAAAAGGGAACTATCTTTTTTTGTAATCAAAAGGTGGGTTTGATGAATCAACCGCCTACAAAAAAGGAACAGGCAACTTTTTCTGCGGGGATTGTTCCTATTTTCCCTTGTATAAAAAGCGGTGGGCTTGATGAATCAAGCCCCTACATTAATAAAAAGCTTCACTAAATCTTCTCTTCCTCTTCTTTCAGGACAGACCAAATGTCATGGGAAGACTCAGCCTTCTTTGCTTTCTCCACAAAGTCGGTTTCTTTGACCATCCGACAAATATGGGCGATCAATCGAAGTTGAAACCCAGGATTATCTTTGCCCCCTAAAAGGAGGAGGATGATATAGGTAGGCATCTGGTCTACAGCATCAAAATTAACTCCGCTTTTTATGAGGGCCAGAGCAACAATAGGATCGTCAATATTTTCTATTAAAGCATGGGGAATGGCTATTCCTTTCTCCAAGCCTGTACTACCCAAGCTCTCTCTCTTTAAAAGCTCTTCCAGAATGACTTTTTCATTAGAAATCAATCCTCGTTTTTTTAGAGCTGAAACAAATTCTTCCAGAACATGTCTTTTTTCACCCGGCTCTAAATCGAAGAAAATATTATTTTCTTTTAAAAATGCATGAATCTTCATTATTGCCTCTATTTCATTCCATTTATACCTTTAATATCTATCGACTTCAAGGCCCACATTACTTTCTGATTGCAGGCGTCAGCGTCAAATTTCCTGCGGATTTCGCTTTAATATCATCAACATCAAAAAGCATCGGATGGTATTGGCCCTCAAGCCATAGAGGAATCTGATTATCGTAAAAACGGCTCGTAAAGTATCCGCTCTGACCAGAACTCAGAACACAAATTGAATTATTTAAATCGGATAAATCAATGATTTGACGGAAGGAAGCCCCGTGGGTTGTCCTGTATCCAGTAGAGAAAGAAGCCCTCACACAAACAGCACTGCCGTTGAGAGGGTAAGGGCCTCGATTGAAAAACTTTAAAAGAGGGACCTCCCCTAAAGCATGACGGAAATGGATAGAATGCATCTTCATCCAATCCCAGTTTTCTGGAGACCCATAATTTTTCTCAAGCCACGCATAAGCTTTCTCCAGGCTGATTTTTGCAATATCCTCTTTGGTTTCTATAGGTAAAGTGTCTTTTTTATCAAACCATAAAGAAGTGGGGTCGGAAAGGATTCTTAGAAGTCCCGCCTCTTTGCCCCTGAAAAGTGAATCAAATTTTTCAAAATCTTCACCGAGTTCATCCTTAAAAACCTCCTCATGGAAAAAATCCATAAAAACCTCGAAAAGAGCAGCTTCTTTTCCAGAAGTCATCATCAAATTCCAGTTCTTGATTATGTTTAAGGCCTCTTTTACGTTCCCATTCGCTCCTTTTATATCTTCAAAAGCTGTGAGAAATAGTTCTGCTTTTTTAGAAAATATATCATTTTGTATTATCTTAAGGGACTCAACATTGTGTTGTTTCCTCTCAAGCAGCATCTCTCTTATTCTCTCTGCCCTGAAAGGAGCCTCCCAGACGAAACTCACATAATAGGGAAAACCATCCGGAACGATTTTATTGTTAGCTGTGACGATAAGGCCTTCGTCAGGATTGTAGAGTCTGGGTTTCTCTTTTTCTTCGAGAAATCCGCGCCAACTGCCTTCCTCTTCCCAACCAGGAAAAGGAAAAAGAGCTACTGCTTCTGCTCTCAAAGGAATTTTTCCGTTCAAATAGTAGCCAATATTCCCTTCCACATCAGCATAAACAAAATTCTCGGAAGGGGCATCGAATAACTTCAAAGCAGCAACAAATTCCTGCCAGGTTTGAGCTTTGTTGAGAAGGTAGAATGACTCCATAGTTCTGCCGCCTTCATAGATTGTCCAGCTCAAAGAGAGAGCTCTCTGGCTTTCGATTACCAAAGGAGAAATAATGGGACCACGTGCTGTCCAGCTTATTTCCATACTTTCAGGCTTTTTCTCTCCTTTGATTTTGATTTCTTCCATTTTCTTCAGAAGCGGCTTCCATTCACCTTTATCCAGATACATATCCCCGGAAGAGTTCAATTTTTCTATATACAGATCCTGAACATCTGCCCCAGAATTAGTTATCCCCCATGCAATAGATTCATTATGGCCAACGATGACAAATGGGATGCCGGGAATGGAGACACCAGTAGCATTGAGATCAGGGCAAACAATATGAATTTCGTACCAAATAGGAGGGAGGCTGATTTCAAGATGTGGGTCATTGGCCAAGAGTGGCTTTCCGGATTCAGTGCGGCTCCCTGCTAAAACCCAGTTGTTGCTTCCCTGGAAAGGAAGCGGCGGCAACCATTCAGATAAAAACACATCCTCTGTTTCGGAAGGAGGAACTGCAATTCCTTCTTCTAATATCTGGAGAGCTTTTTGAATTCCAAGCTTTTTCACCAATTTCCCTCTCATAACCTCGCTTTGATAATCTCCGCAGAGAATCAATGCCATGATTTCTTTAATAACGAGAGAATCCAGAGGGCTCCATGGCTGAGGCCTGTAACGCAAAAGCAAGAATTCTGGAGGCCAGTCGAATCTTCGGGAATTCATCCAGGAATTGACTCCATCGCTGTAAGAGAGTATCAAATTTTTCATTTTGGGCGAGAGCTTCTCGAAACTTTTCAGGGCTGCCTCTTTAAGACTCAGGTTTCTCATTAATTTATCTTTCTCCAGTGATCTTTTTCCGAATATTTCTGAAAGCTTTCCAAACCCGGCTCTCCTGGTGATTTCCATTTGCCACATTCTTTCTCGTGCATGAACATAGCCACAGGCAAAAACAAGGTCTTCTTCGTTTTGTGCAAAAATATGAGGAACTCCCCAGCTATCTGTGATTATTCTGACGTCTTCTGTTATTCCCTTTAGAGATATTGTTCCTTTTAGCTTGGGGCTGGAGCGAAAGAAATGAAAAAAGAAGAAAATAAAAAAACCTAAGAGAATAAAAATAACAGAAATTGCGGCGAGCTTAAAAAATTTTTTCATTAAATATTGGAGTGGTTTTTATCAGAGCGATTTTGCGAATTTTCTTCTCCATTGAGGATTTCATCAGCTTTATCTAGGATCTGACCACAGAATTTAATGCCCTGTGTCTCAGCAGCCTGCAAGTTCAAGTGCAGCCTCACTTTGCTCATGTATTGAATGGGAATTTCAGCAGGGCTCTCACCGTTTTTAACCCTTAAGGCAATCTCTCCTGTTTTTTGACCCATTTCAAAAAAATCCCACCCCAGGGCCGCACATGCTCCAAGTTGAGTAGAGAGAAGAAAACCACCAAAAAGAGGCATGGCATTTTCCTCTGCTACGTTCCCTAAAGCCTGGAAGGAGGCATTGATTGTGTTATCTGAAATTTGATAAATAGCATCGATTTTTTTATTGATTAAAACCTGAGCGGAATGGAGGACTTGGCTTTTATTTGCGATAGGAACATCCACAATTTCTAAGTTAAGACTTCTGGCTTCATCCCTGGCTAATTCAAAATAAAATTGTGAATTGATTTCTGATGGTGTCCATAAAGTTCCCAGTCTTTTAGCCCCAGGCAGTATTTTCTTAATAAATTCTAAACTCTCCTTAATGGGACTTCTTGAACAAACTCCTGTAACAGTGCTCAGATGGTCGCTGGCAGATTTGCCAGCACCAGCAATGTAAGGATCAGCCACAGAAGAAAATACAATTGGAACTTCATGAGTTGCAATTAGAGCAGCCTGTAGACATGGAGTAGAGAGAGCAACAATCATATTGACTTCCTCAGTAACAAATTCCTGTGCAATCCTCTGGACTTCAGGAATATTGCCTTTGCCATTTCTGATTATCAGCCGAATGTTCTCTCCATCTCTCAAACCGCTGTTCTCTAAAGCACGAATAAAGCCTTTCCTGACTTCATCAAGGTGTGGAGCATCATTAACCTGAAAAATTCCTATGGTATAAAAGTTTTCATGCTGTTTGCCACAAGAATAGAAAAAGAGTATGGATAACAAAAAAAGAATTAAGACTTTTCTCATTGTGTATTCCTTTTTTTATCCTAAACATAATAATCAAAAAATATTTCTGTAGCAATCTTTTTTTATTTTCAGGGTCAGACCTTTGTAGGGATTTGATTCATCAGACCTCTACAGATAAATCAAATCCTTACATATGAATCAAGTGGGTTCTTCTTAACGTTTGATTTATCAAAACTACAATATTGTCATTGCGAGCGCAGCGTGGCAATCTCACCTTTTTTTTGGTTTCATGTTCTCTTCGTAGGGGTTTGATTTATCAAACCCACCGGTTTTTATAAAGACAAATTTCTAAAAATGCCTCTAACATATTTTTGTGTTGTGCTACATTAATATTGGATATGTTTAAGAAATAAATCCCGTTCGAATAATTAAAATGTGGGCTTGATAAATCAAGCCCCTACATTAAGAAAAAGTTCTGACCCCATTAGAATAGCTGGTCTTTACTGAATTATTCGATTAAAATAAACCTCTTATGGCGCGTTATTTTATTGGCACTGCTGGCTGGAGCTACAAAGACTGGGAAGGCATTGTATATCCCGAAAAAAAACCTCAAAGCTTTCATGCCCTTATATTCTTAGCGCAGTATATCAACATTATTGAAATAAACAGCACATTTTACAGACCGCCTGTAATCCGTATTTCTCTCTCCTGGATAAAAAAAGTTGAAAACTTCCCGGATTTTCTTTTCTCAATCAAGCTCCATCAGGTTTTCACCCATCAGAGAAAAGGATTCACTCAAAAAGACGTTGATAATTTTAAGCTTGGGATTGAACCGCTCAGGGCAAAAAACAGGTTAGCTTCCATCCTGATCCAATTTCCCTGGTCCTTTATCAACACGGTAGCACACAACGAATATTTGATCAGCTTATTCAATTTTTTCTCTGACTATCCTCTGGCTCTGGAAGTGAGACATTCCTCAT
>Ga0209991_10000517_pt1 | contig 16908 bp, 10 predicted proteins | sample ChitaG_FD_183167 | JGI IMG/M metagenome (GOLD analysis project Ga0209991, IMG submission 183167) | Deep subsurface microbial communities from South Pacific Ocean to uncover new lineages of life (NeLLi) - Chile_00310 metaG (SPAdes)... | ecosystem: Environmental > Aquatic > Marine > Oceanic >...
TTTCCACAATTTCAATGTTTATTTTAGAGACAAAAAAGAATACTGCGTCAAGGCCTTCACCGCAGCCCAGATCCCGGATATCGAAGACAGAAAATACCCTTCTGTTCTTGCCGGAAAGCTTTATCCAGACGGAATACCAATCTATCCTGAGGAAAAGCTTTCCTCAATCATCAAAAAACATGAAATCTCCGAGGTCTTTTTCTCTTACAGCGATGTCTCTCATGAGTACATCATGCACAAAGCATCTGAGGTGCTCGCGGCTGGAGCAAGTTTTAATCTCCTCGGGCCTCGAGAGACGATGATAAAGAGCAAACTCCCTGTGGTATCGGTTTGTGCTGTCCGGACTGGTTGTGGGAAAAGCCAGACAAGCCGGAAAATTTCCCTTATTCTCAAAGAAAAAGGAAAACGGGTTGTTGTCATCCGCCATCCCATGCCTTACGGAGATTTAGCCAGGCAGAAAGTGCAGCGCTTTGCAACCTATGAAGACATGATAAAGCATGAATGCACAATAGAGGAAATGGAAGAGTATGAACCCCACATCAAGAATGGTATTGTGGTCTATGCCGGCGTGGATTACGGGGCTATTCTCGAAGAAGCTGAAAAAGAAGCCGATATCATTCTCTGGGATGGAGGGAATAACGATTTTTCCTTCTACAAGGCGGATTTAGAAATCGTGGTTGCCGACCCTCACCGGCCTGGTCATGAACTCATGTATTATCCGGGGGAAACGAATTTCAGAAGAGCCCAGGTTCTTGTGATAAACAAGATAGACAGTGCTGAAAAGGAAAACATAAACCTGCTGCTTGAAAATATTAAAAAATTCAACCCTGAAGCAACAGTCATCCGTGCCAACTCGACTATTTTTGTTCCTGAAGGAAAGGATGTCGACGGAAAAACTGTCCTGGTTGTTGAAGACGGACCAACACTGACTCACGGAGAAATGCCCTACGGCGCGGGAATTATTGCCGCCACAAAATACGGAGCCGCAAAAATCGTTGACCCCAGGCCTTTTGCGGTGGGGAGCATCAAGGAGACGTTCCAAAAGTACACTCACCTGGACAAAGTCCTTCCAGCTATGGGATACGGAAAAAAACAGATGGATGAGCTCGCCCAAACAATTGATAAAGCCGACTGCGACCTTGTCCTCAGCGGCACACCTATTGATCTCGGCCGGTTGATTAAAACAAATAAAAAAATCCTCCGTGTCAGCTATGAACTGGAAGAAATCGGAACCCCTGATCTGAAGGAGGTCCTGCGAGAATTCTAATGAAAAGAAAAATTGCTCTCATCGCGTTCGGCGGAAATGCCATCCTTCCTGAAACCCAGAGAGGACTCCAATCAGAACAGATGAAAAATTCACAAAAAGCAGCTCGCCTCATGATTCACGTGGTGAAAAAAGGTTATGATCTTATTATTGTCCACGGCAATGGCCCTCAGGTCGGCAACCTTCTCATCCAGATGGAAGAATCGATCACCAAAATTCCTCCCTTTTCCCTGGAAGTCTGCGACGCCATGACAGAGGGGAGCATGGGTTTTATGCTCGAGAAGGCCATTATCAATGAACTCCGTAAGAACTCCCTGGATAAGGAAGTGGCGACTCTGATAACCCAGGTCGTCGTCGACAGGGAAGATCCGGCTTTTGAGAACCCCACCAAGCCTGTGGGACCTTTTTATTCAAAATACAGAGCCCAGATGCTTACCAGAGAGAAAAAATGGAAGATGATAGAAGATGCCGGGCGCGGCTTCCGTAAGGTTGTACCTTCCCCCAGGCCTATCGATGTTGTTCCCAAAAGGATCATCCGGGACTTAGTCCACTCTGGAAAAATCGTCATCGCCTCAGGCGGAGGCGGTATTCCTGTCATCATTAACGGGAGGGGATTTTTCGAAGGAGTCGAAGCGGTTATAGACAAAGATTATGCCGCAAGCCTTATTGCCAGAGAAGTCAATGTGGACCTTTTTATCATTTTAACCAACGTGGAGCGTGTATACTTGAATTACGGCACTCCTGACGAAAAGCCAATTGAAGCCATGACAGCCAAGCAGGCGATAGACTACCTCTCCCAGGGACAGTTCCCACCTGGTTCTATGGGGCCTAAAATCAATGCATCTGTTGAATACATCCAGAGCGGGGGAAAAGAAGTTTTAATCACCTCGGCGGAATACCTTAAAGCTTCTTTGATCAACCGCTCGGGAACGAAAATCAAGGTGTCGCCATAGGAGAAGAAATGCTGGAAGATTTTATTTCTATCCATGACTTAACACTTTATCAGTTCAGCCAAATTTTAGATTTAACTCAGAAAATAAAGGACCACCCCCAACGTTTTCAGAACAAGCTCAAAGATAAAATCCTTACTATGATATTCCAAAAGCCTTCCCTGCGGACAAGGATGACTTTCGAAGTGGGCATGCTGCAGCTCGGAGGAGAGGCTGTTTATTTAAGCCCTTCAGATATCCAGATGGGCACAAGGGAAACCATCTACGACCTGGGTAAAAACCTGGAGCGTTGGGTTGATGCCATCATGATAAGAACATTTGCCCACCAGGATGTCATTGATCTCGCCAAGGCCTCCCGCATCCCGGTCATCAATGCTCTGACCGACCTCCTGCACCCCTGCCAGGCCATGGCTGATTTTTTCACTTTAAAGGAAAAAACCAAAGACTTGACGAATCTCAAGCTTGCTTATATAGGAGACGGTAACAATGTCTGTCACAGCCTTCTTTTTGCAGCGGCAAAAGCGGGAAGCAAAATGAGTGTGGCCACACCGCCTGGATACGAGCCAGATCCAGAAATTGTTAAACAGGCCGAAGAAGATGGAAAAGAAACAGGGGCAGCTTTCTATTTCACAGATGACCCTTCCGAAGCCGCCGAGGCCGCGGATGCTGTCTACACCGATGTCTGGGCTTCCATGGGGCAAGAGGAGGAAAAGGAAGAAAGAGCAAAAATATTTTCTCCCTACCAAGTCAACAAGGAACTGATGGCAAAAGCCAGAGAAGACGCAGTTTTTATGCACTGCCTTCCAGCCCACAGGGGAGAAGAGGTCACAGGTGATGTCCTCGATTCCTCTCAATCCATAGTCTATGATCAAGCAGAAAACAGGCTTCACGTCCAGAAGTTCATTCTGCTCTTACTATTAGAAAAGAAACAGATATAACAATGATTAAATACAACGAAAACATGAAAGTCACGGAAAAAGACCTTTCTTTTATAGAAAAAGAACTCTCTCAAACCAACAAACCTCTGCTCCTGCATGAGATGACAAAAAAACTGGCCTACAAGAAGACCTCTGCTCAACTGAGCCAAGAGGTCAAAAAATACGATCCTTATTGCCTGTATGAAGCCGGAGACCTCATCTATAAGGAATACGACGAGCCTTTAATGATAAGCAGTAAACAAACTGAGCCTTTTAAGGGGGCAGTTGTTTTGAATGTTGTCGGAAAAGTTCCCTATAAAGATTTCAACTGCGAAATGCTGGAAGTCGATTACTCAGGAGGAGGAATATTCCGGAAATACATCGATTATATGAAAAAAACCAAGACTCAAGTCATGCTCCCCGCCAACACCGATGGAAAAGCAAAGGCTCCTGAAAAACTTGAAAAAAAGGAAGACCCTAGACGCAGTGAACTTCCTATGACAGAAAAAGATTTAAAATCCCTGGAGAAAAATCTGAAATCTGCACTCTCCAAGTCAAAGAAATTTTTCAGTTTGAACAACTACTGGCAGCTAACAGAGAAACAAATTCAAATTCAAGAGAAAAAAGTAGATGAAATTAAAAAACATCTCCTGGAAGTAAAATCATCTGCCACAACAGCCGAGCTGGTGAATAAATTTTTCAAGATTGAAAAAACGGATGACCTCTTTGAGCTTTACTGTATGAGCTTAACCTGCATCCTGGAAAAAGAATACAAGAATGATTTTATCTATGTATCCCCTCTTAACTGGGGTAAATGGCATATGAAGAAAATACTAAATTCGCTTACAACGAATTTACCCCTCTCAGCTCAGAGAGCCATACTCCCTGCTTTTGAGGAGAAAGCGAAGGTGGAAACAACCCAAACCCAGGGATTCCCTTTAAAGGTCTATCTCACCTGGAGAGAAATTCTCTCGGGAGGAGTGAAAATACCCAGAAGCCTAAACAAAGAGTTGTCCCTTTCCAGAGAATATATCTTTACGGATACAGACGAAGAAAAGGATTACACAGTTTATTACTACCCAACCTTCGGTTTTTTTCTTGGCTTAAAAGATTTCTACAAGAACAACAATGTTCCCCAGGGAACAAGCCTGACTCTGGAAAGAAAAGGTCCTGTTCAATTTAACTTCTGGCTGAAGAAATCAAAGAAAAAGCTTTCGGTCATGAAAGTACTCTATGACCCTAAAGAAGATAAATTTGCTCAGAGCGACGAAGATTTTTTCACCTTCTCTCTGCCCAACAAAATCATTCATCTGGAAAGAGAGACTCTAAGCAAACTTTTTTTCCTTTACCAACAAAAATGTGACCCTGGGCTACGTGAGCTTTTAGCTCTCATTTTTAAGAATTTCGGTCTGGAAGACAACGACCTCTCACTCCATTACCTCAGGGCATACCATTTAGTCGACATTTTGAAACAGACCACTGAGGAAGACGTTGAAATAACTCTGCTCAACTCACCAGAATTCTCCCAGTCCGAAAAAAATAAAGGTATCTTCTTCTATCTGGAAAAGATAGTCGTTGAAGAAGAGGCAGCGGCTGAAGAGCCTGCAGAAGTTACTCCTGAAATTACTCCTGAAGAAAAAGTGGAAGAGGCCCCGCCCGCAGCGCAGGCTTTAAAAACTCCTGGTAAAGAAATCCATCCTCCTGGAATTGAGACGGGAAGAGAAGAGGAGATAAGAGTCGAAGCGCCTTCCGAACCCACGATTGTAGAAATTGAAAAAGAAGAAAGTAGAGAAAAAACGCTAAAGCTAACAAGAGAAAAGGTCTCAAGGAAAAAAAGACTTAAGATGGAGGGCGAGAAAGGTCTCAGGGCGAGAAAGGGAGCGAAAAGGCTTATAGAAGAAAAAATTGAGATCGAAGAATCCGAACAGGAAGCTCTTTTCGCTATTAAGGCCCAAGAGAAAAAAGAGCCTGAAGAAGAAAAGGCAGAACTCCTTCCCAAAGGAAAGAAGGAAAAGTTTAAGCCTTATGTCTCTGAAGAACCCGCCTTTGGTATTTTTGCCGAAAAGCTCAAAACAGCTTTAGACAAAACAAAGAAAAAGTAAAACCTTCACAAGATTTCCCGCAGGGAACCCTTTCTCCTGGTCACACCCATTTGATCCAGAAGCTCCAGCAGAGGGATGGCATACTTACGGGTGAGGCCAGTCATTTCCTTAAAATCGGCAACAGACAACTCCCTTTTCCTGGATTTCCTAATCCTCGAAATAATTTCATCCAGCCACCGGGAATGAAGGAGCAATCCGTCTTTTCCCTGGACGATCTTTTTTTTCTCGATGAGAAAAGAAAGCATCCTGTGGAGTTTTTTTTGAGAGAAGTGAAAATGCCTTTGAAGGTCTTTCATGGAGTATGACTGAAATTCTCCCTTAAAGCACAGGTCTTCAAGCTCCAGTAAGACTTTTTCCTCTTCAGGGGTGAGGGTGACCTTAAAATCAGAAAGGGCAACATTATCTTCCAGCCCCTTGATCTGGTCTGAATGCAGGAGATGCTTCAGGGCTAATGAGAGTATCCTTTGGGGCAGGTCAAACTTTTTTTTGATTCTTTCTAAAGGCGCTCCGGGTTGCTCCGGATGTTTATTATGAAAATGAGCAAGATAGGCAAGAATTTTCTGACAGAGGAATTCAAGACTTTCCTGAGGAAGAAGAAAAAGAGGAGAAAAAGAGAGAATTCTTATTTTTCCTTCTGTCTCTAACTCCTGGGTCAAACGCAGGAGGGTTTCTCTGTCAATGGAAGAGAAATCAATTATATCTCTTTCTCCCAAGCCCTTAAGCCCTTTTTCTTCAATCAGGGCAAATAGCATCATTTTTTCATTGCCCTGAAGACGCTTGAGAAAGGAAACTCTTTTCTTTACCTTTTTCTGGCTTATTTTTTCCGAGAAAGGATTAAGGACATGCCCCGTTCCAAGAAGGTGCTTCTTCCCCGGTCTCTTGACCTCAAATTTATCCTTCCATTTCAGAGAAAAAAGGATGTGAGAGTGGACACGGACGAAAAAAAAACCCTGCTTTCTCTTTTGAACCTCCTCATAAAAATGAAAAGAGGCGGAAATCTTCATTCCATGGACAAGAAGCAACGCATCCAGAGATTTCTCTCTTTCAAGCGGGGAAAAGTCGACAGCCGCATCAAAACAAGCTGTTTGTTTCAAGCTTTTTCCTCCTTTTCCGGGCTTAAAGTCAAACCCATCCTTCTCAGAATAGGGTCAACAGAAACCAGAATCACTTTCAACCTGTCCCCTAACTCAAATTTCCTCCCCGTCCTTCTTCCAACCAGAGTTTTCTCTGATCTTTTAAAATAGTAATCTCCCCCTAAATCAGCATAAAAAACAATCCCGTCGACAAAATAATCATCGAGCTCCACTACCAGGCCCGCTTTGGTGATATCAACGATTATGCCTTCAAATTCTTCTCCAAGTTTTTCTTTCAAGAATCGAAATATTCTCCATTCCATCAGTTCTCTTTCTGCCCCCTCTGCATTTCGCTCTTCCTGGGAACAGTGAAGAGCCACTGAAGGAAGAGAGGATATCTCCGCCTTTTCCTGTCTGAGGGCACTTTTCAAAATCCGGTGAACGACCAAATCTGGATACCTTCTGATGGGAGAGGTGAAGTGAGTGTATTCCTTTTTGGCAAGACCGTAATGTCCCGCGTTCTCATCAGTATAAACGGCTATTCTCAGTGATTTCAACACCTGTAAGTTGATAAATTTTTCCTCGGGTTTCCCCTCAACCCTTTTCAGAGCACCCTGCAGATCCTTTAAGTTCACCTTTTTCGTCAAGGGAAGGGAGATGCCAAAATGACCGAGCATATCTCGAAGTTTCTCCAGGTCCTTAAGACCCGGCGGAGGATGGACTCTGAATATCAAAGGAACATTCTTCCGGCTGAGAAAGCAAGCAACAGCTTCATTGGCTGTAACCATGAATTCCTCAATGACCTGATGGGCTTCATTACGTTCAAAAGGCACAATCGAGTGGAGACTTCCTTCTTTATAGACAAGTTCTGGCTCAAGAAGGTCAAAATCCAGGCTCCCCTCTTCCTCTCTTCTTTTTCTCAAACGGCGCGCCAGTACCCTCATCAACAACAAATCAGGAACAATATCAGAAAATTTCTTCTTTTCTTTCTCATCCCCTTCGAAAATTTTGTAAACAGATTGATAGGTCATTCTCTCCGCTGTTTGAATCAGAGAAGGATAGAATCTGGACCTGACAACCATGCCATTCCTGTCAATTTCAAGCAAAACCGAAAAAGTCAATTTCTCCTCTCTCGGTCTGAGGCTACAAATATGGTTGGAAAGCTTTTCAGGAAGCATAGGGAGAGTCAGATCAGGAAAATAAACGCTAGTTCCTCTCTCAAAAGCCTCAGAATCCAGGAGAGAGCCTGGCCTGACATAATGGGAGACATCGGCAATGTGGACCCCAAGGAGAAAGTTGCCGTTTCCTAGCTTTTTTACGCTAACAGCATCGTCAAAATCCCGGGCGTTTTCGCCATCAATAGTCACAGTCATCCAGTTCCGGTAATCCTTTCTTTCCTTTTTTTCCTTTATGCTGATCTCAGGGGAAAACCTTATGGCCTCTGCTGAAGCTCCTTTTGAAAAGGAAGAGGCTAAACTGTATCTCTTGATGACAGCTTGTGTGTCTACTCCTGGAGCATCGGGCATGCCCAGAACTTCTGTCAACCGCAAGGTGTCTCTATCCACCTCAACGACCATCCCGGGAATGGGAGAAAGATGCTCTGTGCCGGTTAGAGGAATTTCTTCGGAAGAGGTCGAGTCAAAAGGAAGAAAAAAGGCTTGCCCCATTCGCTCCGTATAGAGACCGATCAATCTCTTTTTTTCTTTTTTTACAATCCTGATCACGCGCCCCTCTGGCTTTCCTTTTTTCCCTTTTTCTCGATAGAGAACTTCAACGATATCCCCTCTGAGGGCACCACCTGAGTGACGGGCAGCAACGAAAATATCATCAGAAGAACCTCTCTCCGGGCTGACAAAACCATAACCTCTGGAAGTAGGGATGAACTTCCCTTTGACCAGATTCGACTTTGCTGGAATAAAATACAGTCTTTTCAAACTCAGAATCACACCCTGTCCCTGCAATTTTTTAAGCCTCTTTCTTAATGCCTGTTTTTCTCTTGGAGAGAGATGAAGTTCCCTTGCAATTTTCTGGAAACTCAAGCCTTCCCTTCTTTTCCTCAATAGAGATACAATCTCGTTATCCATAGCCACCCTCAATAATAAAAAAGAGAAATATACGGAATTTTATACGTGTCTCTTAAAGTCTTTACCAATTTAATCCTAAAAATTCTATCAAATTCTTCTTCTTTGAATCCATATTCGCGCAAAATATCCCTCTTGGTATTGTCTTTCTCCTCGTCCGGAGCGTTCTTCCAGAGAAGTTCTTCTATTTCTCCTTCTATCCGCTCAAGTTTTTCTTCATCGAAATGACTCTGAGTAAGTATTTTTTGGGCTCGAGAATAAGCCTCTTTTAAATAACTTACCGGGGGAGGGATAGTTTTTAAGAATCCATTAACCTCAGCCTTTACCCGCCTCCATTTCTCATCTCTGTCCCCTATCCACTCTTTGTGCCCAACCTTTCTTTCTCTATACTGCTCAAAGGTTTTTAAAACCTGAAAGTTGCAGAATACAAGAGACTGGATTTTGGTCCTTTTTCCGGGTTTCCCCCCGTAATTCTCGAAAGATCTTTTAATCCCTTCCAGGACTACGGAAAGCGGGATTTCCGTTTTTTCCCACTGCTCAACACAATCAAGCTCTTTGGATGAGAGGAAAAATGGAGCTCCCCGCTGCTTAAAAAAATAACGGGCAATGGATTGGAAATACTCGCTTCTCTTTTTATCTTCTTTCCCCACAATGCTTCTCTCTGGCAAGGAAGAATACTCACTCCTTAATTCTTTCATGAAGGATCCTCAGTCCTTCCAGGGTCAGATCGGGCTCATGAAAATTGATGGACCTTATCTCATCGCTGATCTGGGCAGCAAATCCTCCAGTGGAGATGACACAGGCTTTGCCTCCTAATTCTCTCTTTATCTCTTCAATGATATTGGTGATAAGACCAATATAGCCAAAATAGAGGCCTGACTGCATGCTGGTAACGGTCGTCCGGCCTATCGCTTTCCTGGGTTTTTTTATCTCTATACGGGGTAATTTGGCCGTTTTTAGATAAAGGGCTTCAGCCGAAATCTGAATTCCCGGGGCTATAGCCCCCCCTAAATACTCCCCTTTAGAAGAGACGGCATCAAAGGTGGTGGCGGTCCCGAAATCGACCACAATACAAGGACCCCCATGCTTTGCAAAGGCCGCAACAGCAGCGACCACTCTGTCTGCTCCGACCTCGAGTGGGTTTTCATAAAGAATAGCCATCCCCGTCTTCAACCCGGGCCCAACAACAAAAGGTTTAATCCCAAACAGTCTCAGGCTCAAATCATGAAAGATCGGAGTCAAGGGAGGAACAACACTGGAGAGAATAACGGATTTTATCTCTGTCTTTTCCGGCCCGGATAAAGAAAGCAGGCTTAGAAGGGTGATTCCATATTCATCGCAGGTTTTCTCCCTTTCTGTCTTGATTTTCCATTGCCTGACTAATTTCTTTCCCTGGAATATTCCAACAACAATGTTAGTGTTGCCGATATCTATTGCCAAAAGCATCTCATCCCTCCTTTTTTTCATTCCTTATTACCTTTATTTCTGCTGAAAAAAAGGTCCTTATCTCTCCCTGGCTCTCCAGGATCAGGCCGCCCCGAGAATCAATCCCTCTGTAGATCCCAGAAATTTCCATTTTCTCTGTATTCACGGTTATTTCTTTTCCTGGAGGAAAAACCGAATCTTCCTGGAAAGCACTAACAATTTTCTCCTCCTTGCCCTGCAAGAACTGAGTGTACCTATGATTCAAAGCAGGCCAGAGGCTTCCAAGAATGGCCTCTTTATCAATATCCTCTTTTATTATGAGCTTAAGAGAAGTGGCTTGATGTCGAATTTCCCCGGGAAAGTCATCCCTCCTGTGGCTCACATTCAGGCCTATACCAAGGATAACATAATTAACCCGGTTCCCCAAAAAGCCGCTCTCACAAAGGATGCCTCCCAATTTTTTCTTGCCCCAGATTAAATCGTTAGGCCATCTCAACCTGGCTCGGATGCCGGCTGACCTAAAAATAGCTTCATTGACTGCCACTCCTGCCATAAGGGGAAGAATGGAAATGTTAGAATGGGGAGGATTGAGAATGATAGAGAGATAAAGCCCCTTTTCTCTGGCAGAGTACCAGCTCCTTCCCTTGGTTCCTTTTCCCTTTGTCTGCTCAGCAGAGATTATGGCTGTACCCTCCTTTTCCCCAGCAAGCGCCAATTTTTTTGCCAGATCATTGGTAGACGAGCAACTTTTAACACTAAGGATTTTCGCTCCAATCTTCATGGTAAAAAGAAAAGAATAGCCTTCCCCGGCGAATCTTTAAATCAGGGACAGAATGTGCTCGAGGCTCCGCTCTAACTTTATTTTCTTATTTTGAAGCTCCTGAAGCCTGGCTTCGGTCTCCTGAATGACTTCTTTTGGAGCACGGTTAATGAAATTGTCTTTATGAAGCCTTTTTTCAATTTTTTCTATATCCAGCATGATTTTCGCAAGTTCTTTTTCAAGTCTTTGTTTCTCCCGCTCCAGATCAAAGACTCCCTCTTCAAGAGGAATCGCTATCTCCCAGGAACCGGCAACACCCTTTAAGAGCTTTTTTTCCTGCGGAAAATAATCCCAAATTTCAACCTGTCGGATATTCGCCAGAGTCTGAATACAAGTCTGGTTCTTACGAATGATCTGCTTTTCTTCTTCCTTGTTCACTATTACCCAAAGATTAATTTTTTGTCTGGGTGGAATCCTGTTTTCCGCTCTTATGGTTCTGACTCCTATGATCGCATCCTGGAGGAATCTCATCTCGCTCTCCGCCTCCTCATCTTTCAAATCCTGCTCTGCTCGAGGGAAAGATGCCACAGCCAAAGATTCCCCGGAGGAAGGGAGGTGCTGCCAGATTTCTTCTGTAATAAAGGGCATAAAAGGATGGAGAAGCCTCAGAATCTGGTCTAATGTATCAACCAGGACAGCTTCTGATGTTTTATTCCCTTCTTTTAGACTCGGTTTGACCAGTTCAATATACCAATCACAGAATTCATGCCAGATAAAATGATAGATTTTATCGGCCGCTTCGTAAAACTTATAGTTCTCTAAAGCATCATTCAACTCTTCAATAACCTTGACCAGCCTGCTCTTGATCCACCTGTCAGCCAGCGTTAACTCCTCTTCTTTCTGGTGAAATTCATCGCTTTTGAGGCTCATCAAGACAAAGCGAGTAGCATTCCAGATCTTGTTGGCAAAGGCCCTGTAACCAGCCATCCTCTCTTCGGAAAGAGAAATATCCATGCCAGGAATGGCCAGGGCAGCCATCGTGAACCTTAGAGCATCGGTGCCGTATTTGTCGATCATCTCAAGGGGGTCGATGATATTTCCCTCTGATTTACTCATCTTTCGTCTTTTAAAATCTCTGACCAACCCGTTGATATAAACATAACGGAAAGGGATATCTCCGGCGAATTTAAGCCCCATCATAATCATCCGGGCAACCCAGAAAAAAATGATGTCAAACCCTGTAGACATAAGATCTGTCGGATAGAAAGTCTTTAAATCCTCTGTTTCTTCGGGCCAACCCATTGTCGCAAAAGGCCACAGGGCAGAACTGAACCACGTATCGAGAACATCCTCATCCTGAATAAGGTCTGAACTCTGGCATTTTTCACACTTCTTGGGGGCTTTCTCAACTACCGTCACATGCTCGCATTTCCGGCAATGCCAGGCAGGAATCCTGTGCCCCCACCAGAGCTGACGCGAGATACACCAGTCATGGATGTTGTACATCCATTCAAAATAGGTCTTGGCCCAATTAGGAGGAATAAATTCAATCTTTCCCTCCTCAACTACCCGGATAGCTTCCTTGGCAAGAGGCTCCACTCGGACAAACCACTGCCAGGAAAGATGGGGTTCGATGATAGTCTGACAGCGGTAGCAGTGCCCGACAGCATGCTGGTAATCTTCAATTTTTTCGAGCAGCCCCATTTCCTTAAGTCTTGATACCACTTTCTCCCTGCATTCATACCTGTCTAACCCCATGAATTCCTTTCCTGCTGCTTCTGTCATCCTGCCTGAACCATCTATAACAATCACTTGCTCAAGATTATGGTGTTTCCCCAATTCAAAATCGACAGGGTCATGGGCTGGGGTCACTTTGACCGCCCCTGTCCCGAATTCCATCTCTACCCTCTCGTCCGTAATAACGGGAATCTCCCTGTTAACAAGAGGAAGGAGGGCTTTCTTTCCCTGCATCTTCGCGTAACGCTCATCAGAGGGATGTACGGCGACGGCCGTATCGCCCAGCATAGTTTCAGGACGCGTGGTGGCTACAATGATACTCTCTTCAGAATCCAAGAGGGGATACTTGATAAAATAAAGTTTAGCCTTCCTCTCCTTGTGTTCAATCTCAATATCCGAAAGAACTGTTCCACAGTGTGGACAGCGGTTAACAAGGTAATAGTCTCTGTAGATAAGCCCTTCATGATAAAGATCAATAAAAACATGCCTTACAGCCGTGGAAAAACCATCATCCAGGGTAAATCTTTCCCTTGTCCAGTCCAGAGAAGTACCGAGCTTTTTCAGTTGGTTAGTGATGACCCCTCCATATTTGCTTTTCCAATCCCAGGCTATTTTCAGGAATTCTTCCCGTCCGACTTTCTCTCTGGTCAGTCCCTTCTCTGCAAGACTTTGTTCAATCACACTGTGGACAGCGATGCTTGCATGATCTGTTCCTGGAAGCCAGAGAGTGTTGTATCCCTGCATCCTCCGCCAGCGAACAATGATATCGGGCAGGGTAAAACATAGGGCATGCCCCATATGAAGCGAGCCTGTGACATTGGGAGGAGGAAGAACCATAGAAAAATTTTTCTTTGAAGAAGGGACCTGGGGCTTAAAAAGACCTTTATCAATCCAGAATTTGGACCATTTTTCCTCAACAGGCGTAGGGTCGTAAACTTTATCAAGAATATACTTTTTCTTCATCATATAATCCAAAAGCGAGAGGAGCCAGTCAGACCTCAATCAGTATTCAATGAAAACAGAGTCTTCTCCTAATAAGCTCTCAATTTTTCTTGTTAAATCTTCTGATAGGGAGATGCCATGGACTTCCCCGGCCTGCACTACAATCCGGTAGGAATGGGGGGTTTCAAGTTCAAAAAACACAGGACATTCTCCTCGATTCTGATCCAGCATGCCCTTCAATTCTTCAAAAACTGTTTCCTCGATGCCCGGTAGAAAAATTCTCAAGATCATCCTTTTCGCCTGCTTCTGGAGGGCTTCTTCTAAAGGCATAATCTGCAGGAGATGAATCCTCCGGCTTTCTCCTTCTCCTAAAAATTTCCCTTTGACCCAGACAAGCAGGTCCTCCCTCAGGTGGTCATAGTATTTTTTATAGCTTTCAGGAAAAGCAACAACCTCTATTCGGCCGCTCATGTCTTCCAGGATGAATGTAGCCATCCTCTCATCTTTTTTGGTCTTAAGGGATTTAACGGAAGATATGATTCCTGCGACTCTAATTTCACTGTTAAAATCCCTTTCCTCATCCAACTGGTTTATAGACTGGGAAACGAGCTTTTCCAGCCTTTTACCGAATTCAGCGAGAGGATGGCCCGTGATGTAGAACCCCAAAGCATCTTTCTCATAAGAGAGATAAAGAGATTCATCCCACTCCGGCATCTCCTTCACTTCAGGAGGAATAGGGGGAGGTTCGACTTGGCCACTGCCAAAAAGGAGATTCTGCTTTGACGATTTTACCCTTTGAATCTCATGGGCATACTCAATCATTTTGTCTACGAGGTGAAACAGCTGGGATCTTTGCCACCCTAAGGAATCAAAGGCTCCTGCTTTTATTAAACTTTCAATCACCTTACGGTTTATTACTTTAGGGTCAGCCTCTTCACAGATGTCAAAGGGTGAAGCAAATTTTCCTCTCTTTTTCCTTACCTGAAGAAGAGCTTGAACCGACCCTTCACCGACATTTTTAACGGCAGAGAGTCCGAATCTTATGTCTCCTCCTGAAACAGTAAAATGAAAATCACTCTCGTTAATATCAGGGGGAAGGACCTTGATTCCCATTTGCTCACATTCCCTGATGTACTTGATGACCTGAGAAGTCACTCCTCTTTCAGCCTCCGAAGTTAACAGAGCCGCCAGAAAATTTACAGGATAATGGGCCTTAAGATAGGCGGTGCGGTAGGCCAGATAGGCGTAAGCTGTACTATGGGATTTGTTAAAACCATAGCCCGCAAAAAATTTAATCTGGTCGAAGATTTTATTGGCTTTAGCCTGGCTTATTCCTTTCTTCCTCGCTCCCTGGATAAATCTCTGCTTCTGGGCCTTCATCATGCCCGAAACTTTCTTGCCCATTGCCTTCCGCAGGATATCGGCTTCAGCCATTGAAAACCCTGCTAGCTCTGTCGCTATCCGCATTACCTGCTCTTGATAAACAATGAGGCCTTGAGTTTCTTTCAGGATGGGTTCCAGCTCAGGACATTCATATCTGATTCGATCAGGGTGATTTTTGCATTTTATAAACTCATCCGTCATACCGCTTTTGAGGGGACCGGGTCGGTAGAGTGCATTCAAAGCAATCAAATCCCGAAAGTGCTCAGGCTTAAAATTCCTGAGTAAATCCTTCATTCCCGGGCTTTCAAACTGAAAGACACCATCTGTATTGCCCGATTTGAAGACTTCAAACGTTTCCTTATCATCCAGGGGGATATTCTTCAGGTCTATCTTTTTACCTGTTTCTCTTTCGACAATTTCAATTGTATCCTGGATTACTGTCAGGTTACGCAGCCCTAGCAAATCCATCTTGAGCAGACCAATGGCTTCAATATCTTGCATTGGAAATTGGGTAGTGATCTCGCCCTTTACAGATTGATAGAGTGGCATAAACTCCACCAGCGGCTTCGGAGTAATGACAATTCCCGCTGCATGGATGGACGGATGGCGAACCTGTCCCTCTAATTTTTGAGCAACGGAGAGGAGATGAGCGATCTTGGCGTCCTTGTCCCTCAATTCTTTTAACTGGGGGATATTTTTCAGCGCCCCCCCAATAGTGGCCTCCAGACCGAAAGGAGGAATCATCTTGGCAATCTTATCCACTTCAGGTAGGGGGACCTCAAGAGCTCTCCCCACATCTCTGACTGCCTGGCGGGCAGCCATAGTCCCAAAAGTGATAATCTGGCAGACATTTTCTCGTCCGTATTTTTTGGTGACATAGGCGAGGACCTCATCCCTGCGTCTTCCGCAAAAATCTATATCAATATCAGGCAGAGTGATTCGCTCGGGGTTGAGAAATCGTTCAAACAAAAGGTCGTATTCCAGAGGATCAACATCTGTTATTCCTAAACTATAGGCAAGCAGGCTCCCCGCAACCGACCCTCTTCCCGGGCCCACAGGAATATTATTGGCTTTAGCCATCTGAATAAGATCCCAGACGATTAAAAAATATCCCTCAAATCCCATTTTTTTTACGAGCCTGACCTCACTCTCCAGCCGCTCCTCGTACTTCTCAAGAAGGTTTGGAAGCTTCCTCTTTTCCTTTCTTGCGGTGACGGCCTCCATCTGGCTCTGGAATCCCTCCTTGACAACTCGATCAAAATGTTCCTCCAAAGATGTATTATCCGGCGCATTGAATTGAGGCAGGTAATATTCTGAAGTGGGGAATTCAAAATTGCACAACGCTGCGATCTTGGTTGTATTCTGGATGGCTTCAGGAATTTCTCCGAAAATATCTATCATCTCTCCGCCTGACTTAAAATAGAATTCATTTGTCTCGAAGCGAATTCTATCTTGCTCTGTCACTTTTCTGTTGGTCTGGATACAGAGGAGAATATCATGGCTCTCAGCATCATCTTTTGAGAGATAGTGCACATCATTCGTAGCGACCAAAGGAAGTTTGAGTTTTTGAGAAAGGCGGATGAGTAAAGGATTAATTTCCTTCTGTTCCTCCATGCCATGGTCCTGTATCTCGATGTAAAAATCTTCCTTTGAAAATAAAGAAGCATACTCAAGGGCAACCTCTTGGGCCTTATCCTCCAGGCCCAAGCTCAGATAATTGGCTATCTCTCCCTTTAAACACCCAGAAAGAGCGACCAACCCCTCACTATGGTGAGCCAAAAGCTCCTTATCGATACGGGGTCTGTAATAGAAACCCTCCAAATAGCTTTTGGTTATAAGCTGACATAGGTTTTCGTACCCCTTCTCATTTTTAACAAGCAATATCAGATGAAAATGTTTCGGCCCTTTCGCCCCAGCCTTCTTGTTAAACCGGCTTTTGGGAGCAACGTAGACTTCACAACCCAGAATCGGTTTGACACCTTTTTCCTTTGCTTGCCTGAAAAAGCTCACAGCACCAAAAATATTTCCATGGTCAGTCAAGGCAACTGCAGGCATTTTGTTCTCATAGGCAGCAGCCACAAGAGATGTGGTTTTTAAAGCTCCATCCAGAATACTGAAGTCTGAATGGTTGTGTAGGTGAATAAACGAAAGCTCCATTTCAGTTCACAGCTTTCAGTTCTGAATTATGACTTTTAAGTATGTTTCTCATATTTTTTCGTAATTATTTTTCAGTCCATAATTATGGAGAAGCTGGAATCGCTGAGAATAAAAATG
>Ga0209991_10000518_pt1 | contig 16879 bp, 12 predicted proteins | sample ChitaG_FD_183167 | JGI IMG/M metagenome (GOLD analysis project Ga0209991, IMG submission 183167) | Deep subsurface microbial communities from South Pacific Ocean to uncover new lineages of life (NeLLi) - Chile_00310 metaG (SPAdes)... | ecosystem: Environmental > Aquatic > Marine > Oceanic >...
CAACCGGCGCCTTTTTCCAAGGAGCCTTATAGGCCAGAGGATTCCCATCTTGGAGGGGAGCAAATACGGACTTGTCTCAGGAGAGATTGTCATAACCCCGACCTCCATGGCCTCAGTTAAGGATTTGGGAATCGACGTTAAAGTAAAAGGCGTTACAGTAAAAAAAGACCTTTTTGGGATGGAAACATGGGGAAAGGTTGTAGCCAGAATAAAGGGAGAAATCAATGCAGATTTTCTTCTGATTACAAGCGACCGGTCCAACTTTGTAACTGACTCAGACGAATATCAGGAATTCCTCAAAATCATGGGAAAGATCGTAAGTGTTATCAAGAAGACTCTGGGAAAAGAAGCAGACCGCAGGGCAGACCAAAGGGCCGGCCGTGCCGTAAAAGAGGCCCTGCAGAGAATCCACAAAGCATTAGCCCAAAACCCGGATTTATCTCCCTTTGGCCCGATCCCATACGGTGAAAAGGGAGGGATTGGAGGAGGAGCAGTTGCTGAAGGCGGAAAGAAAAAAGGAGAAGATGAATCTAAGACTGTGGTACAAAAAGAGGAGGAAAAACAGAAACCAAAGACAAAAAGAAGACGCCATCCGCTTGTAAAAAAAATCACCCCAAATGCAATTGTTCGAAGGATGAGGATGGGAGAAAGCAGTGTTTCTGTCTGCCTCGATTTTTTTGGGGAATCAGGGCCTGAGTGTTTTTCAGAGGGAAATGTTGTCTATATCAACCGTGACTATCCTCTTTTCAAAAGAGAATCCAAGAGATCTGCCACCTATACGATGTATGTAGCCCGCCTCTTAACCCAAGAAATCTCCCTTATGAAGGAGACAAGGAGTCCACGATTAGCCTTTAACCGACAGAGCAAACTCCTAAAAGATGCCTTTGCTGAAGAATAAAATATTGAAGTTAAATGCTTGAATCCTAACGCTTTACATCTCAAACCTCTTTAATATTCTAGCTTTTGTCTTTATAAATATGTATATTTTGATTGGCAAATTTATGCATATGAGTCAATTTTTATGCTAAAAGTCAAAGAAGTTAAAGCAAAGAGCATTCTCAATAGATCAAAAATTTTCGATTACTGCCTTAACCCCTATACCGGCTGCCAGCTTAACTGCGTATACTGTTATGCCCGCTTGTTCATGAGACGGTATTCCGGACACAAAGAGGCCTGGGGTGAATTTGTCGATGTGAAAATTAATGCTCCTGAAGTCCTGAGAAAGCAGTTGGAGAAGGCAAAAAGGGGTACAGTCTGGACTTCCTCTGTCTGTGACCCTTATCAGCCTCTGGAGGCAAAATATGCTCTAACAAGACAATGTTTGAGAGAGCTGGCAGATAAACAGTTCCCTGTTAATATTCAGACAAAATCAGACCTGGTTTTGCGTGATTTGGATCTCTTTCTGGAGTTTGAGGAGATAGAAGTTGGATTCACCATAACAACAGATGACGAGAGGATGGCAAAACTATTTGAACCAGGGGCATCAACTGTAGATGAAAGGCTAAAAGCCCTGGAGAAAATTCACTCAAACGGAATCAAAACATTTGTCTTTATCGGGCCTATTCTTCCGGGAAATCCAGAAAAATTTATCAAACGCCTCGAAGGAAAGGCGGACAAAATCTTAATAGATAGAATGAATTATTTGAGTACAATAAGAGAATTTTACTACCAACAGAGTTTAGATAGAGCAGGAACAAACAGATTCTTTTCCGAATACAGAGAAAGGTTTATAAATGAATTGAATAGAAGAAAAATGAAATTCGAAGCCCTATTCTAGATGAAACAATATGTCTTTCTGACCTGCTTGCCACCTGTGCCAGCATTTTAGGCGACACACTTCCTAAAAACGCAATCTTAGATTAAAAATCTCTTTTCTGCTCCACTCTAGCCAATATCTAATTGCACGTTCTCGAATAAAACGCCAATAATTATCAGTTAATAGCCCGTGTTGTTTAATTCCCTGTTTTATATCTTTTTCAGCTATATCCCAATAATCCTCTTTTAGTTGAAGGCTTATTGTAGTATTTTTAAAAGTAAAAATTGCCTTTGGTATAGGAGGCAAATCTTTAGATATAGAAATAGTTCCATGTCCTAGAGTTGCTCCTGTGCTTACCTGCAAACCATCATTAAGACAACTGATAGGCGGCTGACTACCCGCGTAAGAAGCTACTAATAAATCATCAAGTCCAACATCAAAATATTCTCTTGCTCTTAGTCCCATCTTTGCTCCAATAATTGAGTAAATTCCTAAATGGTCGTGAAATTCATTTGTCAAAACAACAATTTTCCATTCTTTTTTTCCATGTTTTTCAATTATTCGGTTCATAAATTGGCTTATATCCTCTCTGAATAAATGGGCATCATTTGGAAATTGTTTAAAAACAACACTCCTATCTTCGTTATCGCAAGATAGAATTTCAATAATTTTCTCTTCAATTTTGTCTGATTTTAAAAAACGGATGATACTATGATTGGGATACCCTTCAATTATTTCTCTCTCAGACAACTCTTGATAAAGTAGATACAAGGCAACCAAATCGTCCCAAAGTCCTAAGTGGCCAATGTTAATAAGTTGATAAACTTCATTCTGGCGATGAGATTTTGCAATTTTTTGAGCATAAGGTGTTTTTATATTTTCTATTGACCGCAATAATTTCTTAGTAAAGACAATTTGGTTACCATTTGAATTGCTCACAACATCTACTGTAATATCTTCACTCAAAATATGACCAGCTGCCTTTTTATCAATTTCATAATTTGTTCCTGAATTTGGATGAATATTATCGTTATACCAGACAATTCTTTCTACTCCTTCTATTATTTCTGGTTTAATACAAAAAGCATCTGAAATATTGGTTAAAGAGCCTAAACAGATTACTGTTACAGGTTTCTCTTCTGTTTCAATTGAGGAAATTATCAAATCAGCAGCATTTCTTTTACTACTCGTTTCAATAAGATTTTCATCTCCCCAATTAATATTTTGATTAAATCTTCTCCATGGTGGTGAATTTGACTGGGAAATTTCGCCAGGAGCAGTGGGGATGCCCTCGTGGCCGAAACTTTTTAGTAAGGCTCTAACTTTTATTAATCCTTTTTTTGGGTCCAAAGCACCATCGGATGTTGTTATTGCGATTACTTCAATTTCATCAGAAGCTAATAATAGACAAATAGTGCGCAGATCATCAGCCGCCGCATCTGTGTCAATAATTATATGATCTTTTACCTTGTTTGTATTAGCAAATATTAATGAGGAATAAAATAATATTAATATTGAAAAAAAGATATATTTTTTCATTAGTGAATCCTTATAATGACACAATTCCTTCCAGTTTTTTTAATTTTTTGCTTCTGATATTATTTGTTATTTATAACAAAGTAAAATATTGTGGTCAATTACATTTTATATTGATTTTATTCCCTTTGATAAAGTCATTTTTCCTTGACAGGAAAATGTCAAGGTTTGACCCCAATCTTCATCTGTTATAAGCTTTATTCAACATGCTGTGGAAGTTTATAAAGGAACAATGAATGGAAGTTGAATATTCGATCCGAACCGTCCGGGAATTAGAGGAACTCTTTCTGCATCAAAAAATCCTTCGTCCCCTGCGCATCCGGCGGTACGATCCAGGCACAGAACTTACCTACGAAGTCAGGGGAATTGTACCGGCCAGAACAGGGCGGATAAAACTAGAAGTTGAGAGGTTTGTCGGCGGCGGTTATGCTGGGCAAGTTTACAAGGTAAAAGCGCTAAACATCGAAACCGCTGAAGGGCCAATCAAAGGCCTTCAAGCAGGTAATTCCTATGCCATGAAGATCCTTATTCCTCCAACAGGTTTTTCAAGATTCTTCCGCAACGTGATATATGCTTTTGGCTTTCAAGGACCTTTCTCACCCCAGGTAAACCCGGATGCTGCCCGCGCAGGAGCATTATGGCAAAAGTTTATTCGCCGCGGAGCAAAGATATGGTTTGGCTCTGAGAGGGCAGTAGTAGATATTTTTGCTACCTTTATTGACTCAAGACTCGGAAGCTGCGGAGAGATAAGCGAGTGGATAGATGGACGCATGTGGCGGTTCGAAGTGGATGACAATCTGGACGCCAGGGGGAAATGGAGAGATGGAGATCCCGAAGAAGACCTCGGTTCTCCAGAATACCGCGCCAAGCGAGCCTTCATGGCCCGCCTTGTGGAACTCATGCATGAAATGGGGGCTGTGGAGCTGGCACGCCAGTATGAATGGTGGACCTGTAAAAGCCAGCCCAATGCACTCAAACGCTGTGAGAACGATCCAGACCCCGCTGAGGGGCTTGTGGCTGTAGATTTCAGGGCAGGCCTTGTGCTTCTCCCTATTCTTCCTATGTGCCCGGCCGACTTTAAACTCATTCTAAAAGGAATCGCCAGGGGCAGTTTGGCACAGTTTGACCGTGGAAATACGGATAAGCTCCAGAACTTTGTAAAGGAGCATACTGATAATTTTATTGGAATGCACAAGGCTTTAGAGGAGCTTAAGGATGCCGAGAAGTCTTACCGTACTTCTCTTCCTGACATCACTCATCATCATTTGAAACTGATTTACAGCCGCAAACTGTGGTCATCAATCTTGAAAAGCAGCGTAAACAGCTGGAAGATCCGCAATATTATCGATCAGAAAAGCTCTGAAAAGTTACTCCAGCATATATTTCTTGCTTCAATTCTATTCTTCTTGGGACTTATTCCTTTTCTGGGACGCTTTGTGAAAAAGCTCTGGGGACGAGCAGATTATCGCCGTCACCTTGGGCATTTGCTCACCAGTTTTGACTACTTCCGCCGCTCTGTGCGATCCCGGATCGCCGAGATTCTCATCCGCTGGCACAGGGCAGGACGTGTCGAAGAGAAACGAGTACAAAAACTTGCTAAACATCCATCGAGGTTTTTTGCCCACTTACTGCTTTCTATTTTGCCTCGAAAGATGCACCGCTTCTTCTCAGACTGGCAGTTCACAAAACATGCTTTGGATAATATTTTTGCCAGACCTTTACGGCTATACTTTAAGACAGAGGAGCGAGAGCAGTGGATGCGCAAAATGGTCTCTCAGGGCCAGAAAAACGGTATGCTGACCAATGAAGAAGCCTCTCACATCAACTCCCAGATAAAGGAGCCATTCATCCAGAAATACCTGAAAAGCCTTGCCGTCCATGTCTGCACAGTGCCGGTGACACAAATTGTCTCGGTTATTGTCGCCATAATCTATATCAGGCTCCATCCGGAGCTCTCATGGCAACAGGCAACACTCCACGCAGGTATTATTCTGGGGCTATTCCAGGTCACTCCAATATCACCCGGCTCTCTTGTCCGGGGCCTGTATGTCTCTTTCCTTGTATTGCGTGAACGAAACTTCAAAGATTACAATATTGCATTCTATTTAAGTTTCTTTAAATATATAGGGTACCTCGCCTTTCCGATTCAGATGACACACCGCTACCCTGACCTCGCCCGTTTTATGGCTGGACATTGGGCAACAGGAGCTGTACATATCGTACCTGTCTTCGGAGAGAGGGGGGCCCTTCTGGAACATGCTGTATTTGATATGTTCTATAACTATCCTCTGACTATTCAAAGGCGGATCAAACAGCGAAGAGAGCTCCGCTCCGGATTAAAATCCAGAAGCTGGCATGTCCCTTTATGCGCGCTTACTGGAGTATCCCTGCTTGCCCTTATTGATATTATTTATTTTAAGCTGGCTGGACACATACCCCAATTTGGTGACATTTGGTGGCTGACACTCTGGATTCCTGCTATCATTGGCGCAGCAGCCTCTACCTGGGCTGGCGGCGCACTTCTTTCAAAACGAATCCTTATGGGAGCAATCTGTGGAGCCTTGACCGGCCTTCTTTATGCAGTATTAAATATGTCCCTGGGTAGTTTCTTACTGCCAGGGGGAAAAGAGCTGCTCACAACAACACAATTCATGAGCCGGCTCGCAGCCACAGCCGTATGGAAAGCCTTTTTATTCACAATTGTTGCCTTAATCGGGTCATTTATAGTCGAAACAAGGCCACTCAAGAGAACGCCGGTCACCGCTTCTTAATAAATCTGGTTAAAATATCGCAGTCAATATTCCTATCCCTGCCCGACAAATACAGTATCTATTTAATCCTTTCCCTGTTTATAACTTACAGAGATTCCATACCAGAAGTGATTTTCCTTGCCTATGGCATCTAAAAGTACTATCGTACAGTTTGCAAAGGGGGAAATTTGGAAATTGTCTATCTTGAATGAAAGGGTAATCCCAAGATTTAGATCACTAAATCCGGGATCAACTCCCTCGGCAAGCCACTGCCCCTCATTATAGCCAAGTGAAGCAGAAAAATAAGCTCCGATTGATTCAAGTAAATTTAAAGAATCTTCTATCTCAAGGAGAATATAAAACCCATCACCATTTGTGAAATCATAATAGACTGTAATCGAAGGATTAAGGAAAACGTCTGGCAGACCTGCTGAGACAAATAATTCATGACTTGTATCATCTTTGAATCGAAAATTATCCACAAAATACCACCCGTAATGTATTAATCCTGTCTTTAATGAAAAATTTTTAATAGTTTTTAATGCATAAGTCACTGTAAAATCAATCTCATTTACCTCTTTATTTTCAAAGGAAAAACTTGTCCAGAGGTTTAAAGAGAGACCGCTATTACCTAACTTATAGTTAACAAAAGGCTGAATAACCGGTTTCTTATAAGGATTAAGATCAAATCCTCTCCAGATGTAGCGGGAAGCCAAATCGACTTGAAAACTGAATTCAGCCATCAGACTTGTATGAAAAAACATAAAAACAAACAAGAGGGCAAATAAAAAAACATGTCTTTTTTTCAAATTTTGACACTCCTTCTGTTTTTATGAATGTTCCGCAAGAAACCTATCATCATTTATGCTTCTTCTATAATTTTTAGCATGAATATAAACTTTCCGCAAACTTTCCTACGTCTACCCATGACATTTTGCTGTTATATATATATGAGTGGATGTAGCCAGGCAAAAACGCCAGGAAATATTCGAATGGCTTCATGAAACAGGCCGGAATGGAATTCACAGGGTATAGAATACCAAAATGGAAGAGAATCATTTATAATAGCTATTCATAAAAGGAAACAATGATAAAGAAAAAAAACCTGGCTATCTCCATCATCTTGAGTATTCTACTCCTGTTTAATGCTGCTTATGCCGAAAAGGAGGAAAAAAAACAGAAAAAAGAAAAAGAAAAAAAATATTTCTCCTCAACCAGCTTTTCTGCCCTCTTGACAAGTGGAAACAGCAAGAATTTTACCTTCAGTATCGATACGGATCAAAATTTACATATCGGTAAAAACAGTTTTAATTTCAAAGGAAAAATTATCTACGCACGGTCAGATAAAGAGAAGAAATCAGAAATCTATTTTTCTACACTCAAGTACAACTTCCATCTCAATTCCAGGACTTATCTCCTCGGATTAACGAAGTTTGATAGAAACGTCCTTGCTGGTTACAATTCTCGGTTTGCCGTTTCTGCTGGTGCAGGATACACCTGGCTTAAAAGGGAAAAAATCGATATCTCCTCTGAGGCAGCTTTTGGCTGGAGTACGGAAAACAACGCAGAAAGAATCACTCAGCAGTTTATAAATAACGATAATATAATTAAAAAGCCGAACATTTCCTCTTCCTTCGTCTCTGCTATCATCTCCAGCAAGATCATTTGTAACGTATCATCCACTACTAAGTTGATGCACCAAGAAATACTGTTCATTAGCCTAAAAGAACTGGCAGGATACAGGATAAATTCCTATTTCTCTATTTCAGTGTCCATAAGTCCTCAGCTTGCCCTAAAGACAAGTATCCAGATCAGCTACGAAAACAAGCCTGTCCCCGGGTATAAATCTACGGATCTTTTTATGCTCTCTTCTATAGTGTTTAAAATCTAATACATCTTCGTAATTATTAGCTTTTTCCCAATGCTGCTTGATTAAAGGGGAAAAAAAGGGACAGGCTAAGCAATCTCAGGTGTTCCTCTTTGCCTTCTTTTTATCCCGACTTACCAAATCAGTTTTGAGATTTGAGTTTTAAGTTTTGAGTTTTTGTCGTCTTGCTCCTTACTCCTTACTCCTCACTTTTCTTAGCTTTGGCAGATGGAATTGAAATATCGATGACATTGACTTCGCCCAATGTAGAGAGGGGCTTATCAAATTTATCCTTGTTTCCGACCACCAATATCTGTACTTTATCCGGCCTGAGATATTTCCTGGCTACTCGTAACACATCTTTCTTTGTGACCTCCTCAACCCCTTTCTTAACCTTTTCCATGAAATCAAGAGGGTAATCATAAAAGGCATAGGTCATCAATCGGTTAACAACTTTGGCCCGGCTGTCAAAATTGAATACATAAGAATTTAGAAATTGATCCTTGGCTTTAGCCAGCTCCTCATCACTCACTTCCTTCTCTTTTATTTTTTTCAACTCCTGGAACATGAGTTCTATAGCATAAACAGTAGATTCTGACTTTGTCTGCGCTCCACAGCTAAAAATCCCTGGACTCTGATATCCGGCACCATAGGATCCCCAAACAGAATAAGCGAGGCCTTCGTCTGTTCTGATTTTTTTGAACATACGTTCAAAAGAAAGGATACTGTTCATAACACTCAAAGCCGGGTAATCGGGATTATTTATCAGGCCTCCGATATGACCGAGCATGATGTTCGACTGATTAACATCAGGCTTGTTGATGAAGTTGACTGTATACTTATACTCATAATCCACTTTAGGCAACATAGGAACTTTGACCTCAGCCTTCTTCCATGTACCCAGGCTCTTCTTTATCTTTTCCACCATGTCTTTTCTGTTGAAATCTCCCCATACTGCCATAATAGTATTATTCGGGTAGAAATATTTTTTGTAAAACTGTTCGATATCAGCTTTTGTTACAGCATCAATGGTCAAATATTCTGGATGACGGGCATACGGGCTGTCTTTTCCATAGATGAGCTTTCTAAACTCTCGCCTCGTGATTCCTCCGATATCATCATTCCGCCTGGAAATGGCTGATTTCTGCCGGATTTTAACCAAATTTATCTTATCCTCTCGAAAAGCAGGATTGATCAAAATATCTGCCAGGATTTCTAAAGCTCTATTTATATCTTCTTTCAGAACAGAAACTGTAATGAAGCCTGAAGTCTGGCCTATGCCAGTCTCAACCGTAGCTGCCAGAGTCTCCAATTCCTTATCGATCTCATCCCCTGTCATAGATACTGTCCCTCCTGTGCGGAGCACTTGTCCTGTAATGGAAGCCAGGCCTATTTTTGAGGGCGTTTCAAAAACAGAACCTGTATGTATCATTGCCCGCATATCTATGGTCGGATACTCATGGTCCTCCACTAAAAAGAGCTTCATACCGTTTTTCAGCGTAACTGTTTCTATCTGGGGCATCTTAATCGGATTCAAGGGCGAAAAGACAAATTTATCCTTGGGACTCTTCTGGCCAAAAACAGAAACCCCGGAAATAAAGACCAAAAGAAATAAGACTGATAAAAGCTTGAGTAATGTTCTTTGTTTTTTCATTGTTCCTTCCTTATCTTATTTTGCATACACAATCTCGCCGATTGTTCTGTGCTTCTTGACCAGATATTTATTGGCGACACGCTTGACATCCTCTGCAGTAATAGCCCTGATTTCCTCGATCTGCTCAAACATCAATTTCCAATCTCCAAGCACCACATCCGCATAGGTCAGCAGGGCTGCCATTCTTGAATTTGACTTCATCTGACTCAGAATGCCTTTCACCGCACCTCTCTTGAATTTTGTCAATTCTTCTGGAGTAACGGATTCTTTTTTGATTTTTTCAATCTCCTCGTCAATGAGCTCCAAACATTCAGCGGAAGTATGGCCCCTGGATGGGACAGCATAGAAGACTGTGAGATTTGAGAACTTGTCACTTGGGAATCCAAAGATACTGACAACTGCAACGGCAACCTTTTTCTCTTTCACTAAAACTTGATTGAGCCTTGAAGAACGTCCCTGCCCAATGATGTTGGCCATAGCTTCCAAGGGCCTGCTGTCTTTGTGGCGAGCATCTGGACAGTGATAGCCGACAATCATTATAGGCTGGGATTTTGTCTCCACAATGACTCGCCGCTCTCCCCACTGTTCAGGTTCTTTTGTCCTGACAGCCTCTGGTTTCGGGCCGCTGGGAATCCGGCCAAAATAGACTTCGGCCAGCTTGAAGACTTCTTCAGCCTTGACATCTCCCACAATCCCGACTGTTAAATTGCTGGGGCCGTAGAACTTCTTGAAGTATTCCTCTACATCTTTTCGAGTAATTTTTTCCACGTCTGACATGTGACCAATAACTGAATGATGATAGGGATGGGCTTTAAAAGCAACCGCAGTAAAATCTTCGATGAGTTTTCCCATGGGGCGAGTTTCCAGACCTAGTCTCCTTTCCTCCATAACAACATCTCTCTCTTTGAAAAATTCACGAAAAACTGGATTGAGAAAACGATCTGAAGTCATGGCCATCCAGAATTCCACCTTGTTTGATGGAAGACTGTTTATGTACTGCGTTGCATCATTACTTGTGTAGGCGTTGACTCCTCGGTCACCTTCTCTCATCATCATGTCGAAGTATTCGTTGTTAATGACATACTCCTTGGCTTTTTTCCGCAAGGTTTCAAATTTCTCCTCCATTGTTTTAAGCTTTTCGGGATCCGGCTTCGGCTTAGCATTTTCTCTTTTCATCTCATCATAGAGGACATCCAATTCCTCGAGTCTCTTTGCTTCTAGCTCATAGTCTTTCGTCCCTACAATCTGTGTGCCTTTGAAAGCCATGTGTTCCAAAAGATGGGAAATGCCAGTTATCCCATATGATTCATTAGCACTCCCTACATCCGCATACACATGGAAAGAAACAACAGGTGCTTCATGGCGTTCGAGAACAATGAATTTCATTCCGTTATCAAGAACATGAACCTTTACCTGGCTTTTAATAGCCTCAAAAGTCTGAGCCAGAGGGGAAAAAGTGAAAACGACGATAACAGCAAGGAAAATAACGAGTTTGAGATACAATGCTTTCTTTTTACTCATCATCTAAACCTCCTTTTTTAAATTAAAATTCCAAATACCAAACAAGCACCAAATTACAATGACCAAAACTAAATCAAGTCTATTCACTCTATTCGATCTGTTCTGCCTGATCCGTTTATCTGGTTTATCTCGTTTGTTTGGTTTATCTGGTTTATCCTTAAAAATCTATTTGCGATTTACAGCTTACTAAGCTCGTTTTGTGATTTTGGCAATTGGAATTTTCTTCATTTGATAATTTTAATCCCTAGATCTCTAAGCTGTCCTTCATCAACTGCTGCAGGAGAGCCTGTCAATAAGCACAGGGAACTTGTTGTCTTCGGGAAAGGAATGACATCCCGTATAGACTCTTCTCCTGCCAGAAGCATTACAATGCGGTCAAATCCGAATGCAATGCCTCCATGAGGAGGAACTCCGTAACAAAGAGCTTCCAAGAAAAACCCAAATTTCTCCTCGACCTCTTCTTGACTCAGCCCAAGCATTTTGAATATTTTCCTCTGAAGATCAAGGTTATGAATTCGAATTGAACCTCCACCTATTTCTACACCATTAAGGACCAAATCATATGCCTTGGCCCTAGCGTGAAGAGGTTCCTTTTCCAATAAAGCCAGATCATCATCAAGCGGAGAAGTAAACGGATGATGCATGGAGACAGGGCGATCTTCTTCATCGTCCCATTCAAAAAGAGGAAAATCTGTGACCCAGGCGAAACTAAATGATTTCGAATCTCTGTATTGTCCGATAAGGGAATCCTTTCGTATCTCACCCAAAACTTTTAAAACGATCTGTTTTTCATCGGCCGCAAGCAGGACTAGGTCTTCTTCTTTTCCATTAAAAAATTCCCAAATCAAACGGAAATCGCTCTCATCCAATTTCAAAGAGGACTTAAATCCGTCTTGTTTCTTTATCCAGATAACTCCTTTTCCGCCCTGGTCTCTTGCCTTTTGATTGAGTCTATCAAGCTGGCTCCGGGATAAACTCTCTCTCTTTTCTACTAACAATCCTTTCAAGACACCACCTGATGAAATAGCTTTCTTGAAGACCTCTGAGTCGATCTTAGAGCCTATTTCAGTTAAATCTTTGATTTCCATCCCGAAGCGCAAATCAGGCTTATCAGTACCGTATTTTTCCATGCTTTCTTCATAAGTGAATCGAGGAAAAGGAAGCGCTATCTTTGCATCAACGAGTTCAAAGAGAGAAGCCATCATAGCTTCAACAATTTTGTAGATATCCTCCCGCTCTACAAAACTCATCTCTATATCAATTTGGGTAAATTCAGGCTGGCGGTCTGCTCTTAAATCTTCGTCGCGAAAACAACGGACAATCTGGAAATACCGGTCAAAACCAGAAATCATCAGCATCTGTTTAAAAAGCTGGGGAGACTGAGGAAGAGCAAAAAATCTTCCCTTATACACCCGGCTTGGCACAAGATAATCCCTGGCTCCTTCCGGAGTTGATTTGGTAAGAAAAGGTGTTTCCACCTCATAAAAACCATTCTTACTCAAAAAGTTGCGGATGGAGAGCGCAGCCTGATGCCTGAGTTTTATATTGCGCTGCATGTTCGCCCTTCTCAAATCCAGGTATCTGTATTTAAAACGAAGCTCTTCTGTTGCCTGAGGAGGATCAATGATAACAAATGGCGGAACCTTTGACGTGCTCAAAATTTTCAACTCCTTCACCTCAACCTCTATATCCCCTGTGGGAAGCTGGGGATTCCGCAATTTTTCTCCTCGATTCTTCACGACTCCTTTTATTCCTACCACGTATTCCATCCTAATCTTCTTGGCATCGCCTAAAAGTTTCTTGTTATCTGAAGAGACGACAACCTGAACCACGCCTTCCCTGTCTCTGAGGTCGACAAAAACCAAACTCCCCATATCTCTGTGCCTGTGGACCCAGCCGAAAAGAGTCACCTGTTTACCGGCATGCTTTAAACGGAGTTCTCCACAATAAATCGTCCGCCGCCACTCAGATAATCCGTTGAATCCCATATTTGCCTTCCTTTCTAGCTGGAAAAATCCATTCAAGAAGACTCCTGAATGATTTTCATAATTTCTTCTCGATTGCACTCCCTCTGCACGCCAGTACTCATATTTTTAAGTTGATAGAGCCCTTTTCTCACTTCATCCTCACCGATGATTAAGACCTGGACTGCTCCTAATTTATCCGCACGGCTCATCTGGCTCTTGAGGCTCCGCTCCTTATATTCAATCAAACATTCCACTCCTTCTCTGCGTAAGTATCTGGCCAACTCCATCCCGGCTCTTTTGGTATCATCTCCAAGGCAAGCTAAATAAATGAACTTTTCTCTTTTCTCAGTAAAAGGAACTACTGAAATAAACCTTTCCAAACCCATAGCAAAACCTATGCCGCAGATATCAGGCCCTCCAAAGTCTTTCATCATATCATCGTATCTTCCGCCACCGAGAATGGCATCCTGGGCTCCCAGCTTGGAGGAGACAATCTCAAAAATCGTCTTCGTATAATAATCCAGCCCTCGGACTAACCGGGGTTCTATCCTATAATCTATGCTGTATAAATCCAGATAAGAACAAAACTTGCTGAAATGCTCCTCACATTCTGGACATAGGTAATCTGTAATCTCTGGAAAACCTTTAGAGGCTCCTCTGCAAGCCTCAACCTTACAGTCAAAAATCCTTAAAGGATTGATCATAATCTTTTTCTGGCAGTCAGCACAAAGCTTTTCTCTTGCTTGTTCGGCTTTTCGTCTTAATTCTTTATGATAGTCCGGTCTACATCTTCTGCAGCCGACAGAATTCACAAGGACCTCTGTATCTGTAACCTTTAATTTTTTAAAAAGAGCATCAGCCATCTCTACGATTTCAGCATCAATCGCCGGATCCTTTTCTCCAAAGACTTCAATGTCCACTTGATGGAACTGCCTGTAACGACCCTTCTGAGGCTTGTCATAGCGAAACATGGGACCCATAAAGTAAAACCTCAGTGGTTGAGGCTGAAGATATAGCCTCTTCTCTATGATGGACCGAACCACTGAAGGCGTATACTCAGGCCTCAGGGTTAAAGAACGCCCTCCTTTGTCCGTAAAAGTATACATCTCCTTGATCACAATGTCCGTTGTCTGGCCTGTCCCTTTTTCAAAAAGTTCTGTGGCTTCAAATATAGGTGTTCTGATTTCCCGATAGCCGTAAAGCTCAAAGGTCCCTTTGGTAACAGCTTCTACTTTCTGCCACTTCCTGATATCTTGCGGAAGGATATCTTTTGTCCCTTTAATTGCAGGAATAAATCCCTTCTTTTGCTTTTCGCTCATTTCTCGACAAAAACTCCTATCTTCCTGAATTTCTGGTATCTTTCTTCCAGTCTTTCCTCCGAAGATTTCTGTTCCAGTTTCTTTAAGGTCAGGTTCAACTGCTTATCTACGTTCTTAAATGTCTGTTCATAATCTATGTGAGCCCCACCAGCAGGCTCAGGAATAATCTTATCAATGATTTCAAAATCCAATAAATCCTTGGCCAGAAATTTAAGATTTTCAGCTGCCTGTATAACCGCCTGCTGGTCTTTCCAGAGAATCGCTGCACATCCCTCAGGAGAAATTACCGAGTAGAAAGAGTACTCCAGCATCAAGATTGCATCTCCTACTCCTATGGCCAAAGCGCCGCCGCTTCCTCCTTCTCCGATAACCACATTGATGATTGGAACCTTTAGTCTTGATAGCTCCTTTAGATTGTAGGCGATGGCTTCAGCCTGACCTCGTTCCTCAGCCTGGATTCCAGGATAAGCACCTGGCGTATCAATTAGCGTTATGATCGGAAAATTAAATTTCTCGGCCAGCTTCATAACCCTCAGGGCCTTCCGATAACCCTCGGGATTTGGCTGTCCGAAATTCCGTTCTATTCTTTGTCTCGTGGTTCGGCCCTTTTGATGCCCAATGAAAGCAGCTGTTTGTCCTCTGTAAAAGCCGAAGCCCGCCACAATAGCCGGGTCATCTCCTGCGCGGCGGTCTCCGTGGATTTCTAAAAAATCCTTTGTAAGATATTCAAGGTAATCAAGAGTATAAGGTCTTTTGGGGTGGCGGGCAATCTGAACAATGTGCAGAGGAGTCAGGCGCGGAATGATTTTGGCCCATTCCTTTTCTATCTGCTTTTTTAGCTGAGCAATCTTCTCCTTTTTATCAGCTTCCTCGCTTGACAGAATTTCCTCAATCTTTTCTTTAAGGAGGATGATATTCTTCTCTAATTGATAAAAATCTTTTTGTTCATTCATCGGCATTGGGATGAAAAAGTATTATTTTACCCGTTTATTCTATAGAAAAAAATGGGGACAGGCAACTTTTTCTTGGTTTGTCTGGTTTATCTGGTTTGTTTAGTTTGTCTGATTAAATTATGTTTCAGGTTTAATTTTTAAAGTTTAAGGAATTCTTAAATTCAACTTCAAACATTAAGCCAATTTCTATTCTTGCCTTAAACCTTCAACCATTATTTCAGCTCACTGCTTACGGCTTACGATTATCAGTTTTGAGCTTTGCATTTTAAGTTTTGAGTTAGATATATAAGCCAGTTTTTTTCTGTATCACCGTATGGGAGCTCCGTGGATATCCTGAACAACGATCAAGTTCTGGGAAGGAATATGCAGGGCTATCAGGCTGCCTCTTTCATTTGTCTCCACTTCGATCTGTAAAGTGCTCCTTTGCATTATAAGCGTACATGGATCCTCTTCCTTTGGCTTGAGGGAAGCCGTTACTTCAAGCTGAGGTATGATATAAGCAGAAAACTCAACTTTCTCTTGGAGAGTGCATCGAAACTTTTTTGTCAGAATCAGGTAAGGAGAAAAAATTGCGTTCGGAAGAAGAAAGGCATCCCGCTTTATCTTAACAGTACTCTTTTGCTCCTGCCCTGCGACAAGAATTGTACTTTCGACTTCTCCCTCAGATATGGAGCTTTCAATCTCCTGTACCACTCCACTCACAGAGCCCTTAAAAGTATATCGCAAGGGTATAAAACTTCTATCCAGGCGGATAGTAAGTCTGTCAATTTCCAATGCTATCGGTTTAGTCATCCGGCCTCTCACAGTAAGGAGATAGCCTGTTTCGTCAGTCTTCCAGGTATATTCTTCATAACCAACTTTTTCTTCCATAAAAATGATAGAAAACGTCCCTCTTTCTGTGCTCCTTTGAGGCTGTATGGAAAAGAGAAAGAAAAAAGACGACACTAAAACAAAAATGATAAACAAAAGCAGTATTTTTTTAAGCATTCCTTCCTTGTGTTCTCTTTTTTATTCCACAACAACAGCAGTACCGTACACCAAGATTTCTGAAGCACTCTGCATAATCATAGAAGTTGTGAAACGAATATTGATGATGGCGTTTGCCCCTAGGCTTTCTGCTTCTTCTATCATGCGGTCGAGCGCTTGTTCCCGGGATTCAGCCATCATTTTTGTGTAGTCTGTAATTTCCCCTCCCACAATATTCTTGAGAGCGGCCTTAATATCCCGCCCAATGTGACGGGCCCGGATAGTATTTCCACGGACAAGGCCAAAAGACTTTTTGATTGTTTTCCCAGGGACAAAATCCGTTGTTGCCATAATCATTTTTCAACCTCCTTGTATCTTTCCCTCTTGCGGACATAAAACTGCTCCCTTATCAAAGAAACAAGTAAGACAACGATTCCTCCTAAAACAGTCAGAATCCCAACTTTTAGAAGAAGAGGCGTTGAAGGGTCCTGAATGATACCCTCTACCATTTTATAACCGCCAAAAAAGATTAAAATAATAGCACCGATAGAGAACAAAATCCACCCTATCCTTCTTTCCAGACGATTATA
>Ga0209991_10000519_pt1 | contig 16879 bp, 21 predicted proteins | sample ChitaG_FD_183167 | JGI IMG/M metagenome (GOLD analysis project Ga0209991, IMG submission 183167) | Deep subsurface microbial communities from South Pacific Ocean to uncover new lineages of life (NeLLi) - Chile_00310 metaG (SPAdes)... | ecosystem: Environmental > Aquatic > Marine > Oceanic >...
CTCCGTTCTTAGGAATTCAAAGAAATTAACTGGTTTTGCAAATTCGACAAGTATATCAATATCACTTTTCCTGTCGGGATTCCCTTTTGTATATGAACCAAAAATACCAATTTGTCTGACATTATAAGTCTCTTTTAGAATATGCTTATTGTCTCCAATAATTTTTTTTATTTCTGCTAATGAGTTCATGCTGACCTTTTATTTTGAAGTATTTTTGTATTAATTATATCATCCCTTTATATCACTGCCAATAGTTAAAGGATAAGAGTGCCCAGACGACAGTATCCTCTTTCCTCTTCTCTCTCTATCTATCATCGATCACAGAGTATATGGCGATGCTGAAGAATCCTTCTTCATCCTCATCGACAGAGTATAAATGGCTTCCTTTTACGGCCACAGTCCCATAGCCGAAATTCCGGGGCCGTCGCCCCTCAGGATATGCCAGATAAAAAGAGTCGACGTACTTTCCTTCCATATCATAGACATCGACGAGCCGATTGTTATTCTTATCCCTTGTTGACGTTACAACCCAGAGCCGGTCGTTATAGACTAAAAGCGTGGCAATGTCATAATAGTATTCTCGCGGGGGGGATGTAATTACACCCGCCCTTGGCTTAGGATTCAATTCCGGAGGGTATTTGATCCGTTTGTATTTTCTATTAAATATCTTTTCTACCTTATTTTCTTCCATGTTGAATTTTACGATTTTATATTCAGCGGTGTGGGAGATAAACAAACTCTTGGAGTCTTTAACAATAAAATTCAATCTTGCCCGAGGGTACCAGGCGGATCGCTTTAAGACAACATTTTTTACCGGAAAAGAATATTTGATCTTCGTATCTTTAAAGTCCATATCGAACTCACAAAGATTATGCGGAAAATCCACATAGGCTTCGTCTTTTGTAACCCCTTGAAGCCGAGGTTCCTCAAGAAAACCATATATCTTATTATCGAATAACCCGACGAATTCCGGGAGGTGGATGGGTTTTTCTAATTTTTTCTCTCCAACGAATTCTCCTTGGCGGTTGAACTTCATGACTTTCGGTGGGCTATAGGAAAGAACTAGGAGCCCATCTGGAGTTGGAATATATCTTACCGCCATGCTGGCCTCTCCCGGCCCCTGTCCTCTCCCAACAACATTGAAAACCAGTTTCCCCAGGGCATCGAATTTATAGATCTGCCTATCGTTATAGACATAGATGCAGTCGTCCGGACCAACACTCAGGGAGGAAGGATATCTGAAGAACGGATCCTGTTCGTTATCATTAATCCTGAGTATTTCCTCCAGGTGGACGATTCTACCTGCCCTTGGATTTTCCGGCTTAACCGGATTTTCGATAATCTCCTGAGAAAAAGAATTAAGAATAAAGATGAAAAAAAGAATCAAAAAGGCCACAACTTTTTTCATGCCCTCCCTCCATACATTTTCCCTATTTACATTCATATTAGAATACCCTCCTTGACTAAGAAACGTTACAAAAAGAAGTCCACATCAAATAAATATGAAACTCCGCACTCTTGTTTTCATTTCGCCTCCTTATAAAAGTCCCTCTTTTATTTGATCCCAGTTTTTGATTTTGTATCTTTCAATAGATAGCATTCCTAGGGTTCTTGTTCTTCTTTCCTTCCCGAATCTTCTATCCTTTTGCTTCTTATTACGACTACTGCAAACAAAACGCTTATCTTGGATGAGCCCCCCTGGACAAATCGCTGAAGTTGAACCTAGCTTAAATGAGATCCCCTCTTTTATCCGATCCCAGTTCGTATTACTCCCACCTCATCTTATAAACCACAAGTTCTTTATAACCGCTTTCTTTTTCGCAGATGCTGTAAATGCGACTGCGCTTTGCCCTGATTGCAATCTCCCGGGAATCTATGCGGCTTTTTATGGGCACTCTTCCGAAAAAAACGCAAGACACAATATAAGACACAAGGTTTTTCTCATCATATCCCCTTTTTAATACTTTTCAATCTTTAAACATTATACCCCATTTGAATTAGAAATGTTGAGGATGACACCCCTTGTGGACAAATCGACTGGAGAAAACTCGTTGGGGTATTAACTGAGAGTATTTATTTATATTCCGCAATGACATACGTGTCATCTGTATCAACAGACAAATAAAAAATTGGTGCGCCTTCTACAACTTTTACAACAAAGCTATAAATTCTACGCACTTCCTCAATATCTATATTGTATTCATCTGAAAAATCTAATGTGGTCGTATTAAAAGATCTGATAATCCAACCATCCAAGCCCTTAATTCCATGTGCTTTTAAATCAATAAGAAGATATATTCTTCCTTCGTAATAAGCAGCATCAATGAAAAGGGGCCAATATGGGAAAAAAGTCCTATCTTCTAATCCCTTTTTAATCCATATGTCCTCATTCTTCTTTTGTGCTGTTTTCCCACTTTCGCCAACTAGATCAACTAAATCTCTCTCCAGTAATTTCTTTCCTTCATTGGTGAATTTAAATAATTTCCCGAAGACAGCATTTAAATAAAAAATGAATTCTCCGTCATAAATCAGCTTTCCTTTGTGCACTGTTGCAGATGCTGAGACAGGATTAGCCCCCTTTAATTTTGAAGGATCAAGAGTATATTTCGTACCGAATTCTGACAATAAATCTCCCTCTAAAGATATTTCATTGATTAAATGTGGATTTTCAGGATTAAAATTCAAGTGATACACTTTATTACCTTGATAGATTAAATTTTTTCCTCGAAAATATTTTGTGTATCTCTTAAGAAATTCACCATTTTCATTAAAAATAGATAATCCTTGAGAATCTTTAATTGCTATTTTTTGATTAAAAGAAGTTGCTGCCATTGGTCGAGTAAATTCTCCCGGTCCCTGTCCGGGGCCTCCTAATTCTTTCATAAATTTGATTCCTTCTTTTGTTGAAAACATTAGGACTGAATGATCAACATTGATAACAGCAATGAGGTTATCTCCATTCAGAGTCATATCTGAAACCATTCGAAAATAGATATCATTCTCGTTTTTTGGATAGTAGTCATATCTTTTTAAAACCCGTTGTGCCAAGCATAAATTACAAAAGAAAAAAAAGATCAACAAAATAATAAGAAGCTTATTCATGTTTTTCATTACTCTTTCCCTTTTAAAAGCATCCTCTATAATAATACCTTCTCATAAAAAGAAATGTTACTTCTAGATAGAGAATTCAGCTTAATAGAATTCGTGTGAAAACTTCGGGGACAAATCGACTGGGGAAGGCCCAGGCTTCTAAGTACGAAATAAGAGATAAAGAATAGACATTTTTTATAACTAAAATGTACTCATTTTATTTAAATTGTAACCATCTTTATTAGAGAAACATTTCGAATCCCGGCTCATTTTTCCTTCAAGATTTCCTCTATAGTAACCAGCTCCATTGTTATCATGAGTTGTTCCTTATTTGATAACCGGGTAAACCTAAACCCATTCCAATAAGTAATACCATCAAGCTCAACTCCCCCAAAACTGATCTCATCCATCTTATCGGGTTCTCCTAAACAACCAGTTAAATGAAGAACCATATCAGGGATGCTCTCAAAATCAAAGAAATGTGCTACCTTCCCATGAAGATTTCCCTTGAACTCCTTAAGCAGAACAATCGCTTGAACCTTTGCTTTCTGCTTTTTCTTACCATCAGCCCTAACCTTAAAACCAGGTTCAACATTCAACCACCAATTTTTACCTATCTTTTTTAAATCCGCATCAGTCTTTCCCAATATCTGCATCATTTCTTGTAAAGTATTTGTTACGCTCACACCTCGAACTGTTATAGATTCTGAATTGATATGCTTTTCCAAACTAAAAATGTCAACTTCTGTAATCTCATACTTCTCTTCTGCAAATACGAATCCAAAAAACACTAAAATTAATAAACCCATAACTAATTTTTTCACTTTCCCCTCTTTATTCAAAATTTCCCTCCCCTGAATGTCGTCAAATGATTCGGACATATTCTTTGACTTCCCAAACGATGGTTATCCGTTTTTATTGTAATTCCAGCTTAGATCCCCGATCAAATTTTCTCTCTATTTAATACGATTAGCAAAGAGAAGGCGTTTAGTCAAATTGAAGCACCCGTATTGAGTGATAGTTTAGGCCCGTAGTAATATTTGCTGAAGAGTTACCTGAATGGGAATCGTCCGATGGTCATATGGGAAAAAGGGAATACAGGCCTTTACGATTGAGAAAGACAAATTAATCCTTAAAAATTTCTGGAAGATTTTTAATGAGGAATTCTTGGTACAATATCCCGTCATCGGTTTCTTTAACCGTGGCAAAACCACCGGGAAAATACTGTGCGGAATTAAACAATGACTTGTCATCCAGATTGATCACATAGACATAACGTCCATCAGGATCAAAGACATCAATCTCATACTGCTTGAGGCCGGATACTCTTTTAACACCCAGATATCCTCGGGGAAGAGGAAAAATCAACTGAAAAGTCACAAGCTTATCCGGATAATAGGGAACAAAAGTTTCACGAAAGACTAATTCTTTTTTATCTTTCAGGTTTAACTGCACCTTATCATATTTCCTTTCGATGACATGTTGAGTCTCACCATTCAGATTTTTCACATAAATTTTGTATTCTGTATTCAGCGCCACATAACATCTCTGCTCTTTGTGGTCAAAGGAATAGGCAATCCGTGGCGTGGCCCATGAATCGGCAAATGCTCCTACGTCCGTGTAAATTATCCCCACGTTTTTGGCTTCGAAAAAAAGAGTGTCTTTGAAATCACTTTCCTCTTCTCTAATTCTCTCTTTCAAGATGATCTTCTCTTGTCGATCCTCCTTCTGAACCCTTACTTCATAGATAAAATACCGATCTTCATCAAGCAATATAACAGGATCATATTCCACTTTATTCTCAGTGATAAAGTTTCCTCTTTTGTCAAAAATAGCCAATTTTCTCCCACCCGTAACCATGATTTTATCTGATTTAAAATAAATTTTTATCCCCGAGTACTCAGGAAATTCCCCTGGTCCCTGCCCAAGCCTTAAAAATCTCCCTAAATACTTTCCATCCGAAGAGATAATATGGGCTTCAACATTTGATGAAGAGGCATCATAGATAATAACCGTTCCATCACTGTCCCTCTTAAAACGCATGTTTTTCAATCCGACTTCTTTGTATTGATAGGGATCTATCTCACGAATCTTATCGATGTCTAATTCAACAGTTCCCTTCAGCGGCGATTCTGGATTTTTAACATGAAGCACCCCATCCTCAATAATCCTCTCAATCTTGTCTTTTTTTGGCCCACAGAAAGAACTAAAAATCAAAATTACGATTAAACATATTAGTTTCTTCATTTACCCTCTTTATCTGAACCCAGTTTTAATATTTCCAGGTGACTCTATATCTCTTTATAACCTGAAATCCTTCCTCATCTTCCTCTATTGCATAGAGCTTTCCCTTTTTCCAGATCTTTAGGTGATCTTTAAGAGGAATTTTTGCCGTATATCTCCCTTCTTGATCAAAAACGTCATTGAAGTATTTTCCATTTCCGGCTTTTTCATAGGTATGCACAAAGATTCTACCTTCATCGTCTGTTGTAAGAGAATAAATGGCGGGGAAGTACTTTGGTACAACCAATTTTCGTCCTTCAGAAACTCTCCCAACGCTTAGTTTAACATCCTCCTCTGTGATCTTTATTGGCTCATACACTTTTATGATTTTTTTTACTAACTCTCCTTTAAAATTGAAAATTTGCAGCTCATATTCTTCTTTATAGGAAACGATAATATTTTCATCTTCATATAACGTCCAATTTATCTTCGGTTGAAAAGGTTCGAGTATTTGAGGATTAGGTTTTGGCTTTGGAATAGAAATAATAGTTATAAGATAATTTAGATTTTCATCATATAAAGATATTTCTTTTCCCCACTTATTTGGCTCGTTTATGTTTGTAACAGTAAGGATGTTTCCCTGCGAATTTAAGAGTACACCAATGGGAAAAATCTTTGCCGTAGATAAAGATCTTATAAATTTCCCGGTAGTTGAAAAATAAGATATATTCCGAATAAAATCTTCGATGACAAGGTTGTCAGTTTTTATGATGAAAATATCATCAGGGCTTTGTAGCTCACCAGGCCCTTCCCCTTTTCTTCCGATGGTCCTTAAGAAATTCCCTTTTTTATCATACACATTAACATGTTTCTCTCCTTGATCCATTGCATATATATTCTCTTGGTTATCAACAGCTAAGTACGACAGATGAAAAAAAACATATTCTTTCTTTCCTTCGGCCACACCTATTGAGAGATCTTCATCCATACTAAAAATATCCTCTCCATACATCGGTTTTTTGGGATTTTTAATGACTTCAATCCCATTTTGATACTCAATCTTGCCTTTCCATTCAGTCTTTTGTTGGCTGAAGGATAAAGACACAATCAGAGCAGAAACAAGAATTAGGAATGAAATGAATTTAGTTCTCATTTATCCCCCACAAACCAATTATAGCCATGCTGTGAACTAATTCAACTAATCAGGTTACATCAAATGGACAAATCGACTGGGGAGGGCTCACTGTCTATCTGATTTAGGGAAAGAGGCTCTTATCAAGCACTTTGTATTTCACAATACTTAACAATTCATTCTCATCCTTTTCCAACACAAATATTGAATCTCTATCTGTAGCTAAAAGGCTCCCGTTGAGATTGATAAAAAAGGAATCTATAAACTTGCCATCAAAATCATATACATCGATTAGATATCCTTTATCCTCATCTTTAGTGGAAGTCTGTACCCATAATAACCCATCAAGGACGAATAGATTGTTGATGTCGTTCAAATAATCCGGTCGTGGAGGTGAGTAAGATTTCCCTGCAAACCCAAGTTTAACACCTCTATAGTCTTTTGGAGGTTTTACTCGTTTGTAGTTTCTTTTAAAGCTCCGAATAATTTTTTCATTCTCCATATCATACAATTTGATGAGATATTCCTCGGAGTGGGATACAAAAAGAAATTTTTCTTTAAATGGCAAAATGATCAATTTGCTCAATCTAAACATGCTAGATCCCTGGCCCTCGCTTCCGACAGTATAGAGTTTGATAGGGAAAGATATCAAATCTTTTACTTTATCTTCTGACTCTGAAATCGAAAACAATATCTGTGGAAAATCTACAAGCAAAAATTTTCCCTCGGTATATGGAAACACATACTTTATAAAATAATACTCATTGTAGAAGACTACGAAATCTAATCTGCTGGGTAAATTATGCTGGATTGCGTACTCGTTTAAAAATTTGCCATCAAAATCTAACCAGACTAATTTATTGGGCATTATGTTATGAATGATAATATTTTCGTCTTTAAGACAATAATTGCCCATATAGGTGAATTCACCCGGCCCCTGTCCTTTTTTAAAGAAATTTTGTTTGAAGTTCCCATTATCATCAAATTTAAGGAGTTGATTTTCGTCACTAATAAAAATTGTTCCGGCAGGAGAAATCTTTAAATTTCTTGGGTACTTAAAATAAAATTCTCCACTTTCATCGGAAATACGGAATACTTTCTCGATTTTAAGAACTCTGCCTGCATTTGGATTTAGTGGATTTTTCGTATTTTCAATTACATCTTGAGAAGATAAAAAAGATATTGAAACCATTAAAAGAATCAGAAAGGTAAGGGCATTCTTCATCTTTTCTCCCATTTTAGGTTTTCTATTTCATTAGATGCTCATTTATTAATACCTTTTTTTCTTAAAAATTGTTAAGTCTACATGGACACCCTCTCGATAAATCGACTGGGGAGGGCTCAGAACGAGAGGTGGGGATGATATGGTCTCAGGCGGAAGGTTTCAGATTAAATCATGAACTGACTTTTGACTTATTTAAGCTCGAATATTACCGTAACTGTAAAAATCACACCCCTCGCCTTGCCATCCATAACAAAAGGTTCATAGACCCACTGGTAGACAGCATCCATTGCGGCCTGATCGAGTGGACGGATAGATCTTAAGATTTTTGCATTCTGGACTCGGCCGTAGATGCCAGTCGTCACTTCTACTATGACCACCCCCTCGATAGCTGCTTCTTTAGCTCCTTCGGGATAAATCGGATCGACCTTATTGATTAGTTTCGGCGGCTTGATGTCACCGATAGCTCGAAGAGGACCCTGAGTTTTCGTTTCTTTATCCAGCTTGAATATTACCGTAACTGTAAAAATCACACCCCTCGCCTTGCCATCCATAACAAAAGGTTCATAGACCCACTGGTAGACAGCATCAATTGCGGCCTGATCGAGTAGAGGGATAGATCTTAAGATTTTTACATTCTGGACCCGGCCATAGATGCCAGTCGTCATTTCTACAATGACCACTCCTTCGATACGTGCTTCTTTAGCCACTTTGGGATAAATTGGATCGACCTTCTTGATTAGTTTCGGCGGCTTGATGTCACCGACAGCTCGAACAGGACCCTCGTCCCTTACGACAACTCCTCCGACAACTCCTTTGGTCTTATCGGTTGGAGTTATCTTTTCTTTATCCATCTCAATCTGTTTGGGTAGAATTACATGGACGGGATTAATGGACTTAACGTCAACTCTAGCTTTTCCATCCAACCGGAACTGGAATGCAATCGTGAAAATCACTTCTCCCGGCCTGCCGTCTATGATCCCGGGCTCGTAGACCCACTGCCTAATGGCATCCACTGCGGCTTGGTCAAGTTCGGGCACAGAGCTAAGGATCTTGGCCTTTTGTACTCGTCCATAGATATCTGTTGTTGCTTCGACGATCACAGTGCCTTCAATGTGGGCATTTCTAGCTTCCTTTGGATAGATAGGCTCAACTTTTTTTATCAGCTTAGGAGGTACTATTTTTTTATCCTCTGTGCTTTTCTCTTGAATTGATTCAGAAGTTGGGACAGAATCAATAGTTGGTGTAAAAGCCAGCCTGTGCCCGGCTGTGGCACCGAGGAGAAATACAGATATCACAAAAATCAGAAAAACAGACGATTTTTTCAAATGTGTTTCCATTCTTCTCTCCTTAGATAAGATATATTTGACCCGATCATTCAGAGGGAAATGAGGGGAAGCCATGGGTGTAAACACCGCCAGCCGACTGATGAAGGATTTATTCTCAGCCAGACAAATTAAACTTTCCGCATAATCTCTCGAATTATTTTCCAAAAGAACATGATTATCGGAAATTTCCTCCCTGGCTCTGGAAAAATCGGCACTCAGGTTGTAGACGAGCGGATTCCACCAGTTCAGGGAAGTCGCCAGCCTCTGGAGAATTCCTGTGAGGTTATCCTTGTGATAAATGTGGGACAGTTCATGCAGAAGAATGCCTTTAACGGTGTTTTCATTCCATCCAGAAAACCCAATCCCCAGATTATTCCGAATCCATTGATGATCCTGATCAGAAAGAGGTCTGAAATGAAGGGAAGGAATTCTTTCTTCTTTGTATATGGAGATAGAGTTCCTGAAGTGATACCCTCAATCTCCGTTAAATAGCTGTCGATGTTCTTTTCAACCGAAGAAGAGATTGATATCGGCAGGGTAATTTGAAATGGAATCAAATTAGGTATAATCGGCTGTAAGCTCAGGATTGGCAAAAGCATCAGGATAATCAAGATCATTAGAATCAATCCGCTCTTCATGGGAGCTGCCTTCCGGCGGAATATTCTAGCAAACACCCATCCGATGCCAACAATTACCATGGAAGTAAAAGCTAAATTGAGAATCCATTCCGCCGATTGGACGTTTGTGAGGAAATTCATCATGGTTCCTGCTCCGCATCATATTTTTTCAGGAGGTTTCGCAGCTCTTTAATCTCATCAGGACTTATATCGGAATCCTCAAGCAGACATTTAATCAACTCCGGCCTGGAACCACCAAAAACCCGGTTTTTGACATCATAAAGGATATCCTTTCGTGTAGTATGCTTCTCTACAACGGCCGAATAATAATACATCCTTCCTACCTGTCTGTGCTTAAGCCAGCCGTACTTTTCCAGACGTCTCATCTGAACCTGGATAGAGGTCCGTCTCAAATCGGTGTCTCTTTTGGCATTGATAGCTTCAAAGACATCGTTGATGGTGACTTCGCTTTTATCCCAGACGATTTTCATGATTTCAAGATTGGCGGGGGAGAGTTTTTGAATGTGATGTTTTTTCATGCTTGACTCTTCTGAATATGACAGCTGTCGTATACAATATAGAAGACACGTGTCGTATTGTCAAGCATTTGGATAAAAAAAAGTGTAGATAAACCTGATTCTCTCCCTTGAGCCTCGTGGACAAATTGAATGGGGACAACGTATGATTTATTATGAAAAACTTTTTCGTGGATAAAATACACCTAAAACCATAAATATATTTCGGAACCTTTTCATATTCCCAGCATATGTCCGAATTTAAAAAAATAACTTGACATACGTAAAAATATATGTATATTATATATGTAAATAATATGCAAAATGTATGTAAAAAATATGCAAAAAAAAGCGCAATAGTTTAGGCGGGAAGAAAAGGAGGACTCGAATGGCACAATTAAAGCAAAAAAGAATGAATTTTTTTATTTCCTTTTCTCAATTTGAGGAAATGAAACGAATAATGTCCCCCACAAAAACTTCCCAAAGCGAGATCCTTAGGACAGCCTTAGATGAGTACATTAATAAAATAAATAAACAACGACTGGAAGAAAAATTGGAGGAGGGCTATAAGGTAATGGCTGAAGAACACAAACAATTTGCTAAACTTAGCGCTAAGGCAGCAGCAGAAGTTGTCCCCGATTGGAAGTAGCTAGAGCATAGCGATGTCTGATATTAAGCGTGGTGAAATTATTGGGGTAGATTGGGGCGAAGAAAAGGGTAGCGAACAAGCAGGCGTAAGGCCCGCCCTTATAATACAAAACGATGTTGGCAATAGGGTAAGCCCAACTACGATTATAGCCCCCCTAACGACTGCACCCAATAAACCATATCCGTTCTTAGTAGAATTTACCAAAGATGAGAGTGGATTAGAGAAGGACGGAGCTGTGGATTTAGCCGCAATTATGACTATTGATAAAGTACGCCTCAATGATAAATGCGGGCAATTGGCCAGCAGAAAAATGCTTGAAGTAGATAAGGCCATCAAAATTAGTCTTGAATTGGCATAATTTTGCTTTCTATTTATCTCACCCACAGCAAGTGACTTTGAAAGACTTCCTTTTCGGTTTTCTCCTTGACCTCAGCACTGATAACAAGGATTATGGCCCTATCTGAACTGAAGCCACTTATTCCAGCAACAAGAAGTCCATTTTCCTTTAGTTTTTTGTTATAAGTTTCAAGGAATTTTGATTCCACAAAATTTCGAGTTCCCCAAAGCTTCATGATCTCAACGGAAATAGTCCTCTTCCCGTCATCTTCATCCTGGATCTGAACATTTGTGATTTCCATGTTCATATTGTACCGTGAAAGCAGACGGAAGACCTCAGGTCCAGAACTCTCTTTTACAGTGATAAATGATGGACCATCTACATTGTATGATTTGAATTTCCATAATTCTCCAAGTTCTTGAAGTGCTTCTTTCAGTTCTGGATCCTGAATTGGCACAAATGCCTTGATCTCCTTTCGGTGGGCCTCAATTAGGTAGATTTTAAAAATGACATCTTTTTGTTCCACATCTATTTTTTTCAATAATTCTTCAAACGCAAGAACATTCTTATTTCTTATTTTTACTGTAACCGTGTTTTTATACACAGTAGCATCGATGATATAGAACCTTGTAGCATCTATTAATACTTCCGGCTTTATGTGCTTCAATTGATATGTTTTCAAAATTTGAGTCTCTTCCCATCTTTTTTTTTCAAGCCATTTTTGTCTTTCTTCCTGCGTTATATTTTCAGTTTGCAAAGTTATAGCAGCTAGGCTGAACGCATTGGCGAATAAAAGGAATCCAATTAACACAAAACTTTTTTTATTCATTCTCTTCCTCCATAAATAGATTAAAGTCTGGTCTCTGGACAAAGATTATCATTATATTTTTGTCCTTTATTTCGAATTCTGTGTATATTTCACTAATCAGTGTATCTGATGTTTTCTGTACCGGAGAAAACAAGAAAAGAACAATCATAATAATCACTGCAGCACTTGTGATGACTCCGAGAGGCAGAACTAATCTTTTTGACCATATTCTATGCTTAGGTTTTAGTCTTTCAGTTTTTGTTCTAAGCTCATTATCTATTGTAGAAGGGATAAAAGTTTCTACACTTTGCACAAGTCTGCTAATTTCTTCATCAATATTTTTTTTGTTAGGCATTATTTTCTCCGAGTCTTTCTCTTAGAGTGTTTCTGGCTTGATTTAAGAATGCTTTAATACTTCCTTCTTTTAGGTGAATAATTTTGGATATCTCTGAAATAGTAAAACCGTTGTAATAAAAAAGAAAAAAAACCTCTCTATGTCTCGGTTTTAGTCTCTCAGCGTATAAGTAAATGTCTTTTACCAGATCTTGTTGTTTTGTAGATGATATTCCAAGACCTTCCACATCATAAAAAGTTGGCACCTTTCCTGCTTTTTTAAAATGTCTTTTGATCTCGTTATGGGCAATAGAAAAGAGCCAAGTATTGAAATTCAATTCTTTCTTATACGATTTAAAATACTTAAGTGTACGTAATACTGTCTCCTGAAATACATCATCGGCTTCTTCAGAAAAATTCAGAGACTTGCGGATAAAATTATAGAGTTTCAGCTTATTGGGACTCAACTGCTCCCAGAACAAAACACTCGCAGCATTCGACTTTTTCTTTACTCTCAATTTAGGAATGAATTCTTCCTTTTTTTCGGGCTTAGTGAGAAGTATCGGATAATCATGTCTTGAATAAGTCCTGCTGCTATTCACATTATTTATATCTCATAAACTATAAAAAGGTTAGGCTTTTTTTAAGGAAATTATGCACTTAAAAAAGCAGGGGGTGCTAACCTTCGTCTTGTTTCGAAGTAAGTGATGTTGTAGACTCTGTATTGATCATGCAAACAGGGGGACGTAATTATGCATTTATAGATAGCCAAAATCTAAATTTGGGTATTCAAGCTTTGGGGTGGAAACTTGACTTCAAGAGATTCAGAATTTATCTAAAAGAAAAGTATCGTGTCGAGCGGGCATATGTTTTTATTGGTTATATGACAGAACATCAAGATTTATATAATAGCCTCCAGGGATATGGATATGTTTTGATATTTAAGCCGATACTTAGGGATGATTTTGGCAAAGTAAAAGGGAAGGTGGATGCTGAATTGGTTTTACAAGCCATGATAGACTATAAAAATTATGAAAAAGCATTAATTATTACAAGCGATGGGGATTTTCATTGTTTAGTGCAATACTTGTATAACAAAAACAAATTAAAAATGGTATTAAGCCCAAGCAGGGGGAGGTGTTCCATTTTGCTTATGCGTGCAGCAAAAGAAAAAATTAACTTTTTGGATAATTTAAGAAAAAGACTTCAATACAAAAAAAAGAGCACCGCTTAAGGACTAACCCTTAAGAAGTACCCTTACGGTGGTGATTCTGAGTAAATAATAGCACGTTAAAAGCTGTGATGTCAAGACTCTGAACGAGCACAATAAGGGGACATAATCCGAGTGGATTCGTTATTAATCTGTTTTTTCAAACTGGATCCCCCCGTATAGTATCCATCACGGTTTTCTATAGCAATCCTTGTATCAATTAAATACTGGCTAATATCTCTATTTTAATTATTTTTTGAAGTTTTCCTTGTTGAGAATAAATATTTATCTCGTAATCTTTAGGACAACTAAAATAAATCAAATCATTCTCATTTAAAATCAACCATCTTTGTAGATAGGGAGCTTGGGATTTGAGATAACTTCAACTTCGCTGCTCTCTTTATTTGTATTTTTCTCCTGGGCTGAAAAGACTGGAGCAGTAAGAAACATTAGCAGTGATATGTTGATAAGAAACACACCAATGTATATTCTCCTTCGCATTTTCCCTCCTTAAGAAGTTCTCTCTAGTTAAGGGCATGTACTTATTAGAGATTTTCTGTTCATTCCGGCAGTCCTTTCGAGCAGAATCATTGATTCAAGTAATTTTTATAATTAAGGATGATAAATGAAAGAATTATGACTAAAGCTGGGAATGCTATGTAATAGTATGGTTGGATTTGTTGCTTTATGGGCTTTACATCCATTTTCTTGAAGGTCAACCAAAAAGAAATTCCAAAGGGAATCAATAACAACAAGGCTGAAAGAACCGGACTTAATAAAGCTAGATGATCAAGTGAACTTTCGATGTATGTTTTACTAACCAAAAAATTCAGAATCCTAGAATTTAACAAGAAAACTTGAAATATTAGTGATATTCCTATAATGCCCAATATAATTGAATCGATAACCATGCTGAAAGAAACTGAGATAAAAAACAAAAAGATTAACCAAATTGCCAGCATCCGAAATGTTTTAAAATCCACTAGAAAGGTTAAAATAAATATACAAAATATTAGTATTATTAACCGAGAAAAAATCTTTATTAGCATTATTTTCGACCTGGAAATTGGCATAGAAAGCAAATATTCAAGGGCTCTATCTTTCTTTTCAGTTTGCAAAATAGTGATGCCGGAATAGGCCGAATAGAAGAAAACGGCGACATAAAAAAGCCCTAGGAATAAATCTTTAAATTCCCATCCAAATTTTATTATCAATCTATCTAATAAAAATGCTATGGGAATGCCTACTAAAATCAAAAAGCATTCTAAAAACCTTTTTATTGACTCAGTTAATTCCTTTCTGAGCATATTCGCCTCCTATAAACGCTCCAATTATCTCTGTAAGGTTTAAATCTTCCAGCTCTCCATTCATCCGAAGTTTGAATTCTTCCTCATACGGATAAATAAAGTATTCCGAATGGTCTTGAAAATCTATCTGATAGAGAACGTTGAAATCCTCGGGTATTTCTTTAGAGATAATTTTCTTAACTTTACTCTTTAATGAATCAATATTCTCATCCACTAAACTTTTCCCATCTTTTAACAAAATCACCCTGTCGACCAAATGCTCGATATCGTGGAAATTCAGATTTACAAGAACGACTGTAGGTCTTCGCTCTGATATAACATTCAGCAGTTGATTCACAAATACTTTTCTAAGATAAGCGTCAAGAGAGTGGATTATCTCATCTATTAAAATAATTTTGGGTTCCGTCGAAAGAATGAGGCTGAGGTGAAAAATGGCTCTTTGACCGGCCGAGAGTTCTTTAATCTTCTGCTTCTTATCGACTTTGATATGTTGAATTAATGTATCATTGAAGTTAGCAATCTTATAAATTGACTCATGAAATTCAATGGCCCGCGCGAGCGTCAAGCTTTCATAGAGGCTCAATTGATCAGAAATGAATCCAATTTTTTGCCTGGGATCTTCTCCCGGCTCGATATCAAATTTGACTTCTCCCGACTTGGGCCTCAATACACCGGCCATTAATCTCAATAGAGTTGTTTTTCCGACTCCATTGACTCCGGTTATCAAGCAAACTTCACCATCCGGGATAAACAAATTATAATGACTAAATATCTCTTTTTTTCCGTAATAAAAAGTTAATTCATTAACTGTTATCATCTGTGTCACCTTTTAGATATTTCTTTATATTTTCCTGGCCTATTACTAAGGATATTTCATTTAAAATATCAGCATAAGAACTTCCGTATTGGAAAGCCTTCGAAAGATATTCTGAGGTTAGAGTCCTTAGTAGACTTCTCTTTTCTTTATCCAAATTCTCTTTTTTGAATTTCACAAAATATCCACTTCTTAATCGAGAAACAATGTATCCTTCTTTTTCAAGTTGGTTATAGACCTTTAGTATTGTATTTGGATTAACTTGAAGTTTTACGGCCATTTCCCGAAGCGGCATCAGTTGGTAATCCTCTTGAAGATGTCCTGAAATTATGGCGAGCTTGATTGACAGTTTTATCTGTTCATAAACAGGAAGAGGTGATTTTGCACTGACCTTGATATTTAAGAATGGGCTATTAACGTCCCTTTTGCTCATTGCTCTATATATATAGAGCAGACGTTCAGTTTTGTCAATACATTTCTTCAAAAAACGTAAAGACACGCGGTTCTGGCGGATGAAAGGCCCAAATCAATATCAATCCCTAGTGACTTATGAGGACTAATGTCAACACGGTTATATTCCTTTCTTGATGAAAAGAACTTGATGTTCGGTCTAAATATGGTATCATAAAAAGACCGGAGGAAAAGGCATGAAAATTTCAGAAGATATAAAGTCTATCACTTACCTTAAATCTAAAGCCGCTGATCTATTAAAACAGATTAACGATACACACAGACCTGTGATTATTACCCAGAACGGTGAACCTAAAGCCGTTTTGCAAGACCCCAAGAGCTATGAGAATATGAGAAATGCATTAAGCCTACTTAAATTGATGGCTCAAAGCGAAGAAGAAATAAAAAAAGGAAAAACAAAACCCCAAGCAGAAGTATTCGTAAATCTCAAGAAGAAATTGGAGAAAAGTGAATAAAAAATATGAAGTTATTTGGACCAGCGCCGCAGAAAATGATCTTGCCAGAATAATTGAATACTTAGCCATTGACAGTCCTGCAAATGCGCTGAAAGTACTGGATAAATTAAAGAAAAAGGCCGCAAATCTTCATCATTCACCTAAACGCGGACGGATTATTCCTGAGCTGCAGGAATTCGGAATTTATCAGTATCGTGAATTAATTACAGCTCCATGGAGACTAATGTATAGGGCACAAGAGAACAAAGTATATGTTTTAGCTGTTCTTGATTCGAGGCGAAATATTGAAGATATTCTTCTAAAAAGAGTTCTAGACCTCTAGTCAAATAAGAGGACATAATCCGACTGGGGAGGGCTCAATATGGAGA